>WNEQ01001067.1_pt1 | contig 14612 bp, 10 predicted proteins | sample 5399971 | NCBI WGS metagenome assembly WNEQ01 (sample SAMN13153330, study PRJNA577476) | soil metagenome | isolation source: 20 cm grassland meadow soil 2 days after 1st rain plot 5 | place: USA:California | collected 2015-09-18
CGCGGGGGATCAAAGCGCGTTCGTCGGCAAGACCCGCGTTTTGCCGATCGGAGTCCCTATCCTGTATACCGGTACGCCGGCCGAAGTCGTCGATGCGCATGACATCGTGGCGCTTGCGACGCTCCTCAAGTCGATCGCGGAAGAAGACCGATGACCGGTCGGGCGCGCACCGTTCTGCTATCGCTCGCGTCGATCACGGCGGCCGTCCTGGCCGGCGCAGGAGACATTCGGGCCGCGCGCCCGGGCCGGGAGGGTGGCAGCTTCGGCATCCTCGAGGCTCTCATCAACACTCCCGGGGTATCGACGCGTGAGCAGGGTGTGCGCGATCGAATCCGCTCGCTTCTGCCGGCCTGGGCCCGACCCGCAGTGGACGCCAAGGGGAACCTGCTGGTCACGGTGGGGCCGGAGCGCGCCGCCAAGACCCTCCTGTTCATCGCACACATGGACGAGACAGGCTACCTCGTGACGGCGATCCGGGAGGACGGAGGGCTCGACGTCAAGGCCGTCGGCGGGTTCTTCGAGACGCTCTACGAAGGGCAAGTGGTTCTCGTCCACGCAGCGAAGGGGGACGTCGGTGGCGTCGTTCCGCCACGGCCGAATTACCTCGACCCCTCCGCCGTGGAGACGCCCGCGGCCTTCGGCAAGGAGGCTGTGCGCGTCGACGTGGGCGCCTCGTCGCGAGCCGTGGCCGAATCGCTCGGCATCGCCCCCGGCGATCCTGTCACCGTTCCGAAGGCCTTCCAAAGGCTGTACGGCTCTTTCGGCTCGGGCCGGGCCGTGGACGACCGCGCCGGCTGCACCGCTCTCCTCGTGGCGCTGCGCGGGATCGACCCGAAGACCCTGCGCCACAAGATCATTTTCGCCTTCTCCGTGGAGGAGGAGACCGGCCTCGACGGGGCGCAGGCGATGGCGCAGACCCTGCGGCCTGACCTGGCCATCGCCGTGGATACATTCGTGTCGTCCGACAGTCCTCTGGAGCGTCCCGCCTTCGCCCACGCCATCCTGGGGAAAGGCCCCGTGGTGCGTGCCATCGACAGCAGCAACATCACCGATCCGGCTCTGGTCGATCGCGTCCTGAACCTGGCGCGACAGGCGGGAATACCGGTGCAATACGGCCTGACCCGCGGTGGCAACGACGGATCGGTCTTCCCCGAGTTCGGGACACCCGACCTGGCGCTCTCCTGGCCGACGGTCCATTCCCATTCGCCGGTGGAAGTGATTAACGAAAAGGACCTGGACGGGCTCGGCGCTCTGGTCAGAGCGATCGCCGAGCGCTGGTGAGGCGACGGACAGTCTCTAGCTCTCGTCCCGATCGCGATCGCGACCCAGGTTGTCCTCGTATGAGGCCTTGAAGATCGACGACAGGTCCCCCTCGAGGACGTCCGGCGGCATCGAGGCCCGGTCCACGATCACCCGGTTGCGCGACACCTGTTTGGCGCGATAGAGCGCCTGGTCGGCGGCCTTCAGGAGATCGTTCTCGTCCCGAACCTGAGTGTTGGCGGGGGAGGAGGCGACACCGGCGCTCACGGTGAGCCGCACCAGGAACTCCTTGTACTTGTAGATGTGCTCGTCGGCCGCCTTGCGGATGCGCTCGGCGACGATGGCGGCGCGGATGCCGTCGGTGTTGGGCAGGACGATGAGGAACTCCTCGCCGCCATACCTCCCCACGATGTCGGTGGTGCGCGCGTTCTCAGTCAGGAGCTTTGCGAATTCGCGCAGCACCTGATCGCCGCAGTCGTGCCCGTACTTGTCGTTCACCTGCTTGAAGTGGTCGAGGTCGAGCATGGCGACGGACAGCGGCGTGCCGTAGCGCTGCGCCCGCTTGAACTCCTCGGACAGCCGGCGCCTCAGGTAGCGATCGTTCAGGAGGTTGGTGCGTTCGTCGGTGACCGTCAGCTTCAGGAGCCGCTCGTTCGCGTCGCGCAACTGCTGGTTGGCCCGCTCCAAAGAGGTGTAGAGGTAGCGCTTCTTGAGTGACGAGCGCAGGACGGCATCCAGCTCGTCGAAGTGGAACGGCTTGACGATGAAATCGTCGGCGCCGCTCTTGAGGCACTCGACCTTGCTCTTGACGTCTCGCTTGACGGTCATCACGACGACCGGGATGGTGGAGAGCAGGCGGTCGCGCTTGATGGTACGCATCACCTGCATCCCGTCCGGGGGCGGGATCAACAGGTCGAGAAGGACGAGGTCGGGGCGATCGGTCTGGATCCGGCGCAGCGCCTCCTGGCCGTCCCGGGCGTGCGTGACCTCGTAGCCGCCCATGGTGAGCCACTCGGCGAGCAGATCGACGCTGTCCCGGTCGTCGTCGACGATCAAGATGCGAAACTTCCGCGTGGCCACCGCTGGCGATCGCGGCGGTTTCGGCTGGACGTCTCCCTGCATGAAAAACCCCCGGCGGGCCCGGAGGTCGCTCCTTTCCCGAATCGGCTGCGCGTATTCTATACCACCCAAAAAATCGGGCGGCAACGTGAAAAAACCCTATTTGACGCGGGTTTGCGGCGATACGCCCGTCAGGCGATCGTCAGACCGTCAAGGCCGTGGCGCAGGGTCGAGCGCCGCCCGCGGCTGGATCGGGGGTGCCGCCGTCGGCCCCTGCTCCGCCCCCCAGGAGGAAAAATAAGGGGCGTTGGCTCGATAGACCTTCCAGGCTGCCTCGGGGTCGACCTGGGCGACATTGAGCCCGCCGAGCGCAGGGACCCAGTCAGGCCGGGGAACGTTGGGAAGCAGCGTGACGAGCGCGCAGTCGTTCTGTCCCAGAACCCAGGCTGACTCGGTCCTGAACAGGTAGCTGAACAGTCCCTTGGCCTGGGCGGCGTGGGGAGCGCCTCGAAGAAGGATCGCCACGTGCGGCGGCACGATCGCTCCCGAACCGAGTCGATCGGGGAACAGGACGTTGACCGGCTCGGCCTCGCGCTTGGCACAGATCGCCTGATCGAGTCCGATCAGCCCCCAGGCCGCCCCTCCCTCGGACACCAGACGGCGCACTTCGCGGTCGTCCTCCACGATGCGCGTACCGCCGTCCGCGCGCAGCGCTTCGAAGAACGCGCGGCCCTTCTCCGGGCCCCAGAGCGTGAACAGGGCCGCGGCGTGAAAGGCCGGGGGGCCTGTGGCGATGCGAGGCATCGCCCCTCTGCCGGCCCAGGGGGCCCTCGTGAGGTCGGTGGTCTCTGTCGGCGCCTCCTCGCGCTTCATGCGGTTGGTGTTGTAGACGATGACCCGGGGGTTGACGGCGAAGCCGATCCAGCGGAACTCCCGGTCGCGGTATTGTCCGGGCACAGGGCGCGCCCCCGCCGGCCGGAACGGCGCCGCCAGGCCGGCGTCCACAATGTCGTACGCCGAGAGCGGAGTCTCGCCCCAGAAAACGTCGACCGCCCCCCGCTCCGCCTGCGACTTCAGCGTCGACAGAAACTGGTCCCCGAGGTTTTCCCGGTACGTCGCGTTGACCTCGATGCCGGTCTGCTCCTCGAAGGTCTTGAGAACCGGGCCGGCGATGCGCCGGGGCGCCTCCACGTACACGACGACTGTCCCCTGGCGCGGCATTTCGACACTCTCTTCTTCGGGGAGGTTCAGCGCCCCCGGGCCGCAGGCGAAATGCGCGGCAGCCGCCAGGAGGACGGCGGGATGTATCGCCCGTCTCGCGTTGCTCACCATCGGAGCGGGGACTGTAGCAGCCCGGCGCCCCGCTCATCAAGCACCCCTTCACTCGATGCCACTCCCTCTCTTCCGGCGCCGGGCCCTGCGCGAGTCGGATCGGGGTTCGCGTCGCTGCACGACGGTCCCCTTGGCTCGCCACGTGCCGCCCGTAGCCCCGGAACGGGCGCGGTGGGGGTGCTCGCGCGCCGGGAATGCATTAGAATGCCCGCATGATCTCAGCGAGGGGGCAGTTGCGTACCATCGATCCGGTGGAGCCCGAGGGGACCGACGAAACCGGCCGGGGCCGGCGACGCGATGTCCTCAAGTGCAACTTCCGTCCCCGGGACGCCAACTTCTTCTGCTGGAAATACGGCGTCTGGTACAACCTCATGGACTGCTGTTACCGTCACTTCAACGAGACCTACTCCGGGTGCACCGGCTGCAGCCAGGGAGCCAATAACCTAAAGGTCAACAAGGATCGTTTCCATTCGATCGGGCACCTGGGCGAACGACCTCGCTTCGGCCGCTGACGCGGAGCCCACTCTGGATCTGATCCTCGCCAACGGACAGGTCATCGACGGCACCGGGCGCCCCGCCTTCAGGGCCGACGTCGGCATCCTGGGTGACCGGATCGCCGCCGTCGAGTCGCGGCTCGAGGTCGAAGCGCCCCGTATCGACGCAGGCGGTCGCGTCGTGGCCCCCGGCTTCATCGACCTGCACTCCCATTCGGATCTGTGCTTCACCCTGCCGCTTCGCGATCAGGCGCGCCTCCTCGAGGGGCGCGTGCGACAGGGGATCACCACGGAGCTCCTCGGCAACTGCGGCATCGGATGCGTTCCGCTTTCGGCGACGACGAAGTCGGACGTCGAGCGGGTGTGCGGTTTCATCACCCCTGAAGAGGTCTCCTGGAGCTGGCAAACGTTCGCCTCGTACCTCGGACATCTGGAAACCCAGGGTGTGCTCGTCAACGTGGCATCGCTCGTGGCGCACGGTCCGCTGCGCTTGATGGCCATGGGTGCGCGCTCCGGGCGGCCGGACACGGACGAGCAGCGCGCGCTCGATCGGCTGGTGAGCCAGGCGATGGAAGAGGGGGCGTATGGCGTTTCCTTCGGCCTGATCTATCCGCCCGGGCAGTTCGCCGACACCGACGAGCTGGTGTCGGTGACGCGGGCGGCGGCCGCGGCGTCCGGCTTCGCGGCCTTCCACCAGCGCGGAAGCAGCCGCGACACGCTGGCGCAGGCCATCGATGAACTGATCGAGGTGGGACGGCGCGCGCGGGCGGCCGTGCATCACTCCCACGTCGAGACGGTCGGCAGCCGGGCCTGGTCCGGAACACCCGACATCCTCGCGGCCGAAGAGCGGGCGGTGCGCGACGGGATCGAGATGACGGCGGACGTCATCCCCTACACGGCGGTCTGCACCACGATGCTGGCGCTCTATCCCCCCTGGTCGCTCGACGGCGGTGTCGCGGCCTTCCTGGAGCGGCTGCGCGACCCGGTCCTGCGTGCCCGGATGAAGCGGGAGGTCGCGGAGACCGCGCCCGTGTGGCCGCCGTGGGCGGGGGAGGGTCGCTTCACCATGAACATCGCCCGCGAGTGCGGCTGGGACCACATCCGACTGGCGCATGTCGATGGGTCGGGCAACAAGGGGTACGAGCACCTGACGATTGCCGCGATCGGCCGGCGCCGCGGCCAGGATCCGTTCGACGCGCTGTCGGACGTTCTCCTGGAAGAGTCTGGTGTCGCCACGCAGCTCATCTTCGGAATCTCCGGCGACGAGACGACCGACGATCCGTTGCTGCCACTGCTCCGGAGCCCGAGGCTCGCTGTCGTCTCCGACGCCTGGGAGATCGGCAAGGGGTTCCCACACCCCGGGGCGTATGGCGCCTTTCCGCGCGTCCTGGGGCACTACGTCCGCGAGCGGAAGCTCCTCGGTCTCGAGGAGGCGGTGCGCAAGATGACATCGCTGCCCGCGGACAGGCTCGGACTGCGCGACCGGGGGCGCGTGATGGCGGGGTGCAAGGCCGACCTGGTGCTCTTCGATCCGCTCACCGTCGCCGATCAATCGACGTTCACGGAGCCTCGGCGCTTCGCGGCAGGGATCGACGAGGTCCTGGTCAACGGCCGGCGCGTGGTGGCCGGCAGGGAGTTCCGTCCGCAGGCGGCCGGGCGCGTCCTCAGAAAGGGAGCATGAAAAGCCTCCTGGCGGCGGGCCTGGAGCCGGGCGTGGCGGCCTGTCTTCTCCTCTTCATGGGTGCCGGGGTCGAGCCGCCGCTGGCGAAAGTCGCGAGCCTGGACGACGTGATTCATGCCAACAACCGCGGCGCCGCCCAGATGGAGCAGTACAAGCACGCGCAGGCCATGGAGGAATTCAGGAAGGTGACGGAGGGCGCTCCCGGCTGGGCGCCCGGCTTCGTCAATTTGGGCCTGGCCGCCCTCTATTCCCGCGAGACGGCGGCGGCGAAGGAGGCGTTTCTCGAGGCGATCCGTCTGGACCCGAAGCTGCCGCAGGGGCATTACGGGCTGGGTCTCGTCCTCAAGAACGAGGGAAAGACGGCCGAGGCGATCGTCGCCCTCGAGAAGGCCCGGGCCCTCGATCCCGAAGACGCGGACATCCTGTACAACCTGGGGCTCCTGCACTCCCGCCAGCGGGAGTTCGACCCGGCGATCTCGTTCCTGAAGCGTGCCCGCCAGCTCGACCCAAACAGCATGTCCATCCGTTACCAGCTCGCGCGTGCGCTCCTGCAGTCCGGGAAACGCACCGAGGGCGACAGGGAAATGGCCGTCTACCAGAAGCTGTCGGCCAATCCGAAATTCGCGGTCCCGACCGGCAACCAGTATGGCGAGGCGGGTCGCTATGCGCTCGTCATCACCGACTACGCGGCGCTGGGCGGCCCGAAGGCCGAGGCCCGGCCGATTGTCATCCGCTTCAGCGACGCCACGCGGGCCTCCGGCGTCACGTTCCGGCACGGAGGCCCGGGAGGTGAGCCTGGGCGTCCCCCCGCCTCCGGCGACGGAGGCCCCGGGGCGCGGGCGGCGCGCTACGGTTCAGGCCTCTCGGTCGGAGATTTCGACGGGGACGGGAAGCCCGACCTGGTGTTCGCCAACGCCTCGGCCGACGGAAGGGCGCGACCCGCCCTCTATCGCAACAAGGGCGACCTCACGTTCGAGGACGTGACGCAGGCCTCGGGTGTCGTCTTCGAAGGCCTGGGAATGGCGGCGGTCCTGGGAGACTTCGACAATGACGGGGACGCGGACCTGTACCTGACCCGGCAGGGCGGCGGGGCCTTGTTCGAGAATGACGGGAAGGGACACTTCGCTGACATCACGCGGAAGGCCGGCGCCTCGATCAAGGGGTTCGCCCTCGGGGCCTCCTGGGCCGATGTCGATCACGACGGCGACCTCGATCTCTTCGTCAGTCGGCTGCCAGCGCCCGGATCGCAGACCCCGGTCTCTCCGATCCTCCTCCTGAATCGGGGCGACGGCGGATTCAAACCGGCCGCGGCGGAGATGAAGTTCGCCGGACCGCCCGGCGGCACCGTGGGGTCGGTGTTCGCCGACTTCGACGCCGACCGCGATCTCGATGCCGTGGTCTCCTCCGCCGGCGGACAGGACACGCTGCTCGAGAACCGCCGGGAAGAAGGGTGGGCCGCGCGCGGACGGGGGGTGGGACTCGCGTCACGCGGCGCCGGGCGCGGCGTGGCGGCGGGCGACGTCGACGGCGACGGCCTGGCCGATCTCGTGTTCGCCGCGGGGGCCGACGCTCCGCTGCGTCTCTACCTGAACGGCGGGCACCTGACGTTCACGTCGCAGGAGATCCCGAAGCCGAAGGGGGCGTCGTTGTTCGGCGCGGTCCTGTTCGATGCGGACAACGACGGGGATCTGGACCTGTTCGTCGCGGGGTCGGAGCTTCTGCTCTACCTGAACGATGGCGAAGGCCGGTTCAAGGACGCCTCGGACGAGGCCGGCCTGCGGCAGATTCCGGTGAAGGACGGCCGCGGGGCGGCGGCCGCCGACCTGGACGGCGACGGCGATCTCGACCTGATCGTGACGGAGAATGGTGGCCCGCCGATCCTGCTGCGTAACGAGGGCGGCAATCGGAACCGATGGTTGGAGGTCGCCCCGCACGGCTTGAACAGCAACAAGGATGGCATCGGAACCAAAATCGAAGCGCTTGCCGGCCCGACCTGGCAGCGGCGCGAGGTGCAGGCGGGCGCCGGCTACCTGTCGCAATCCCCGCCCACGGCGCACTTCGGCCTGGGCGGGCGGTCGCTGGCCGACGTCGTGCGCCTGCTGTGGCCCGGGGGCGTCCTGCAGGCCGAGATGGACGTGCCGGCGGGGCAGAGGGTGGACGAGACGGAGCTCGATCGCAAGGGGTCGTCGTGTCCGCTCCTGTTTGCCTGGAACGGAAACAAGTACGGCTTCGTGACCGACTTCCTGGGCGTCGGCGGGCTCGGTCTGTGGACGGCGCCGGGCGTGTACGGCACGCCTCAACCCGAGGAGTACGTGAAGGTCGAGCCGTCTCAGCTCGCGCCGCGCGACGGCGCCTATGTGATCCAGGTGCTGGAGAACCTGGAGGAGGTGACCTACCTGGACGAGACGAAGCTCCTCGCCCTCGATCACCCGAAGGACATCGATGTCTATCCTCTCGGGGCGTTCGGCGGCAAGGAGCGCCAGCCGTACCGCGTCCTGGCGGTCGAGAAAGGGGCTCGCCTCTTCCCGTCCCGCGCCACCGACCACCACAACCGCGAGGTGACCGACAGGATCCTCACGATCGATCGGACGTATCCGGACGATTTTCGTCTGGATCGCCGGGCGGGATTCGCCGAGATGCACCACCTGACGCTCGAGTTCCCCGACGCCGTCACACGGTTGCGGCGCCCGGTCCTCTTCCTCTACGGCTGGGTCGACTTCGAATACTCGTCCTCGAACTACGCCGCCTACCAGGCCGGCGTCCGGCTGACGGCGCCCGTCCTGGAGATGGAGGACACGGACGAGCGTGTCTTCCGACCGGTCCTCGACCCGATGGGCTTCCCGCCGGGGCTGCCGCGCATGATCAGCGTCGATCTCTCCGGCCTGGCGCCGCTTTCCTCCCGCCGCCTCCGTCTGCGCACCAACATGCGCCTCTTCTGGGATCAGATCTTCATCGCGGAGCCGCTCGCAGAGGCGCCGATGGCGGAGTCGGTGAAGGTGAGCGAAATCAAGGCGAACGGCGCGCACCTGCACCGCAGAGGCTTCCCGAGGGAGCACAGCCCGGACGGTCGCGAACCGAAGATCTACGACTACGGGATCCTGGACAACACGCAGCCGTTCAAGGTCACGACAGGCGACTACACGCGCTTCGGTCGGGTCACCGACCTGCTCACCCGCACCGACGATCGCTTCGTGATCTTCGGCAAGGGGGAGGAGGTCACCCTGGAGTTCCCCGCGCAGGGATTGCCGAAGTTGCCGAAAGGGTGGACGCGCAGTTTCCTTCTGTACGCCAACGGCTACTGCAAGGACATGGATCCGCACACCGCCTACCCGGAGACCGTCGAGCCGCTGCCGTTCCATGGCATGTCGGCCTACCCGTACCCGGACGGCGAGGCGTACCCGGACGACACCGAGCACCGGGAGTACCGCAAGACCTGGAACACCCGGCGACTCGAAGGGCGCTGACCCGGTCGCCGGCGCCGGAGGAGGGGGCGGCAATGTCCGTGGCGATCCTGGCCGAGAACCTCACCAAGGTGTATGTGAAGCGGCGATCGCTGCGGGAGGTCGCGCTCCGCCCCTTCCGGCGGGCGGAGCCGGTCACGGCGCTTTCCGGCTTGAGCCTGGAGACACGCACCGGAGAGATCTTCGGCCTCCTGGGTCCCAACGGGGCCGGGAAGACGACGTTCCTCAAGATCCTCACCGGGCTCGTTCTTCCGACGTCTGGACGGGCGCTCGTGATCGGCGTCGACGTGGCGCAGGACGACCGCGCCGTCAAGCGCTCGATCGGCTTCGTGACCTCCGACGAGCGATCGTTCTATTGGCGGCTCTCGGGCCGCGAAAACCTCGATTTCTTCGCCCGCCTCTACGGCCTCGACGCTGCCTCTGCCCGCCGGGTGTCGGCCGACCTCCTGCGGGAGATGGATATGGAGTCGGTCGCGGACCGGTCGTTCATGAGCTATTCGACCGGCATGAAGCAGCGCCTGGCGATCGCACGAGCCCTGCTTCACGACCCGCCGGTCCTGTGCCTGGACGAGCCGACGCGCAGCCTCGATCCGATCGCGGCCAAGCACTTGCGGCGGTTCGTCGTGGATCGCCTCAACCGGCAGCGCGGCAAGACGGTGCTCCTGGCGACGCACAATCTTCCGGAGGCGGAGGAGATGTGCAGTCGCCTCGTCGTGCTCGATCGCGGTCGTATCGTGCGACAGGGGAGCGTGGCGGCGATCACCGCCGGCCTGCCGGGCAGGGATCACTACGTCCTGTCGGTGAGGGGCCTGGAGGCCCCGCCGTCCGACCCGCGCTGGCGCCTCGAGGTGGAACGGCAGGACGACGGCATCGCGCGCCTGGCCGCCGAAGTGGAACGGGACGGGCGCGCCTTCTCCGATCTCCTCCGGGCGATCCTCGATTCGCGCGGAACGATTGTGTCGTGCGCGCGGCGCGAACCCAGTCTCCAGGAAGTGTTCGACCTGATGGAGCCGGATCCGGGAGGACGGATCGGATGAAGACCCTGCGGACGCTCGTCGCCTTCATCAAGCGCGACTTCCTCATCGAGGTCTCGTACCGGACCTCGTTCCTGCTGCAGGCCTTCGGGATCGTCTTCTCGGTCCTGATCTGGTACTTCGTGTCGCGCGTGGTGAACGCGCCGCCGACGACACCCGGCCTGGAGGGGGTCGACTACTTCGCGTACGTACTCCTGGGGCTGGCGCTCCTGCACTACCTGTCCTCGGCCCTCATGTCGTTCGGTGGCAAGGTGCGCGGCGAGCAGATGACGGGAACGCTCGAAGCGATGCTGCTGACGCCGACACCCATCGGGACGATCGTTCTGGGGTCGTCGCTGTGGGAGTTTCTGCTCACCTCGATCAAGGTGATCGCATACCTCGTGGTCGGGCGGCTGTTCTTCGGCGTCGTGATACACCTCGACAGCCTGCTTCCCGCGCTCTTGATCATCGCGCTGACGGTCCTGGCCTTCTCCGGTATCGGCATCCTGTCGGCCGCCTTCGTGCTCTATCTCAAGCGCGGCGACCCGATCACCTATCTGGTGGCGAGCGGCTCGGCCCTGGTGGGCGGGGTGTTCTACCCGCCGGAGGACATGCCGAGGTGGCTCGGCGGCTGGTCGCATCTCCTGCCGATCACCTACGCACTGCGCGCCCTCCGCCGCGCCCTCCTGCGCGGCAGCCGTTTCTCCGAGCTGCTGCCCGACATCGAGGTCCTGGTGCTGTTCGTCGCCGTCCTCCTGCCAATCGGCATCCTGGCCTTCCGCTTCGCGGTGCGCAAGGCGCGGCAGGAAGGGTCGCTGGTCCAGTATTGAACCTGACCCGGCGCTGTGCTAGATTCACCGCCCATTCCGCATTCAGAGCGTCCGTGCCGTTTCCCACCGGGCCCGAAGCCGCGGCCACGCGGCGGGGAGGGGACGCGAGGAGACCGTCATCTTGAAATTCGAAAAGTTGAATGTCCCGCTCGAGGGAAAGCGGATCGAGGTCGAGGACGGGCAGCTCAAAGTTCCGTCCCATCCGATCCTGCCCTTCATCGAAGGGGACGGCATCGGCCCCGACATCTGGGCCGCCGCCCGCCGTGTCCTGGACGCGGCAGTGAAGAAAGCCTACGGCGGCAAGCGCCAGATCCACTGGTTCGAGGTGTACGCCGGCGGCAAGGCGCGCGACAAGTACGGCGAATGGCTGCCGCAGGACACGCTGGAGGCGATCCGCACCTACACGGTCGCCATCAAGGGCCCCCTGACGACGCCGATCGGGGGCGGCTACCGCAGCCTCAACGTCACGCTGCGGCAGGAGCTGAACCTGTACGCCTGCATCCGGCCCATTCGCTACTTCGAGGGCGTGCCGTCGCCCGTGAAGAACCCCCAGGACGTCGACCTCACGATCTTCCGTGAAAATACCGAGGACGTGTACGCCGGCATCGAGTGGCGCGAGGGGACCGAGAAGTGCCGCAAGGTGATCGAGTTCCTGAATCGAGAGATGGGCTGCGCCATCTCGGCGGACTCGGCGATCGGCGTGAAGACCATGAGCGCCCGTGCCAGCAAGCAGCTGGTCCGCAAGGCGATCAAGTACGCCATCGAGCGCAAGAAGCCGAGCGTCGCGCTGATGCACAAGGGGAACATCATGAAATACACCGAGGGGGCCTTCAAGGAGTGGGGCTACCAGGTGGCGAAGGAGGAGTTTCCCGAGTTCACCATCACCGAAGAGGACGTCGCGAAGGGAAGCCGGCCCGCCCCTCCGAGCAAGGTGGTGATCAAGGACCGCATCGCCGACTCGATGTTCCAGCAGATCCTGATCCGCCCCTCGGAGTATTCCGTCGTGGCCACGCCGAACCTGAACGGCGACTACCTGTCCGACGCGGCGGTGGCGCAGGTCGGCGGGCTCGGGCTGGCGCCCGGCGCCAACATCGGCGACACGACGGCGGTGTTCGAGGCGACGCACGGCACCGCTCCGGGCTACGCCGGCCTGGACAAGGTCAACCCCGGCTCGCTCATCCTCTCGGGCGCGATGATGTTCGAGTACATGAGCTGGTTGGAGGCCGCGGCGCTGATCGTGGAAGGGATGCAGGCGGCGATCAGCACGAAGCACGTCACCTACGATCTGGCGCGCCACATGGAGGGCGCCGTTACGGTGAAATGCTCGGAGTTCGCCGATGTCGTGATCTCCAAAATCGAAGAGGGGAGCTGAGGGGAGGACGATGCGCAGAAAGGTCTCGATCATCGGCGCCGGCAACGTCGGCGCCTCGGCCGCCGAGCGGATCGTGCTCCGGCGCCTGGCGGACGTGGTCATGGTGGACATCATCGAAGGGCTGCCGCAGGGAAAGGCGCTGGACCTGAACGAGGCCGGCCCGGTGGATGGCTACGACGCGCGACTTGCGGGAAGCAACGGTTACGAGGAAACGCGCGACTCCGACGTCGTGGTCATCACCTCAGGCTTGCCGCGCAAGCCCGGGATGAGCCGGGACGACCTCTTGCAGAAAAATTTCGAGATCGTCAAGGGAGTCACCGAAGAGGTGGCCCGCCGCTCGCCCCGCGCCGTGCTCATCGTCGTGAGCAACCCGCTCGACGCCATGGCGCATACCGCCCTCAAGGTCAGCGGGTTCCCGCGTGAGAGGGTGCTCGGGATGGCCGGTGTTCTCGACTCGGCGCGCATGCGCTTCTTCATCGCCGAGGCCCTGGGCGTGTCGGTCGAGAACACGCACGCCTTCGTTCTCGGCGGCCACGGGGACACCATGGTACCGTTGCCGCGCTACTCGACCGTCTCGGGTATCCCGATCACCGAGCTCCTGCCGAAGGAGACGATCGACGCGATCGTGCAGCGCACGCGCGACGGCGGGATCGAGGTCGTCAACCTCCTGAAGGCCGGCAGCGCGTACTACGCCCCGGCGTCCTCCATCGTCCAGATGGTCGAGGCGATCCTGCTCGACCGGCACAGGATCCTGCCCTGCGCCGTCTACCTGAACGGCGAGTACGGCTACCGCGATCTGTTCCTTGGCGTGCCGGCCCGGCTGGGGGCGAGGGGGCTGGAGAAGGTCATCGAGATCAAACTCACCGTCGAGGAGAAGTCGTCGCTGGACCGCTCGGCGGCCGCGGTACGGGAGCTGGTGTCGAAGCTTCAGGTCTGATTCCCGGAGCACCTGCCCCGCCGGGGTTGAGCCCGAGATCGGCGTCGGTGCTCGCGACGACCTCGTCCACCAGCCGGTCGATGGCGCGGTGCACGGCGTCGATCGTGCCGCGCGGCCGGCCGGCGAGCACCACGAAGGCGAGCGTGCGGCCGTCCCGGTTGGCGGCGTAGCCGGCGAGCGTCAGGGCGCCGGCGATCCGTCCCGTCTTGGCGCGCACGCGGCGCCGCGATCCCTCACCGCCGAAGCGCTCGTCGAGCGTCCCGTCGGCGCCGCCGATCGGGAGCGACGCCACCAGCTCCGGGCCAATCTCGAAGTCGCCCCAGAAGCGCGCCAGGACCTCGGCGAGCACGCGTGCCGGTACTCTGTCCTCGTCCGACAGGCCGGAGCCGTCCATGAGGCGCACGCCCGACACGTCGATGCCGAGACCGGCGATGTAGTTCCTTATCACATCGAGCCCCGCGGCCGTCGTGCCCGGCGTCCCAACGAACTGGGCCGCCAGCGTCTTCACCAGCATCTCGGCCATGAAGTTGTTGCTGTTCTTGTTCATGTCGCGCACCAGCGCCCCGAGCGGACGCGACTCGTGGGCGTGCAGCTCGCGCGCCTTGTCGGGCACCGCGCCGACCGCGAGATTGCCCTTGATCTCGATGCGCTCCGAGCGCGCGATCTCGCGGAAGGTGTGCAGGGCGTAGAGGGCGGGCTCTTCGACCGCCCGGTGGAACACGGCCGGCCCGCTACCCCGCCTGATCGTGCCGGTGACGACGAGCCCGTTCTGGCCATTTTCGAACGAACGCGACACGCTCAGAGAATTCGGGCCGGTGGTCGTCGTCGCCCGGTTCAGGACCTGGAAGTAGGAGGCGGCCGGCTCGAGGGTGAGGTCGGGACGCGCTCCGAGGAGCGGGGACGGGTCGACGGTCACCGTGACCACGTTGAAGTTGCAGGAGAGAGCGCCGACCGGGGCGTTGTACCAGGAGTCCGCCGCAAGCTGGGGCCAGCCCGGCGGCCGGCGCACCGTGTCGAAGTACGACTCATCCGCGACCAAATCTCCGTCGACCCGGCGCAGCCCCAGGGCCGAGAGCCTTTTCGCCAACAGCCACCACGACTCGGCGATCAGGTCGGGCGCCCCGAATCCCTGGATGTAAAGATTCCCGGCGACGGTCCCCGCGGCATCGATGG
>WNEQ01001074.1_pt1 | contig 14577 bp, 15 predicted proteins | sample 5399971 | NCBI WGS metagenome assembly WNEQ01 (sample SAMN13153330, study PRJNA577476) | soil metagenome | isolation source: 20 cm grassland meadow soil 2 days after 1st rain plot 5 | place: USA:California | collected 2015-09-18
AACGGGATGACGTGATGGCCCAAACCTTACGCCAGATCGAGGAATCCCGTGGGGGCATCGTGGCCGTGGTCGGCGAGGGCCACGTGGACGGCCTTGTGCGTCATCTGGTCGGCGTGCCAGTCGAGGTCGTGCACCTCGAACAACTTCGGTCTCCGCCCGCGGGGCCGAACGCGAGCGTGAACGTGTCGGTTCATCTGTGACGGCTCGGCAAACGCGGGATCCAGCGGGGGACCGATTCTCGGTACGCCCGGTACTCGGCTCCGAATCGGAGTTCGAGGGTTCTTTCCTCATGTCGGACCAACAGATTCGCGGGAATTCCAAGCAGGAACACGATCAAGATCGCACCCGGGGAACCGACGACTAGGGCAACTCCGAGGACCGCGAGGAAGTGCGAGCCCGCAATGGGATTCCGGGTCCAAGCGTACGGTCCGGACGTGACGAGTTGGCTCGGTGGCAGCCTCGGGTTCGGAGTGCCTCGGGCTCCCGCAAACAGCGAGAAGCACCAGGCAAGTCCCGCCAGGCCTACAAAGAGGAAGAAGAATCCCGCGAGGAGGACAAACGTCGGCAGCGTTGCGAGGCCGAGTCCGCGGTCAATTGACAGGCCTGCCAGCGGCACACCGAGGTACAGGGCGAGAAACACCAGCGAGATCTCGGCCCAGGCCACGATTCGGCGGTCCATCGAGCGCCGCACCGAGGTTCTCGTATTTCGGATTTGGCTTGGACGCTCCGCAGACCCGCCGCGAATCCTTAAGGGCGGGACTCGGATGGCAGCCCACTGTGGCGGTTCCGGATCGCGCGAAGGAGGCGACGACGCAGTTCCTCAAGATGCAGTTCCACCGCTACTACGATCGATCCAAGCCGACGCTCCCAGACCGTTTCGGGCGGCGCGAGTTCGGCTTCATGTTCTGGACCGCGGGGATTGTGCAACGACATCTGGGATTCTCGAAGGAAGAGGAACTAAAGTCGTTCCTCACATCACGCACCCCCGCGCACGCCTATTACTCATCCGCGTATTATGAGAAACCGGGCGCCCCGACGATGGAGGAAAAAGGCTGGCTCGGCGCAGACCTGATTTTCGACCTCGACGCGGATCATTTGCCAGGCGGCAAGGCGCTTTCCTATCCGGTCATGCTTGAAGCGGTGAAGCTCGGCATCATCAAACTCTGGGACCGGTTTCTCCGCCGGAAATTGGGCTTTGACGAGAAGAAGATGAGAATTGTCTTCTCCGGAGGCCGCGGCTACCACATTCATGTTTTCGACGATCGAGTCGTGAGCCTCGGAAGTCATGAGCGGAGGGAGATTGTCGATTTCATCACCGCAAAGGGCCTGGACTTCAAGCTAATCTTCCGGGAAACGCCTTTTGACAAGACTGAATTCAAAGGCAGGGTGCGAGTGAAGACGATGCTCAAAGCCCCGGCGCGGTCAGATCCCGGGTGGGCTGGCATCATTGCCAGCGGAATTGACGACTTCTTGGGCGAACTCGAGAACATGCGGCCGGAGGAATGTCTCGAGCTGCTGAGCTCATATCCGGAGATGAACGAGGAGAAGGCGACAAGTCTGTACGACAACTTGTTCAGGGTGCGAGTAAAGGCACCCAATCCCATCCGGGGTATCGATCGGGTTCGAGAAGGGAACATGGAAGCGCTGACCGACAAGAACCGCGATGCGCTCGAGAATATCATCGTCGCTATGGAGCAACTGCCGTTAGACGATCGAGTCGCGGTATCCCCCGAGGAAATCCGGAAGTGGGACGAGCGCAGACAACGAGGGGAGACGGACGAGCCCGTCACTTCGGACATCAAGCGCCTGATCCGCATGCCGTCTTCGTTGCACGGCAAGACCGGCCTGCAAGTGATCCCGATGTCACGGGACGCACTCGACGAGTTCCGTCCATTGCGCGACGCGGTGCCGCCGGCGTGGACCGACGAGCCCGTGCGTGTCAATCTCAAGAATAAAATCAGTCTGGAGATTCGAGGCGAAGCGTTTAATTTGGCTCCTGGAGTAAACGACGTTCCGCAGTACCTGGCCATCTTCCTCGCGGCCAGGGGACTCGCAACCGTCGTGCCAGAGGCCTAGTCGCCGATGTCGGGTTACCACGATCGACTCCAGGGAACAGACCGTCTCCTCCGAATCCGCCGAATCCGCAAGGCGGTCTTCGCCGGCCTCTTCGCGCTCGGGATCGTCCTGATCTTCGCGCGCTTGGAGGGAGAAGGCGCCAGCCTGAAGCCGTTCTTCCTGCCCGTCAACGGAATCATCGAGGTCGCGCTCATCATGGGCCTGACGGCGTCGATCATCGGTCTGTTCCTCCGGAACTTGGAGATCCGCCACGCGTTGCGGGACAACCAGCGCTTCCTGATGGCGAAATCCTCCATGACCCGGGCCCTCCGCACGGCGGCGTTCGCGATCGGGCTCGCGATCGCTTTGCTCCTCGCCATCACGCCCGCCTTGGCGACGACCTTGTTCTCCGATCCGCTTCAGGTCGTCTCGCTGAAGCCCAACGGAAGCGAGGTGGTCACCTTCACGAGCCCCGACGCGCTCGGCTTGACGTTCGTCACCTACGCCGCGGTCGGCGTGACGAACGGCGCGGCGTCCGTCGAAGTGAAGCGAGACAATATGACCGCTGGCGCAAACCAAACGCTCACCACGGGGCAGCGGGTGGTCCTGAGCATCGAACCGTCGATGTGGGCCGAGTACGCGAGCTGGTCCCTCGTGTTCCTGAACTTGCGAAACGTCTCGACGTTGGTGACGTTCGATCTTCAGAAAGGCATCATCCCGACGTTGTTCTCGACGGTGCCCTTCCTCGTGTTCCTGTATGGGGCCACCCAGATCGGCTGGTGGCTCGTCCTCCGACCGATTCGCGAGCGGACGAAAGTGACGAGCCAACGTTCGGCTGCCGAAATTGATTCCGGCGAACGGGTGTTCGATCCTTCGGCCCCCATCTCGGACGCGCCGCCCACGGCCCGGCCTGTGCCGATGAAGTCAAGCTTCGTCGAACCCCCACCGCCGGCCCGGTCGACGCCTCCGCCGCCTCCGGCGCCCGCTCCGGTCGTCCAAGCGCCAACGCCTCCGGTGCTGCGGCCCACACCCCGAGTGCCCGTACGGGAACCCGAGACCGCCGAGACCTTGGTCCGGAAGGCGGCCGCGCTCCTCGCGACGGGCAATTACGAGGCCGCTCTCGTCGGATTCGTGGAAGCGTTGCGGCTCGATGGCGACTACGTTCCGGCCCTCCAGGGCAAGGCCCGATGCCAGGAGAGGCTGAACCAGCACGCAGAAGCACTTGAGACGTATCGGCGGCTCCTCGCAAAGGATCGAAGGAATGTCGACTCCCTCCGCGCGGTGGCCCGCCTCCACATGGAGGAGCGTCATTGGAGGGAATGTCTCGAAGCGGTCGAGGACCTCCTGCGCCTTCGGCCGAACGAGGCCGCGGCGCTCGAGATGAAAGGCGACGCTCTCACGAACCTCGGGAGGCGACCGGAGGCGCTGGCCGCGTATGAGGCCGCGGCGACCGTCGACCCGAGCGACGCGAACCTGCGTCAGAAGATCGAAGAGGTCCGCGTCGATGTGCCGAGCCTGCTGAGCCGCGCGTTGATCGCGAGTGCGAGCGGGAATTACACGGCGGCCCTGAATCTGTTCGACGACATCCTGGAGGTCGAGCCGAGCAACGGGAACGCGCTCATCGGCAAGGCGGTGGCCTACCGTCGGAGCGGGAAACCCCAGGAAGCGCTGAACTGCCTCGACCTGGTGCTCGGGGTGCAGCCCGGGAACTCGTCCGCGCTCCTGAACCGCGGGACCATCCTCCTGGAGCAGGGTGACTTGGAGGACGCCCTCGACTCGTTCGATCGATTGACGCAGCTCTACCCGAACGACGAGGAGGCGTGGGCCGCGCAAGGGGAAGTCCTCCTCAAGATGGGGCGCGATGACGACGCGCAACGCGCCTTCACGGAGGCCCTCAAACTCAGCCCCGGGGACGAGGGGATCCAGCGACGGATCCTCGAGCTGGAGGCCGCGAAAACCGAAGGCCCGGACCTCCTCGAGGAACTCATCCACGTGAAAGGAATCGGGCGGGCGCGCGCGAAGGCGTTGATCGACGCGGGCTTTGACAGCCCGGAAGATTTTGCGAAGGCGACACCCAAGTCCCTCATGGCCGTGAGAGGCGTCACCCGCAAGGTCGCCGAGGAGTTGCTCGAACACTTCCGCGCGACGATGGCGCAAGTCCGCTGACCCGAGCAAGTTCTTAAGTAGCGCAGCCCCTTGCACGCCGTCCCATGAAGGCGTTTCGGATCAGCGGCCGCTTCCGCATGGGTCGGCGGTGGCAGCCTTTCTCAAAGGAGCTGGCGGCGGCCGACGAGGTGGCGGCTCGCGAGAAGGTCCTCTCGGTCCTCGGGAGCCAGCACGGCGTGCCGCGCAAGTACATCGCGATCGCGACGGTCGCCGAAGTCCCGGCGGACCAAGTCGAAGATCACGCCGTCCGGTACGCGCTGGAGGCCCGCGCGTGAGCGCCGGCGAGACCGAACTCCGACGGGGGATCGCGGTCCTCGATCAATACCGGGCGCAGATCGAGACGCTGGCCCAGCAGCAAGAGATCATCCGCATCTCCCTCGAGGAGCACATGCGGGCCCGCGAGACGCTCGTGCGGTATCAGGAAGCCGGGAAGGCCGCCGAAGTCCTCGTACCGATCGGCGCGAATTCGTTCCTGGTCGCCCAATCGAAGGACGTCAACAAGGCGTTCGTCTCGATCGGCTCGGACCTCCTCGTCTACGATGAGATGGACCGACAGGTCGAGCGGCTCGACGCACGGATCAAGTCGATCACCGAGGCAGCGAATGCGATCGGGTCGCGCCTCGGAGATCTGCAACGGCGGGCGGAGGCCCATGGCGCGGCCGTCCAAGACCTCTACGACCGGCTGCAAGGGCCGGGCTCGCCGAATGAGCGGAGCTAGATGTTCAAGTCCCTCCGGGAACGGCTCGCCGGCTGGAAAGAGAAAGCCGAGGCCGAGGTGACTTCCGAAGCGATCGGCGGCTCCGGCCGCAAGATCAAGGAGGACAAGCTCGAGGAAATCCTGTACGACCTGGAGATCGCCCTCCTCGAGTCGGACGTCGCGTTCCCGGTCGCCAAGGAAATCGTGGACCGCCTCGCGGATGACCTGCGAGGCAAGCGCATCTCGAAGGAGGTGAGCCTCGAGCAAGGGGTCGAGGCCGCCTTGCGAGACGCGATCACCGAAGCGTTGTCGGTCCCGCCGCTCGACTTCTTCGGCCTCATCGAGAAGAGCCCGCGGCCGTTCGTCGTGATGTTCGTCGGGGTCAACGGGACCGGCAAGACCACGACGATCGCGAAGCTCGCATATCACATCATGAAGAAAGGCTACACCTGTGTCGTCGCGGCGGCCGACACGTTCCGGGCCGGCGCAATCGAGCAACTCGAGAAACACGCGGAGGCGGTGGGCTTCAAGTTGATCAAGCACAACGCGGGCGCGGACCCCGCCGCGGTGGCGTTCGACGCGGTCGAGCACGCGCGCGCCCGCGGCCGGGACGTGGTCCTGATCGATACGGCAGGCCGGATGCAGACGAACCAGAACCTGATGGACCAGATGAAGAAGATCAAACGCGTCGCCAAGCCGAACCTGATCCTCTACATCGGCGACGCCCTCGCGGGCAACGATGCGATCGAGCAGGCAAAGCAATTCCACGAAGCCGTCGGCATCGATGGGATCGTCCTCACGAAGATCGACGCGGACGCCAAAGGCGGCGCGGCCCTCTCGATGGCGAAGACGATCGGGAAGCCCGTCGTGTTCGTGAACGTCGGCCAGACGTACAAGGACATCCACCGCTTCGAGACGAAGTGGATGGTCGACCGGCTCCTCGCGGAGGCCTAGCGTGAGTTTCCGGGAGCTCCTCGAGAAAGGGCAGATCGCGGAGTTCCCGGCGTTGCAACTCGCCCTCGGCGCGATCAAAGGTCGAATCGACCGGTTGACGGTGGCGTCGATCGGCACCGGCGGCTCGAAGGATGAATATCCGCTCGTGGACATCCTCGGCACGCCGACGTCGTATCAGGTGAAGGTCCTGGAGGACTCGCCGGAATATCTGGACTGGTTGAACTCGGCGCTCCTGTGCGCGGGCTTCGTCGAGCCGATTGGTCTCACGGCGATCGCGCGACGCCTCGCCGAATACGAGGACATCATCCTCGGGGTCGACACGAACATCCTGTACGCGTCGATCCTGGGGGAACACCTCCTCGACGAGTTCCACCGGATCCATGTGCGGCCGTACAAGGAGAGCGTCAACTGGATCCTCCTCGTGATCCCGGGCGTCGTGATGAAGGAACTCGAGAACGCCGCGAACATGAAGAAAGGCAACCGGCTCTCGCACGCCGGCCGCCGCGGGTACCGGGCCTTGCAGGAGATCACGACCCTGAAGGGGACGGAAGGCTACCAAGGACTCAGCGTCCTGGTCGTCGGCCCGACGAATCCGGAGCAGCTGCACCTGTCGCCGGACGGTCTGACGATCGTCAACGCCGACTCGATGATCCGCGACCAGTTCAAGGCGTTCCTCCGCGGGATCGACTTCCGCAAAGGCGTCTTCTTCCTGACGATGGACAAGACGAACGCATCGCTCGCGGCGGCGGAAGGCCTCACGGCCCTGCGCATCCAGTACCCGCGACGCCTGCGGAAAGGCGACGAACTCGCGATGCCGAAGGAAGAGTCCGTCCTCCTCGCACGCCTCGTGTACGAGCTGGCGATCGAGTTCGGAACGGTCCGGGTGACCTGGGAGGACCACGGGCCCCACCACCTTGACCTGGAGGGCGCCTGGACATGGAAATCGATGGAACATTGGGAGGCCTGGCAACTCATGGTGTCCGACGTGGATCCGGGCATCCACAAAGCCTTGAACCGTTACGTGGACGGCAGCTTCGACCCGCGGCGCTTCGTCCGAGAATGGCAGAAACTCGCCGAGATCCTGGCGGAGTGATCAGGGCGACCGCGGGATCCAGCCGACCCGTTTCCGCGCGAGCCAAAGGAGATTTCCGGCCGCGTCGCTCACGCTGCGGATCTTCTTTTCGCCGACGCGCGTCCGATATTCGATCGGAATCTCGAGGAACCGGAGGCCCGCGCGGATCACCTCGAGCTTGAGTTCTTCGGAGAAGGCCATCCCGTCGTGGACGAGCCGCAGACGGGACAGGATTGACCGCCGGAACGACCACATGCCAGACTGGGAGTCGCGGATCCCGGAATCGTACAGGCTCCGGAACGCAACATTCAGGATCTCGTTGCCGACCCGGTGCATGCCGGTCATCGTGCCGTCGGAGAGGCCGGAGAGACGGTCCCCGGACACGAAGTCGGCGCGGTCTTCCGCGAGCGCCGTCAGGAAGTCCGGAAACCGGTGCGCGGGGTAGGTCAGGTCCGCGTCGAGGGCGGCGAGGAACGTCCCGGTTGCGGCGGCGAAGCCCGTCTTGTAGGCGCGGCCGTAGCCATGGCGCGGTTCGAGCAAGACGCGGGCCCCTTTCGCGGTCGCGATGTCCCTCGTCCGGTCGCGCGATTCCGTGTCGACGATCAGGATTTCGAATCGCCAACCGACGAGCGCGGTCTGGACTTCGTCGATCACCGCCTCGATCGAGGCCTCTTCGTTCATCGTCGGGATGATGACGGAGACCTCGGGCATCGGCGCGCCATGCTGGGTACGGCCCATAAGCGTTTCGCGGTCAGGCCGGCAACGGCTCTCCGAAGAACTTGTATCCGACGTATCCGAGCAACGCGACGCTCAGGCGCAGGAGCGACCAGAACGTCGTCTTCTGTCGCAGCATCTGCCCGGGCCGGTAGCGACTCCAGAGCACGCCGTGCTTCAGTGTGAGTTGCTTCCGGCCCGCGCCGTTCCACACGGCCTGCCGCAAGAAGTCGTATGCCGAGTCGCGCGTCCGATGGTACACGATCGCGTCGGCCCGGAAGCCGATCGTGTGGCCCGCCCGGACCGCGCGGATGTTCAGGTCGATGTCCTCGGCCGTGACGAACCATTCGTCGAAGCCGCCGATCTCGTCGAGCACGGCCCTGCGGTAGGCCAAGTTCGAGGACGGATAGGTGACGTCCGTGCCCTCGACGATGAGCTCGACTCGTTCGAGTTCCTCGAACGGCCGGTAGCCGATCTGGATCGTCCGGCCGGCGACGATGTCATGCTGCCGCAGGCCCTCGCGGAGCTCGCGAATCCAGAACGGGTTCGCGATCGCGTCCCCGTCGATGAACGCGACGGCGTCCCCTCTCGCCTTCCGGATCCCGAAGTTCCGCCCGGTCCCGCGCGTTCCGCCGAAGACGTATAGGTGGACGAAGTCGTACCGCTTCTCGTACGTCCGCACGACGTCACGGGTCGCATCCTCGCTGTCCGAATCGACGACGATCACCTCGATCGGAGGTTCCTGGACCGCGAGGCTGTCCAAGAGGGCGGCGATGTTCCTCGCTTCGTTGCGGACGGTCGTGACAACGCTGACGAGCAATGCGGCTCGTATTGGACCAGCGGTAATGATGGTTTCGACATTCATCCGTGCGGAACTATCTTTATAATCGGCCCTCGTTTGCTTCCGCGTCCTGTCCTATGGGTCGCATCGTCACGATCATCGGCACCCGGCCGGAGATCATCAAGATGGCGCCGGTGGTCAAGGCGCTCGATGCGCTGGACCACGAACACGTCCTCGTCCATTCGGGGCAGCACTACGACGTCATGATGGATCGGATCTTCTTCCGCGACTTGGAATTGCGGGAGCCGGATCATCAGTTCGAGCTGAAGGTGCGACCGCCGCACCTGCAGGTCGCGACGACCATGCGACAGGTTGCGCCCGTCGCGAAAGACGCCGACCTCGTGATTATCCACGGCGACACGAACACGACGCTCGCCGGCGGTCTCCTGGCGAGCAAGCAGGGTCGTCCGCTCGCGCACGTCGAAGCGGGCATCCGGTCGTTCGACAAGACGATGCCCGAGGAGGTCAACCGCATCATCGCGGACCAGCTCTCGAACCTCCTCTTCACTCCGACGCCCACCTCGCGGGAGAATCTGCGACGCGAGAACGTGACGGAGGGCGTCCACGTCGTCGGCAACAGCGTGATCGACGCGCTCCTGCAGAACCGCGCGATTGCGGAGAAACGGTCCGACGTCCTGTCGCGTCTCGGCCTGAAGGCGGGCGGCTACCTCCTGTTGACGTTCCACCGCGCGGAGAACGTCGATTCGAAAGAACGGTTGGCACGGGCGCTCGTTGCGTTCGAGCGGGCGGCCCACGAGGCGGGCCTGCCGATCCTCTTCCCGATTCATCCGCGGACCGTGAAACGGCTGCGCGAATTCGGCCTCGAGAAACGGGCCGCCGCCCAGCCGTCGTTGCAGCGCATCGAACCGACCGGGTATCTCGACATGTTGGTCCTCGAAGAGAACGCGGCGCTCGTGATGACAGACTCGGGTGGTCTTCAGGAGGAGAGTTGCTTCTTCCGCGTCCCCTGCGTCACGCTTCGAGAGAACACGGAGCGGCCGGAAACGCTGGAAATCGGATCGAACGTCCTCGCGGGGACGGATCCGGAACGGGTCCGCGATGCGGTCCGTCGGCAGCTCGACGCGGATCGCAATTGGCCGAATCCATTCGGGGACGGTACGACTGGGTTGCAGGTCGCGGAGACCGTGGCGGCCTATCTGGGATGACATGGCCGCTCGGGTCGTCTTCGTGCGGTCGAAGAGCCCCGCGGGCATGGAGCCGCGCGTCGCCAAGGAGGCCGCGACGCTGGCCCGTGCCGGGTACGAGGTCCACGCGGTCCTCTGGGATCGCGAATGCGCATTCCCCGCGGAAGAGACGCGCGATGGCGTCCGCGTCCACCGGTACCACCTGCGAGCGCCCGAGGGCCAGCCCGATCTGATCGCGCTCCTCCCCCGATGGTGGTGGTATGCCTTCCGCCGGATCGCTTCGTTGCGGCCGCAGGTCGTGCATGCGGTGGACTTCGACACGATCCTCCCGGCCTCCGCGTCCGCGCGCCTCGCCCGGGCGAAACTCGTGTACGACATCTTCGACTTCTACGCGGAGATGGTGACCGCGGACCTGTCGCCTCGCTTCCGAGAGATCCTCGCGAAACGGGAGCGGCGGATGATCGACAGGGCGGACCTCGTCATCCTTCCGGACCTCCGACGGACGGTCCAGTTCGGGAGGGCTCGGCCGAAACGCCTCGTCGAGATCATGAACGTCCCAGAGGATCGAGCGGTCCCGACGGGAGCCGAGGATCCCGGCCATTTCGTCATCTTCTACGGCGGCATGATCGCGAACGACCGCGGGCTCGTGGACCTCGTCGTCGCCTGCGAGTCGACGGGTGCGCGGTTCATCGTCGCGGGCCACGGGCCGGACGAAGCGGCGCTCCTGAACACGATCGAGACATCGCCCGCGAGCACGTACCTGGGGACGATCCCCTACCAGGAGGTGCTGGAGCGAACCGCCAGTTGCCATGCCGTGGCGGCGCTGTACGATCCGTCCGTGCCGAACAACCGGTTCGCGGCTCCCAACAAACTCTTCGAGGCGATGATGTTCTCGAAACCCGTCTTGGTCTCCGAGGGCACCGCCGCCGCGGACATCGTGCGGGAGGTCGGATGCGGTCTCGTCGTTCGATATGGGGACCGCGAAGGACTGAAGCGCGCGCTCGAATCGCTCATGCTCTCGCCGGCCGATAGTGCGGCGATGGGCGCCCGAGGCCGGAGGGCGTTCGAGAGCCGGTACAACTGGAACGCGATGGAGCCGCGTCTGCTCGATGCCTACCGAGACCTCCTCGGCACACCGGATCCGCCGAATCGGGGGCGGTCATGAAGATTCATCACGTCGTGCCGCACTTCGCTCCCGAACGAGGTGGAGTGGAGACCCAGGTCCTCGGTCTCGCCCACTATCTGGTTGGGAAAGGTCACGAAGTCGTCGTGCACACGTCGGAGCGCACTCTCGCAGGTGATGAGCTCCCGCCGGATTCGATCCTGGATGGAATCCGAATCCGCCGGTACCGTCCCGTTGTGCAGCGCGGGTACTACGCAACCCTCTTTCGTCCCCGCGTCGAAGGAGCGGATGTGGCCCATCTCCATGGATATGGGTTCATGACCAACGACTGGGTGGCCCGCAAGATCCGCGGCTCAATCCCGATGGTTTACTCGCTCCACCACGGAGTCGCCCAGCCCGCCCCCACCTGGGGCGCCCGTGTGAAGCGTGGGTTCTACGATCCGCTCGTCGGTCGGAAGACCCTTCGACGAGTGGACGCGATCGTGCCGGCATCGGGGGCGGATCGTCGATGGCTCGAGGCCCGCGGCTTCCCGCCGAACCGAATTCACGTCCTGCCCACCGGCCTCGACGCGGAGGCGTTCCATCCGGGATCCCCGGAACGCGCCCGGGAGCGGTTCCGCGTCGATCACTATGTCGTGTTCTTGGGGCGCCTCCAGCGGGAGAAGTCCCCGGACCACCTCCTCCGAGCGGTCGCCCGCCTCGGCGGCGATTGGGCGGGCTCGGTGGTCCTCGTCGGACCCGACGGCAGCGAACGGGCCGCGCTCGAACGGCTCGCGGGCGAACTCAACCTGCGGAACCGCGTCGTCTTCACGGGCGAAGTCGACGAAGCGACGAAAAGGGATCTCCTGGCGGGCGCCGAGTGTCTGGTCCTCCCGAGCTTCTACGAGGCCCAGGGAATCGTGCTTGCGGAGGCGTGGGCGCAAGGGCGTCCCGTCATCGCGACCGCGGTGGGCGGCATTCCGGAGATCGTGGACCGCAGTCAGGATGGCCTCCTGTACCCGTACGGCGATATCCCCGCCCTGACGACAGCGTTGCGGGAGTTGTTGATGGACCGATCGTACGGGGCCCGCATGGGCGGTGCGGGCCTCCGCAAGGCGGCGTTGACGTTCACCTGGGAACGGATCGCCCGCCGATTCGAGAATTTGTACGAGTCGCTCGTCCACCGCTGACCGGGATCGGGGTCGGTCACCGCGCGACCGGTTGCAACTCGAGGACAATTTGCTTCACGAAGTTCGGGAAGATTCGCTCGAGCGTCGTGTCGTAGAGGTACCGTTTCGGCAGGACCTGGAGGAGGAAGTCCCATTCCCGCGTCACCCGAAAGTCTGTGGATGCGACGGCCTCCAGGAGATGCTTGCGCGTGAAGAAATGGATGTGGCCGACGTCCTGACCATCGTGGAGGGTCTGGTCGTCGGGAAAAAGACCGAAGACGGCCAGCGCAACCCGGTTGACCGGCGTCGCGACGTTCGGAGTGGAGAGGAGCACCCGGCCCGTCGTCCGAGTGACGCGGCGAATCTCTTGGAGGAGCCGGTACGGGTAGCGAACGTGTTCGATCACCTCGGTCGCAATGACCGCATCGAAACTCGCGTCGACGAAGGGGAGGGCCTGGCCGTCGGCCAGAATCGCGGGCTGGCCCCGATGGGAGACGTTGACGCCAATGTACTCGGAGGCCTTTCGCGGGAACGAGACTTCGCCGGGCCCGATCTCGAGGACCCGGCCGCGATCCGGGACGAACTCGCTCGTCACCCGGCCGCGCAGCGCCCGGAGATGCTCGCTCATCTGCTCCGCCCGCGCGGACTTCACGAGCCGACGATGGAAGAGTCTCGCAAAAGCGTTTCGCACGCGCCGCAAGGGACTGCGAATGTTGAGAGGTGGCAAACGTTAAGCGGCCCATCTCGGTGTCCGCCCGATGCGCGTGTGCATCGTCCTCCACACGGACCTGTTCCACCCATGGCCCGTGCTGCGACCGATGCGCGAGGCGGAGGTCCTGCGCTCTGCGGGCCGGCAGGTCCACGTCATCTCGTGGATCAAGGATCTCTCGGTCGATTGGCCGGCGCACGAGGTGCGCGACGGGCTCGAGATCACACGCATCAAGCTCGCACCACCCCGCGGGCAATGGAAGCGGGGAGCCGGCTACCGCGCCGTCATGGAACGCTTCGCGGGGGAAATCGTCTCGCTGAAACCGGATGCCATCCTGTGCCACGACCTGGAGATGCTCTGGGCCTCGGTGATGGCCAAACGGAAGCTCGGCGTGCCGCTCCTCTACCACGCCCACGAGAACTGGCCCGCGATGGTGTCGGAGCGGAGCTTCGTGGAGGGACTCGCCTTCGGGTTTCTCGAACGTCGGCTCATTCGCGACGTGGATCACGTGTACACGGTGGGCGAGGTCCTCGCCTCCAAGTACCGGGCTTGGGGAAAGCCCGTGACGGTCCAATACGGGTCGAAAGGCCTCGCGGAGATGCCGAGGATGACCGGCGACTCCATGGCGGCGAGACGAGCGGAGCGAGGTTTCGCGCCCGAGGATTTCGTCGTCGGCATCGCGGGTTCCCTCGGTCGCGACGAGGCGCTTCCCGTGATCCTCGAAGCGCTGGCGGCGCTCCCCCCGGCGACCAAGCTCCACGTGGTCGGCGGCCTTCCGGATCGGATCGCATCGGCCCGCACGATGGTCTCGGGGTTCGGCCTCGCAAGCCGCGTCTCGTTCACGGGGCCGCTGCCGACGCCGGCATATCTGGAGGAGACGGCTCTCCTGGACGTCGGCCTTGCGATCTTCTTTCCGACCTCCGCGAACCAGCGATATGTCGTCCCGCTGAAGCTGTTCGACTACATGGGGCTCGGTGTGCCCGCCATCGTCAGCGATTTCCCGGAGATGCGTCGGATCGCGATCGAGGAGTGCCACTTCGGGGTGCCGGTGCCGCCGAAAAATCCACACGCCCTCCGCGACGCGATCTCTGGCCTCTCGGGCGACCCGGCACGGCGGGAATCGATGCGACGCGCCGCTCTCGCATGCTTCGAGCACACGTTCGCGTGGGAACGTCAGAGAGAAATCCTCGAAGCCTCGCATCCGATCTTTCGGGCGGACGGCCGAGCGTGAGGCAAGAGCACCCATCGCCGCCTTCCTTCGCGGGCGGCTGACAAGCCGATTGTGCGGCGCGCTAGGAGGCTCGCGACGCAGCCGCCTCGTACGCCGCCAAGGTTCGTTCCGCCATCGCTCGGAACGTAAACTGCTTCGCGTGGCGTGAACGTTCTTCGGCCGTGCCTTTCGGACCTTCGTCCAAGCACTCGAGGATCCGGGAGCCGAGTGGCGTCGGCTCATCGAAATAGCATCCGTACGGCCCGAGGGTTTCCCGCACCGCGGGCGCGCGGGCGACGACGTGAGCGCCGCACGCGAGGGCCTCGAGCGGGACAAAGCCGAAACCCTCTTCGGGGCACGGGTGAATCACGAGGGAGGCTCGACTGTAGACGAGCGGGATGGCGTCTTCCCCCGGCCACTGGATCCGGACACGCGAGGCGAGCGACGGGACGCGGTGCAGACGCGCCCGGACGGGGTCGAGGAACCGGTTGTCGCCTCCGATGAATTGCAGGTCGTGGGGGATGCGATCGGCGATCTGCTCGAAAGCGGCGAGCGTGACCATCGGTTCCTTGATGCGCCGGTGGACGCCGACCTGCACGAGGAACGGCGGCTCCGGCGTCGGTTGGCGACTCACGACGAAACGGTCCTCGACGCCGAGGGGGACCACGTCGACCGGGGCGCGCGGGCGCAATGTGGAGGCCAACACCTCTGCGGTTCGGCGGGAATCCACGACGATTCGCCTG
>WNEQ01001078.1_pt1 | contig 14554 bp, 15 predicted proteins | sample 5399971 | NCBI WGS metagenome assembly WNEQ01 (sample SAMN13153330, study PRJNA577476) | soil metagenome | isolation source: 20 cm grassland meadow soil 2 days after 1st rain plot 5 | place: USA:California | collected 2015-09-18
GGCGCCGTGCCGGCGCGCATCATCGCGCGCGGGGCCGCGCCGGGCCGCGCGTACCTTGCGGGCTGGACGGGCTTCGCGCGCACGGACGACTGGGGCGCCTCGTGGACCGACGCGGCCCCGGGTCTCCCCGACGCGCCCGTGACCTCGGTGCTCGTGATCCCCGACCGGCGCGAATCCGTGCACGTCGTCGTCGCCGACGGCGTCTGGTCGACGCACGACGGCGCGCGGACGTGGGTGAAGCGAGAGACCGGGTCGGACGGCGTCGACGCGCTCGGACGTGACGTCGGCGACGCGGCGCGGCTCTGGGCCGCGCGCGGCAATCGGCTGCGGCGCAGCGACGACGGCGGCGCGAGCTGGCGTGCGACGGGTGCGCCGCTGCCCGAGCCGAACGCGTCCGTGCGCTCCGTCAGCGCGATGGGCGACGTGGTCGTCGTCGCGTCCGATCGGGGACTGTTTCGCAGCACCGACGGCGGCGCGCGCTGGGTCGCCCTGGTCGAGAACCTGCCCGCGCACCTCGAGGCGGGGCCGCTGGTGAGCGACCCGTCGGAGCCCACTCGGCTCTACGCGGGATTCACGCTCACGCCGTATCCGGAATTGTGGCGCCGCGCCGCCGAGGGTGCGGCCGCGTGGCGGCGGATCGACCTCACGAGCCTTCTGGGCGCGGCGGCGTTTCTGATGCTCGTCGGCATCCTGGGCGTGGTGGCCGTGCGGCGGCTGCGCCGGCAGGATCGCGTGCAAACGCCTCGATGACTCCGGGCGCGACGATCCCGGCCGTCGTGCGTCGCCATCGCTGGGTGAGCGCGGCCGTCCTCGTGAGCCTCGCCGCCGTTGTCGTGCTGGCGTGGAGGCCGTGGAGCGACGCCGGGTTCGTCGAGCATCGAATGCTGCGGCGAACCGACATCCCGGCCGCGGTGGCGGTCGCGCCCGACGGCGCGGTGTGGTTCACGATCGAGATGTCGGACGCGCTCGGCGTGCACCGCCACGGCCGCATCGAGCGCGTGTCGAAGGGGACGCAGAATCTCGAGACGCTCGGGCTCGACGTCGACGCCCACGGCGGGGTCTGGTACACCGACGGGCCCGGCCGCGCCGTCGCACGCATGGCCGCCGACGGCAGCGTTCGGTCCTTCCCGCTGGCGACGCCGGTCGTCAGGCTCGGACGGCTGGCCGTCGCTCCCGACAACGCCGTCTGGTTCGCCGATGCCACGACGGCCAGCGTGACGCAGCTCAAGGACGGCGTGTTCACGCGGCACGTCTCGCGCTCGGCCGGCGCCGCGCCGTGGGGCGTGGCGATCGAGACGCGCGGCACGGTGTGGGCGACGTTCCCCGACGTGAACCGGCTGGCGCGCATCGCGGCGGACGGTCGGGTGACGGAGTTCGACGTCCCGACGCGCGCCAGCGGCCTCGGCGACGTCGCGGTCGACGCCGCCGGCGCCGTGTGGTTTCTCGAGGCGCGGGCGAACAAAGTCGGTCGCTTCGCCGACGGCCGCTTCGCGGAGTTCGCCGTGCCCACGCCATCGCCGGGCCTCACGTCTCTGGCTGTGGCGCCCGATGGCGGCGTGTGGTTCACGGAGCTTCGCGCCGGGCGCCTGGGGCGGCTGCGCGACGGCCGCGTCACCGAATTCCGGCTGCCGCGGCCCGACGCCCGTCCGTTCGGCATCGCCGTGGACCGCGCGAACAACGTCTGGTACACGGACCTCGGCGGCTGGCTGGGGATGCTGCGCGCCGACCGGGCGCGGTCCCGATAGGTCAGTCCAAAGCCGCCGCGTCGCCGTCGACGACGGCGCTTTGCGATTGACAACGAAGTCGACGCGAAATAGCGTATGAGCCTTCGCAACGGACAGAAAACGAGGCGAATGATGCCGTCAGCGGAGACGCGCCTTCCAAAGGTTTCCCGCCGCACGCTCGTCGCGCTCGCCGCAATCTTCGTGGCCGTCGTCGGGGTCGTGATCGTCGCCGTCGCGCGCGAGGCGACCTCACGCCGGCTCGTCGCCGCCGCGGTCTCGCGTCCCGCCATGCCGTCGCGACCGCCGCTCACCCGCGCCGAGGAGGCGTATATCCAGGCCCTGTGGCCGATTCACGGCGCCGTCGAGCGAACTGCCGCGCGCATGAGCCTGGGGCAGATCTTCTACCTGACGAAGGACGTGGACCGCGCCGAGCTGAAGACGCGGGTCGACGACGCGCTGATCACCTATCGACGCGCCGGAATCCGGCTGCGCGCGCTCGAGCCGCCGCCATCGATGCAGCGCGCCCACGAAGACTACGCCACCGCCATCGGCCTCTTCGAGCGATCCGCCGTCGAGGTACTGAAGATGTTCGACGATGGGCGCGACGAGCACATGCGCGTCGCATATCCACTCGGCCAGGAGGCCGCCGACAAGATCAGGGAGGTCGGCCTCAAATTCTGGCCCCGCGAGTTTCCGCCCAACTGAGCGCTGGCTGACGTCCGCCGCCGGGCCGCTGTGTCGTGCCGCGGGCGAGAAGGGAGGATGCACAGGCAGTCGCATCGCTCGATGATCGGAGTCCATGCTTTTCGTGACGCGACGTTCCGGAGGTATGCAGATGAGACGAAGAGTCGTACGTGCCGTCGTGGCCGTTGCAGCGGCCGTGGCCCTCGGCGCCCTGGTCGACGCGGGGACACTCGGGGCCGCCGACAAGAACGATACGAAGCGGCCGCCTCAAACGGAGCAACAAGGCTTCGAGAGTCACAACGAGCTGGCGCGGGACGCCAGCCCCTCGCGCCGCGCGGCCCAGTACTCCGCGTGGATCGTCGAGAGCAGTCGCTTCATGGACGTGCCGTTCCGTGCCTTCATGCCGGATCGTGGCGACCGGCCCACGGTCAACCTCCCGGTCAACGTCGGGATCATCAAGGCGGCGAACGGCGACATCACGCTGTACGACAGCGGCTGGATGCAGCTCGCCTACATCTACAACTGGAACAGCTCGTGCTGCTGGCACCCGATTCGCCAGCAGATGACCAAGATCGGGTTGAACCCGGACCGGGTGAAGCGCATCGTCGTGGGGCACGCGCACTGGGATCACGCCGGTCAGCTCAGCGAATTCCCCAACGCGATCCTCTACATCCAGAAGGAGGAGCTCAAGCAGATCGATTACTTCCTCGGCTATCCCAAGCGGTTCAATGACGGGCACATCCACTCCGTCAACACCGTCGATCGGCACAGCTTCGACGACCTTCAGGACCTCCTGGCGGGGGGCGGCACGCAGTTCGGCCCGCCGCAACAAGACTGTGCGCGCAGCCCGGTGTGCGGGTATCCGCCGCAGACGCTGCACGAGATCTTCGGCAAGGTCCTGAACGGCAAGGCGCACATCATCGACGGCCGCCACGAGATCGAGGACGGCCTGATCATCCACCCGGCCTTCCGGGGACACACGTACGGCTCACAGCTCCTGCAGGTCAATACGTCCGTCGGTCAGCTCGTGTTCGGCAGCGACACGTATTCGTCCTGGGAAGGGATCCGGGACTGGAACGTCGCGAACATCCAGCAGACCGACACGATCCAGCAGATGCTGGCATACGAGAAGTGCTACGCGCTGACGTCGACCTCGGCCGGCAGCTTCAACAACTGCATCGCGGCGCACGAGCCGAAGGCCTACACCGCCGAGTACCCGATCACGGCGAACTGGTGGAACATTCCCGCGGGCAACTGCTCACGGGCCGCGGAATTGGTTCTCTCGAACGGCGAGCGGTCGCGCGTTCCGGCCTCTCCCGATCGCGTGTATTGCGAGAACCGCGTTCCGCCTCCGCACACCATCGAGAAGTAACCCCGCCGCACGGCCGCGCCTGGAACCGCCGCACGGCGGCTCCAGGCGCCGGCTCCCCGCGTCCCTCACAGGCTGACGAGCGCGGGCTCTTCGCGCGCGTCACGGTGCTCAGCCAAAGCGCTCGGGTCGAAACGGCGCCAGCGCCGCGTGCGACGCCCCGCCGACGATCTCATCGGCGCTCAGCCGGCCGAGCAGCGGGCCGAGCGTGACGCCGCTGTGGGTCGCGAGGAGCCAGGCGTTGTCGAAGCCGGGGACCCGCCCGGCGATCGTGTGACGGTCGGCGGGCATCGGACGCACGCCGACGCGGCGATCGACGATCTTCACCCCGCGCGCCGCGGGCATCACGCGGACCGCGCGCTCGAGCAGCCGCGCCGCCAGCTCGTCGAGCCTCGACGGCGAGGCCGCCGCCGCGGCGGGCGCGTCCACGTCCTCGGCGCCGAGCAGCAGGCCGCCGCCGGCGTCGGGCCGCAGGTGGACGCCGGGGGCGTGGACGACGCGCTGCAGCGACTCGGCCGGGGGCGACGTGAGCGCGAGCAGTCCCGGCACGCGGCCGACCGGCATGCGGACGCCGAGCGAGGCAAGGAACGCCTCCGTCGCGGGGCCGACACAGATCAGCACGGCGCCGGCGGCGATCTCGGCGCCGCCGACGACGAGCGCCTCCACGCGACGGCCTCGCGCACGGACCGACTCCACCGGCGCGCGTTCACGGATCTGGGCGCCGCGCCGCGCGGCGGCGCCCAGGAGCGTGCGAATCAGCCGAGGCGCGTCGAGCCAGCCGTCGGCCGCATAAAACGCGATCTGCTGGATGTGCTCGGGGATCGCGAGCGCCGGCTCCATGGCCCGGACCCGCTCGCGGCCGATCCACTCGGCCGGATACCCGCGGCGCGCGAGCCGCTCGACGCGCTCGTGAAGCTCGCGCCGCTGGTCCTCGCCGTCGGCCCACTCGAGGGAGCCGCCGGCGTGGTATCCGCCATCCGCGCCGAGCTCACGCGCCAGCTCGACGTGCGCGGCCATGCCATCGGCGTTCAGCCGGTGGTAGTGCTCGGGCTCTTTCCTGACCGAGTTCAGCCACGCGAACGACGTGCCGCTCGTGCCGTCGCCGGCGATGCCGGCGTCGAACGCCGTGATGCGCGCGCCCGCGCGCGCGGCGGCGTACACGGCGGAGGCGCCGACGATCCCGAGACCGACGACCGCGAGGTCCAGCTGTCTCATCGGCATGGACTCTACCGCTTGACAGTCGAACGCGCCGGCATATAGTCGCGGCAATGCCCCGTCACGCCGGCGTGATCCCGACGGCACCTCCGACGCGCTCCGTCGCCCTCCCCCATCACCACCGGGGTTGGCCTCACGTCAGAGTCGCCGCGGGGCCGCCCTGCGGAGATCGCCGAACGTCCGGCGGTCGTGAGGAATCGCCGGGCGCACGACCGGCGCCGCTGCAGCGGCTCCTCGTGGGGCTGCGCGTGCTCGTCGTCGACGACGACGCGGACGTCCTCGAGCTGTTCGCGGTGGCCCTGACCGCGTGCGGGGCCGAGGTGACGACGACCGACAACGCCCGCGACGCGATCGCGCTCGCCACGCGCACGCGGCCGCACGCCATCGTGAGCGACATCGCGATGGCGGGCGAGGACGGTTACTGGCTGGTTCGCGAGATCAAGCGCCTGCCGGCCGAGATCGTGGGCGACGTCCCCGTCATCGCGGCGACCGCGTATGGACGCGAGCATCCCCGCGCGCGCGTGCTGGCCGCCGGCTTCGCCGAGCATCTGCAGAAGCCGATCGATCCCGAGCAGCTCTGCCGGCTCGTCGCCAGCGTGAGCGGGCGCTAAGCGCCGCCGTCGGGCGCCGGTGGCGCCAGCGGCAGTCGCACGACGAACGTCGCGCCGTTGCCCTTCCCCCTGCTGTGCGCCGTCACCGAGCCTCCGTGCGCCTCCACCACGTGCCGGACCAGCGCGAGACCGAGGCCGAGCCCCGCATGCGCGCGCGTGCTCGAGCTGTCCTCCTGGCGAAAGCGCTCGAAAACGTAGGGCAGCACCTCGGCGGCAATGCCCTCGCCCGAATCGCCCACGCTGACTTCGGCATCGGCGTTCGCGCGGTGCAGTCGGACGCCCACCCGGCCGCCGCGCGGCGTGAACTTGACGGCGTTGATCAGCAGGTTCCAGAGGACCTGTTGCAGGCGGTCGGCGGCCCCGAGCACGCTCACCGGCGCCCGCTCCACCTGGGTCTCGATCTCGATGCCCTTGCCCGCGGCCGCCGGACGAACGGTCTCCACGGCCGCCTCGACGACGTCGCGAACGTCCACCAGCTGGAGATCGAGTCGCAAGTTGCCGGTCACCATGCGCGAGACGTCGAGCAGGTCGTCGATGAGGCGGACCTGCGCGGAGGCGCCGCGCACGATGGCGGCCACCGCACGCCGGCGGCTGGCCTCGTCCATGTCGGCGGATTGCAGCATGCGCGCCCAGCCGAACACGCCGTTGAGCGGCGTGCGCAGCTCGTGCGACACCACGGCGAGGAACTCGTCCTTCGCGCGGCTCGCGGCCTCCGCGGCCTCGCGCGCGAGCTGCTCCCTGGCCAGCAGCTGTCTGCGCTCCTCCTCGATGCGCCGTCGCTCCGTGATGTCGCGCGCGATCTTGGAGGCGCCGACGATGCGGCCGGCCGAGTCTCTGACCGGCGAGACCGTGATCGAGACGTCGACGAGGCGGCCGTCCTTGGTCCTCCGCACCGTGTCGAAATGCTCGACGCGCTCGCCGCGGCGGATCCGTGCCAGCACGTCGTCCTCCTCCGGGCGCCGATCGTCTGGAATGATCAGCATGATGGGCCGCCCGATCGCCTCGGCCGCCGTCCAGCCGAACATCCGCTCGGCGGCCACGTTCCAGGACGTGATGATGCCGTCCAGGCTCTTGCTGACGATCACGTCGTTGGAGGACTCGACGATGGCGGCCAGCCGCGCACGCGTCTCGTCGAAGCGACGGCGCTCGCCGATGTCGCGCGCGATCTTGGAGATGCCGACGACCTGGCCGGCCGCATCCCGGACGGGCGAGACCGTCAACGAGACGTCGATGAGCCCGGCGTCCCTGGTGAGCCGCACGGTCTCGACGTGGTCGACGACCTCGCCACGCCGCGCGCGCGCGAGGAGGTCATCGTCTTCGCCCCGACGCTCGGGCGGCACGACGAGCGAGACGTGACGTCCCACCGCGGCCGCCGCCGGCCAGCCGAACATCCGTTCGGCGGCGGGATTCCAGGACGTGATCACCCCGTCCAGCGTCGTGCTGTAAATCGCGTCGTCCGAGGAGTCGACGATGGCGGCCAGACGCGCGGCGAGCTCGTTGGTCGCGTCCGGCGGGCCCGGCGAGGGCGACGGGTGGCGGCGGGCCGAGCTCATGTGCCCTACGATAGCAGGCCTCAGCCGGCGAGTGACTCGATCGCCCGGACCTCCTCGGCCGACAGCGAGAGCCCGCGGCTGGCGAGGTCCTGTCGCATGTGCTCCGGATCGGAGGTGCCGGTGAGGGGCAGCATGCCCACCGCGCGCGCGAACCGGAAGACGACCTGCGCCGGCGTCGCCTTTTCGCGGGCGGCGATGCGGCCGACGAGCGGGTGCTGCAGCGCCTCGGGATTGGCGGTGAGCAGCGAGAAGCCCTGATACACGATGCCGCGCTCCGCACAGAATGCCCGCACCGCGCGGTCCCAGCCGAGACGCGCGAAGCATCGGTTCTGAACGAAGGCCGGCGGCTCGGCGCCGGCCGCCTCCATCTGGAGGAGGTGGCGCGGGGAGACATTGCTGACGCCGAGCAGCCGCGTGCGCCCCGCGTCGCGCTCGCGGATCATCGCCGCCCACGCCTCGACGTCGTCCTCGCTCCAGCCGTGGCCCGAGGCCGGTCCGTGGAGTACGTAGCTGTCGACGTGATCGGTGCCCAGGTGCTCCAGCGAGCTGGCCATCGACTGCGCGACCTGCGTCGACAGCGGCGCGGCGGGATCGTATGGCAGGCGGTGATCCTGCCCGCGCTGATAGGTGAACTTCGTTTGCACGAAGACGTCGGCGCGGGTCACGACGCCGGCCCGGTAGGCCGCGGCGAGAGCCTGGCCGACGCCGGCCTCGACGTAGTGCCGGCGCTGGTTGGCGGTGTCGATGCCGCGGAAGCCGCTGCGCAGCGCCAGCTCGGTCAGCGCCGCGGTGCGATCCTCCTTCCACGCGGTGCCGTAGAGGAGGTCCGGAACGCCGCCGGCCGCCACTACGGCGCGGCGGCGCGCGATGCGACCGAGACTCCGCGCGCGCCCGTGCGCTCGATCGCGCGCGCGACGAGCCCCGAGGCCTTGGCGTCTTCGACGAAGCCGCGCAGGTACGCGAGCCCCGCGTCGCGGCCGCGCGGCACGCCCACCGCCTGCGGCACCTTCATGAACTGCCCGTCCAGCATGCGCGAGCCGGGCAGCCGATCGGCGAGCCCGATCAGCGCCTGCTTCAGGCCCGCGAGGGCGTCCACCTTGCCCGTCGCGAGCAGATCGAAGGCCGCCTCCGCGTTGGGCGCGCGCACCAGCTGGGCGCGCGCGAGGCTCCGGCCGAGGAACAATTCGTAGTTGGCGCGCGCCGGCGCCGCCACCCGAATGCCGGCGCGATCCACCTCGGCGACGGCCCGCAGCGGCGAGACCGCCGGCACCAGGTAGGTCGCCTCGATCTCGAGGTACGCCGCGCTGAAGCCGATCTCGCCCTCGCGGGCGGGATCGATGCCGAGGAACGCGATGTCCCACGCGCCGGTCTTCGCCGCGTCGACCATGGCCGCGACGCTCGTGTAGGGCACCAGCTCGAACCGCACGCCGAGCCGCTGCGCCAGCTCGCGCGTGAGATCGATCGCGACGCCGCGCGACTCGCCGGTGGCCGCATCCCTGGCGGCGAGGATGAAATTGCCGTAGTTGATCCCGGCGCGCAGCGTGCCGCTCGTGGCGAGATCGGACCGGACGGCCGGCGTCGGCGGAGCCATGGCGGCCGATGCTAACAGAGTGGCGAGGAGAAATCCTGGCCCGCGCGGCGCATCACGCCGTCGGCGTGACGGCGCCGCCTGCGACCAGGCGCTCGACGTCGCGCTCGGCGAAGCCGGCCCACGCGAGGATCGCGCGGACCTCGCTGCCGAAAGCCGGCGTCGGCGGGCCCGGCACGAAGCCGGCACCGTCCACCTGCACGGGCGGGCCGAGCACGGTGACCGGCCCCAGCGTCGGATGCTCGAAGCGCTGGAACATCGCGTTCGCGGCCGGCTGCGGATCGTCGAGGATCTCGACGGGCAGCGCGACCCCGCTCGCGGGCACGCCGGCCGCGTCGAGGAGTGTCTTCCACTCCTGCGTCGTGCGCGAGGCGAGCGTCGCCTCCACGGCGCTCCTGAGCGCCGCGTAGTGGCCGTCGAGGTCGGCGACGGAGTCCTTCAGCGCACGATCCTCGTGGCCGATGGCCGTGATGAACTTGCGGCGCAGCGAGGGGCTGCCGCAGGCGACGGCGAGCGCGGCGTCCTTCGTGGCGTACGTCCGGATGTAGATCGCCTGCGAGGCCAGCACGCGGTTGCGCGGCATGCGCTCGACCTGCTCGGCGAACGGCACGCCGCCGGCGCGCGCCTGCGCGAGCCACTCGCGAAACGCGGCGTGGCGCGGAGCGTCGAGCGCCTCCACGCGCACCATGAGGTTGTTCTGCAGCGCGAGCGAGGCGAGCAGCAGCGAGGTGTCCACGCGGCCGCCGCGGCCGGTGCGCTCGCGCCGATAGAGGGCGCCGGCGACGCCGAAGGCCAGCAGGGCGGCCGCCATGTAGTCGGCGATCGGCGACTCGCCCGTGGTGGGCAAGCCGTCCTTCACACGCCCGCCCGTGACCATCAGCCCGCTGCGTCCCTGCACCACCAGGTCCATCCCCGCCAGCGTCGCGTCGGGGCCGCGCGCGCCGAAGGCGGTCACGTTGCCGACGATCACGCGCGGATGGCGCGCGGCGAGCTGCTCGTACTCGAGCCCGAGCTCGGCCGCGAGGCCCGGGCGCATGTTGGTGAGCACGACGTCGGCGCGCGCGAGGAGCGCGTCCAGGATCTCGCGCGCGTCGCGATGGCGCAGGTCGAGCGGCAGCGCGTGCTTGCCGCGGTTGCGAATCAGGAAGTGCCGGCTCTCGCCGCCGCCGAGCGGCGCGATGTGACGGCTCGGCTCGCCCTCGAGCGGCTCGATCTTGACGACGCGCGCGCCGCCGTCGGCCAGGACCTGTCCCGCCCACGGCACCGCGATGAAGTGGCCGAACTCGATGACGGTGACGCCGTCGAACGGTCGCTCGCTGCTCACCGGCTCACGCCTGCATGAACGCGTTCCACTCCGGGGTGGCGATGGCGCGATCGAGGTAGCCGAAGCTGCCCTTGTCGCGCACCTCCCGCGCGGCGTCCAGCATGCCCGTCATCGCCGCGCGATAGAGCGACGTGGCGAGGCTGATGCGGCGCACGCCGGCCGCCTCCAGCTCGGCGACCGTGAACGACTTGCCCTTGATCCCCGCCATGAAGTTGAAGGGCTTCGACAGCGCGGCGCAGACCGCGCGCACGGACGCGAGGTCCGGCAGCCCGGGCGCCATGAGCACGTCGGCGCCGGCCTTCTCGAAGGCCTGCAGCCGCGCGATCGCGTCGTCCAGATTCGTGTTGCCGTGCAGGAACCCCTCCGCGCGCGCGGTCAGCGTGAACGGAAACGGCAGCGCCCGCGCCGCCTGCACCGCCGCCGCCACCCGCTCGGTGGCGTGGCCGATGTCGTAGAGCGGCGTGGTCTTGTCGCCGGTGGCGTCCTCGATGGAGCCGCCGACGAGGCCGGCGCCGGCGGCGAGCCGGACCGTCTCGGCCGCCGCCGCGGGCGCGTCGCCGAAGCCCTTCTCGAGATCGGCGGACACGGGAAGATCGGTCGCGGCGACGATCGCGCGGCAGTGCGCCAGCGCCTCGTCGCGCGTGACGGCGCCGTCGCGCCGGCCGAGCACACCGGCCTGGGCGCCGCTGGAGGTGGCCAGCGCGGGAAAGCCGAGCGCGGCAAGGGCGCGCGCGGAGCCGGCGTCCCACGCGTTGGCGACGACGAACGCGCGCGGACCCTGGTGAAGGGCGCGGAAGGTGGCGGCCTTGTCGCTCTGAGTCGTGGGCATGGTCGGTCTCCTGCCTGGCGTCGCGGCCTACCAGGCGAGCGCGTACGTCGGACGGCGCGGATCGGCGCCGGCGGACAGCACGCCGCTGTCCGGATCGCGCCGGGTGACGACGGCACCGATGCCACAGGCGCCGATCTCCGTCACGGTGTGTCCGAGCGCGGCGAGCTCCGCGCGCGTGCGCTCGGGAATCCCCGCCTCGACGTTGAGCTGGCCCGGTTTGTAGACGCGCGGATAGAACGAGTTCACGAGAGTCTGGGTGGCAAAGCGCGGCGCCTCCACCGCCTGCTGCGGGTTCATGCCGAAGACGAGGAGGTTGAGCATGATCTGCAGATTCGCCTGCGCCTGGTCGTCGCCGCCGGGACAGCCGACCGTCGTGACGGGCGCGCCGTTCTCGCAGATCAGATAGCTGACCAGCGTCGTGCGCGGCCGCTTGCCCGGCGCCGGCGCGTTGGGGTGGCCGTCGTCGAGCACGAACATCTCGCTGCGCGTGCTCAGCGTGCAGCCGAGCTCGGGCGCGAACGCAGCCTTGCGGAACACGCCGCCGCTCGGCGTCAGCGCGATCATGTTGCCGTGGGCGTCGACCACCGCGACATGCGTGGTGCCGTCGACGGCCGCCGGCGCCGCGGTGCCGGCCTCGAGCGGCGCGCCATACGGTGGCGCCGCGGGCATGGCGCGATCGGGCCGGATCAGCGCGGCGCGCTCGGCGAGATAGGCGGGCGCGAGCAGGTCGGCGAGCGGCACCGTGGCCACGTCGCCGTAGTAGCGCTCGCGATCGGCGAAGGCGAGCTTCAGGGCCTCGGCGACCGTGTGGATGTAGCGCGCGGAGTTGTGACCGAGGGGTCGCAGGTCGCGCGTCGCGAGCATGCCGAGGGCCTGCATCAGGATCGGGCCCTGGGTCCACGCGCCCTGGCCGAGAATCTCGCGGCCCGCGAACGTCGTGGACAACGGCGGCTCGAGGCGCGCGCGGTAGCCGGCGAGATCGCTCGCGCGCAGCAGGCCGCCCCACTTCTCGGAGAACGCGCCGATCAGCGCCGCGACGTCGCCGCGATAGAAGCGCTCACGCGCGGCCGCGATGCCGGCGAGGCGGTCGCCCGTCGCGTCGGCGTCGACCAGCCGCCGCAGCGTGGCGCCCAGCGCCGGCTGCGCGAAGCGCTCGCCCACGCGGGGCGCGCGCCCGCCGGGATAGAAGACGGCGTCGCCGCCGGGCGGGTACAGCGCGAATTGCGCGCGACTCTCGGGGATCGCGAGCATGCGATGCATGTACTCGTACATCGGAAAGCCGCGCTCGGCGTAGTCCACGGCCGGCGCCAGGACCTCCCGCACCGGCTTCGTGCCGTACGTCTCGAGCAGGGTGAGGTACGCGTCGACGGCGCCGGGCACCGTGAACGACAGATGCGCGTCCGCGCCCGGGCCCGTCGGAATCCGATCGAGGCCGCGCCGGCGGAACACGTCGATGGTCATGGCCGCCGGCGCCGTGCCCTGCCCGCTCAGCGCGACGCTCTCGCGCCGGCGCGCGTCGTAGAGCATGGCCACGCACTCGCCGCAGAGCGTGTAGGACGCGGTCGGCTCCACCACCGCGGCGGCGAAGCCGGCGGCCGCGGCCGCGTCGAACGCGTTGCCGCCGGCCAGCAGCATGCGCATGCCCGCCATCGACACGAGCGGATGGCCGGCGGCGACCACGCCCTCGGTGCCGGACACGACCGGGCGCGTCGTCGCCCGCTCGGCGGCGTGGTGCTCGATCTCGTGGACGCGCGGCAGCTGATTGGTCATGACCGACGTTGTATCACACGTACGACGACGCCCGCCGGAGTGGAAAAACGCCGGCACCTCGACGCTCCCGACATCGCGTGCGCGATCTGCGGCGGGCGTTTCCGGATCGATGAGGTCCAGGTGCTGCTCGAGGGCCGCGGGGCGCGCGTGTTGAGGGCCCGCAACGGCCTGGAGGCGCTGATCCTGCTCGAGACGGTCCCGCGGGTCGACGCGCTCGTCACCGACCTCGCCATGCCGCAGATGGACGGTGTCGAGCTGGTGCGCAAGCTGCGCGGCCACGCGCGCGGCCGCTCGCTGGCCGTGATCGCCGTCCCCGGCTTCGCCGGGCACGACGCGGATGGCCCGCACGCCGGCTTCGACGCCATCCTGGGCAAGCCGATCGACCTCGATCGGTTGTGCGGCGCGCTCAGGGCGCTGGCGCGCCGCGAGTCCCACGGCCGAGCACGGACGCGATCGTCCAGCACAGGTCGCCCAGGTCGAACGGCTTGACGAGATAGGCGGCAAAACCCTTCGTTCGCGCCGCCGGGACGTAGTGTGGAAACGCGGTGACCGCGACCACGGCCAGCGCGCCGCCCCTGTCGGCCGGCAGCTCCCGCAGCCACTCGAGGAAATCCGAGCCCGTTCCGTCGGGCAGCACGAAATCGGACACGACGATGTGGGGCGGCTCGGCCACGAGCAGCGTGCGGGCCTCGGCGAGCGACGACCCGGGGATGGTCCGCGCGCCGCAGAGCTGGAGGGCGGCCTCCATGGCGTCGCGGACCTCGCCGTTGTCTTCGATGATCAGGATCGAGGTCCCGTGCAGGGCGGGCAGCGGCTCGGCGCCGGGCACGGTCAGGACGTCAGCCCGCTCGCCGTGCCGACGGCGGTTTTCTGGCCGTGCTGGTTCTCGCACCACACCTCGACCACGACGCGCGTCGCGTCCTTCTCCGGACGCAGCTCCCGCACGACCCCGCGTATGCTGAGGCGGTCGCCGGCGTACACCGGCTGGACGAAGGCGACCGACATGGTGCCGCCCCGGATGAAGCCGGCGCCGAGGAGCCGCGTCATCATCTCGGAGACGTACGCCGTCGACATCATTCCCTGCGCCAGCGTGGTGCGAAACCCCTTCTGACGCGCCCACGCGGGGTCGGTGTGGATCGAGCGCGTCCGCACGCCGGAGTAGGCGTCGATGTGCCGCTGGGTGAGCTCCTTCTCGAGCGTCGGGAGCTCCTGGCCCACGGCGAGCGTGTGCGCGATGGCCATGCCGCGTCAGGCCGGGATGAGCATCTGGGTGAACTGGCCACGGACGAGCGGCGTGCCAGCCTCGTCCTCGGTGACGAACTCCGTCACCATGTACTGCTTGCCGCGCCGCACGTACTTGTCGATCACGCGCCCGCGGGAGCGCACGCGCATGCCCACGCGGATCGGCTCGAGGAACTCGAACTGCATCTTCGCGTGCAATCCGGCGTGCACGACGTAGCGGCTGTGCCGCAGGCGCAGCGCTTGATTGGCGGCGAAGGTCGGGTGCGCGACGGGGCCGCCGAAAGGCGACGCGCCGGCGAACCAGGGATGCTGATCATCCACCGCGAAGGCGTACGTCTCCACGTCTTCGGGAGTGACGAGCAGCGTGTCGGAGACGAACTCTTCGCCAACCCGGAGCGCGTCGAACGTCAGCGGCGTGAAGTCGACCATCGCCGTCGTCGGATTCTATCACCGCGGCGCGAGGCCGTTCGCGATGGCGTCCGCCTGCGCGTCGGGCTCGGGACCCGCGGCCGGCCGATAGGGCCCGAGCTGTCCCTGCCGCTTGGCGTGCGGATAGTGATCGCGACCGCGCTGGCAGACGAAGTTCGCGGCGTCGTCCGTGCTGCCCTGCCCCGTCCACCCCGCGACGTCCGGATACGGGCACAG
>WNEQ01001323.1_pt1 | contig 14545 bp, 10 predicted proteins | sample 5399971 | NCBI WGS metagenome assembly WNEQ01 (sample SAMN13153330, study PRJNA577476) | soil metagenome | isolation source: 20 cm grassland meadow soil 2 days after 1st rain plot 5 | place: USA:California | collected 2015-09-18
CAGTCTACCAGAGTGCTCTTAGATACGGCGCGTGAGCACGAGAGTTTGCGAACGCCATGACGCCACCAGTCACACTCCGATCTGCGGGGCGAATATCATGAGGGGCACGAGAGGATTCCCACGCTCCGAGACCATCGGCCCGGGAAGTCGTGTCAACGGAAAACGGGTTTCCTGATTAGCGGGTCGCGCCGATGACTGAGAGCGCTGGGGCCGATGGCGACGACGTGAGGCCATCCACCGTCGGGGTGTAGGTTTCGTTCACGACTCTGCAGGCGAAGATCCTCAGAGTGGTCGGCAGCGGCACGGCGGGACCGAGCTTGCGCAGGATGCTCAGGATGTTGCGGCGGATGTCATCGACCCGATCAGTGGCCAGGGCTTCGTGGATGAGCTTACCGACATAGAGGTCCTCGCCGATACGGCAGAGTCGCAGGAAGGTCGAATCTTCGCTGGAGACGTATTTCTTGTCGGCGTTGCCCAGGGACTCGAGCAGTTGGCGAAGCGACCTGCCCGCTTTGAATCCGATGAAGATCGGTTCATCCACCAGCAGTTCCAGCACGGGACTTCCTCTTGGCCGCCCGAATTGTGGATGCGGCGGCGACTTGGTGCAGGTCGTTCGTGGTGTCGCAATGTACATCCTCATTATAGGTTACTTGCCTGCAATAAGCCAGCCAATTCTTGGACTATTCCGCGGATAGGATTTAAGCTCCCGTGAAACCGGGAGAGAGCCATGAAACGCCCCCTGGCCATCGCCTGTCTTGTCCTGGCGATGGCACTGCCTGCGTACGCCATCCCGACCGGAAGAACCAGCGGTACACATTACTCTTCGAGCTCATCAAGCAAGCCGAAGGTGTACGTCAAGGGTTACTACCGAAAGGATGGCACCTATGTAGCGCCTCACTACCGAGCAGCTCCTGGCGCGAACCAGCCGACTCGCTCACCGAAGCCGCCCTCGAGGACCACGCCGAGGATAACTCCGCGAAGACCACCCGCGGCAAGCCGTTCAACCTCGCCGCACTCTAGTGGATGCAAGACCTGCCCGCGGGACGCGAATGGGAGGATTCTGAGACACCCGGCGGCCCGCGCACAATTCCTGCGACAGACCGGTTATCCTCACGGGCGCCCGGGGTACGTGGTCGACCACATCATTCCCCTCGAGTGCGGAGGAGCCGACTCCCCTACCAACATGCAGTGGCAGACGATCGCCGAGGCGAAGGCCAAGGACCGGACGGAAGAGAACTGCCGGCGCTAGCAATCCGGGGTGGAGCGAACAATATTACGGCGAGGGGCCGTATTGTTCGACTGCCGTCACCACCTGCTCCAAGGGAGGATTGCCATGACCGCCGTCTCCGCTCGTCGCATGCTCCTGCCGCTCTCGCTGGTCGCCGTGGTCTACGCGGCGGCCCATGCCCAGGCCGTTGCGCCCGCTCCGTCCGGCGCGACCCCGGCGTGGACGCTCAAGATGAAGGGGCCGATCCGCTGGCAGCAGGTCACGCCGGCGGGCGCGCTTCTCGTCTCGACCGACACAGCGCTCGCGGCCGTCGATATCGAGCGCGGCCAGGTCGCGTGGGAGAAGCCTGAGCTCGGCGGGTTGCCCGCCGACAGCGTGCAGATGATCGAGGGGTCGCTCCTCATGGAAGCGGCGCGTCCGGGCCTGCTGCTCGTCTTTGACCCGGTGACCGGCACGGTCGTCTTCGATTCCCGGCGCCTGAACCTGGCGCAAGTCATCACCCGCCGTGTGCTGCCACAGAGCGGCACCCTGCTCGTCCACGGGGGACGCTCGGCGAAACCGCCGGTCGTGGCGCTGTACGATCTCTCGACCGGCACGCAACGCTGGGCGAGCGAATCGCTCTTCCAGCAGAGCGAGCCCAAGCGGGGTGGGCTGGCGGGGATGATGCAGGGTCTGGTGCGCGCCGCGTCGGAAGCCACCGCGCTTCAGGTCCTGCAGGCGGGGCCGGGCGTGATCGTCGTGCACACGTTGACGGGTCTGCAGGCGCTCGACGCGCGCACGGGCACCGTGCGCTGGTCTGCCGTGCTGCCCACGGCCCGCGCAGGCAACCCCGCGCGACACGTCCGGCTCTATCCGTCGCTCAACAAACCCGATCGCCTGTACGTGAGCTTCGACGACCGGCTCATGGCGTACGCCCTCGCCGACGGTCGGGCGCTCTGGGCCAGGCCACCGACGGTGGAGGGCTTCGTGCACGACATCGTGCAGCACCCAAACGGGATCGTCATCCTCCCGGAATCGCCGCCCGCGGGCGAGGCGACGGGCAACGTGCGCATCGTGAACGGTATTGTGCAGACGGGGCTGAACGTGGCGCGCTATGAAGATGGAACGACGATCGCGGCCAAGCCACTGCGCATGCACGGCACCGTCATGGAAGCGATGATCGCCGATGGCTCCGTTGTGCTCGCGGTGGACGCCGAATCGCGCACGTTCGTGAACGTCCTGGACGTAGCCACCGCCACCCTGCGTCTGAAAAAGGACGTGAAGATCAAGGGCCGGCTCGCCTACGCCGAGCTCACGCCCGCGGGTCTTCTCTACATCTCGCGGCCCGACGCGGCGACGAATGCAGAGGTGAACGTCATCGATCTCACGAGAGGTGAGCGCCGCTTCGAGGACGCAATCGAGAGCGGCAAGCCGTTGAGCTCGGGCGACTACAATGCCGCGCGCTATTACCTCCATCATGCCGTGGAGGGGCGGACGCTCTACGTGTTCGCAAACCGCGACCACCGGCTGTACGCCGTCGATCGCGACGCCGGCACCTTCAAGGCGCTCGGCGGCGAGATCAAGCTGCAGGGGGGCGAGGACCCGACCGACATGGAGATCCGGCCCTCGGGGCTCGTCCTGATCGCGCCGCAGAACCTGGTGGTCGTGGCGCGGGATGGGCAGGTGAAAAATCAGGTCTACTACCCGGCGCCGCAGCTTCCGGGGCTGCTGCGCGCGCTCTACAGGATCAACGCCGTGCGCGCCGGTCTGTACGGCGCCGCCGCCTCGGCGTATGGCGACGCCTTCGCCCAGGCGTCGCGGACCGCCACGGATCCCAACGCGCGACGCATCACCGGGGAGCTGGCGACGGCGTACACGCAGGGCGGCGCACAGCTCACCGGCTATTCGCGCCAGGCCGCGGCGCTCGCCTCAAAACGCTTCCGGGCATCACTCACCGTCCCGGGATCGGTCTTCATGTTGACTCGCGCGCCCGAGGGGAACGGCAACGTTTTGCTCCAGATCGCCAAGGACAGCGCGCAGCCGCGTGCGCGCGTGGATTTGGGCAAGGAGCGCGAGCCGGTGTACGCCGTCGACGACGTCGCCGGCATGCTATTCCTGCAGACCGCGCCGGGGACGCTGGTCGGTTACCGGCTGTGATCGCGTCGCAGTTCACTTCATCCGGACGGTCTGCGACCAGCTCCCTGTCTTGCCAAAGTCGTTCGAGACGATGACACCGTTCCTGCCCGCGACGTAGACGTATTTGCCGTCACTGCTCGTGGCGATCGCCACTCCGCCCGTCTCCTCGGCAATGTTGAACTTGTCCTTGAAACTCTCCTGAACCTTTTGCGCCCGCAGAGGCTCGGCGAAGAGAGCCAGAAGAACCAGAAGGAGACCGATGGCAACGGTCATCCACAGACTACGAAGCGTCACCTGGAAGACCCCGCGCTCACTCATGGCTCAGTCTCCTTTCGATTGAAATCGATCGTTGTGACAATTACGGGACCGCAGTCTGCCAGAACGCTCTTAGATCCGGCGCGTGGACGTCACCACCGCGCACCCGATCGTCATGCGCTGCAAGGATGTTCGGCTCCCAGTCTTCGTCAGACTCGACTCGTTCGGGTCGTGGTCTCCGGGATGTGCGCCATGCGAGCCAACCGGTGCTCCCATTTCGCTCGACCGTACGCCAGTTGTGGCTTTCCTCTGCTTCCGTGGACGCGGATGATCCTGGTACGCCCGCAGACCCCTCGGGCCTGGGGCTTCGGCGACATCGCGCGAGGCCGGATTTGTCCACTTGAGCGGACACGAACCCCTGTCCTCTGCGCAGTTTTCCCGTCAAGTTCGACACCGAAGTTCACGAAGCGTGGGGGTTAGGGCTGTGGCATCGATATTGCTTTTTGATTTTCCAGCCAAACTAAGGAGGAGCCATGACCAGAGTCGCTGTCTTGGTAGTCGCAGTTATAATGGCCGGGATGTTGCTCGTCCATGTCGCACCTGCGGCAGCCATGGGTAAGACGCACGACATGAAAGGGACTGTGGTCTCCGTCAACGTCGAGGGGAAGTCGATCACCTTCAAGGATGATTCAGGCGCGAGCATCACAGCCCCCGTCCTGGATGCGGCGGCCGGGAGCCTCAAGAACGTGAAGGCGGGCGAGTACGTGACCCTGACCTGCCAGGATAACGAGAAGGGCGAGCACGAGGGGATCAGCAGGATCCAGAGTGCGGCGGCCGCAGACGGCCAGAAAAAACCCACGCGCTGACGTTGGCCTGATCGACGCGAGAGGCTGATGCGGCTGAAGTCGACGGCGCCCTGAGAAGCCCCGGTCGCTCGAGCGGCCGGGGCCCGCCGCCAGCGCGGGCAGACGTGACCACCACTCTCCGGCCCGGGCCGCGGCTTGGAGCCGTCCTTATGGGTCAGCCCCTGCTCATCAGCACGGCCCAATGCGCCCAGCCGGTCGATGGCCCGGAACATCTCCCCATCTATGCCCCGGACCCTTGGCGGGCGGCCTGCTCCGGGACGAGCTGCTGCAGGGGTGACGCCGGCGGAGTTGAGGGTGAGCTTATAATGCCCTCAAAATGCCTCTTGGCGCTGGCACACGGCTGGGCCCTTACGAGATCCTGTCGCCCTGTGGCGCGGGCGGGATGGGCGAGGTGTATCGGGCGAGAGACACGCGGCTCGATCGGACCGTCGCCATCAAGATCATCCCCGCGCACCTCTCCGACAACGCCGACCTGCGGCAGCGCTTCGAGCGCGAGGCGCGCGTCGTCTCCAGCCTGAACCATCCCCACATCTGCACCCTGCATGACATAGGCCACGTGGACGGCGTCGATTTCCTGGTCATGGAATACCTGGAGGGCGAGACGCTCGCCGACCGTTTGCTCAAGGGGCCGCTTCCTCCGGAGCAATTCCCGCGGACCGCCGTCGAGATCGCCGACGCCCTGGAACGTGCCCACAAGCAGGGGGTGATCCACCGCGACCTGAAACCCGGCAACATCATGCTCACGAAAGCGGGCGTCAAGCTTCTCGACTTCGGCCTCGCCAAGCTGGGCGGCCCGCCGCCGCCTTCGGCTCTCTCCCGACTCTCGGCCCTCGCCACGGAGGACAAGAGCCCATTGACGGCCGAAGGAACCATCGTGGGGACGCTGCAATACATGGCACCGGAGCAGCTGGAGGGTAAGGAGACGGACGCGCGCACCGACATCTTCGCCCTGGGAACGGTGCTCTACGAGATGGCGACCGGACAGAGAGCCTTCAAGGGGAAGAGTCAGGCGAGCCTGATCGCGGCGATCCTGACCTCTGAGCCCCCGCCGATCTCGAGCCTGCAGCCGATGACGCCGCCGGCGCTGGATCGCCTGGTCAAAAATTGCCTGGCGAAGGACCCGGATGAGCGCTGGCAGAGCGCGCGCGATCTTGCGAATGAGCTGAAGTGGATCGTCCAAGGCGGATCGCAGGCCGGCCTGGCGTCGCCTGTGAGAGCCCATCGCGCGAGGCGCGAGACCATGTGGATCTCCGCATCCGTGCTTCTGCTGTTGACGGCCGCGGTGCTGGGCGTTCTCTACTACCGTGCTGGAAGGGTCGAGCAGGAGGGCGTGGTCTGCGCATCGATCCTGCCCCCTCCAGGCACCCGGTTCATTTTCACGTCCGATGTGGCCGGCCCGCCCGCAATCTCCCCGGACGGGCGCGCTCTGGTCTACGAGGCGACGGACGAGAGTGGCGCTCGGAGGCTGTGGCTGCGGAGGCTGGACACAAGTGATGCTCACCCACTCTCCGGAACGGAAGACGCCAAATACCCTTTCTGGTCCCCCGACAGCCGGTCGGTCGCCTTTTTTGCCGGCGGGAGACTCAGGCGGCTCGAGGTGTCAGGGGGTCTGCCGGTCGCGATCTGCAGCACCGGCGACGGTCGTGGCGGAACCTGGGGCGACGATGGAACCATTCTTTTTTCGCCGGAATACCGCGCAGGGCTGTTTCGTGTGCCCGCTTCGGGCGGAGAGCCGGCTCCGGTGACGCGATTGGATGAAGCGGCACACAGTTCGCATCGCTGGCCGCAGCTCCTGCCGGATGGCAGCCATTTCCTCTATCTTGGCATCAGTCACGACCGCACGAAGAGCGAGAATGACGCGCTCTATTGGGCCTCCCTCGACGGACGCGAGAACCGGATGTTGATGCGCAGTGGCGCCAACGCGATATTCGCTTCCGGGAACCTGTTGTATGTGCGTGACACCAACCTCGTCGCGCAGCCCTTCGACCCGGCCCGAGGCGAGCTCCGCGGCGAACCCGTCACCGTGACGAGCAATGTGGAATACGATCGCTCGACCTGGCGCGCGACATTCACGGCTTCAGAAACGGGGATTCTCGTCTATCACCCGGGGGGAGGGATCCCCCGAACAACCCCGCGGTGGGTCGATCCGGCAGGAAAGCAAACCGGTGTCCTGGGTGAACCGGATCTGTACCGGGATTTGCGAATTTCGCCCGATGGGAGGCGGCTGGCCGTGACGCGCGGCGATCCCTCCGACATCTGGATCTACGACTTGATCCGCGGCGTGGGCGCGCGTTTCACCTTCAATCAGGGGACCAACGAATTCCTGCCCACGTGGTCACCGGATGGGCGTCGTGTCGCGTTTTCCTCTGATCGCAGCGGACACGGCGCAATTTATATCAAAGAATCCAGCGGTGGCGCGGACGAGGAGCTTCTGCAGCAGAGCGGCGAGCCGCAGCGAATTGCCGACTGGTCGGCGGATGGCCGCTTCATTCTTTACGAACAGGGGGACCCGAGCAAAGGGAGGATCGAGCTTTGGGCCGTCCCGATATCCGGTGACCGCCGACCCTTCCCTGTCGTGCAAGGGCCCTCGCGGGACGAAAGTGGCCGGTTCTCGCCCGACGGGGCCTGGATCGCCTACAACTCGGACGAGTCGGGAACCTACCAGGTCTATGTCACCCGGTTCGCTCCGCCATCGCCGGCAATCCGGCGGTCGCCCGCCAGCGTCGGGAAGTGGCAGGTTTCTGATCGAGGTGGCGTGCTCCCCATGTGGCGAGGGGATGGTCGAGAACTGTATTTTCTTGGCCTGGACAATCAGGTGATGGCGGTCGCGGTGCAAGGCCGCAGCGACGGTTTTGAAATGGGCGCCGCGCGTCCCTTGTTTGCCGCAAACTTCCCGCCAGTGGGGGTGCCGTACGACGTGTCCCGCGATGGCAAGAAATTCATCGTTTACGCGGAACAGGAAACCGCCTCGACGCCGATGACGCTGGTGCTGCACTGGGACACGGGATTGAAGAGGTGAGTCCCGGTTCCACGCCGGCGAGATCCTTCGTCCTATCTCCTTGACAGAAAGGCCCCTTCAGCGTACACATTCCGCATCCCTTGCTCCCGTTGCACCAGCAGTGAGGGTCACAGAGGCGGAGCCCGGATCAGCCCGAGAGTCAAATAACCGACAGACATGCGCCACCGTCCCGCTTCGACAGCGGTTCTGTTCCTTAGCGTCCTGCTTGCCCCCCCGGCCAGGGCCATGGCTCGCGATCTCGCCTTCGAAGAACGCGTGAAGGCGCAAGAGGCGATCGAGCGCGTCTATTACTCACACCAGATCGGGGCCACGAAGCCGTTTGAGGAGGCGGTTCCCCGCGAGCTTCTGGAGAGCAAGGTCCGGACTTACCTGAAACAAACTGTTGCGCTCGAAACGACCTGGCGGACCGCCCTGACGTCGGAGGCCCTGCAGCACGAGCTTCAACGCATCACCCGGTCCAGCCGAACGCCCGCGCGGTTGGAGGAGATCTTCCGGGCGCTCGGCCATGATGCCTTCTTGATCCAGGAATGTTTCGTGAGACCGACACTCGTGAACCGTCTGGCGAGAGCCTTCTTCTCGACCGACATGAGATTTCACGGCGGTGCGAAGAGCAGGGCCGAAGGCCTTCGCAAGCGATTGCTACGGAACCCATGGTTGATTCCCGACCGCGGAATTGATTTGCGGCTGGTCGATATCATCCGCGGGGAGGAGCAGTCTTCCAAATCCGACCTGGAAAGCGGGGTTCTCAGACTGCGCGTGAGCCGTTCGGAATTCGAGCGGATTCGCTCGAGCGCCCCGCATCGAGCGGGAGAGGTGGGACGGGTGGTCGAAAGTCCGGAGAGTTTCGACATTCAGGTCCTGCTCGAGACGTCTCGAGACTCGCTCCGGCTCGCAACATACACCGTCGAAAAGACGCATTGGGATGAGTGGTGGAACGGTGCGAGCCAGGGCCTTGACGAATTCGCGGTTGAGCCCGTGGCGCAGATGGTGAAGACCCCGGCCATTCAGGATCTTGGGGCGAGAGGGTTTTCCGTGGACAACTGTGTCGAGGACGACACCTGGGTGACCGAAGGGCTTGACGATCCACCAGTCCAGAGTTACGGCCATGTGGCCGTGTGGACGGGCAATGAGATGTTGACCTGGGGGGGCATTCCGAATAGCGCCGCTCGTTACGACCCTCTGACGGACGCATGGAGCCGATTGTCGACGAAGAGCGCACCTCCTGCAGGATGGTCTGCTCCCGCGGTGTGGACCGGAAGCGAGATGATCGTCTGGGGCGGCTCGGGGAGTTTGGAGGGAGGCCGATACGACCCTCTTTCGGATACGTGGATGCCGATTTCGACAGTCGGCGCCCCGACTTCGGCGGGTGGACACACGTTGATCTGGACCGGCACAACGATGATCGTCTGGGGTGCCTATCCGACCACGACGGGCGGCCGCTATGACCCGGCAACGGATACCTGGAGCCCTACTTCCACTGTCGGGGCACCGGATCCTCGCAGCAACTTCAGCGCGGTCTGGAGCGGGACCGAGATGATCGTCTGGGGCGGGTTTGACGGGGGCACTTACCTGAGCTCCGGCGCACGATACGATCCGGTCACTGATACCTGGAGGTCGATTTCAGCCCTCGGGGCACCTTCCCCCAGAGACTTTCATACCGCTGTCTGGGCGGACAGTCTGATGATCGTGTGGGGGGGGTACGATGGAAATTCGGCTGCCCCTCTCGCCACCGGAGCGAGATATGACCCTCAAACAGACACCTGGAGCCCGATGTCCAGCTCCCATGGGCCGTCCGGACGATACGCTCACACTGCCACCTGGACAGGCCATGAGATGTTGATCTGGGGAGGGCTCGGAACAGGAGCTCAGAATTCCGGGGCCAGATATGACCCGAGAACCGATGTTTGGACCACGATCACGGCAACCAACGCACCGGCGCCTCGTTTTGATCATACCGCCGTATGGACTGGCCGACTGCTTCTCGTTTGGGGAGGCGTCAGCGAGGGGGAGATCTTGGAGTCAGGCGGCCGATATGATCCGTTGAACGATTCATGGACACCGACCGCCACGAGCACTCGGCCGACGCCGCGAAACGGCCACTCCGCGGTCTGGACCGGGAACGAGATGATTGTATGGGGCGGTCTCAATCTTGTCAGCCCCCTGGATTCAGGAGCGAGCTACGATCCTCTGACAGCTGACTGGACGGCCATTTCGACTGTCAATGCGCCTTTTCGTCGTAGCGACCACGTCGCCGTCTGGACCGGCTCCGTCATGGTCGTCTGGGGAGGGGTCACCGGCGAGGACCACGGCGGTACGGGTGGGCGCTACGATCCTGTTGCTGATTCGTGGTCGCCAACAAACACTGTGGGAGCGCCTCGATGGACCGTCTACAGAAAAGGCACGAGCGCGGTATGGACGGGGACGAAAATAATTGTCTGGGGTGGAGTTGATTCTGGAGAGCGCTACTTCGGCGACGGAGGGAGATATGACCCGGCCGCCGATGGCTGGGAGCCGATTCCGCTTACGGGTGCTCCGGTCGCCCGTGCCTATCACACCGCAGTCTGGACCGGCAACGCGATGCTCGTCTGGGGAGGCTTGACGCGACCGTTCGGCGGACCGGATACCTATTTCGATGACGGCGACGCCTATCTTCCCGCGACGGGCTCGTGGGTTCACTTGAGTCAGCTCGGAGCGCCCTCGCCGCGAGAGCATTCTACCTCCCTGTGGACAGGCGAGCAGATGCTGATCTGGGGAGGAGATGGTCCGAGCGGGATACTTGGGGATGGAGCAGCGTACGATGCTCAGAAGGATACTTGGGCGGCGATCAGCATGGAGGGAGCACCTCACTTCCTCAGGCGGCCGTCGGCGGTCTGGGCAAATCCTGTCATGATCGTCTGGGGCAGCCGTGATTGGGATTCAGTCGGTGGCGGAAGATACGATACGACGACAAACTCGTGGAAGCCGGTCAACGACCTCGGTGCCCCCTCGTGGAGGGCCAATCAGATCGCAGTCTGGACCGGCGAGGAGATGATTATCTGGGGAGGCGATCGGGAGGGCTCCCCTCTCGATACCGGTGGCGCTTACCGTCTCGACCTGACGGCCCCCACAATCGTATGCCCCGCGGATGTCAATCTGGAATGCCCGGCCGGAGCTGCCAACATCGGCGAGGCGACAGCGTCCGATGCGTGCGACCCGACACCCGTCATAACGAATAATGCTTCATCCAACTTGCCCCTCGGCTCGACGGTCGTTGACTGGACGGCGGCGGACGCTGCCGGCAACAGAGCTTCCTGCCAGGAGTTGGTCAACGTGCGTGATACGACGCCTCCCGATATCGCCGTCTCGCCCCTTCCCTCCGTTCTGTGGCCTCCAAATCATCGAATGGTGGATGTCGCGGCTTCGGTCGCCGCAACCGATGCCTGCGGCACCGTCGCCGTGTCCCTGGCTTCCATCTCAAGCGCTGAGCCGGATGATGTCGCTGGAAATGGAGATGGCAACACGGTCAACGACATCCAGGGTGCGGTCCCTGGCAGCGCCGATTTCAATTTCGCTCTGCGCGCCGAGCGGGACGGAGGAGGTGGGGGTCGGATCTACCAGGTGACCTACTCGGCCGTCGACGGCTCGGACAATCGATCCGTCGCCACGTCATTCGTGTCCGTTCCCCACGACGTGGGGGGTGTCACGGAGCCTCTCCTGCTTACGGTAGAGGACGGTGCTGCCGGAACGACCCTCAGGTGGGCATCCGTCCCCGGAGCTCTTACTTACCGCGTGGTTCGGGGGGACGTCAGCAGCCTGAGGGAGGCCGGTGACTTCATCGACCTCGGCACGGTTTCCTGCATTCAGCCGGCGTCTGCCGCCACGAACACGCAGGGGCATGAAGATGCCGAGACCCCGCCCGTGGGCGAGGCATTCTTCTACGTGGCTGCCTACAATGATGGCGGGGACAGCGGGTACGGGACGGAGTCCGCCTCCAAGCCCAGCGTCGTGACGGGGGGAGAGTGCGAGTAGCTTAGGCCGTCTTCCCCGCTCACAGCACCGCGAGCACGCGACAGGCCTGGGCCTTGAAGACCACATGGACCGGGAGGCCCGGGCGCACGCCGAGATCCCGGCACGAGCGCGGCGTGATGGACGCCAGGACCATCTGACCTGTCTCCGCCAGGTCCACCATGACGGGGATGCCGGAATCGTTCCCCGCGGCCTCCGGCGGCTCCGCCACCTCGCGAACCACGCCCGGCAGAACGTTCCGGGCCGACAGCCCCCGGGGAGGTTCGGTCGCCAGGATCAGGTCCTCGGCGCGCAGCCCGACGATCACCGTCCGGCCGCGGGCCAGTCGTTCTCCTCGCAGGTGGAGGTGGCATCCGGGGGACAGCGCGACGCGCGTCATTCCATCCTGCTCATCCGTCACCTGGCCCCGGAGCGCGTTCTCGAACCCTTCGTCCCTGGCCATGGGGAACACCCTCGGGTCCGAGAAGATCCGATCGGGGGGGCCGCAAGCCAGCGGCCTGCCCTCCGCGAGCACCAGGATCTCGTCGCTGAGAATCCGGACCTCGGTCGGGTCGTGGGACACCAGGATCGTCGGCAGGGCGAACTCCTCGCGGACGCGAAGGAGGAAAGGGAGGATGCGGCGGCGCAACGGAATATCCAGGCCCGCCAGCGGCTCGTCGAGCAACAGGAGCCGGGGGCCGGAGCAGAGCGCGCGCGCCAGAGCGACGCGCTGCCTCTCCCCGCCCGAAAGCGTCTCCACGGTCCGGTTCTCGAGCCCGTTCAGCTCCAGGACGCGCAGCACCCGTTCCGGTTCGAGTCGCCGGCGCGAGCCTTCCGCCCGGCGGCGCCCGGAGAGAACGTTTCCCAGGACATCGCGGTGCGGGAACAGGAGACCCTCTTGGGGAACGTACCCCATGTCGCGCTCCTCCGGGGGAAGGCTCACGCCCGCGGCTGAATCGAGGCACAGGCGATCGGCGACGCGGACAACACCGGACGCCCCCGGGCGCAGGCCCGCGATCGCTTCGAGGATCGTCGTCTTGCCGGCGCCGGAGGGGCCAAAGATGCCGAGGAAGGTCGTCTCGGTCTCCCAGCGAACGGCGAGCGTGAAGCGATCGAGCGGGACGGTGAGATCGATCTGCAGGCGGCGCATCAGGGGGCACGCCGGTCGGCTCGCAACAGGGCCTCGACACACCAGATCGCGACGAAGGCCAGCACGACGGTGATGCCGACGAGGACCATGGCCTCCCGGTCGCGTCCAATCTGCATGTCGTTGAAGATCGCCAGCGCCAGGGTCTGCGTCCGGCCGGGGATGTTTCCGGCCACGATGACCGTCGCCCCGAACTCGCCGAGCGCCCGGCCGAAGCCGAGGATCGCCGCGGCCAGGAGCCCCGATCGGGCGAGCGGGAGCGTGACGCCGAGGAAGACGCGCCAGGGACCGAGTCCGAGCGTACGGGCCACGGCTTCCAGGCGCGGATCGACTCTCTCGAACGCCAGACGCGCGGTGCGGGCGACGAGCGGCAATGCCATGATCGCCGAAGCCGCGGCGGCCGCCCTCCAGGTCAGAAGCAGTCCCGGATCGAACCCCAGCGTCCTCTCCCCCAGGGGGCCGTCCCTCGACAGCAGGCGCAGAAGGAGGTAGCCGATGGCCGTGGGCGGAAGGACGAGCGGCAGGGCGGTGAGTGTCTCGAGGATACTCTTGCCGCGCACCTCACGCCGCGCGAGCAGCCAGCCGAGAAAAACGCCGGGAGGCAGGATGAGGACCGTCGCCGCGGCGTCCCCGCGCCCCTTCAGGGCCGCGAGAGCGTACGATATGCGCGGTCCGTCCGGACCGGGGACTTCGTACAGGATGCGCATTTTCCTCGAGATGGCCGCGTCGGTGCGGTACACGATTCCGACGTCCGCGGCACCGCTCTCCACCGCGGCGAGGGCGGCGCGCACGTCGAGGGACGGAACGACGCGGTCGCGGAGCGAGATCCAGAGACCGGCCTTCTCGAGCCAGGCCCGTGCATACTTTCCGGCGGGCACCGCGTCGGGATTGGCCAGGGCGATGCGGCGGACGGACGCCTGCTTCAGGTCTGCGGGCCCGGTGACCCGGAGGGGCGTGTCGGCGGGGCCGACCACCATCAGGCGGTTGGACAGGAGCGAACGGCGGGAGGCGGCATCGACCAGTCCGGCCGCGGCGACCCGGTCCATCCAGTCCTCATCGGCCGAGAAGAAGACGTCGGCCCGGGCGGCGGCGATGATCTGCCGGGCCAGGTCATTCGAGGCCCCGAAGTTGAACACCATCCGAACGCCCAGGGACGATTCGCAGCGGGGGGCCAGATCCTGGAGGACATCCCGCAGGTTCGCGGCGGCGTAGAAGGAGACTTCGACGGGATGCGACCGTTTGTCCTCGGACGCCCCCGGCAGACCCGGGATCGCCATGAGAAGCATGAACGCCACGACACTCGAGACATCTCGCACGGTCGCCTCCTGATCCTTGCCCGGCTCGTCCGGGTCGGAGGAGGAATGCATTGTATACCGACAAATACATTGAACGCTTCGCGCCGGGGGAGGGCTGAATGAGTCGGCGCTGGGAGGCACGTCCCCGCTGGCGCCTCACGCGGGGCAAGGAGATCGCGCTCGGTCCGGGGAAGGCCGACCTCCTGGGAGCGATCGACCGGCGGGGATCGATCTCCGCCGCGGCGCGTGCTCTCGAGATGTCGTACCGCAGGGCCTGGCTCCTGGTCGAAACGATGAACCGCTGCTTCGGGAGGCCTCTTGTTGTCACGACGCGATGGCGCGGGCGGGGAGCGTCTCTGTCCGACCTCGGACGGGAGGTGCTGGCGCTCTACCGTGAGATGGAGCGGGACAGCCGGCGGTCGTCCCGGGAGCCGCTGCGTCGACTCATGTCGCTCGTGGGCCGGACCTCGCATGGACCGGCCCCCAAGGCACACCGGGCGCGAAAGCGCGCCTCGGGCCGATGAATCCAATCCTCACGCGAGCACGCTCTCTCATGATGGTGTTCGCGGCGCTCGCGCTTCCAATCCCCGCAACGGCCTCTACGGCGCTCAACTGCTTCGGGACGGCTTCGGGAAA
>WNEQ01001081.1_pt1 | contig 14537 bp, 10 predicted proteins | sample 5399971 | NCBI WGS metagenome assembly WNEQ01 (sample SAMN13153330, study PRJNA577476) | soil metagenome | isolation source: 20 cm grassland meadow soil 2 days after 1st rain plot 5 | place: USA:California | collected 2015-09-18
TCCATCGCATCGTCCCGGAAGTTGATTGAGCTCATCGGTCGTCTCCCCGAGCGCCGGCCCGCGCCCTTTATCCTATGGATGCGGGACCGTGCCCCGGGGGTGCGCCGCGGCGCGCAGATTGCATGTGAACCTCGGTGGCTCGAAGCCGCATCATAACCCGTCGAGTGCCGGCGGGGTCCGGACGACAGGAGCGAAGAGTCGAGACAGGACTGAACAATTTTTCTCTTGACAGCGAGACCGAAGGGGGCTACGGTGGAGGTCATCCAAAATGTGATGATTTTGACGGGCCCGCCGGTCACGCTCTATTTCTGCGGAGGCCGGGCGTGGGTCCCAGCCCAGGGCCGCCGGCGGGAGGCGCACCATGATTAAATCGACACTCCCAGGAAACCCGGAGGGGCATTACCAAGCGGTTCCTTCCCTGCCGCCGGGCGGACGGTTCGAAGATCGCCCCAGGTCGGCCCACTCTGCGTTGGAGCTGCACATCCGCCGTTTGCGCTATTTCATGGATCTTCTTGAGACCGGGTACCACCACGCGCTGCACCCCGACCCCCTGCCGCGGTCGCTGCGCGCCGACAGGATCGCCCTCGGCATCGACGTTCCCGAGCTCGACGCGGTCCCGCTCTGGTCCGTGAAACGGCGTGACGGCGCCGTGGCGATTCCGTTCGTCGAGTTCATCGTGACGCAGATCTCCAGGACCCTCGAGGCGATCGCCGACGATGCCGGGCTGTCGGGCAGCGCGGCCGGAGAGGATCTGATTCTGGCCCGCGGCACGCTGCGGCGCGTCCTGGAGCAGGCCAGCCCCGGCAGCGCGACGGCGGCGCCGGACCTGCCCCGCCTGGGAGACATCTTCCTGTCCGGCGAAACTCTCGATGAGGTCTGCGGCCCCAAGGGTCTGCTGCAGACCATCGCCGGCCAGTGCGAGGCGCTCCTGGCCGTGGAGTCGGTTCGCCCCGGCCACTGATCTCCCGCGACAGGTCCGAGGCCGCATGCCCCTCCAGCCAACCCTCTCCCCCACCGGAGACCCGGACGCAGCGCATCCGGGCGAATCGACCGACGACGGGGACTCCACGGCACCGCTGCCGGCGCCGTCGGGGCCGTCCCGCGCCGTCCTGATGCTGGTCCACCCGCGGTTGCTGTTTCTCTACTGGGTGATCGATGGCGAGATCGAAGAGCGCCTGCGTCGCCCCGGATTGACGACCGCGCTCGTGGTCGAGGTCTCCGCCGACGGCAGAACATTCCGCGAGACCGACCGGCGGGCGTTCGATACGCGCGCGCCGTGCTGGTACGTCCCCAACTCGACCGTCGACTGCCGGGTGCGCGTCCGTCTGGGCACGAACGAGGGCGGGCGCTTCAGCGAGTTCCTGACCAGCAACATCCTGCGGGTCCCGCGCGAAGGGCCGGGCGACGCGCCTGAAATCTGGAAAGACCGGCGGGAGGCGGGCGGTCCCGGAACGGCCGGGCCGGACCTGCCCCCTTCCCACGTGGCCGCCCGAACCGAGTCGTATCGAGAGGGGGCGCGCGTCACCTCACCGGGCGGGGGCGCCGTTTGGGAGCCGGCCGCGCGCGCCGGTTACGGTGACGTCGTGGCCGCGGAACCCGCGGAGGGTGACGTCTGCTTCGTCCTCCACTCCCATCTGCCATTCATCCGCCACCCCGAGCGGGAGCGTTTCCTGGAGGAGAACTGGCTGTTCGAGGCGATCACCGAGACCTATCTGCCGCTGCTCGACATGTTCGACCACCTGGCGGAGGACCGCGTGGAGGCCCGCGTGGCGGTGTCGCTCACGCCCACGCTCATGGCGATGCTGCGGGATCCCCTGCTTCTGTCGCGCTACGAACGCCACCTGGACAGAATGTGCATCCTCGCCGGCCTCGAGGTGCAGCGGACCCGCCGGGATCCCGACTTCGGTCCGGTCGCCGGGTTCTACCGGGACAGGCTGGAGAGGCTGCGCTTCCTGTTCGCGAAACAGTACGGGCGCGATCTCGTGGGCCGGTTCTCCAGACTGGAATCCGAAGGGCGCATCGAAATCCTGGCGTGCGCCGCCACGCACGGGTTCCTGCCCCACCTGGCCGCCGTGCCCGGGAGCGTGCGCGCACAGATCGCGGTGGGAGTGCGGGAGCACGCCCGGCAGGTCGGACGATCGCCCCGGGGCATGTGGCTCCCCGAGTGCGCCTACTTCGAGGGGCTCGACGCGCTTCTGGCCTCGGAGGGCGTCGAGTATGTCTTCGTCGACTCGCGCGGCGTCCGCAACGCCTCCAGCCGCCCCCGCCTGGACCTGCACGCCCCGATCGTCAGCCCCGCGGGTGTTCTGGCGTTCGGACGCGACGAGGAGTGCTCGGAGCAGGTGTGGAGCTCGAAGCGGGGGTACCCGGGTGATCCTGCGTACCGCGACTTCTACCGGGACATCGGCTACGACCTCGACGCGGCCTATGTCGGGCCGTTTCTCGATCCCTCGGGCGCGCGCGGATTCACCGGGCTGAAGTACCATCGCATCACCGGCGGTCACGACCAGAAGGAACCGTACCAGCGCGAGCGGGCGCTTTTGACTCTGGAGACGCACGCCGACGACTTCGTGCGCAACCGCCGCCGGCAGAGTCTCTCCCTCACGAGCCGGCTCGGTCGCCGGCCGCTGATGGTGGCCATGTACGACGCCGAATTGTTCGGGCACTGGTGGTTCGAGGGGACCGAGTGGCTCGAGGCGGTGCTGCGCCGGCTGCCCGCGGCCGGGATTCGGGTGGTGACTCCGGGCCACTACCTCGACGATCAGCCGGTCCAGCAGGTGGCCGAGCCGGCGGCTTCCAGCTGGGGAGACGGCGGCTATTACGAGGTCTGGCTGGGACAGGCCAACGACTGGATCTGGCCCCCGCTTCACGATGCCGCCCGGCGCATGACGGACCTCGCGGCGCGCGCCGCAGGCGGAGGCGCCCTGCAACGGCGCGCCCTGGCGCAGCTCGGTCGCGAGCTCCTTCTGGCCCAGGCCTCCGACTGGCCCTTCATCCTGAAGCACGAGACGGCCGTGGGCTACGCCAGAAGGCGCGCCCGCGAGCATCTGTTGCGCTTCGATCGCCTCGCGAAGCAGCTCGAGGAGGGGCGGGTGGACGAGGCCGATCTCGCCGCCCTGGAGGCCCGGGACAACCTGTTCCCCGACCTCGATCACGAGATCTGGAGGCGCGCGTGATCGCGGGCCCGCACGGCACCGTGGCGATCGTGCTGGCGGGGGGCGAGGGGAAGCGTCTGTTCCCACTGACCCGGCGCCGCGCCAAGCCGGCGATGCCGTTCGCCGGCCAGTACCGCCTGATCGACTTCGTCCTCACCAACCTGGTGCACTCGAACCTGCTGCGCATCCACGTCCTGACGCAGTACGAGTCGTACTCCCTGATCCGGCACCTGTCGCGCGGCTGGAACTTCTCGGCCCACCTCGGCCAGTACTGCGAGGTGATCCCGGCCGCCGTCGGCGAGGGGCGGGGCTGGTACCAGGGATCGGCCGACGCGCTGTACCAGAACCTGGAGCGCCTCGGGCGCGACGCTCCCCGGATCGTCGCCGTGTTCGGCGCGGACCACATCTACCGCATGGACATCGAGGAGATGATCGTGGAGCACGTCGAGTCCAGGGCCGATATCAGCATCAGCGTCGTGCCCCAGCCGATCGAGGAGGCGCACCAGCTCGGCTGCGTCGAAGTGGACGAGAACATGCGGGTGCGGCGCTTCCTGGAGAAGCCGGCGTCGCCGCCCGCCTTCCCCGGCGATCCGGGGAAATCGCTCGTCTCCATGGGCAACTACCTGTTCAACTACGACGTGCTCTGCCGGGTTCTCGAGGACGACCACGCCGACCCCAAGAGCCGCCACGACCTGGGAGGAGACGTCTTTCCGCGCTTTTACGAGAAGCTGCACATCCACGCCTACAACTTCCTGAACAACCGGGTCCCCGGCACGCGCGACTCGGAGGTCGGCTACTGGCGCGACGTGGGAACCATCGGATCGTACTGGCGGGCGTCCATGGACCTGGTCAGCGTGACGCCGGCGTTCAACATGTACAACGAGGACTGGCCGATCCTGACGGCGCGCGTCGACTACCCGCCCGCCAAGTTCGTGTTCGCCGACCGCGAATCGAATCGCATGGGGATCGCCACCGACTCGCTGGTGCCCAACGGCTGCATCATCTCGGGCGGCCACATCGATCGTTGCGTCCTGGGTCCGCGCGTGCGCATCAACTCCTACAGCACGGTGAGCGAAAGCGTGCTGTTCGAGGGAGTCGAGGTCGGCCGGCACTGCCGCATCCGGCGCGCCATCGTCGACAAGCGCGTGAGAATCCCCGCCAATACCGTCATCGGTTACGATCCCGAGGGCGATCGCGCGCGCGGGATCGTCGTCTGCCCCGAGGGCATTTCGGTCGTGTCGACGGACGTGGACTTCGCTCCGTCGTGAAACCGGTCGCTCTCGCCTTCCTGTGGCACCTGCACCAGCCCCTCTATCGTCTCAGGGAGGAACGTGTCTGCTTCATGCCATGGGTGCGCCTGCACGCCATCCGCTCGTACTACGACATGGTCCGCGTGCTGGAGGAGTTCCCCCAGATCAGGCCGACCTTCAACCTGACCGCGACGCTGATCGAGCAGATCCGGGCGTACGAGGCGGGCGCGACGGACCTGTTCCGGGAGACGGCGAGAATTGCGCCGGACGACCTGGACGACTCACGGCGCGCCTTCCTCTTCGAACACTTCTTTGCGGCCCAGGTCGAGCACATGATGGGCGACCTGCCACGCTACGCCGAGATCCACGGTCGCCGCGAGCGAGCGCGTCTCGAACACGGGGAGGCGAACGCCTGGAAGGAATTGTCGACCGCGGACTATCGCGACCTTCAGGTCCTGTTCGATCTCTCCTGGTTCGGCTTCAAGGCGCGAGAGGACTTCCCGGAGGTGCGGGCGCTCTGCGAGCGCGGGCGGAACTTCACGCGGCACGACGTGGAGATGGTGCACGCGGTCCAGGACGAGATTCTTCGCCGGATCCTGCCGTCCTACCGCGAGGCGGCCGCTCAGGGCCGGATCGAGATCGCGACGTCCCCCTACGCCCACCCGATCCTGCCGCTCCTCATCGATACCGACTCGGCGCGCGAGACGATGCCGCAGGCGTCGCTCCCGCCCCGTTTCCGGGCCCCGGAGGACGCGCGCCGGCAGGTCGAGGAGGCGCTCATGTATGTCGAGCGCGAGCTGGGTGTTCGTCCGCGCGGCCTGTGGCCTTCGGAGGGAGCGGTAAGCCGCGAGGCCGTCGAGCTCTTGGGTCCGTGCGGGATCGATTGGACCGCCAGCGACGAGCACGTGCTCGGGGCGTCCGAAACGAATCCCCCCGCCGATCCCGGGCGGCCCTGGACCCTGTCCGGCGCACCCGGTGGTCCGGTGATGGTTTTCCGCGACCAGGATCTGTCGGACCGTATCGGGTTCTCCTACGCGCGGATCGACCCGGCGCGCGCCGCCGGCGACTTCGTGGCGGCCGTGCGGGAGAGGGCGCGGTCGAGCTCGGGAAGCGGGCGGTTGATCCTGGTCGCCCTCGATGGAGAAAACCCCTGGGAGCACTATCCCCAGGCCGGCGGACCGTTCCTGCGCGCCCTGTACGGGGCGCTGGCCCGCGACCCGGCGCTCGCCTGCAGCACGGTCTCCGAGACGATCGCGACCTGCCAGGAACGGGGCACGATCGGGCGGCTGCGCGCCGGGAGCTGGATCCAGGCCGATTTCAGCACCTGGATCGGCGGGCCGGAAAAGAATCGCGCCTGGGGCCTTCTGAGGGAGATCCGCTCCTCTCTCGGCAGCACCCTCGAGGATGCGCGGGTCCCCGAGGACGCGCGGCGCGCCGCCTGGTCGTCTCTGCGCGCGGCGGAGGGGAGCGACTGGTTCTGGTGGCTGGACGGGCAGTTCACGACCGCCTACGGGACGCAGTTCGACGAGACGTTCCGCTCTCACCTGAAGCAGGCGTGCCAGGCGCTCGGTCGCGAGGCGCCCGAATCGCTTGGCTGGCCGATCCCGGCACCGGGGCGGCGCGAGGAGAGCGGCGCCATCGGGGAGGCCGGCCTGCTGCTCGCACCGCGCATCGACGGATTCGAGGGAGATTACTTCGAATGGCACGGTGCTTTGCGGCTCGAATGGGGCGTGCTCGCCTCCCGGGGCACCATGCAGACGGCGCAGCGCCCGCTCGAGTCGCTGCGCTATGGCGTCTCGCGCGATGGCGAGTTCTGCCTGCGGATCGATCCCGACGCACGGTCCGGACCCGCCGGCTTCGCGGGCCTGGGTCTCGACCTGTCGTTCCGTGCGGGAGAGAGCGCCCGCCACCTGCGCCTCGATCTGGATGACAAGGGCGACCTGAAGGACGTGGTTCTGGAGGTGCCGAAGGGGGTGCCGCACTCCGCCTCGCTCGGAGCCCCGGTGCGGGCGGTGGCGCGTAAAGTCTTCGAGATGGCGGTGTCCTGCCAGACGCTCGGTCTCGAGCCGGGCATGACGGTCGGTCTCCGGATCCGCCTGTGCACCCCCTCCGGCGACGCGCCGCTCAAAGAGATCGTCACGCGCGTGCCGCCGTTCGCGCGGGACCCTTTGGACACCGCGGCATGAGCGTGCGTCTCCTGCTCGCGCTGCACTTTCACCAGCCGGTCGGGAATTTCGACTTCGTGTTCCGTGACGCCATGCGCCTGTGCTACGCGCCGCTTCTCGATCGCTTCGAACGCCATCCGGGTGTGCGCGCCGCCTTTCATCTTTCGGGGTGCCTCTTGGAGTGGCTGGAGGAGCACGATCGCCCGTTCCTCGACCGCGTCATCCGTCTCGTGGCGTCGGGGCAGATCGAGCCTTTGGGCGGCGCCTTCTACGAGCCGATCCTGTCCATCGTTCCGCGCGCCGACGCGCTCGACCAGATCGAGCGCCTCGCCTCGTACTGGCAGAGACGGGGCGGCGTCCGCCCGCAAGGGGCGTGGATCGCGGAGCGCGTCTGGGAGCCTGCGCTCGCCGAAGTGCTGGCGGAGGCGCGCGTGCGCTACACGATCCTGGACGATCAGCACCTGCGCTTCGCCGGGCTTCTGGACGAGCGCTTCAGCGGCGTCTTCGTCACCGAGCGCGCCTCCCGCGCCGTCGCTTTCTTTCCCTCGGATTACGAGCTCCGATACCTGATCCCGTTCCGGCCGCTGGACACCGTCCGCCGGCACTTCCGCGAGCTGGCCGGGCCCGGGAGCGACTGGGTCCTCACCTACGGCGACGACGCGGAGAAGTTCGGGCTCTGGCCGCGCACGCATCGCTGGGTGTTCGAGGAGGGATGGCTGGAGGGGTTTCTGTCGATGCTCGAGGAGTCGGACGGACCGGTGCGCACGACCTCTCCGGGGGCCTTCCTGGACGAACGACCGCAGGCGCGCAGGGTCTACGTTCCGAACGCCTCCTACACCGAGATGCTGGAGTGGGCGCTGCCGGCGGCATCGGTGGGCGGGTATCTCCGGACGCGCGCCGCCGCCCTGAAGGAGGCGCCGGCCGAGCACGTCCGAGCCTTTGTGCGCGGCAGCCTCTGGGACATGTTCCTGGCGCGCTATCCGGAGGCGGACCATCTGCACAAGCACGTCCTGTGGACCTCAAGGCGGGCGCGCGCCCTGCCCGCGGACGCCCCGGGGAGGGAGGAGGCGATCACGGGCGTTCTGCGGGCGCAGTGCAATTGTGCTTACTGGCATGGCCTGTTCGGAGGCCTGTACTTCCCGCACCTGCGGCATGGCGTGTACGAGAGTCTCCTGCGGGCCGATGCCCTCCTGGCGGAGGCCGACGCCGGGCGGGTGCGCGTCGAGGTCGAGGACCTCGACGGCGACCTGGAAGAGGAGGTGGTCGTTCGCTCCGGCGCGACCCAGGCTTTCTTCCGGCCATCGGACGCCGGCACCCTGGTGGAGTTCGACTTCCTGCCGTGCCGTTTCAACGTCGCCAACATCGTGTCGCGCTGGCGCGAGAGATACCACGCGGGCGAGGAGCCGACGCACGCGCACGCCGAGGGCGGATCGGTGGCATCGCCGCACGAGCAGACGGTCGCCGTGGACCTCGCCGATCTGGAAGGCCGGCACTTCGACCGGCTGCCCCTCCGCTCCTTGCGCGATTTCTTCTGTGCGCACCCTCCAGACCCGGTCGCCCTCGGCGCCTTCCGGTCCATGCTGCTCCAGCAGGGCAGGGTCGATCGCTGGGAGACGAGCGCCCGGGGCCTGATCTCCGAGGCGCGCCTCGGACCGCTGGCCTACGCCCGCGAGGTGACGATGGACGAGTCCGGGGACCTGCGCGTCGCCTGGAGGACGGCGCCTTCGGGCGCGGGGGCCGAGGGCTGGTTCGGCACCCTGCTCTGCCTGACGCTCCTGGCGCGCCAGGCGCCGGATCGCTCCGTCGTCGTCGTGGGTGTGGACGGGAGGGAACGTCGTGGCGCGCCCGGCGATCCGCTGGAGGTCGACGGTGTTGTTCGCCTCGCTCTCGAGGACCGCGCCTTCGGCTTCGCCCTGGACATCATCCCCGCGCCCGCGGCGCGGCTCGCCGCCTGCCCGATCGAAACGCTGCAGCGCTCGGAAGATCGTCTCGAGACGACCTATCAAGGGACGGTCTTTGCGTTATGCTGGGCGGTGTCGCCGCCGGGCCCGCCGTCACCGGCGTCCACGCTGCGACTCGCATTCCGGAGGCTGACGTGACACACGAGCGCTCATGACCCCCGAGCTCCGCAAGGACCCGGTGACAGGGCGGTGGGTGATCATCGCGGGCGAGCGCGGCCAGCGCCCCAATCCGTTCCGTCACTAAGCCCCGGCGATCGAAGCCGGTGGTGACTGCCCCTTCTGCCCGGGGCATGAGGGGATGACGCCACCGGAGGTCCTGGTGTTCCGTGACGACCCCGGCGACGGCGGGAGCGCGCCGTCCTGGATCGTGCGCGTCGTACCCAACCGCTACCCCGCCCTGCGGATCGAGGGCACGCCCGACAAGCGCGCCGAGGGGCTGTACGACATGATGCGCGGCATCGGGGCGCACGAAGTGGTCATCGAGTCGCCCGAGCACGACGGCGATCCCGCGCGCTACAGCCCGGGACAGATGGCGGGGGTGATCCGCGCCTATCGCGACCGCACGACCGACCTTCTCCGCGACACCCGGTTCCGTTACGTGCTGGTGTTCAAGAATCACGGCGCGGCGGCGGGCGCCACCCTGACGCACCCCCATTCGCAGATCATCGCTCTGCCGGTGGTGCCCGCCCGGCTCGAGGCCGAGCTCGCGGGCGCGATGCGCTACTTCGAGTACCGCGGCCGCTGCGTCTACTGCGACATCCTGTCGCAGGAGGTCTCCGACGGCCGGCGGCTGGTGACTCAGAACGCGGAGTTCATCGCGCTGGCTCCCTTCGCGTCGCGTTTTCCGTTCGAAGTCCTCGTCCTGCCGCGCCGGCACGACGCTTTCTTCTGGACGCTGGCGAAGCACCAGGTCGAGGCCCTGGCCGAAATCCTGCAGGACGTCCTGCGACGCTACCGGCTGGCGCTCAGGGACCCCCCGTACAACTACGTCATCCACACGGCGCCGCCCGGTCACCCGAGCCCCGAGGTCTACCACTGGCAGGTCGAGGTGATGCCGAAGCTGACCGACGTCGCCGGGTTCGAGTGGGGCAGCGGCTTCTTCATCAACCCGACTCCCCCCGAGGAGGCGGCCCGCGCCCTGAGGGACCTGGAGCGGTTCATGGACGTGACGGACGCGCAACTCCTGCGCGGACCCGGCGCCGGCCCCGCCTGAGGAAGGGAGGCGGCGTGTCCGAGATCTGGATGGTCGCGGCGGAGGCGGCGCCTTACGCGCAGGTGGGAGGGCTGGGGGACGTCCTGCGCGCCCTTCCGGGCGCGCTCGCGGGACTCGGCTTCCGGGTGCGGCGCTTCCTGCCTGCGTACGGCAGCGTCGACCGCGCGGGGTTCGTCGAGGAGGACGACAACCTCGCCGTGCCTCTCGGGCCGGCGCGCACTCCGGTGCGCTTCCTCTCGAAGAACGAGGCCCCCGGTGTCGTGACGACCCTTCTCGTCTGCGAGGAATTGTTCGCGCGGGAGGGGGTCTATGGCACGCCGGAGGGTGAATACCCCGACAACCCGCGCCGGTTCGCTCTCCTGAGCCGCGCCGTCTGCGAGAGGGCGCGGCGCGCCCCCGACCCTCCCGACGTCCTGCACGTCCACGACTGGCACACCGCGCTCGTCCCCCTGTTCGCGCGCTTCACCCCGGTCTGGCGCAGAAAGCCCCGGACCGTGCTGACGATTCACAACCTCGGGTACCAGGGAAAGTTCGACGCGGCGGCGCTCACCTGGCTGTCGCTGCCGGATGGAGCGCGCAGCGATGTGCTCGCGGGGGACGGGATCGAAGATCACGGCGGAGTGAACTTTCTCAAGGCCGGTCTCGCTCACGCCGACAGGCTGACGACGGTCAGCCCCCGGCACGCGCGCGAGGTCCTGACCTCCACCTTCGGCTTCGGACTGGACGGCATGCTGCGGCGGCGCGAGAGTGTCCTGACCGGTATCCTGAACGGCGCGGACTACGAGGTCTGGGACCCCGCGCGGGACGAGCGCCTGCCGAGACCGTACGGACCGGGAACGCTCGAACGCAAGGAAGAGGCAAAGCGCGCTCTCGTCGAAAAGCTCGGCCTGGCCGCGACCGGTCGGGCCCTCGTCGGGGTCGTGGGTCGTCTCGCTCCCCAGAAAGGGATCGACGTCCTGGCCGCAGCCGCGACCGCCCTGCTGTCGCAGGGGGCCGGCCTGGCCATCCTCGGGGCCGGGGATCGGGAGATCGTCGCGGCGCTCCAGGGTCTGCAGCGCCGCCATCCGGATCGGATCGCGGTGCGCGTCGGCCACGACGACGACCTGGCCCACCTGATCGTGGCAGGGTGCGACCTCCTCGCCGTCCCCTCGCGTTACGAACCGTGCGGGCTGGTGCAGATGCACGCCCTGCGGTACGGGACGATCCCGGTGGTGCACGGAACCGGAGGTCTGGCGGATACCGTGCGCGACGAGACGGAAGCGCCCGGCCGGGGCACCGGGTTCGTCTTCGGGCCGCTCACTCCCGAGACCCTGGCGGGCGCCGTGCGCCGGGCGCTGACCCTGCGTCAATCGGACCCTCGCGCCTGGCGCGCCCTGCAGAGGCGCGCCATGGCCGAGGACTTCTCCTGGGCGAAGGCAGCCGGGCTCTACGCCGACCTGTACCGGGACCTGCCAGGCTCGAACGATCCTCGCTGAAAAGCCGGCCGCCGCTCAAACGCCCGGCGGGCGTGTCCAGGGATCCGCCGGATGGCTCGCGGTCAGCGCCCCGGCCGCGGCCAGGTAGCAACGCGTGACGTAGTCGATGGCCATGCGGTCCGAGTTGTAGCGCCAGGCGAGCGTGGCCAGCGCGCGCTGGATGCGCACGATCCATTTCAGGGGCAGGCCCTCGGGCGATCGGTCGAAAAAGTCGGGCAGGACCTGCGTCTCCAGGACGTCGAACAGATCGACCGCGTCCCGGCGGTCCTGCAGGGCCGTGTCCGTGTGCGTCAGACCCTCGCCGAAGGAGTAGCCGTTCGATCCATCGTGCGCCTCGGCCCACCAACCGTCGAGCACGGCCAGGTTGAGCGTGGCATTGAACACCGCCTTCTGCCCGCTGGTGCCGCACGCTTCGAGGGGGCGCCGGGGCGCGTTCAGCCACAAATCCGATCCCTGCACCAGGTGGCGGGCGACGTTCATGTCGTAGTTCTCGAGCACGATGATCCGTCCCGAGAAGCGCGGATCGCGCGCCCGCTCGTCGAGCGCGCGGAGGATCCCCTTGCCGACGTCGTCCTTCGGGTGGGCCTTGCCCGCGAACAGGATCTGAACCGGTCGCGCCTCGTCCCTCAGGAGCCGCTCGAGACGATCGGGATCCGACAGCAGCAATTGCGCGCGCTTGTATTCCGCGAAGCGGCGCGCGACACCGATCGTCAGGGCCTCCGGGTCGAGGCCCGGCGGCGGCCCCGAGAGTCCGAGGCGCTCCTGTCTCTTCCGCAGCCGGCGCGCCGCGAATTCCAGCATCTCCTGCTTGAGCCGGCGCTTGACGTCCCAGATCTCCGCCGGCGGGACGTCCGTGATTTTCTCCCACAGATCGGCGTGGCTCAGCCGGGTGGGCCAGTCCTCGGCGAGTCGGCGGCGCAGGAGCTGGTCCATCTCGCCGGCGATCCAGGTCGGCACGTGCACGCCGTTCGTGATATGGCCGATCGGCACCTCCGACGTTTTCCTCTCGGGCCACAGGCCGCGCCACAGGCCGCGGGTGGTGTGGCCATGCAGGGCGCTCACGGCGTTCGATCGGAAGGCCAGACGCAGCGCCAGGGCCGTCATGCAGAATGTGCCGTCCGCTCCGCCCGCGTCGGCGCGGCCGAGTGCTGTAAAGTCTTCGCTGGACAGCCCGAGGCGCTCGCGCAAGGGCCGCAGGTGCTCCTCGATCAGGTCCAGCGGGAAGCGGTCGTGCCCCGCGGGCAGCGGAGTGTGGGTGGTGAACACCGCGCGCGCTCTCATGCTCTCGGCCGCGGCATCAAACCGCATCCCCTCTTCCTCCATCGTCTGGGCGATCGCCTCCAGCAGGGCGAAGGCCGAGTGGCCCTCGTTCAAGTGCAGGACACCGGGCCGGATGCCGAGCGCAAGGAGCGCCCGGTATCCGCCCACGCCCAGGATCAACTCCTGGAGCAGGCGCGTGCGCAGGTCGCCCCCGTAAAGTCGCGCGCTGAAAACATCGCGGTGCGCGGCGGCGGGATCGCGAGAGCCATCGAGAAGGACGAGCCGCGACCGGCCGACGCGCGCCAGCCACAGATCGATGGGGAAGACGCCGGACGCCGTCGGCATCTGGATCAGGATCGGCTGACCGCGCCTGTCAAGAGCGGGTTCCAGCGGCACGCGCTCGACATCCAGATCGGAGTAGATCTCCTCCTGTCCGCCCTGCGCGTCGATGCGCTGCGTGAAATATCCCTGGCGGTAGAGAATGGAGACGCCCCAGATCGGCACGCCCAGGTCGGAGCAGCTCTTCAAGTGGTCGCCCGCCAGGATCCCCAGCCCGCCCGAGTAGATCGGGAGCGATTCGTGCAGACCGAATTCGGCCGAGAAATACGCGACGGGGCGCAGGTCGAGCGATGGCGCGTGCCGGCTGGCCCAGTGCCGGCCGGACTTCAGGTAATTTTGCAGGGACCCGCAGGCGGCCTCGAGCCTGCGGCGGTACTCGGGGTCGGCGGCCCGGGCCCCGATGCGGGTGTCGTCGACGTCCGCCAGGAACGCGGCGGGATTGTGATTCACCCGCCGCCAGAGATCGAGGTCGATCTCGCGGAACAGGGAGTCGAACTCGCCGCTCCAGGTCCAGCGGAGATTGCCGGCCAGCTCGGCCAGGCGGCGGCGGACCTCGCTCTGGAGCGCTTCGGCCATGCAGTCCCTCCCGGCGCTGACAGCGCCCGTCCGCGGAATCTAGCACGAGTCGTGGTATTCTCCGCCGGCCATGGAATCCCCGAGCGCCGGAGGGCATCCAAAGGGCGTGTAAGGTCCGTATTGGATTGGGGGACGCTCGTGAAACGGAAGCGGGGAGAACGGGAGCGGCCGTCAAGAAGAGTCCAGACCTGCAAGGACGTGATCGATCTGCTCACGGAGTACATGGAAGGAGGGCTGGCGCCGGCCGTCGGGCGCCGGCTCGAGACCCATCTCGGAAATTGCTCCGCTTGCGAGGGGTTTCTCCAGACTCTCAGAGCGACGCGCGCCGCCATCCGCAGCCTCCACCGCGACGACATCCCCGAGGACTGCCACACAAAGCTCCGGGCCTTCCTGGACCGCGAGCTGAAGAGCGGCCTCCTCTGATCTTTTTCTGAACCCGCCCGGCCTCAGTCGTATCGAAACTGGCAGGAGGATGCGGCATGGCGTCCCACCCGAAGGCGCGGGTGTTGATCCTGGGCGGCGGGTTCGGCGGACTGTACGCCGCACTGAGGCTGGAGAGCACCGTGGCCGGTGACCCCGACGTGCAGGTCACTCTGGTCAATCACGATAACTTCTTCCTGTTCACCCCGATGCTGCACGAAGTGGCCGCGAGCGACCTCGATCTGACCAACATCGTCAACCCGGTTCGGAAGCTCCTGCGCAAGGTCGACTTCTTCCAGGGAGACGTCGTGGCGGTCGACTTGCAGTCGAAAAACGTGACCCTGGCGCACGGCTTCGACCACCATCACCACGCCGTCGGCTTCGATTACCTGGTGATCGCTCTCGGGTCGATCACCAACTTCTACAACCTGCCGGGGCTCAAGGAACGCGCCCTGACGATGAAGACCCTGGGCGATGCCATTCACCTGCGCAACCGGCTGATCGCCCTGCTGGAGGAGGCGGACACCGAGTGCTGCTCGCCGATCCGGGGGCCGCTCCTGACGTTCGTGATAGCCGGCGGGGGATTCGCGGGCGTCGAGACGATCGCCGGACTCAACGATTTCGTCCGGGGGTCGCTGCGTTTCTACCCTCATCTCAAGGAGGAAGACCTGCGCGTCGTCCTGGTCCATCCCGGTCCGACCATCCTTCCCGAGCTGAGACAGG
>WNEQ01001082.1_pt1 | contig 14536 bp, 14 predicted proteins | sample 5399971 | NCBI WGS metagenome assembly WNEQ01 (sample SAMN13153330, study PRJNA577476) | soil metagenome | isolation source: 20 cm grassland meadow soil 2 days after 1st rain plot 5 | place: USA:California | collected 2015-09-18
TTACTGATGCGACGCTGTCTTGGGAGTAAGGAACGAAGGGGGCAAGAGAAGCACCGAAGGCGCACAGACGCAGGCGTCTTTCCGGGCAGGCTTTCCGATCAGATCCCTACTGCAAGGCACAATCGCGCTGGGGTCTTTCCTCTCTCGGCTCTTCATCGCTAGACCCCTTCAGCGATGAATCGCGGTCCTACGCTAGCACAAGCCTAAAGGCAGATGCAAGTCCTTCGTGAGCCGTCCCTTCAGGACGCCCCTTTCCGCTTCTGGTGTGCGTCATGCAGGCCGCCCGCAGCCGTTTCCTCCACCCCGACCTTGTGGCGGAAGACCAGTTCCCCGCCGTACCACCCCTGCAGGCCTAACAGGCCCGCGCCGACCAGGCTCAGGAAGAACGGGAGGATCGAATCCCCTCCAGCGAGCGGATCCCCCCAGTTGTGCAAGGCGAAGTTGATGGTGTAGAGCAGCACGAGCCCGAGACCGATCACCAGGTGCGTCGTCGCGGCGTTCCAGGCCGGAGGCACTTCCTTTTTGATGGCGAAGAAATCGGGCAGGCCCGTCAACACCGCCCCCAGGTTGCCCAGCAACCCCAAGGCGATGCACCAGAACGCCATGCGGTACCAGAACGCGTCGTGTACCAAGACATAGACCGCGTCAGCGACGAAGGCGGCCGTGTAGAGACCGATCGGCACGCCCACGGTCATGACGTGAATGGGATGGCCGGCGATCTGGAAATGGCTTTTCATGAAGACCCCTCCTCACTGGTTGGATTCATCAACCTCCGGCACCGGACGGGGAGCTTGCTCGAGGGATTCAAGTTTCGGGATGTCTTTTTCCGACCCGATGCCGAGGTCCTTGAATCGACGAGCCGACGGCAGCACGCGCGCTTCGAGCGACCCGACCGCCTTGTTGTAGGCGGTCACACTCTTGTTCAGGGATGCTCCCACATCAGACAGATACTCCGCCAGTACCGCCATACGCTCAAACAGATCCTTGCCGAGCGCGCTGATGGCCTGAGCGTTCTCCGCCAGTTGCTCTTGTCGCCATCCATAGGCCACGGCCCGCAGCAACGCGATCAACGTCGTGGGCGTAGCGATCACGACTTTCTTCGCGAACCCTTCCTCGATGAGGGTGCGATCATATTCCAGCGCCGCCCCCAGAAACTGCTCGCCCGGCAAGAACAAGACGACAAACTCGGGAGCCTGCGCGAATTGACTCCAGTAAGCTTTGGCGCTCAATTGGTCCATTCGCGCGCGAACCTGGGTCGCGTGTTGCCGGAGCCGTTCACGCCGCACTTCATCGTCTTGAGCCTCCACGGCCTCCAAGTACGCAGCCAGTACCGTTTTGGCGTCCACGACAATCTGGCGGCCGGCCGGCAACTGGATGATCATATCGGGGCGCAAGCGGCCTGTCTCTCCTTGCACGGTCTCTTGCTCGCGGAAGTCGCAGTGCTCAACCATGCCGGCCAGCTCCGCCACGCGCTTGAGCGTGATCTCTCCCCACTGCCCTCGTACTTGCGGCGACCGCAAGGCCTTGACGAGATTGCCGGTCTCTTGCTGCAGCCGCTCGTGGGCCTGCGCCAGCGTCTTGAGGTGTTGATCCAATCCGCCATACGCGGACTGCCGGGCTCGTTCCATACTGGCAATCTGGGTTTCGTATCGCTGGAGGGCTTCGTTAAGCGGCTTAATGAGACCTTCGATCGCCTGCTGACGCTGAGCTAGATCTCCTTCGGCTTCTGTCTTGACAGTCTTAAAGGCTTGCGTCGCTTGGCCTATAAAAGTCTCACTGTTGCCTCTAAGCGCATCGGTAGCTAACGCTTTGAACGTATCAGCTAATTGATCTTTCGCCTTGGCCTCCTCCCTCTTTGCAAGTAGGTATCCCAGCCATGCCCCAACCGCCAGGCCCGCCACCAGCGCCAGGACGATCACCAATGCATCTGCCATCACCTTTGCTCCTGTCGAGCCTGCACTCTAATCCTTTCTGAATAGGGACACCAGCCTATTCTCGCCTCAGCACCGGCAGGGGTTTTTGGCCGAGGATGCGGTACGTCGAAAGGAAGCCGACGAGGACCGTCCCCGCGATGGTCGCGCCGATCCCCCAGACCAACGCTACAGGCTGGAACAGCCATTTCACGTCCAGGATCCAATGTCCGGCGCCCCAGGCCAGCCCCGTCGCCAAGCCCGCGCCGATCACGCCGGCCGCGGCCCCTAGCAACGCGTACTCCACGGCGAAGGTTGCCGCTAGGATCCGGCGGGTGCCGCCCACGGCCTTGAAGATCATCGCCTCGTAGATCCGACGGAACCTGGTCGCGGCCAGGGCGCCAGCCAGGACGACGGCCCCCGCGAGGATGCTGAGCGCCGCCATGAATCGGATCACCAGGCTGATCCGGTCCACCACCTGCGCCACGGAGTCCAGGACGGCCCGGATATTGATTGCCGAGACATTGGGGAAGGCGGCGACCACGGCGCGCTGCAACGAGACTTCTTCCTGAGGAGCCACCCGGGTCGTGGCGACATACGTCATGGGTGCGCCCTCCAGGGCGCCCGGCTCGAAGATGAAATAAAAGTTCGTCGACATGTTCCCCCACTCCACCTTCCTGATGCTGGCAATCCTGCCGGACACCTTGGCGCCCTGGATGTCGAATTCCACCGTCGAGCCGAGGTCGAGGCCCAAGCGGCGGGCCGCTTCTTCCTCGACAGACACCCGCGGCAAGCCTGACGATCCACCGCCCTCCCACCACTGTCCCTTCGTGATGGCGTTCCCCTTCGGGAGCTCGTTCAGGAACGTCAGCACGTACTCGCGCGCGAAGTACCAGCCATGCTCGCGATCCTCGTAGGATTCCCGGCGAACCGGCTGCCCGTTCAGAGCCCACAGTCTCGACCGCACGAGGGGCGTGAGCCGCGCGTCGGTGTGACCGCGCTCCACAAGCAAGCGCGCGAACGCGTCGTGCTGATCCGGCTGGATGTCGATGAAGAAGAATGTCGGCGCGTCGGTGGGCACGTTTTCGCCGATCTCCCACAAGATGTTCCTCTCCACGAGGTGAATCGCCAAGATGACCATCACGCCGACTCCCACCGAGACCAGGACGGTCTGGGCTTGGCTCCCGGGACGATACAGATTGGCCAGCCCCTGCCTCCATGCCAAGGAACGCCCTCGTGGGACTCGTCTGGCCAGTCGCACCACCAGCCACGCCGTCGCGTTCAGGAGAGCCAGCGCCGCCGCCAACGCCCCGATGAACAGGCCGGCGGCCCGCCACGATCCGGCCTGCCAGAGGGCCATCCCGGCCAAGGCGAACGCCAGAAGCCCGCTGATGGCCCACGCCATTCGTCCCGGCGACCCCGCCGGCTCGTCGGCCACCTCCCGGCGGAGGATCAGATTCGGCCGCACGTGCCGCACCTCCAGCAGAGGCCAGAGGGCGAACAGGACTGTGGTCAGGAGCCCCATGCCCACGCCACGCACGAACGGCAGCAGGGCCAGGCGGAACTCCAGTTCGATCGGCAGCCAGGCCCTCAGCAACGGAGGCAAGGCGACCTGGAAGGCCGCCCCCAAGGCTGCCCCGGCCAAGCACCCCAGTGCGCCCAACAGAAACGTCTGTGTCAAGTAGATGCGCAGGATTGTGCCCGATCCGGCGCCGATCGCCTTGAGCACGGCGACTGTCTCGAGCTTCTCTTTCATGAACGCGCGGACGCTGCTGGCTACGCCGATCCCGCCGACCATGAGCGCGATGAGCCCGACCAGGCCCAGGTACATCGTGAGCTGGCGGAGGAAGCGCCGTAGGATCGGCTGGGCGTCCTGGTACGTGTTCACGCGCGCAGTCTTGTCCGGGAACGTCGCGGCCAACTCCGCTTGAACAGCCTTCGGAGTCAGGGCCTCGGGTAGTTTCAGCAGATGACGGTGCGTCACGCGGCTTCCCGGCTGAACCAGCCCGGTCGCCCCCAGGCCTTGCCGGGAAATCAGCACGCGCGGGCCAAAGCTGAACGCGCCGGCCGCTCGATCCGGTTCTTTCTTCAGGACGCCGGTGATTCGGAACTCCGCGTGGCCGATCTTGAGCGTGTCCCCCACCTTCAGATCGAGCCGGATCAGCAAGGTCTCCTCAGCCAGCGCATGGGTGCCGGTGAACAGCGTCGCCAGAGCATCCTCGGGGTCAGCCCGCAGCTTCCCGTAGAAAGGATAGCCCGGCTCCACAGCCTTGAGCTCGACGAGCTGCGTCCCGGAGGGCACCGCGGCCATCGCCACCAGTTCGCTGACCTGCATCCGGGCGATGCCTCGGCCGTCGAGCTTCATCAGGACTCCGTCCGCTTCAGAGGTCAGCGGCCGCGTCGTCCGTAGTTCCACATCGGCGGCCATGAGACTGCGGGCCTCGCGCTGGATGGCACGTTCCAGGTTCGCGGCGAAAAGGTCCACACCGACCAGGGCCGCCACGCCGAGCGCGATGCAGACAAAGAAATAGGCGAAGTGCCGCCAGGCCGCGCGGGTCTCCCGCCAGGCCATCCGGGAGACGAACGCGCTCATGGGCGGGCACCCGACACGCGATGCTGCAGGTCGTCCGACGCGATCCGCCCATCACGGAGCCGGACGATCCGGTCGGCGTGGGCCGCCAGAGCCGGATCGTGCGTGACAAGGACCAGCGTGCTGCCGTGGTCCCGGTTCAGGCGGATGATCAGCTCGATCACCTGCTCACCGGTGGTCGTGTCCAGGTTGCCGGTCGGCTCGTCGGCGAGCAGGATCGCCGGACGGTTCGCGAATGCCCGCGCGACGGCCACCCGTTGCTGCTCGCCGCCGGAGAGCTGCACCGGATAGTGATGGCCGCGCGACTCGAGCCCGACCGCCCGCAGCAACTCGTCTGCTTTCGCGTCGGCCTCGGGATCGCCGGCGAGTTCTATCGGAACCGCAATGTTCTCGCGCGCGGTCAGGGTAGGGATCAAATGGAACGACTGAAACACAAAGCCGATCCTCTGCAGGCGCAACCGCGAGAGCTCGTCGTCCGACAACTTCGTGATGTCCCGTCCGTCGATGGAGATGGTGCCGGACGTGGGAGTGTCCATGCCGCCGATGAGCCCCAGCAAGGTGGACTTCCCGCTTCCTGACGGCCCGATGATGGCGAGAAACTGTTTGGCGGGAACATCGAGCGAGATGTCATCAAGGATGGAGACTTCGCGGCCGCCGCTGACCAGCCGCATGGAGAGGTTGCGGATTGCGATCATGCCCCCTATTATACAGAAGCATGGATCGAGTACTGAGAATCGTCTGCCTCGTCGCGCTGCTTGGCACTGGACTGTGGTCTTGCGATCAGCAGCTCGGCAAGCCCGTGCCCAAAATCCAGGGCACGAGCGTGGACGCGCGGCCCGGCACCAAGTCGCCCCCTCCGTCCAATGCCGCGCCTCGCCCAGAAGAACGGGTCCTCGTGGCCTTCGGCGACAGCTTGACGGCAGGGCTCGGCGTTTCGCCGGAGGAAGCCTACCCGGCTCGACTCCAGGAGAAACTCCAGCTCACCGGTTATCGCTATCGCGTAGTCAACGCCGGCGTCAGCGGCGAGACAACGGCCGGCGGACTTCGCCGGGTGGACTGGATCCTGAAAAGTAAACCTGACATCGTGATCCTGGAACTCGGCGGCAATGACGGCTTGCGCGGGCTGAACCTCTCCCAAACGCGCGCCAACCTCGAGCAGATCATTCAGCGCCTCATGGCTGGCGGGACCACAGTGATCCTCGCCGGCATGAAACTGCCGCCCAATTACGGGGCCGAGTACACACGCGCGTTCCAGTCTATGTATGCAGACGTGGTCAAGCACTATGGCATTCCGTTCATTCCATTTTTTCTCGAAGGCGTCGCCGCGAAGGCTCACCTCAATCAAGCTGATGGCATCCATCCGACCGGCGCTGGCTATGCAGTCATCGTTCAGAATGCGTGGCCCATCCTCGAACCCCTGCTTAAAAAGTAACTATTTGATAAAGCAGAAGAATAATGGAGTTGACAAGCTCAATTTCAAAGAGTATAAATATATTGGCGACCAAGTTGGTCTCCGATTGATTTAGTCGGCGATTGATTTGATCGGATACAATCTGGTAGAGGAAGCGGTCAGCGTTCGAGAAAAACAGGGACACTCTGGGACCAGAGGTCGTCTGGTAACAGGAGGAGAACCCATGGACTGCCCTCGGTGCAAGGGCGTCATGACCCAAGAGGTATTTGAGGACTTATTGGACGACACGGGAAACCTTTGCTTTAAAGGTTGGCGGTGTCTTTCATGCGGAGAAATCCTTGATCCCGTGATTGCCAACAATCGCGGATCACATCCTGAGCCTCTTTTGGGTCGAGCCCGGAAGAAATTCGCCGCTCAAGTAAACTGATCACGCTCCCGGCGTGAAGGAAGAGAACCGCACGTGTGCCAGGAAGCCACGCGCAGGTATGCGCGGAGGCCGCGGAAAAAGAATCCCCTAGGGAAGGATACGAGATGGCCGCAGTGACGGAACAGGCAGTCATCGACGCACTCCGCATGGTGATGGAGCCGGAGTTGCACAAGGACCTCATCACCCTGAACATGGTGAAGGATATTCAGATCCAGGGAGGCGCCGTCAAGTTTACCGTCGTTCTGACCACCCCTGCCTGCCCGCTCAAGACCGAGATCAAAGCCAGTTGCGACAAAGCGGTGGGCGCGGTTGCCGGCGTGACGAAAGTGGATGTGGATTTCACCGCCAACGTGCAGCAGGGTCGCTCCCAGATCAAGGACAACCTCATCCCGACCGTCAAGAACACCATCGCCATTAGCAGCGGCAAGGGCGGCGTCGGCAAGACGACGGTGGCGGTCAACCTAGCGGTCGGCCTGGCCCTGCAAGGCGCGAAGGTCGGGCTCATGGATGCCGACGTGTACGGCCCCAACGTCCCGATGATGATGGGCGTGGAGCGTCCGCCCGAGCAGCGGGACGGCAAGCTGGCGCCGGCCGAGAGCCACGGCGTCAAGCTGATCTCGATGGGGTTCTTCGTTCCAGATGACCAGCCGCTGACGTGGCGCGGGCCGATGATCCACACCGCCATCCAGCAATTCCTGCGGGACGTGATCTGGGGCGATCTTGACTACCTGGTGGTCGACCTCCCTCCGGGAACAGGAGACGCCCAGCTCAGCATCGCCCAATTGGTCCCCCTGACCGGCGCCGTCATCGTGACTACGCCGCAGGAAGTCGCACTGCACGACTCCCGCAAAGGGCTGGCGATGTTCCAGAAGGTGAACGTGCCGATCCTGGGCATCGTTGAGAACATGAGCTACTACGTCTGTGGCAAGTGCGGCGAGCGCACCGAGATCTTCTCGTACGGGGGTGGGGAGCGGGCGGCCGAAAAGCTCGGTATCCCCTTCCTGGGGCGCGTCCCGATCGATCCGGCCATCAGGGTTGGTGGAGATATGGGTCTGCCCCTCGTCGTGGCGAACCCCGACTCTCCGCAGGCCAAGGCCTTCATGGACATCGCTTCCCGGATTGCGGCTCGGATCAGCGTGCTGACCGCCGCGGCGTCCGGGATGGTCCCGGTCGAAAGCCTGCTGCAGAAAATCAAGAAGCCGCTGACCAGCGGCGCCTAATCACCTGACCGGCGCGTAAACATCCGCCGGATCCGGCGCACGAGGCCGACGAATCCTCCTTCTGTTTCTGGTTCCTTTTCTGGGTCGGCGTATTCCACCCACTGCTCCTGGCTCCCCAGATAGGTGCCCCCGGCAAACGTCAACCGACTCCTGAGCTGCGTGTATCCCCGTTCGTGCAGCCGGCGAGCCAAGTCGGCGAGCGCGACGGATGGACTGTCTGCGTCCGCGCTCACCACCACATGCGCTTCGTACTGGAGGGACGCGCGGAAGGCCTCGGCCTGCGGCTCAACGGAGACCATGCGCGTGAACCCACGCGCGCGCTCGTCCAGCCCGGCCAGCAAGTGCTTCTCACGCGCCTCATTCGCCATGAATCACCCAGCCCATCTTCCTTGCGCCGTGGCCGAGTCGCCCGTTATAATTCTGTCCCGTACATGCCACGCGCAACGCTTTATACCATCGGGTGTCGCCTGAACCACGCTGAAACGGCGCTGCTGGGCGATCAGCTCCGACGTCGCGGCTACGCACTGGTCGAGGTCGGCCAGCCCACAGACCTCGTGGTCGTTAACACCTGTTCCGTCACGGACAACGCGGAAGCCGACTGCCGCAGTCTGATTCGCAGGGTCCGCCGGACTTCCCCGGACGCCTTCGTGGCCGTCACCGGCTGCTACGCCCAGACCGGCGTCGACGTCCTGCAACAGATGGAGGGCATCGACCTGATTGTCGGCACGCAATACAAGATGGAGTTGCCCCGCTACCTGACTTCACTGGAGCGCCCTTCCGCACCGGAGGTCCTCCACACCCGGACTGTCAGCCGCGACGATTTTACGATTGAAGGCATTGGAGAATACCAGGAGACCCGTGCGAATTTAAAGGTGCAGGATGGCTGCAACTTCATGTGCTCCTTCTGCATCATCCCTTTCTCCCGCGGGCACGAACGCAGCCGCCGCCCGGACGACATCCTCCGGGAAGCCGAGGGCCTCGTGACGAGAGGGCACCGCGAAGTGGTTGTGACCGGCGTCAACGTCGGCCGGTACCGGTGCGAGGGACTCACGCTGGCGGACGTGATCCGCAGGCTGGAGGCCGTGCCCGGCCTCGACCGCATCCGCATTTCCTCGATCGAACCCACCACGATCTCCGATGAGCTGTTGGAACGCATGGCCGGGCCTTCGAAGCTGTGCCGCTACCTCCATGTGCCCCTGCAGAGCGGGGATGATGGCATCTTACAGGCGATGAACCGGCGATACACCGCTGGGGAGTACGCCCGCTTCATCGAGAAGGCGGTCCGGACGGTGCCGGACCTCGGGCTCGGCACGGATCTCATGGTAGGCTTTCCGGGAGAAGCAGACTCGGCCTTCGCCAACACTCGCGCGCTGGCGACCGATCTCCCCTTCGCCTATTTCCACGTGTTCAGCTACTCCCCGCGTCGGGGCACGGCCGCCGCCAAGTTGCCCGGAGCGGTCCCCTCGCCGACCGTCAAGGCCCGCAGCGAGGAACTCTGCGCGCTCTCCCGCGCCAAGCGCTTGAAGTTCTACCACCGGTTCGTCGGCCAGACGGTGTCCGTCCTGTTCGAGACCCGCCATCGGTCCGGTCTCTTCACGGGGCTGACGGACAATTACATCCGGGTCGGGGTTCCCACCGACGAGGACCTCAGCAATCAGATCCGTTTGGTGTGCCTGACCGGCGCGACGGACGGCCTGGCTGTCGGAGCTCTCACGCCCGCGTGTTCCACGACTGTTACCGGAGCCTGACACCATGGCTGTTCCGCTCAAAATCTTCATCGCCGGTGCGAGCGGTTTCATCGGCCGCCACCTCGCCAAAGCATTTCAGGCCCGCGGGCACAAAGTGTACGGGCTGGCCAGGGACCGGATGCGAGGCAAGGTCCTGGAGGAACTGGGGTGCACGTCCATCATCGGCAACCTCTTGACCAACGGCCCGTGGGAGCGCGCGATCGAGAAATTCGACGTGGCGATCGGGTGCACCATGCCGGGCCGGCGAGGCCAGCCGCCGACTATGACGCAGGTCCCCGACCTCCTCAAATCCCACACAGACGCCTGCAGCCATCTCATTCTCGCGACACATGAGGGGATGCTGAAAGGGGTGATTCTCACCTTCGGCATCCTCTCCTATGGAAATCACGGGGAGGAGTGGGTGGACGAAGACACGTCGCGCGAGCCGATCGGCTACGGACGGTTCAGCGGTCCAGCCGTTCACCAGCTCGCGCACCTGGCGGAGTCCAAGGGCGTGACCGCGAAATTCATGTTCCCGGGATGGGCCTATGGCAGCGGGAGCTGGTTCAAGGACATGCTCCTGCCGGCCTTCGAGCAAGGCCAGGCACGTGCGGTCGGCTCCGGCGAGAATTACATGAGCTTCGTGCACGTCGAAGACCTGGCCGAAGCCTACGTCCTCGCCGCCGAAGAAATCGGGTATTCCCCGCCGCCGGAAGAACGGCCCGTGGCGCAGACGTTCAATCTTGTCGATGACCAGCCGGTCACCCAGAAGGAATGGCTCTCGGTGGTCGCCCTCGCCCTCGCCAAGCCGGTTCCTCCGTCCATCTCCGTGGAGGAGAGCGCCGAGCAGGCCGGCGAGCTCTGGACGGAATCCGTGACCTGCTCGGTGCGCGTCAAGAACGACCGCGCGAAGTCCACGCTCGGATGGATGCTCAAGTACCCCACGGTCCGCGTCGGCGTCCCGGCGGCCATCGACGCGATTCAAAAAGAGCGCTGACACCATGCGCGTCCCTCAAGTCTTCATCGAAACGTTCGGCTGCCAGATGAACGAGTACGACACCGAACTCGTGCGCGCGATCCTCAAAGCCCGCGGATACGGCTTTACCGACTCGGCCGACACGGCCGACGTGGTCCTCTTGAACACGTGCGCGATCCGCGAGAACGCCCACAACAAGGTCTACGGGCATCTGGGTGCGCTCAAGCCGCTCAAGGAGGAACGGGGCCTCGTGATCGGCGTGCTGGGCTGCATGGCGCAAAACCTCAAGAAGGACCTCCTGGCCGGCGACTCGCTCATCGACGTGCTGGTCGGCCCGGACAGCTACCGGGCCCTGCCCGACCTGCTGGAGCGGGCTGCCGCAGGCCGGAAAGGTCTGGCGGTGGACCTCTCCGAATACGAGACCTACGCCGATATCGTCCCCGACCGCATCGAAGGCGTCACGGCCTGGATCGCCGTCATGCGCGGCTGCGACAACTTCTGCACCTTCTGCGTGGTTCCATACACCCGCGGACGCGAGCGCAGCCGCGACCTCATGGGCATCGTGCGGGAAGCCGAGGCCCTCGCCGCCTCCGGGTGCAAACAGGTGACCCTTCTCGGCCAGAACGTCAACTCGTACCGAGACGGTTCCCATGATTTTGCGGACCTATTGCTCGCGGTCGCGGACATCCAGGGGATCGAGCGCGTGCGGTTCACGTCGCCGCACCCCAAAGACTTCCCGGATAAGTTGTTGGAGGCGGTCGCCGGCCATCCCAAGGTCTGCAAGCACATCCACCTGCCGCTCCAAGCCGGCAGCGGTCGCATTCTCCAGCTCATGAACCGGACCTACACGCGGACGGAATACCTCGCGCTGGTGGACCGAATCCGGCACCGTTGCCCGGCCATCGTCCTCACCACCGATGTCATCGCCGGGTTCTGCTCCGAGACCGACGCGGAGTTCGCCGAGACCTATGACCTCGTGCGACGGGTTGAATACCACTCCGCGTACATCTTCAAATACTCGGAGCGGAAGAACACCATCGCGGCGCGCAAATTCGCCGACGATGTCCCCGACGCCATCAAGACCGAGCGCGTCGCCCGCCTGGTCGAGCTTCAGCGGGGGATTTCCCTCAAAAAGAACCGGGCTCTGATCGGGCAGGTTGTCGAGGTCCTAGTGGAAGGGGACGGCAAGCGCTCCGATCAATGGCGGGGCCGCACCGACGGCAACATCGTCACTGTGTTCCCCAAGACCGCGGACGGCATCAAACCGGGCAGCCTCATTCCCGTCCGCATCACCGACGCCACCGTCACCACACTGTACGCCCACCCTGATTAACCAGCCTTACGCTGGAACTTGGTCGGCGCAGGGATCGGGGAGAAACCCGGCGGCCATGAACTTGTCGAGCCAGGTCAACGGCGGTGTGGTCCGCAGGCCGGCGGTGGCGGTGAGCGCCTGATAGCGCAGCCTCGCGTTCCGGTCCAGTCCGCGGAACACGCGATTTCTCAAGAAACACCGCACCGGGTCCGCCGCATTCCAGAAGAACGTCTGCTCGTCCGCGAGCCGCTGCAGCATCTCCACTTGCGGACGGCGCGCCCGCTCGTAGGCCGCCAGCGCTTCAGCCGACCAATCACCGGTCTCACGGCACCGGCCGATGACTTGGGCCAGCGCCATCGCATCGGCCATCGCCTGCATCCGGCCCTGCGACGCGTGCGGATTCATCGCGTGCGCCGCATCGCCGATCAGGGCCCCGCCGTCCACGACCCATCGGTCCGCCCGCACCCGCGTGCAGGGGAGCAGACCGATTTGTTCCCACGACGTCAGGCTTTCCAGGGGTTTGGTCATTGCCGCATCGATCGCCGCCACACGCGACTTTAGCGCGGACAAGCCCCGCGCTTTGAGCGCCTCCATCTTTTCTCCTCGCGGGTCGATCTCGACCATGTACAGCACCACCACATGGTCGTCCGGAGCCGGGAATAGTCCCAGCAACTCTGCGCGTCCGACATAGTACCGCGCCTCGCCGCGCATACTTTCCGGGCGCGGCAGGAGTGTGATCAGATAGCCGTGGCGATAGTGGTGGACCTCCGCCTGAATCCCCAGGGCGCGCCGCACCAGTGATGCCGCTCCGTCGGCTCCCACCACTAGGCTGGCCTGCACTTCATCGCTCGATTCCTCTCCCGCCCTTCTGACCACAACTCCACCCACACGACCATCGTTCTGCAGGATTCCCTGGAACTCGGCCCCGTACCAGAGTTGGGCACCCGCTTGGGCAGACAGCCGGCTCAGGACCAGGTGGTGCATCGCGCTGGAGAGGGCCACCAGCGCCCGGTTGTAGGGCTCTGGCAGCGTGCCGTAGTCCATCGTGCAGAGGCGCTCCCCCCCGATCCGAATGAAGTGGAAGCGCCGGACCGGCTCCACAACCTCCGGCGTGAGCGCCGAAAGGAGGCCCAGCCGGGCGAGGATCTGCTGGCCGTTCGGCTGGATGGTCTCTCCCCGAAGGGCAGTCGGCGGGCCTGGTTGGCGCTCCAAAACAAGGACTGAGACGCCCATCTGAGCAAGTGCTAGGCCCAGGACTGCCCCCCCGCCGCCAGCGCCGACCACCACGACATCGAATTTCACAGCTTCATCACCAATCTTGGTACCGGGTGTGATCGCCCCACATCTTCAGAAATTTTTCCTTCGCCCGCAGAGTACTGGCCGCATCATGCAAGATATCCAACCGTTCATCGTTGTAGAAGGCGGCGCTCGACGTCTGGTTCATCGAGCCTGACGTGTTCACCCGATCATCCACGACGACCTGCTTGAGGTGCATCAGACCGTCGTGACGATTGATTTTGATCGGGACACCCGCCAACCGCAAGGTTTCCAGGGCGGCGCGTTGATTGCGATCGTCGAGCTTCCCCCGGTCGGTAATGACACGCACCTCCACGCCGCGCTTTTTCGCCGCGATGAGCGCCTTCACCACAGGAGGGTACGTCAGCCCATAGGTGGCGAGATAGATCGTGTGCTGGGCTCCTTGGTAGAGTGCGACCAGGCGGTCGGCCGGTTTGTCTTCGGGGGCATAGAGTACCTCGGGAGCGGCCGTGACGTCCGTGCCGGCGTCCTTTAACCCGACAGCCGAACTCCAGAGCACCACGAGCAATGCACACACGCCCGCACCGATCGCCGCCGACCATCTTCCTTTGAATGTCATGGCCCTGCTCTCCTCAGTAAGTGGCCGGGGAGTATAGGGGGCGCTCCCAGGATTTGCAATGAAACGAGGAGAGTCCTGGCTGTTTAGAGGCACCTCTTACCCCAAACCCGGCATTCACGGTTGACAGGTCTTGGACTGCGACTCTGTCCATGGCGTAATCCATTTGATAATTAAGAATTTTTCTCGAATCGCTGCGCTTCTCGGCGTGGCATACGACCTGCTAACTAATGACAGCACTACACACAAAGGAGGGGGGTGAAACGAGATGAAGGCATTGCTTTCAGCACTGTTCGCCGTAATGATCGGACTGACCTTTGCCGGCTCCACCTACGCGGCAGAAGAGAAGAAGATGGACGCTCCCGCTGCTGCTCCTGCCGCTCCTGCTGCTCCTGCCGCAACCCCAGCCGTCGGCGGTGAGATGAAGAAGGAGGAGAAAAAGGCCGCGAAGAAGGAAAAGAAGAGCAAGAAGGCCATGAAGGAGGAGAAGAAGGAAGAGAAGAAGTAACGTTCCGTGTAGACCGACGGTGGCTCAACTCAGCGCCGTCGGTCTTCTTTTTCCCGCTCGATCAATCCTCCTCAAAAATCACCTTGAACGAGTCGTCGCTGTTTTCCCAGGCCTCGGCCGATGTCTTCATCAACCACTCCCTGATCCAGGTCTTCTGCGAATCAGACAGGAGCCTCTTGATTTGATGGGAGCGCCCCTGCAGCGGCTGTAAGAGCCCAGCCTGGCCCCCGATGTCCAGGATGGCCGTCCGCGCGTAGATGTTCGTATACATGACCGCCTTGCCGCTTTTTTCCTCACCCTGTACCCAGACTGAGATATACCGTTCCCCATTCAACCCCGCACTGTCCATAGCCTGCGGGACATCGTGGAATAGCTCGTTCTCGGTCTTGTCAATGGGCATAGCCCCTGTCTGGGTAAACATGAAGTTCTGCTTCCACATCCTTCGCTCCCGAAGCGACTATTCGTAACGCAAGGCCTCGATCGGGTTGAGCCGGGAGGCTTTATTGGCGGGATAGAGACCGAAAAAGACGCCCACCAGGGCTGAGAACCCGAAAGCGATCAACAAGATCTCGCCCGAGATGA
>WNEQ01001083.1_pt1 | contig 14534 bp, 9 predicted proteins | sample 5399971 | NCBI WGS metagenome assembly WNEQ01 (sample SAMN13153330, study PRJNA577476) | soil metagenome | isolation source: 20 cm grassland meadow soil 2 days after 1st rain plot 5 | place: USA:California | collected 2015-09-18
GCAACGAACAGGGCACTGCGGGCTCTGGTTTTGAGACAATGGGCCTTTGTGGTCATGGCGAGGGCGGATCCTGTGAGCTGGTGCCAGCTTAGCACGGAACTGGTCGCGCTCACTAGGGATGAATCGGATGGGGGCGGCACGGTCCCAGAAACAACACGGGCGACCGTTGCAGCCGGTCGCCCGTGAGTGGCGCTTGGGACGCCGAAATCCCTATTAGGTTGTGTGCGGCCCGGGGACGACCCGCGCGAGAACGAGATCGTCAGACCTCTGGTCGGGGGACCAATTTGTCCCAGGCGCTTGTGTTCCTCATGCCCGCGTCAGCTCTCCCACCTTCCGGTTGGGCTGGAGCCCAGTTGGTCTATGGTGCCATGAGGCACAGCCAGTGGAGAACCGGCTAGCATGACCGAGCAGAAGCCCGCCCACGACTCGGCGGGCCAGCCTGGCCCGGTGGAGTCAGCTCTTCCATCGTCCACCTCCTCCCTCTTGGGAGTTATCCGGGGGACCTGGGTGACAGCAGGACGCTGTCCGATCCCGCAGCTTATAAACTGATGGGCCGCAGAGTCTATCTACTCCTTCCGCAAAAAACTGTCAATGGGGAGAAAAGTGGCGCTGGTCCTCGTTCAACAGACGAGAGGGCGTGACCCTGCGCACTGCGAAGACCACGTCGAAGCAGCCGCAGGGATGTTCCCACACCGGCTCGCGCTTCAGGTGATCTTCAGCTTGTCGAAGTCCACATCCTTCGGGGCTGGCGGGCATTTGAGCTTCATGTCTTCCAACATAGTCACGACGGTATCGGCGACTACGAGATCCCGATACCACTTCCGGTTCGCGGGCACGATGTACCAGGGGGCGTGATCCAGGCTGGTGGCCGAGATCACCTCCTCGAACGCCGCCAGATACTCGTCCCAGAGCTTCCGCTCCTCTAGATCGCCGACGCTGAACTTCCACCGCTTTTCGGGATCGTGGATGCGCTCCTCCAGCCGTTCCCGTTGCTCTTCCTTCGAGATGTGCAGAAAGAACTTGAGCAGCACAGTCCCGCTCTCGGACAGCAGCTCCTCAAATTCCCGGATCTGGTCTAACCGTAGCTTGGCCTGCTTGTCGGAGATGAGCCCGTGCACCCGCGTGATGAGCACATCCTCGTAGTGCGAGCGGTTGAAGATGCCGATGTGCCCCTTCGGCGGGACCTCCCGATGCACCCGCCAGAGAAAGTCATGCGCCAGTTCAAGCGGAGTGGGCGTCTTGAACGTCGCCACCCGGCAGCCCTGTGGGTTCACGCCCGACATCACATGCTTGATCGTGCCGTCCTTGCCGCTGGTATCCATGCCCTGGAGAACAATGAGCAGCGCCCGGCTCGCATTGGCATAGAGTCGTTCCTGGAGCCAGCTGAGTCTCGCGATGCGCTCGGCCGTGGCTGCTTTGGCCTTCGCTTTTCCTTCTTCTTTCTTCGTGTAGTCGCCGGTGTCGTCGGGATCGAACTTGCCAAGTTCGAGTTTGGTACCCGGCTTGACGCGATACTCCTTCATGGAATCGTCCCTCCTGGTCGGCGCAGTCCTGCTGCGCGCTCGGGGGTATTGTACTCTTCCCAAGTCGGCTTCGTCGCCGAGGACTTGACCGCCCTTCACGCTAGCGTTGGAAGCGCGACCGTAACAAGCATCCAGTCCGGCTTCTCTCGAAAAACAGAAAGGGCCGCCCCAGTCTCGAAAACTGGAGCAGCCCCTGTTTTGGTGGAGGTGGCGGGGTTTGAACCCGCGTCCGAAGAACTTCAGCGCAACGGCTCTACATGTTTAGCCGATCGTTTTAGTTTCGCCGCCGCCCACGCCCATCGGCAGGCTTAGAACGGCCGCTAGCCCAGTGCGTTCTCGTCCTCAGCCGCTGAGCACCAGCCTCGGACCAGCCTGCTGCATCGCGCCCCTTCCACCCCCGCAGGCCTCAGGTGGAGGGACGTCGCGGTCAATTAAGCCGCGAGTGCCAGCTCTGTGTTGGCAGTTGCTTGTTTCCCGGAGGTTTTACGAGACCCCGAGAGCTCGACATGCACCGCTGACCTCTTGATCCCCGTCGAAGCCTGTCACCCCCTTTTGTTGACATGAACACCCGTTCACTATACCCGATGCCCCGCGGAGTTTCCAGACCAGCCACACTTCCCTCGCTCATTCACCTGGCTTGAGCTATTTGCATCCTTGTGGGGCGCAATGGAGCCCAGAGCGCACTTTGCTGGAGGAGCGGGGCACCCACCGAGACTCTGCCAGCATGGAAAGCGGAAACTGACTGAGTCCGCGAAGGAATTTCCGAAGGCTTCCGCCTGGCAGAGTCCGGAAGGGTCGCTCCGGGAAGCACGGGAGCGTCGGGCTCCATCGCGCCCCACTCCACCTTTCAGCACGGTCGGCGAACCCAATGCCTGAGGATCTCCTGTGCGTCAAAGGTGAGGACGTACTCCATGCAGGGCGAGCCTCCGACCATGTCACCGCGCCTCCCCACGAGAGAACTCCTGACCTCATACCGATACGTCCAAACCGAGTCGCCATCGGGCATGTCCTTTGTCAGAGACGGAGACCCCATTCGTTTTCTCACCTCGTCCTGTTTCGCTCGATCCGAAGCCTCGATGAGATATTCCCACTGCGAAGGGAGACACGCGCCGAGCACGAGACAGAAAAGTCCGGACACCACGAGGCCGCTCGTGGGCCCAGACTTTTGCAACCTCATGGACGACCAGCCGCCTGAGGCGGCCTCCAGTCCACATGGCCTGACCCCTCCGCGTTGCGACGTGGGTCGGGACGACGGGATGGGTATTGAGTCAAGCAAGCGGTTACTTCGTCCCGTCCTTGACGCAGCGGAACCCGAAGGCTTCGTCCCGGTATGACGGATCGTTCCATATCCGAACCGTGTTCCCCACCAACTGCATGCCAGTGTTCCATGCGCCGCCCCTGAGCGGTCTATAGGTACTCCCCGCCGCGGTCGTCCACTCCCAAGCGTTTCCCGCCATATCGTAGAGTCCATACGGGCTTCTCCCGTCAGGGAACTGGCCGACCGGGGTGGTCCCGTTATTCCGGCCTTCCGCATTCAACTTTTTTGGATCATAGGTGTCTCCCCAGGGGAAACGTCGACCATCGGTGCCCCTGGCCGCTTTCTCCCATTCCTGCTCAGAGGGAAGGCGCTTCCCCACCGTCTCGCAGTACTGCTTCGCCTCGTCCCAGGTGATTCCGACCACTGGATGATTGGCCTTCTCGGGCGGGTATTCGCGCGGGCGGACCTTGGCATACTCGGCGTTGGTCACCTCATAGAGGTCCATCATGAACGCCGGAAGCGAGAGTTCTTGTTCCTTCCCCTTCTCGCCGTACAGGAATGGGCCGGCAGGAATCATGCCCGTGCCGGCCGTGGACTCAGCCCCGTTGATGGTGCCGCTTGGCCCAGCATCGACGGGATGAATCTGCAACAACAGCAGCGCAGCGGTGACGAGAATATGGGCCAACCTTCTCATCTTTTCTCCCGCCTGCTTTTCATCGCGCGCTGCAGTTCGCGGCCGGCCTCACGATCTTTGATCGCCTCCCGGCGGTCATACTGCCGCTTGCCGCGGGCCAGCGCGATCTCCACCTTGGCCTGGCCGCGAGGGCTGAAGTAGATCCGGAGCGGCACGATCGTGAGCCCCTTTTGCTTCGTTTTCCCCAGCCACTTGTTGATCTCCTTCCGGTGCAGCAGCAGCTTCCGCGGCCGGAGGGGATCGTGGTTCATCATGTTCCCGTGGCTGTACGGACTGATATGGCAATGGTGGAGCACCACCTCCCCGTGATCCACGCTGGCATAACTGTCTCGTAGATTGACCAGCCCTTCACGGATGGATTTCACCTCGGTGCCCTTCAGCACGATGCCGGCTTCCAGCTTCTCCTCGATCGCATAGTCGTGGAACGCCTTCCGGTTCGTCGCCACGACTTTCTCATCTCGCTCCTTCGCCATGGGACGAACTATAGCATGGGCGACCGCCCGCAGCACTTCTTCTCCCGATCGGCGGGCTGGACGGGATGCGCCTTGAAGTCACCAGAGCCTGATTGGTCGAGGCTGTGGCGCCTGGCCAGTAGATCATGAGATTCGAGCAGCGCCGTTCTTCTAATCCGATAAGGCGCTGCGCATCGGGCACCCGTTTGCGCGGACCAAATGATTCACGCCGCATCGTGGCGGCACCGGGAGCTGCGCGCCCTCCGTCACCCGAGGCCAACTTCGCGCCTCTTGACCGCCTGCTCCAGGCAGCCTACCATGCCACCATGCGCCCCGCCTCCTTCTTCGCCCCGGTCGCCTCAATCCTCAAGGCCGTCGCTCATCGGCACGGGATCGAGACTCCGCTCTTCGAGCACCGTCTTCGCCGCCGCTGGTCGGAGATCGTCGGCGACCAGCTCGCCGCGCACACCCGCCCCGATCTGATCCGGTTTAAGAAGTTGTACCTGATCGTGGAGAACTCCGTCTGGCTCCAGCAACTCACCTTTCTGAAGCCGACGCTGATCGAGAAGATCAACGCCGCGGCCGACGGCCCGGTCGTGTCGGACATCGTGCTGCGGGTGGGGGAGCTCGCCCGCGCGCCGCGGGAAGGCGAACGGCCAATGGAAGGAGGCAACCGGGACGAGGCCGGGGCCACCCCGGAATCGGTGGCGCAGGCAGCCGCCAGGGCCGCCACCGTCAAAGATCCCGAGCTGCGCGAGCTTCTGACCATGGTGATCGCGAACGCGCCGTCGCCACGTCCGCCGGACCCCGCTACTCGGGCTGATCGGGAGCGGCCGACGTGATAACTCCCTTGAACAGCACTCGCGCGTAGGCCGCAGTCGCCGGCGTATCCTTCCCGCCCAGCGGCCCGATGCGTCCCTCCTCGCCGGATTCATCCAGACGATAGAACCCTCGGACCGCTTTCTCGAACGCCTCGCGGACTGGCCGATCCGCTTCAGAGTTGGAAGCCGCTGCGGCCACATACCGGTGCAGCATCTCGGGCTCGGTCCACGCATCGTGGGTGAAGACATAGATCGAGATTCGGCGGTAGGGGCCCGCCGGGTCACCGGGCGTCGTCGGCCGAATCTTCATCGGTCCGAAATCCCGGGTCTCGCGGCCCACCTTGCGGAACCGTAGGATGAGACTCTCGATCCCCGGATCGCTGGTCCAGGCCGGCACGTGCACCGCGACGACGGGGCCCTCCTGGGATCCGATGCTGTAGGGAGGGATGGACCGATCGGGTCGGCTCAGGAACATCCCGACTCCGATCAGTATGAAGGAGCCGACGAGGACCCCCAGCCCCAGCTTGACGACCGTGTCGAGCTTTTTCGGGGACTGCGGGGGCGCGTGAGAAACCTCGGGGAAGGATGGGCCTTGCATGGCGGCGACGTTGCGAGGGGCTGGGGCGGGGCGACGGCGGCGGGACGTTATTCGCCGTTGTCCGCCGGTGGTCCGCCATCCCCGTTTCCGGGTGGAACCTCGTCACGCTCGGCGGTCTCGGCCAGCCTGGCCACGCCGACGACCCGGTCATCGGCCTCCTCCAGGTCCAGGATGCGGACACCTTGGGTGTTTCGCCCGATTTCGCGGATATCATCCACCTTGCAGCGCAGGATCTTCCCTTGGGCGGCCATGATCACGATCTCGTCGCCGTCGCGAACCTGCAGGAACCCGACTGCGGGGCCGTTGCGCTCCGTGGTTTTGACGCTAATGATGCCTTTCCCGCCCCGTCCCTGCACGCGATATTCAATAACCGGCGTCCGCTTGCCGTAGCCGCCCTCGGTAATCGTCAGGATCGAGGTCGTGGAGTCCGGCGTAATGGTCTCCATGCCGATCACTTCGTTGCCTTCCTCCAGTGTAATGCCGCGCACGCCGCGGGCGGTGCGGCCAATGGACCGAGCCTCCTCCTCCTTGAAGCGGATCACGATCCCCTGTCGCGTCCCCAGGAGGATTTCCCGCCGGCCGTCCGTGATCTCCACGGCGATCAGCTTGTCCCCCTCGTCGAGCGTGAGGGCGATGATGCCGCCCTGGCGGGGGTTGCCGTACGCCGAGAGCTCCGTTTTCTTGATGACGCCTTGCCGCGTGGCCATGACGACGAAGTGGTCGTCGCGAAACTCTTTGACGGGCAGCGTGGCCGTCACCTTCTCGTCACCCGCGAGGGCCAGGAGATTCACCAACGCCTTGCCCTTGGCGGCCCGGCCGGCCTCGGGGATCTCGTGCACCTTCAACCAATAGACCTTCCCGGCATCCGTGAAGAACAGCAGATAATCGTGCGTCGAGGCCGTGAAGAGGGTTTCGACAAAGTCTTCCTCCTTGATTCCCATCCCGATTTTGCCCTTGCCGCCCCGCCGCTGAGCCCGGTAGAGAGACACGGCATTGCGCTTGATGTAGCCGGCGTGGGAGATGGTGACCACCTCCTCCTCTTCGGCGATCATGTCCTCGATGTCGATCTCCGCCTCTTCCGGGATAATCTGCGTCCGCCGGTCATCCTTGTAGGCCTCCTTGGCGGCCAGCAGCTCATCCGTGATGAGCTTGCGGACCAGCGGTTCGCTCGCCAGAATCGACCGGAGATACTCCATGCGTTTGAGCGTCTCCTGGTACTCCTCGACCAGCTTGTTCCGCTCGAGCTGGGTCAGCCGCTGCAACTTCATGTCCAGGATGGCGTTGGCCTGGATCTCGGTCAGCGCGAACTGCCGCATGAGGCCGCTCCGGGCTTCGTCGGGCGAGGCCGCCCGGCGGATCAGGGTGATCACCGCGTCGAGGTGGTCGAGCGCGATCTTGAGCCCTTCGAGAACGTGGGCCCGCTCTTCGGCCTTGCGGAGTTCAAAGGCGGTCCGGCGGACCACCACCTCGCGCCGGTGCTCGATGAAGTGCGCCAGGATCTGCTTGAGATCCAGCACCTCCGGCCGATTGTGGACGAGGGCCAGCATGATGACCCCGAACGTGGACTGCATCTGAGTGTGCTTGTAGAGCTGGTTGAGCAGGACGAGGGGAATGGTGCCTTTCTTGAGCTCGATCACGACGCGCACCCCGTCCCGATCCGACTCGTCGCGGAGATCCGAGATGCCCTCAATCCGCTTTCCCTGGATCAATTCCGCGATCTTTTCGATCAGCCGGGCCTTGTTCACCTGGTACGGAATCTCGGTCACGATGATGCGGTCGCGCTCGGTCCGTTCATCGGTCTCCACGCGCGCCTTGGCCCGGAGGGTGAGGAGGCCGCGGCCGGTCCGGTACGCGTCCTTAATGCCCTGGGTGCCGTAGATGAGCGCGGCGGTGGGGAAGTCCGGGCCCGGAATGGCCCTCATGAGGTCCTCCACCGTGACCTCGGGGTTGTCGAGCACCATCAGGAGACCGTCCACCACCTCGGCCAGGTTGTGGGTCGGGATGTTGGTCGCATAGCCGACGGCGATCCCGCCCGCGCCGTTGATCAGGAGATTGGGCACCTTGGCCGGCAGCACCAACGGCTCGGTCCGGGACTCGTCGTAGTTGGGCCCGAAGTCAACGGTCTCCTTGTCGATGTCCGCCAGCATCTCCTCGGCGAGCCTGGTCAGCCGCGCCTCGGTGTACCGCATGGCCGCCGGCGGATCGCCGTCCACCGACCCGTAATTGCCCTGACCATCCACCAGCAGATAGCGCATGTTGAAATCCTGCGCCATCCGGACGAGCGTGTCGTAGATCGCCGTGTCGCCGTGCGGGTGGTAATTCCCCATGATCTCGCCGACGATCTTGGCCGACTTGCGATAGGCCCGGTTGTGCGCCAAGCCCATCTCATTCATGCCGTACAAGATCCGACGATGAACCGGCTTCAGCCCATCCCGGACATCCGGCAGGGCGCGGCCCACGATCACGCTCATCGCGTAATCGAGGTAGGACGAGCGCATCTCGTCCTCGATGTCGATCTGGATTAGACGTTCGTCAACGGGCATGTCTTCTCTCTTTCCTCCCCATCCCCTTCCGACTGTGTAGCGCGGGGTGGCTTGGGTGGCTCCTACTGCGCGCGTCCAACGAGCACAGCTTCATCGTGCGCGGTGCGCGAGCACGGGAGCCATCCATGCCGCCCCGCGTCAGACATCTAGGTTTCTCACTTCGAGCGCGTGCTGCTCGAAATATCTTCTCTCTCACTACACAAGGCGCGACTTTCTCCAGGAGCGCGCGCTGCTCCATCCAAGGGCGTTGCGGGTGGCGCCGACCTGGGGCCCGGCCGCCCGCAGCGGGGTCCCTACACCGGGCGGGGTGCGAGGACGGACGGGCTGGTCGGCGACAGGACCCGCTACACGTCCAAATTGCGCACTTCCAGCGCGTGCTGCTGGATGAAGTCTCGCCGCGGCTCCACCTCGTCGCCCATCAGGATCGAGAAAATCTCGTCCACGCCGGCCACGTCCTCCAGCTTGACCTGGAGGAGGGTGCGGGTCCCGGGATTCATGGTGGTTTCCCACAATTGCGTCGGGTTCATCTCGCCCAGCCCTTTGTAGCGCTGAAGGCCCAACCCCTTCTTCCCGGTCTCCAGAATGGCCCGCACCAACTCGGCCGTCCCGGGATATTCCACCTGCGCATCGCCGGATTTCATCTTATACGGTGGACGCCCCAACCCGATGGCGGAAGGAGCTAGTTTTTGCAGCTCGCGAAAGTCCGCCGACCCCACCAGCTCGTGCGTCACATCCAGGGTGTGCGACATTCCGTTTGTCTGTACCTGGCAGACCACTTTGTTCGACTCGTGTTCTTCATCCGTGGCCATGTCGAGGGTGATCGTGGCTTTCGGATAGACGGCCGCCAGGGCTTTCTTCGCGCTGGCGACGACTTTCTTGAGGGCCGCGGTGTGCTTCAGGAGATCCCGGTCCAATCCAGGTTCGTCCACAAACGCGCGCAACAGCCCGGCCTCCTGCTGTTTTTTCCCGAACCGCGCCAGCAGGCCTTCGAACGCAATCAGCTTCTTGAGAATCGGCAGCAGGCGCCGCCCGGTTGCAAACGCTTGCGCGCTCTCGAGGTACACTTCGACCTCCTCGACCGCCAGATCCGACAGATATTCGTTGAGGGCGTTTTCATCCTTCAGGTATCGTTCGGCCTTCCCTTTCTTCACCTTGAAGAGCGGCGGCTGCGCGATGTAGATGTACCCGTGCTCGATGAGCTCGGACATCTGGCGGTAGAAGAACGTCAGCAACAGCGTCCGGATGTGACTGCCGTCGACATCAGCGTCAGTCATCAAAATAATCTTGTGGTAGCGGGCGCGCGCGATGTCGAAGGCCTCTTTATCGTCCTTGCCTTTCTCGCCATCGTCTTTCCCTTTCTCGCCCTCCTCCTCGCGTTGGCGTCCGATGCCGGTCCCAAGCGCCATGATCAGGGTTCGGATCTCCTCGTTGGAGAGCATCTTGTCGAATCGCGCTTTCTCCACGTTAAGAATCTTGCCCTTGAGCGGCAAGATGGCCTGGAACTTCCGGTCGCGCCCCTGTTTGGCGCTGTTGTGGACGAAAACGCCGCCCGCAAGGGCGAAGTTATGCGTGCCGGGGACCTCAAGGTCGTAGACGTCGGCCCGCTCTTCCAAGCGGACGACGTCCTTCACCTTATGATTCAGCTTGGCTACGGCCTCCTCCAGGCGCTCCTGGCTCCCGCCGAAGAAGCGGCGTCGTATCGTGTCCAGCCTCAGGAGGCTGCGGTCCCCGATCCTCTGGCGCTCGGAGTTGTACACTGTCTCGTCGAGTCTGCCCGTCCTCTCATAGACAGTCCGAAGAGTGACGAGTCCCTTGCGCAGGTAGGTCTCGTTGTAGGAAGCCTTCCGCCGGGCCCGGAACTCCGGGGTCCACTGCTCTCGGGTCTTCCCGCTCCTCCACTGGAGCAGGGCCTCGTCCTGCCACTGCCGCTTGCCGATGGCGCTCAGACGGGCCAGCGTCTCCGGATGCTCCTTGAGAAACCTTCTCGTCCGTTCCGACTGGAGAAGGCGATTAGCCTCCTGGCGCCAGTACTTCCGCTGCTCCGCGTCCAGACGCTCACGGGTCTGCTTTTGGAACTCCGGATTCGCGGCGTAGAACTCCTGGAACTTGGCAGTCATGAACCGCTTATAGGCCGCGTTCGTCCATTGTGCTCTGGCCCGCTCGGAAAGCATGCGGCGCACCCCGGGGCTGGTCATCGCCAGGCGGATCTTGTTACGAAACTCCGGCGTCTTGCGGATATCCCGCAACTTTGCGCGCGTCTCGGGTTTGTTTAGGGTCCGCTCAGCGTGCGCGGCGTGGTGTGCAAGATGCTCCTCTTTCGTGAGGCGCATGATGTTCTCGGGGTTGTTGTTGCGCTTGTTCCAATCCAGGTGGTGGCGGTGGGTCCCGGCCGAGGAATCATAGACCCCATGCTCGAGGTTGTACCGGTCGGACAGGAGATGCGTGAAGACCCAGCGCAACTCCTTGGGGTCGTAGACCATCTCGTAATCCTCGATGGTGATCCTCCTCCCAACGCGCGACCGCTGCCGGCGCAGGGGCATGAGGGAGTCTCCCGGCTTAAGGTCGGCCGCCTGCCGGTAGCTCCCGTCCCGCAGCATGAACTGATGGTCCGGCGTGCACACGGCCCCCGATCCGTCATCCAAGACCACCTTCACGAGCTCCGCGTTGGTCTCCGTCTTCCTCACGTTCAGGATAGGCGCGATGCCGATGCGACCGTCGCCCTGAATGGTGTAGCAATAGTTACTCTTCCCCTGATCCCACTCCTTGACCAACTGCAGAAACGGCACCTCCCGGCCATCCGCGAGGACAACCTCGGTGTCGCCGGTAAAGCAGCCGCCGGCCGAATCCCCCTCCACGATGAACAGCTCGCTATGCGCCGGGTCTTTCTCGGAGCAGTCGGCCAGCTTGCCGGGGAGGGAGCTCCCGTCGAGCGCGCTCTTGCGGCGGATCAGCTCCTTGGCTTTGCGCGCCGCCTCTCGAGCTCGGGCCGCGTCGACCGCTTTACCGATCACCCTGCGGGCAATGGGGGGATTTTCCTCGAAGTACGTGCCGAGGGCCTCGTTGACGGCCGCCTCGACGATCCCCTTGACCTCGCTGTTCCCCAGCTTGGCTTTGGTCTGGCCTTCGAACTGCGGGTTCCTCAACTTGACGCTGACGACCGCGGTCAGGCCCTCGCGGACATCGTCGCCGGTCAGCGATTCGGCGTCCTTCTTCAGCAGGTCGTTGGCGTAGGCGTAGGTATTGATGGTCCGGGTCAGCGCCGCCTTGAAGCCGACCAGATGGGTGCCGCCCTCGCGCGTGTTGATGTTGTTGGCAAAGGCGAACAGGTTTTCCGAGTACCCGTCGTTGTACTGCAGCGCCACTTCCAGCATCACGTCGCTCTTTTCGACTTCGATGAGGATGGGCTTATGCAGCGGCGTCTTGGCCTCGTTCAGGTGCTCGACGAACGACACGATCCCGCCCTTGTAGCGGAAGACCTGTTCTCTCTCTCTGCGCTCGTCCTTGAGCGTGATCGCCAGGCCTTTGTTGAGGAAGGCGAGTTCGCGCAGGCGCTGGGCCAGCACGTCGAAGCTGAACTCGAGCGACTCGAAGACCTCGCCGTCCGGCTTGAAGGTGATCTTGGTCCCGCGCTTCTTCGTTTTCCCGGTCACTTTGAGGGGAGCGGTGGGCTTCCCGCGCTCATACCGCTGCTCGAACACCTGGCTGTCCTGCCAGATCTCCATCTCCAGCCACTCGGAGAGGGCGTTCACGACCGAGATCCCCACCCCATGGAGGCCGCCCGATACCTTATAGGCCCCCTCCTCGAACTTCCCGCCGGCGTGCAGCATGGTCAAGGCCACTTCCGCCGCGGACTTTTTCTGGATCGAGTGCATCCCGGTCGGGATGCCGCGCCCGTTATCGACCACCGTGACGCTGCCGTCGATGTGGATCGTGACCTCGATCGTCTCGCCGAACCCCGCCATGTGTTCGTCGACGCTGTTGTCCACCGCCTCATAGACCAGGTGGTGCAACCCGTCGGGGCCGGTGCTCCCGACGTACATCGCAGGGCGCTTGCGGACCGCGTCCAGCCCCTCCAGCACCTTGATCTGATCAGGACTGTACCCCTCGGCCTCGGGCCGAGCGGAAGGCTCCGTGTCGAGGCCTTTGCCGCTGTGGTCTTTGATCGCCATCCCGCTACACCTTGATCGGCATGACCACGCAGGCGAAGCCCGCGTTGCCCGGCTCGCGAAGCAGGCACGGGCTCAACGGGGTGTCCATCTGCAGGGTGACCGACTCTCCATCCATGACGCCCAGCACATCCAACAGGTATCGAGCGTTGAAGCCGGTGGTCAGGGGCTCGCCTCCATAGCGCACCGAGACCTCTTCGGTCGCTTCGCCGAAGTCCGGGTTGTTCGAGAACAGGGTCATGCGTCCGCGGGCGAAGGTCAGTTTCACCGCATTCGTCTTGTCCCGCGAGAGCACCGCGACGCGGCGGAGCGCGCCTTCCAATTCCTGTTTGCCCACCATGACGCGCTTCTCCTGCTCCTTTTCCTTGGGAATGACCTGCTGGTAGTTGGGGTAGTTTCCCTCCATCAGCCGCGAGGTCAGCAGCAGGCCGCTCTTGCGAAAGATCATCAGATTTTTCGTGAATCCGATCAGCGGCTCGCCGTCTCCTTCTTCCAGCAGGTGCCGCATTTCATGGGCCGCCTTCTTGGGAATGATGGCCTTGATCTCCCGAGGCGTATCTTTGCTCGCCGTCGCGCCCAGCTCCTGCTCGGCCACCGCGAGCCGGTGCCCATCCGTCCCCACCAGCCGGAGCGTCGTCTTCTTCTCGGCCGTGGTCAGGGTGACGAGCAGCCCGTTCAGGATATAGCGGGCATCATTGTCCCCGACCGCGAACAACGTCTTTCGGATCAACTCGACCAGGCCGACCCCCGCTAACGGCGTCAGGCCTTCGCGCTCGATCGCCGGCATGGCCGGGTACTCGCTGCTCGGGAGACCGACGATCTTGAATTGGCTCTTCCCGGCCTGGATTGTCGCCCAGTTGTTCTCGCCGACCGTGAGATCGATGTCCCCCTCGTTCAGTTCTTTCAGGATCTCGTAGAGCTTGCGCGCCGACAGCGTGATGGAGCCGGGCTCGCGAACCACTGCCTTGTACATCCCCCGCATGCCGATTTCCAGGTCGGTCGCGAGGATGTCCACCCCGTCCGCCTTGGCTTCCAGAAGAATGTTCGAGAGGACCGGCATGGTGTTCCGTTTTTCCACCACGCCCTGGACCCTCTGCAGGCCGGTCAACAGTTCGTCCCGCGCGATTCGTAGCTTCATCGGGTGATCTCCCCCATATCCGGCTCGTTAGCCCTTCGTGATCTGATGCTTCAGGCTCTCCAGCGTGGAGTTCAGCGCGCCGTCCGTCGCTTTGGCCTTGGCGATCTGCTTGCAGGCATGGATGATCGTCGTATGGTCCTTGCCGCCGAAGTGCCGTCCGATCTCCGGGAACGAGGCGTCGGTGAGTTCTCGGCACAGGTACATCGCAATCTGCCTCGGATGCACCAGCGTCTTGCTGCGGCGCCGCGACTTCATATCGGCGATCTTCACGTGAAACCGCTCGGCCACCGCCTCCTCGATGTCGTCCATGGCGATGATCTTCTTTTTCTCGCCGATGATGTCACGCAGCACGTTCTTCGCCATGTCCAGTGCGATGGCTTGGCCGGTCAATGAGGAATAGGCGCCCAGCCGGACTAATGAACCTTCCAACTCCCGGATGTTGTTCTTCATGTTGACGGCCAGAAACTGGATCACGTCCTCGGGCAAGCCGATCCCCTCATCCTCGGATTTCTTGCGTAGAATGGCGATGCGCGTCTCCACATCCGGAGGCTGCAGGTCGGCGATCAGGCCGCACTCGAAGCGCGAGCGGAGGCGCTCCTCGATGTCCGGCATTTCCTTCGGGAAGCGGTCGCTCGACAGGACGATCTGCTTCCGCGCCTCGTAGAGCGAGTTGAACGTATGGAAGAATTCCTCCTGCGTCCGCTCCTTTCCGGCCAGGAACTGGATATCGTCGATCAGCAACATGTCGATGTTGCGGTAGCGCTTCCGCAGCTCGATCATCTTGTCGTAGCGGATTGAGTTGATCACTTCATTCGTGAACTGCTCGGTGGTCACGTACGCAATCCGCAGGTCGAAACGGTCCGCCACATGGTTGCCGATGGCATTCATCAAGTGGGTCTTGCCCAAGCCGACGCCCCCGTAAATGAACAACGGATTGTAGGCACGGGCGGGGGCTTCCGCCACTGCCATGCTGGCCGCATGCGCGAATTGGTTGCTCGCGCCGACTACAAAACTCGTAAACGTGTACTTGGGGTTCAGGTTCACCAGCCTCCGCTCGCGTCTGGGCTGCGGGCCTCGAATCGGCGGCGCCTGTGGAGGCCCCTCGTGACCCTGTGCCTTCTGACTCGCGACGAACGCCACACTCACCTCCCCCTCTCCGCGCACAGCCGCTAGGGCCTCCGCGAGGAGATTGCCATAATGCTGGCCGAGCCATTCCCCGAAGAATTTGTTCGGCACCTCGATCCGCGCCGTTGAATCCTCGATCCCCTGGAGGCGTACAGGCATGAACCAAGTGTCGAACACTTGCTTGGGGACTTTCCCCTGGATAAACGCCAATATCTG
>WNEQ01002563.1_pt1 | contig 14528 bp, 15 predicted proteins | sample 5399971 | NCBI WGS metagenome assembly WNEQ01 (sample SAMN13153330, study PRJNA577476) | soil metagenome | isolation source: 20 cm grassland meadow soil 2 days after 1st rain plot 5 | place: USA:California | collected 2015-09-18
ACGTCATCCAGACGGACGTCGCGCTCAATCCCGGCAACTCCGGCGGGCCGCTCGTGGACTCGCGTGCTCAGGTCGTCGGGATCAACACGGCAATCATCGCGATGGCCCAGGGCATCAGCTTCGCGATCCCGGCCAACACCGCGCGGTGGGTGGTGCCCCAGCTCCTGGCCCATGGCCGCGTGAGTCGCGCGTGGCTGGGACTCACGGCGCAACCTCGCCCGCTCGATCGACGCGTGGCGCGGGCGCTCGGCCTCGTGCAGGAGCGCGCCGTGGAGATCGTCGCCGTCGAGACCGGTGGCCCGGCCGCTCAGGCGGGGTTGACCGAGGGTGACGTCCTGATGGTCGTCGAAGGGCTGGCCGTCACCCGGATCGACGATCTCCATCGGTTCCTCGCCGAATGGCCGATCGGACGGCCGCTCACGCTCGGCGTCGTGCGAGGCAGTGCTCGCCGGGACGTCGTCGTGACGCCCGGCGAAGCACCGTCGGCCGGCTCCTAGCTGGCGCCGAGCGCCGTCGCCGCCTTCTTCACGTCGCGCGGCTTCACCCAGAGGATCACGCCGTAGCGTCCTCCTCCGGCGCAGACGGCGTCGGTCGCCGTGACGTTGACCTTCGCGGCCGCCAGCCGGCCGAGAATGTCCGCGACGGCGCCGACCCGGTCGTCACCCTGGATCAGAAAGCCCTTCTTCGGCCCGTTGAGCTTCCACTTGGCGGCCTTGGCCACCGACCGGAACGCCGCGCTGTTCTCGGGAACGAAATCGAGCTGGGCCTTGCGTCCCGCCGGAAAGCCGGAGAAGACGAGCAGGTTCACGCCCGCCTTGCGGAGCTGATCGAGGACACGCGCGGCCTCGCCCGGCTGATCGGGCGACTCCATGTAGAAATAATCCACCGTCCGGATGCTCTCGCCCATACGCCCCTCCTCCGCAGCGCTTGCGCGCGGCGGCCGAGTCTACCGCACTTCGCCGGCAGGCAGGGTGACGCGCACGATGGTGCCGCGCTCGACTTCGCTCTCGATCTCGAGCTGACCGCCGTGGGCGGCCACCAGGTGCTTGACGATGGCGAGCCCGAGCCCGGTGCCTCCGAGCTCGCGCGAGCGGGCCTTGTCCACGCGGTAGAAGCGCTCGGTGATCCGCGGCAGGTCTTCGGCGGGAATGCCGACTCCGGTGTCCTCGATCGCGATCGCGACGCGCGCGGCCGCGACGGGCCGCGCCCTGACCGTCACGCGCCCGCCGCGCGGCGTGTACTTCACCGCGTTGTCGACCAGGTTGATCAGGATCTGGGCGAGACGGTCGCGATCGGCCTGCACCGGTAGCGGCCCGGGCAGGTCGGCGGTGAGCGTGACGCCGCCACTGTCCGCGCGGGGCTTGATGATGGCGAGCACCGATTCGATCACCTCGTCCACGCGCGTGGGCTCGATCTTCAAGATGACGCGGCCGAGCTCGATGTTGGAGAGATCGGTGAGGTCGTTGAGCAGGCGGCCGAGCCGCTCGGTGTGACGAAAGACGATTTCCAAAAAGCGCCGCGCGTGGTCGCGATCCTCGAGCGCGCCGCTCAGCAGCGTCTCCAGGTAGCCGTGGATGGCGGTGAGCGGGGTGCGCAGCTCGTGGGAGACGTTGGCCACGAACTCCGTGCGTACCTGCTCGAGCCGCCGGAGCTCGGTGACGTCGTGCAGCACCATGACGACGCCGGGATCATCGGCGGCCAGCCGCAGCGGCACCGCATTGGCCTGGACGGTGCGCTCGAAGGGCCCGGCCACGCGCAGCTCGCGTCGGACGACGGTGCCCTCGCCGCTCAGCCGGCACCGGCCGACCAGCTCGTGCAGGCCGACGTGGCGGACGACCTCGAGCAACGGCGTGCCCTCGGGCCGCGCGGTCTGGAGGCCGAACATCGTCCGGGCGCGCTCGTTCATCAGTACGACGTGGCCGCGGCCATCGACGGCCAGCACGCCCTCGACCATGCCGTCGAGGATCGCGCCGATCTTGGCCCGCTCGTGCTGGAGATCGGCGAGCCGGTCCCGCAGCCGCTGGGCCAGCGTGTTGATGGCGCGGGCCAGCACGCCGATCTCGTCGGGTGAGCGCACGGGCGCGCGCGCCGCGAAGTTGCCCTCGCTCATCTCGCGGGCGATCGTCTGCATCTGGACGACCGGGTCCGTCACCCGTCCGGCCACGAACATGCCGATGCCCAGTGCGACGACCAGCGCGACGAGCCCGCCGATCAGCATGACCCGGTGGATCGCGCGATAGCTCGCCGTCACCGCCGACAGCGGCAGGGCCAGGCGCAGCACGGCCGTGATCTGATCGCCGTCGCGCACGGGCAGCGCGACGTAGAGCAACGGCTGGTCGATCGTGACGCTGCGGCGCAGGTGCCGGCCGACGTGGCCGGCCAGCGCCGCCCGCACCTCCGGACGCCCCGCGTGGTTCTCGACCTGGGGCAGGGCCGCGGTCAGCACGTCCGAGTCGCCCAGCACGCGGCCGTCGAGGGCGATGAGCGTGATGCGCGAGCCCGATGGCTCGCTCGCCCGCACCGCGAAGGCCCGGACGGCGTCGGGACCGGCGCGTCGCGCGACGAGGCCGCGCGCGTCCTCCATCAAGAGCCGGGCTGCCGTGGCCAGCCGCGCCTCCAGCGCCTCGACGGCGAACGTCTCCAGCGCCTGGTTGAGGTAGATCCCGGCCGCGATCAGCGAGATCCCGACGAAGCCGATCAGCGTGAGCGTGAGCTTGAGCGCGATGCTGCGGCGGATGGCGTGCAAGAGCGCGGGCAGCATCAGTCGTCCTCGAACCGGTAGCCCACGCCCTTGAGCGTCGCGATGCGCCGGCCGGTGTCGCCGAGCTTGGCGCGCAAACGGCGCACGTGGACGTCGACCGTCCGCGACTCGATATCGCCGCCTCGCGTGTAGCCCCAGACGCGCTCGAGCAGTTGCTCGCGGGACAGCACGCGGCCGGCCGCCTCCACCAGGGCCCGCAGCAGATCGAATTCCTTCGGCGTGAGCTCGACGGCCGTCCCCGCCACGTCGACCTGATGGCGCATGGGGTCGATCGTGACGGCGCCGGCGCGCAACACGCGCGCCTCGGCGGCTGGCCGCGCCCGCCGGAGTACGGCGCGGATGCGCGCGATCAGCTCCTTGGGGGAGAACGGCTTGACGACGTAGTCGTCGGCACCCATCTCGAGGCCCACCACACGGTCTACCTCGTCAGCCTTGGCCGTGAGCATGATGATCGGGATGGTGGCCGTGGCCGCATCGCTCCGCAAGCGCCGGCACACTTCGAGGCCATCGAGATCGGGCAGCATCAGGTCGAGGATCACCAGATCGGGCGTCGCCGCCCTCGCCTCGCGCAGCGCCTCCGGGCCGCTCTTGGCGGTCCGGCAGCGGAAGCCCTCTCGGGAGAGGTGCAGCACGATCAGGTTGCGGATGTCGGGCTCGTCTTCGACGACGAGGACCTCGGCGGCCATGCCGCCACTCTAGCGCAGGGGGGTGGCGATACGCTCAGACGCCGAGCAGATGCAGGATCCACCAGGAAGCGGCCGCGACGCCCGCCGACGCCGGGATCGTGACGATCCACGCCCACACGATCCGACTGGCGACGCCCCAGCGAACCGCCGAAAAGCGCTGGAGCGAGCCCACGCCCATGATGGCTCCGGTGATCGTGTGCGTGGTGCTGACGGGAATGCCGAACGTGGCGGTCCCGAGCAGCGTCAGCGCGCCCGCGGTCTCCGCGGAAAACCCGCCGACCGGGCGCAGCTTGGTGATGCGCATGCCCATCGTCTTCACGATGCGCCAGCCGCCCGACAGCGTGCCCAGGCCGATGGCCGCGTGCGCGGCCAGAATCACCCAGAACGGCACGTAGAATTCCCGACCGAGGTAGCCGGCCGAGAAGAGGAGCACCGCGATGATCCCCATCGTCTTCTGGGCGTCGTTGGTGCCGTGGCCGAGGCTGTACGCCGCGGCCGAGACGAGCTGCAGTCGGCGGAAGAGCCAGTCCACGCGCCCCGGGTGGGCGTCCTTGAAGATCCACACCGTGGCCAGCATCATCGCGAAGCCCACCGTCAGCCCGATCACCGGGGCCAGCACCATGAAGACGCCGATCTTGATCAGTCCGGCCCCGATGAGCGACCCGAACCCGGCCTTCGCCACGGCGGCACCGGCGAAGCCGCCGATCAACGCGTGCGACGAGCTGGTCGGTAACCCCCAGTACCACGTGATCAGATCCCAGACGATGGCGCCAACCAGCCCGGCCAGGATCATCCACTGGTCGACGACGTTCGACTCCACCACGCCCTTGCCCACGGTCTTGGCTACCTGCACTCCGAAGCCGAAGGCGGCGACGAAGTTGAAGAAGGCGGCCCACACCACGGCCTGCAGCGGCGTGAGCACCCGGGTGGAGACGACGGTCGCGATGGAGTTGGCGGCGTCGTGGAATCCGTTGATGAAGTCGAAGATGAGGGCGACGAGAACGATGCAGGCGATGAGCGTCAACACGTCAGGCCATCTTCAAAATGATCCCTTCGATCACGTTCGCCACGTCCTCGCAGCGGTCGGTGACGATCTCCATCGTCTCGTAGATCTCCTTCCACTTGATGACCTCGATGGGATCGCTCGACGCCTCGAACATGGCGGCCAGGCTGTCGCGAAGGAGATTGTCGGCGCTGTTCTCGAGACGGTTCACCTCGACGGCGTGCTCGTGGAACCCCGGGTCCATCGTGCGCAGGCATCGAATCGTCCGGTCGGTCGCCTCGACGATCCGCACGATGACCTCGGCCATGGCCCGGCACGCCGAGGTCGGCTCCTTGATCCGGTACACCACCAGACGCTCGGCCGCCGCCTCGATGTAGTCGAGCACGTCGTCGAGCCGCGTCGCCAGATCGTGGATGTCCTCCCGGTCGATCGGCGTGATGAACGTGGTGTTCAGCCGCTTGACGATCTCGTGGGTGACCTGGTCTCCCTGGTGCTCGACTTCCTTGATGGCGTGGGCCTTGGCGCGCGCGTCGGCGAAGTTGTGGACCAGCTCGTAGAGCAGCGCCGCGCCCTGGATCATGTGCTGCGACTGCTGCTCGAACAGGTCGAAGAAGCGGACTTCCCGCGGGATCAGGCTGAACATGGCCGAGCCGTCAAGAGTGTAGCGGAATCCCCCTGCGTCTGCCAGCGATGAGGGCGGCGGATCACGGCTTGCGCAGGGCGAGCGCGGGAGCGCCGAGGAGGAGCAGGCGGGCCACCGTCCACACGGCCTCCAGCGCGGCGACGAACGCCGGCGCGCCGGCGGCGAGCACCCGCACGACCGCGCCCCGGCGCGGGAGCGTCGCCGCGGCCACCGTGGCGCCCGCCGCTTCGCCGGCCCTGGTCGCGGCGTGAGCGAACTCGGCGGCCGGGCCATCGGCGACGACGACCACGGCCGCGAAGTAGGGCTGGCGATCGGTGACCACGAGGCCATCATAGTCGCCACCACCGCGCAGCACGAAGCGGTCGTGGAAGAGCCACCCGCGGGCGTCGCGAAGGCTCAGCGCGCTTTCGAGGTGGTCGAAGCGCCACGTCTCCCCGCGCGCCACGCGTCCGGCGGCGAAGGCGTCCACCACGATCAGCCGGGCGTCGTCCGCCAGTCGGGCGTCGAGCGTTTGCCGGAGCCTGGAGCCCGGGAACGGAATCGTGTGATCGGGAATCCACTCGCACATCGCACCGGCGTCCACCACGATGCTGACGTGCTGCTCGGCCATCGCGCCCGTCGTGCGGTACACCTTGGTTGCCGACGGCGTCGTCAGGCAGGCGTGGGCGCCGGGCCCGACGTCGATCGTCACGTCGAGCCGGTCGCCACCGACGAGGCCGCCGGTGGGATTGAGGATCGAGACGACGGCGCCCGGATCGTCGAGGGCCACCGGCGCGAGCACTTGCAGCGGCAGCGTCGAGCGCGATCGCGCCACGACGCTGACCGCTCCCCGGCGCTCGACGCGGAGATGCAGGCAGCCGTCGCGGCCAACGCGCGGGATCACACGGGGAGCAGCAGCTCCGACTGGATCCACTCGACGATGCGATCGACGCCGTCGCCCGTCTTGAGGTTGGTGAAGACGAAGGGCCGGCCGGCCCGCATGCGGCGGGCGTCGCGCTCCATCACGCCGAGATCGGCGCCGACGTACGGCGCCAGGTCGATCTTGTTGATGACGAGCAGGTCCGAGCGCGTGATGCCCGGTCCGCCCTTGCGCGGGATCTTCTCCCCCTCCGCCACGTCGATGACGTAGACCGTCGCGTCGACGAGCTCGGGACTGAAGGTGGCGGCCAGGTTGTCGCCGCCGCTCTCCACCAGCAGCAGGTCAAGCGACGGGAATCGCCCCAGCAGCTCGCGGATGGCTTCGAGGTTGACGGACGCGTCCTCGCGGATCGCGGTGTGCGGACAGCCGCCCGTCTCGACGCCGACGACGCGCTCGGCCGGGAGCGCGCCGCGCCGGGTGAGGAACTCGGCGTCCTCCTTCGTATAGATGTCGTTGGTGATCACCGCCATGTCGACGCGCTCGCGCAGCCGGAGGCAGAGCGCTTCGGTCAACGCCGTCTTGCCCGAGCCGACGGGGCCGCCGATCCCGATCTTGAGCGGCTTCGGGATCACGAGCGAAACATCCTGGCGTCGAGCCCGCCGTGACGGACACCCGCGATCTCGAGCGCGGGCGTGAAGCTCCACATCTCGTCGGGCTCGGCAATGGCCGCCTCGTGGGCCAGCCGGCCGATCAGGGGCCGCAGCGAGGCGAGCAACCGCTGGCCTTCGAGCTGACCCACGGCCACGAGACGAAGCGCCGCGTTGACGAGCAGCGCGGCCGTGGAGTGCAGATAGGCCGCGGCGACCAGCTCGGGATCGACGTCGTGGCGCCCGAGCGCGGCGCCGAACACCACCGCGTGATGGCCGGGCGTGCCGCCGTCGTCGATCGCGTGCGCGAGCTCCGCCATGAACGCGTCACCGGTGGCTTCGGCCACGCGCGCTGTTTGTCGCCCCATCTGGAGACTCCCGGCCCTGAACTCCGGCACCCACTTCATCGCGTCCAGGCGCTGATCGATCTCCACGCTTCCGGCCAGATCGGTCTCCCGCGCCCGGCGCACCGCGCACGCGGCGGCCACCGCATCAGCGGGGCCCGTGCTCCCCTCGAGCTGAGCGCGCAGGAATTCACCGACACCGCTCGCATCGCGGATCGCTCCCGTCTGGGCGTACGTCTCGAGGCCGAACGAGTGGGCGAAGCCGCCCGACGGAAACAGGCCGTCGGCGAACTGGAGCACGGCGAGCAGAACGTCAGCCCCGCGTGCCCCGTTCGGGCCACCTGCGGAACGAGCCGGGCTGGCGGGTCCGATACAGTAATCAGTCATGGCGATGCCCGGCGCCCACGGGCACGAAGACGGTGTGGTCGCGCTTCCATGGGACGTTGAGTCGCGCGAGGAGCTGCTCCATCGCGGTGTCATCGGGCACGAGCAGACGGTCGCCGTCGATGGCCAGCGTGAAGTGACGGTTGCCGACCTCGAAGGCCACGCGCAGGGCCTCGTCACGTGAGCGCGGCGTGATGGCCAGCACCGGCTCGGCCGCGGCGTCGATCACCACGTACCAGTCGGCGTCCCTATGAAGGACGTGCCCGGGCGTGAGCGCGGTTCCGGTGGGCAGGGCGAGGATCAGCTCCCGTCCCGCCGCCGTCTTCACGCGGCGGCGTCCCCAGCGGCGCTCCTCCGCGGTCAGCACGAGGACGTCGCGCTCCAGGCCGCGCAGCGCGTTCGCATCGACATGAATGTCAATCTCCGTGATTACGGGCGTGGCGTCGCGAGGACGATCGAGCCCCTGGCTCGATCGAGACGGAGGTGGGGGGGTATGGGGAGCCATTTCGGGGCCTCCCATTAGAAGAGGAAATAACGCTGAGCCATCGGGAGCACGCGCGCCGGCTCGCACGTGAGCAGCTCCCCATCCGCGCGCACTTCGTACGTCTCGGCATCGACGTCGATCCGCGGCACGGCGCTGTTGTGGACCATGTCGCGCTTGCCGATCCTGCGGCAGCCACGGACCGCAACGGCCTTCCGCGCCAGCCCCAGCCGCCGCGCCACGTCGCCGGCCAGCGCCGCCGCCGAGACGAACGTCACCGCCGTCGAGGCGCGAGCCCGTCCGAGCGCGCCGAACATCGGACGATAGAGGACGGGCTGGGGCGTCGGAATCGACGCGTTCGGGTCGCCCATCGCCGCCCAGCCGATCAGACCGCCCTTGACGATCAGCTCGGGCTTCACTCCGAAGAAGGCCGGTTTCCACACCACAAGATCGGCGAGCTTCCCGACTTCGACCGAGCCGATGTGCTCGGCCAGGCCGTGCGCGATGGCGGGATTGATCGTGTACTTGGCCACGTAGCGCTTGACCCGCACGTTGTCGTCGCCCGGCGTCTCACCGGGCAGCGGGCCGCGCTGCTTCTTCATCTTGTCGGCGGTCTGCCACGTCCGGATGATCACCTCGCCGATGCGGCCCATCGCCTGCGAGTCGGAGGACATCATGCTGATGGCGCCGAGGTCGTGCAGGATGTCCTCGGCCGCGATCGTCTCGGCCCGAATGCGCGACTCCGCGAACGCCAGATCCTCGGGGATCCGGGGATTCAGATGGTGACACACCATCAGCATGTCGAGGTGCTCGTCCATCGTGTTCACGGTGAACGGCATCGTCGGGTTCGTGGACGACGGCAGGCAGTTGGGCTCGCCGCACACGCGCAGGATGTCGGGCGCGTGACCGCCACCGGCGCCCTCGGTGTGGTAGGTGTGGATCGTCCGCCCCTTGAACGCGCGGATCGAGTCCTCGACGAAGCCCGCCTCGTTCAGCGTGTCGGTGTGGATCGCGACCTGGACGTCGTACTCTTCGGCGACGCCGAGCGCGCAGTCGATGGCGGCCGGTGTCGTGCCCCAGTCCTCGTGGAGCTTGAGCCCGATGGCTCCCGCCGCAATCTGCTCGCGCAACGGGTCGGGCGCCGAGGCATTGCCCTTGCCGAGGAAGCCCAGGTTGACCGGGAACTCCTCGGCGGCCTCGAGCATGCGATGGATGTTCCACTCACCCGGCGTGCACGTGGTCGCCGCGGTGCCCGTGGCCGGGCCGGTGCCACCGCCCACCAGCGTGGTGAGCCCGGCGCTGATCGCCTCGGCGACGATCTGTGGACAGATGAGATGGATGTGGCTGTCCAGCCCGCCCGCGGTGACGATTTTCCCTTCACCAGCAATCACTTCAGTGGCAGCACCTATGACCATGCCCGAGGTCACTCCGGCCATGAGGTCGGGGTTGCCGGCCTTGCCGATGGCGACGATGCGGCCGTCGCGAATGCCGATGTCGGCCTTCACGATGCCCCAGTGATCGACGATCACGGCGTTGGTGATGACCGTGTCGAGCGTGGCATCGGATCGAGTGGCCCGTGCCGACTGGCCCATGCCGTCGCGGATCACCTTGCCGCCACCGAACTTCGCTTCCTCGCCGGGCACCGTGAGGTCGCGCTCGATGCGGATCAGCAAGTCCGTGTCGGCGAGGCGCACACGGTCGCCCGCCGTCGGGCCATAGAGGTCCGCGTACTGCCGCCGCGTCATGTTATTGCCGCTCCCATTCGCTGAGCCGGGCGAGCGCCGCGCTCTTGTCGCCGCCGGCGGTGAGGCCGTTGAGTCCGAACACGCGACGGGCACCGGCCAGCTCGACCAGCGTCACCCGCTTCTCGTCACCGGGCTCGAAGCGCACGGCCGTCCCGGCGGGAACGTTGAGCCGCATGCCAAACGCCTGGGCACGGTCGAAGCGCAACGCGCGGTTGGCCTCGAAGAAGTGGAAGTGGGAACCGACCTGGATCGGGCGGTCCCCAGTGTTGGCGACGGTCAGCTCGACCGTCCGCCGCCCCTGGTTTGCGATGACGTCACCCTCTCCGAGCAGGTACTCCCCAGGAATCACGCGCGTGTCCTCCCGTGAGGCGATGGGTCGCCGTCTCGCCATCGCGACGTGGCGCAGTATATGCGCGAACCGTCGACGGCGCTCTGGAGAAGACCTGGGCCGGATCGCCAGCTCCTTCATCCGCGAGTAGAGCGTGCTCCTATCTCCTCCTGTCGATGCGACCGCGGTGCTATGTCGACTGGAGGCGATATGTCGGACAAAGGTCCCATGGACTTTAGTCCCATGGACGCTAGTCCCATGGACGTTGTCTCCGAGAGAGCGCTACATATCGCGCACAAGCGGCCGGAACTAGCGTTCTGGCAGCCACCGCATCCGACGGGAGGACGACATGAGTGACACATTCGTCGACGAGAAGAGATCGGTCAGCCGGTTCACACGTTTCCTCGCGGCTGGGGCATGCGCCGGATTGTTGGCCGCGTGCACCACCACGCAGCAGGCGGCGGTGGTGCAGTCGGACATCAAGTGCGGGTTCCTGGGCCCCGCGTGCGCGCAGCTGACCCCCGGCCAGGAAGGGCAGATCGCCTTGCGCTACGTCAACCCGGCTGCGAAGTGGAGCCAGTACACGAAGATCATGATTCAGCCGGTGACGTTCTGGGGCGACGCGAACTCGAAGGTCTCCCCCGAGGACCAGCAGAGGCTCGTGAACTTTCTTTACACCGCCCTGGACCAGGAGCTGGCCAAGCAGTTCCAGGTCGTCGACCAGGACGGTCCGGACGTCATGAAGCTCCAGGTGGCGGTGACCGACCTTGCCGCGGCCACACCGGGCCTCCGGACTATCACGATGGTGATTCCGCAGGCGCGGCTGTTGAGCACCCTCAAGAAGGGTGCGACCGGCTCGTATCCGTTCGTGGGCGGGGCGCAGGCCGAGGTCAAGCTTACCGACTCCATGACCGGCGAAATCCTGGTGGCGGGCGTCGACCGCCGCATCGGTGGCGGCAACATCTCGACGGCCGCGCAGTGGGAGTGGGGCGACGCCGAGAACGTGATGAAGGAATGGGCCAAGCTGGCGGTCGAACGCCTCTCGGCGTGGACCAAGGGCACGGCGAAGCCGGCCTGATCTGCGCAGCTGGGTGTTTGACCTAGGCGTTGCCTGCGGGTAACCGAGCGCGCGGCGGTCGGGCCGCGCGCCGGTCGCACGCCTACCCACGCCACCGGCTCGTACGCCTTTGTGGGCTCCGCCGAGGCACGGCAAGGAGGAGAAAGCATCATGAATCCAGGACGGCGAATGATACTGATCGCGATTGCGGTGCTGACCGCCGTCGTGCTGCTGCCGATCACCCATGTGGCCGCGCAGCAGAAACCCAACATCCTGTTCATCATGGGCGACGACATCGGCTGGATGCAGCCGAGCATCTATCACCGCGGCCTGATGGTGGGAGAGACGCCCAACATCGACCGGATCGGGAACGAGGGCGCGATCTTCATGCACTATTACGCCGAGCAGAGCTGCACCGCCGGGCGTAACGCCTTCTTCACCGGCATGCATCCGCTGCGCACGGGCATGATCCCGCCGCAGCTTCCCGGCAGCCCGTCGTACCTGCGTCCCGGCACGCCAGCACTCGCGAAGTTCCTGCGGGATCTCGGCTACAACACGGGCGAGTTCGGCAAGAACCACCTGGGCGACCACACCGACGCGCTGCCGACGGCGCACGGCTTCCAGGAGTTCTGGGGCTATCTGTACCACCTGGACGCGATGCAAGGGGTCAGCTTCAACGACATCAACGTCTCCCCGACCAAGCAGGGCATCGCCCCGCCGTGCAAGAACACGCCGATCCCCGGTCTGCCCGAGGTCCCGGGCGCCGTGGATCCGAAAACGACGACCTGTCTGACGCCGCCGCGCCCCGTCCTCGCGTGCACGTCTTCCGACGGCACGGCGAGGAATCAGAAGTGTAAGGACGAGGGTCCGCTGACGCTCGATCGCTCGAGGACGGTTGACGAGGAGATCTCGGCCAAGGTCATCGACTTCCTCGATCGAAACGATCCCAAGAAGACCAACAAGCCCTTCTTCGTCTGGTACAACCCGGCGCGCATGCACATCACGACGATGCTGTCGCCGAAGTACGAGGCCATGCTGGGCGAAAAGGGCGGCAAGGACTGGGGCATCAACGAAGCCGGCATGAAGCAGATGGACGACAACATCGGCTACGTGCTGAAGAAGCTGGAGGACATGGGCCAGCTCGACAAGACGATCGTCGCCTTTACCACCGACAACGGCGCCGAGGTGATCACCTTCCCAGACGGCGGCACCACCCCCTTCAGAGGTGGGAAGCTGACCACCTGGGAAGGCGGCATGCGCGCCCCGCTGGTCGTCCGCTGGCCGGGCGTCATCAAGCCCGGCACGGTCAAGAAGGAGATGTTTGCGGCACTCGACTGGGTGCCGACGCTGGTCAACATCGCCGGCGGACCGAAGGGCGACGCGCTGAAGAAGCGGATCGAAGCGGGCCAGTATCCCGGCATCGTCAAGACGACCCTCGACGGCGTCGACCAGCGCGACTACCTGGAAGGAAAGACCGATAAGTCGGCACGCGAGGTGTTCTTCTACTATACGGGCGCGCAGCCGTCGGCGGTGCGGTACAAGAACTGGAAGTTCTATTACACGATGGTGCCCGACACTTCTACCGGCGGGCTCATGGGAGCCAACACCTTCCACTGGACCCAGCTCCAGAACATCCTGCGCGATCCGTTCGAGACGACCGTCGGCGCCGACGGCAAGTCGTTGTTGGGCTACGCCGGTGCACTTGCCGCCCCGAGTACCGCGTATCTCTACAACTGGAACATCCTGCCCATCGGCCAATTGCTATGGCTCAAGGAGCTCGAGTCCTATGTGGCGTTCCCGCCGATGCAGGATCCGGCGAGCTACAACCTCACTCAGGTACTGGACCAGATCAAGAGGCAGGGGCACCGTAACCCGAGCCAATGACCGGGTGACGGGCGCGTATTGATGACCGAGCGGGCGCCCCCATCCCAGGGCGCTCGCTTTCGCGTCAATCCCCGAAGGAGAATGACACTGGCTGCCCTCGTCGCGCTGATGATCGTGGCGGGAGTCGGCCTGTCTTCCGCCCCGGCCTCCGCACAGGACAAAAAGCCCAACATCGTCTTCATCCTTGCCGACAACATCGGTTACGGCGACATCGGCGTTTACGCCGGCGGCGAGCTGCGTGGGGCACCGACGCCGCGCATCGATCAACTGGCATCCGAAGGACTCCGGCTGACTCAGTTCCTCGTCGAGCCAGGATGCACGCCGTCCCGTGCGGCATTGATGACGGGGCGCTATTCCATCCGGTCCGGCCTGTCGCTGGTCGCGGTGGAGGGCACTCCGATCTCGCTCCCGGCGAGGGAGATCACGATGGCCGAGATGCTGCGCGCCGCCGGCTATGCCCCGGCGATCTTCGGCAAGTGGCATCTCGGGGCTTAGCCCTATAGCCTGCCGCAGAACAAGGGCTTCGATGAGTTCTACGGCATCCCGCCCGCGATGACCTGGGACGCGTTCCTCATCATTCCCCAGGGTCGCCAGACGAAGTCGCTCGAGATCCCGCTGGACAGGGGGCCGCACATCGTCGAGGCCAAGCGTGGTGAGCCCTTGAAGGCGGTGAAGCCCTACACGGCAGAGGTGAGGCGGGAGATCGATTGGGAGCTGGCTGATCGGGGCATCGATTGCATGAAGCGGCAGAAAGCGGCCGGTAAGCCGTTCTTCCTCTATCTGCCGATCTCCAGGACGCACTTTCCGAACCTGCCGTCGAAGCGCTTCGAGGGCCAGTCCCGCATCGGCCAGTTCGGCGACTGCCTGATGGAGGGAGATGCCGTGGTGGGCAAGATGCTCGACGCGCTGAGGACAGGTGAATTCTGGCGCGTCGTGTTTGTCCAGCCGATGCAGAAGGGCGCCAGCTTCGACCTCGACGCCGCGAAACCCGCTCACACTCGCACGGGATCAACGGATCGGATGATGGATCGTGACGAGCTTCGTGCCGTCGGGGAACGTTCCCTCGACCTGGACCTCGTCGATCATCTCGGGGACGCCTTCCATGACGTCGTCACGCCGCAGAATCGCCTGGCCCGCCTCCATCAGCTCAGAGACCGTACGGCCGTCGCGGATACCCTCGAGGATGTCGGCGGTGATGAGTGCGACAGCCTCGGGATGGTTGAGCTTGAGGCCCCGGGCGCGCCGGCGGCGCGCCACCTCGGCCGCGGTGAAGATCAAGAGCTTCTCCTGCTCTCGGGGTGTGAGATGCATCGTTGGCCTCGTTCCTAGATCGTTGAACTGGGGGCCTCGAAATGGCCCCCAGACCCCCGCACGCTTGGAGCGCCCCGGGAGACCCGTGGCGCTCCTCGATTTCCCCTCACGTCCTAGACGGCGAGATGATGCCGCAGCGCCTCCACCTTCAGGTCGCCGGTGTTCCCGCGGGCGACCACGGCGCCCTTGGCCATGATCACGTAGGAGTCGGCCAGTCGCTCGGCGAAGTCAAGATACTGCTCGACGAGGAGGACCGCCAGCCCCATCTCGGTCTTGATCCGGCGAATGGCGTCCTCGATCTCGAGAATGATGGACGGCTGGATGCCTTCGGTCGGCTCGTCGAGCATGAGCAGCTTGGGTCGCGTCAAGAGTGCACGTCCGATCGCCAGCATCTG
>WNEQ01001427.1_pt1 | contig 14489 bp, 8 predicted proteins | sample 5399971 | NCBI WGS metagenome assembly WNEQ01 (sample SAMN13153330, study PRJNA577476) | soil metagenome | isolation source: 20 cm grassland meadow soil 2 days after 1st rain plot 5 | place: USA:California | collected 2015-09-18
CGATCCCGTGGTTCCAGAGGATCACGCCGCGGGCCTGCTCGAGGCCGAAGATCTTCATGTCGCAGAAACCGTATTCGAGCCAGTAGAAGCGACTGCCGGCCTCCTGGCCGCAGCGCAGCGGATCGGCGGCCATCGTGAGCTCCCACGCGTCCGCCCCGGCGCGGCGGCGGGCCTCGTCGTACGAACCGGCGACGACGGTCGCGTCCACGATCAGGGGCAGGCACGGCGCCGCGATCCCGGCCTTCTTCGCTTCCTGCACGCAGGCCGCGTAACTCGCGAACGCGGACGCGCCGCTCCAGCCGCACACCCCGCGCGCTGCCGCCGGATCGTGCGCGTAGTGGAACTGACCCAGGACGAGGCGGGCCAGGTTGCGGCGTGTCGATACCGGTGGCCTTCGGCAACCCCGTAGGACATCAGTCCTCCAGTTTGCGTGAAGGAGTTAGTCCAAGCTAGCGCCGGGAGTCGGGCCTGCTGGGCAAAGGCCGCGATTTGGCGAAGAGCCCTAAAATGCAGTTGCGAGCCGAGCATCGTCAGTGCGTCCACGCGTTCACGGCGAATCGCCGAGAACGCGCTCTCCAAGTCTTCGCTCGTGCGGACACTCACCGGCTTAACCTGAAGCTGAAGCGAGCGCGCCGACGACTCCAGCGCCTTCAGGAGCCCACGATGCGCTGGCTGTGGCGGATTCCATCCACTTGCCGGTCAGTTCGCTCACCATATTCGTGACGCCGGTGATGTTGCCGCCTGGTTTGGCATAGCTGGCAATGAATCCTTGTTCGACCGGGTCGCCGACGTTCGTGAAGACGACGGGGATCGTCCTTGTGGCGTTCTTCACGGCCTGCACGTACTCCGAACCCCCAACAACGAAGACATCGACGGGGAGGTTTACTAGCGAGTCGACGGCGGCGGGGATGAGCTCGAAGTGGCCTTCAACGTCCCGCTGCTCGATAACAAAGCTCTGCCCCTCCCGATGCCCAAGGACTGCCAAGCCTTCCTTGAGGTTATCGACGGCCTGGCGACTGGCAGCGAGCAGTCCGATCCTATGCACCTTTCCCGTCGACTGCGCTCGGGCGGAGAGCGGCCCGGCGAGCAACGCGATGGAGCCAGCCACGAACGCGCGTCGCGAGATCATGTGGTGTCCCCTCGCGGCGCGCCAGCCCTTGCGCGCCGCGGTACTGCCAGCCTCGCCGCGCCCCAGCCGGCGGACTGACGATCACAATAGATCGTGGGCAATTCTTGCCTGATCTTGCCCCGCCATTCTACGGTCTCAAATTCCCCGTTTCAGGGGTAGGCGCGCGTTCGCGCGCGTGGTTCTGTAGGTCGTGCGGGCCCTCCGTGGGGGCCGCGGAAGTTGATCGCGCGCGGGGAATACGCGCGTTGACTCAGTATCAACGGGAGGGCCGGCCTTACCCGCTGTGCAGGAGTGCTTCAATGCTGAATGGCCGTCAGCGCGCCGACCAACGCCGAGAGCGGGTAGCGGAGGAGACATATGAGCTTCGAGGATCCAGTCGTCGAGACGGAGACCGACACCGCGATGTGCCCAGCCTGTCTCGTACCGCATCCGATTCTTAGCGAGGATGAATTCTGGATCGTCGTGGACTGTCCTAGCAAACCGCGAAAGGTGACCAGCCGCGGGTGACGGTTCGCCATCACTCGATCACCTGATCGATCCGCAGCAGCAGCGAGGGCGGAATGGTGAGGCCGAGGGCCTTGGCGGTCTTGAGGTTGATGACCAGCTCGAACTTCGTGGGCTGTTCGCCGAGACGGATGAGCCACCGGCGAGAAAGCCGATGCGGGGAGCCTTCCCCGCCTGCTGCGCCTCGGCGACGAGCGGCGCGGCGAGCAACCCGGCGAAGCCGGTGACGAAGACGCGGCGCTTCATCTGTTCGGCTCTTACTTCAACACGTGGTCTTCATCGGGTCATCTCAGCGTGGGAGACGCGCGCCGGGTGCCTCCGAAGACGGAAGGCCAACCCCAGCAGCAGGAGACCGAAGACCAGCGCATAGGCCCCGACCAGCCACACGAGCGTGAGCAACCCGATGACTGCCACTCGCCTTGGATCGTCCGACGTAGGCGCACAGCCGCAGCGATTTCAAGAGCCCCGGTTATGATTGACCAGCCCGCGATCAGGTAGAGCAGCACGACGGCGGTGAGAGCGGGCCATACAAAGGCCAGTACCCCGGCCGCGATCCCTGCGATGCCTTCGAGCAGGAGAGCCCGCCAGCGCTCATGGTGCTCGGCGGCCCTGATCGCGGCGACGATCGCGAACACGCCGTCAAGCACGGCGTAGATCGCGAACAGCAGAATCAGGGCGCCAAGCGTGATCCCTGGGAACAGAAAGGCCGCGAGCCCGAACAGGATACCGAAGACTCCGCGCAGAGCGAGCGCCCACCAGTTCCGAATCAGCACTTGTGCCATCGGTCCTCCTCTCAGCCGAACCTGATCATCCAGTCGGCTTGTGTCATTCGATCACCTGATCCGCCCGCAGCAGCAGCGACGGCGGGATGGTGAGGCCGAGGGCCTTGGCTCAACGCCGGGCGTATGACATTCTCTCGCCCGGCGTCGGCATCGACGCACCTACCTTCCAAGCCCTTTGATCCCCTTGAACCTTCCGGTCCCGCCGGTCGTCACATAGGTCCCCATGAAACTCGTCTTTCTGCTCCGATCAGGATTCATCACTGTCTGTATCGCGTGTTGCCCTCCCCTTATGAGGTCCGCGACGGTTGAGCATGCTCGTTGCGACGGTGAGAAAGACGAATCGGTGGCGGTCGGCTATACGCGTGCATCGACATCGCTCTCCCGCGCCTTGATTTCGTTAAGGGACGGGCAGTCTATCGTGACGGTTAAGCGAGCACAATAGCGGAGCGGATGATGGCGATAGGGGCGCGATGATAGCGTGACCGCCAGTGGTCCGTCTCGACAATCACTCTGACACGTCAGGGAATGGAGCGAGTGGCTTCCGCCCGCGAACCCCCGTTAATCCGTCTTGACGGGACGGAGTCCCAATCCGCAATCTCGTTCTGTACCTGGTATCGAATGCTGGCTGTACAGCGGAACATTGAACGGCCAGTACGTGACGCTGACAACCTTGTTGCAGGCAGGGCAAACGGCGTTGCGGATCTTCGTCATCCCGTGATCTTGCTCGATCTAAGAGCGACGCCCCGCGCCGACACTGACTCTCGGTGCCTCGTATTTCCCTCCCGTTTCAAGTGCCGTGCAGCCCACGCTGGCCCATGAGGCCTTCCACCGTCCCGGCTGGATCCGAAGGCGCGGTGCGACGGCGCTCACACCACGCCCCCGGGTTGCAGGCGCCGGACGGCTACTTCACATCCCCCGCCGAGGTAATCGTGTCCCGCTTGATGTCGCAGCCCTGGCCCACGGCGACGATCTGCTTCTCTTCCCTGGTCTGGTCGTAGACGACCAGGCAGTTCCCCACGCGCCACCACTGGGTCGACGGCTTCGTGGCACATCCGGCGAACACGAACGCGATGAGCAGCGTGAAGAACAACAGCACCCGACGAGGCTTCATACGACCTCCAAATCTCAACGCCAGGCCCCTGTGGCCTCAATGTGAAGTCTCACGAGACTACCCGCGCGTAGACGAGTGACGCGCGGGTCACCGTAGAAATTGGAATGGCGGCGATGCCAGTGTCAGGGCTGAGGCGCTTCAACGTTGGCAGTGCCCCCAGGGCTCGACGCGGGGAGCGCGCGGCATCGAGCAGCAGCACACGCGGTCGATAGGGGCGAAGCACCCGACGGGCTCCCGCGAGCGAGGCGCCCCGGCTGGCGATGCGCTGCCTGGCGAGGACGGTCTGGCATCGCAGACGCTTCGCTGCGTCCGCAACGACGACGATTGACAGGTTGGCTTCGCTGGTCTTCGGGGCGTCGGATCGTGTCACGGCATAGCTTCATGCCACGACACGACGGTCGCCGACAATCGGACCTAGGTCTATCCGACCTTTGTCTGAGTCGAGGCGGCGCGGCCGACGGCGACGGCCAGCTCGAGCCTCGTGCAGAGTCCGAGCTTCCTGAAGATGCTGGTCAGGTGAACACACTCGGTTGGCTCGTATAGCCCGACGCCGGATTTCACAGGAGCGCGTGGAGGCGATCCGTCAAGTGTTTGGTCCTGCCCACTCCGGCTTTGGTGCCCGTTCGCGCTGACTCGCGGACAGAACGCGGGACAGCGCCCTTTTAGGACGCCACTCCCGCGACGGCGAACCGCTTGACGATGAAGTGTTCCAGCGAACATCCTCTATGGACTCAACGAGGGGCCACATGGTCAGCCGCCGAAGCTGACGGCCGTCGAGCGTCAGGCGTCGGTCCGCCGTGACCCCGCGGACGTGGAGCGTGCGCTCGACATTATTTGCGAGGCGCTGACCGACTGGCAGGGCATGCTGCGGCAAGAGACGGGCCCGGCCCGGCGCGCGATGCAGGCGCTGCTCAAGGGTCGTCTCGCGTTCGTCGAAGGCGCGCGACTCCCTGCGCGCGCGGAGGCCCCGCCGGCCCTCGTTTGAAGGTGATCCGGACCTACTTGCCCTTGACGAAGCCGTGCTTGACCAGTCGCAAGTCCTGGTCCCCCACGAGACCGATCCCCGGCGCGTGATACTTGTATTCGGTTCCAGAGCTGATCGCCGAGCTTTCCTTCACTTTCAGGCATCTGGCGAACGTTCCCGCCGGTGTCTTGCACGTCTCGTTCAGGCCGACGATCTCCGCCCGGTCCATGGCCACGCCGGGCGCGACCTCCTGGTAGTACTTCATCTTCAGTTTCGGAGCTCCCGGCATCATCAGGCCCGCCTTGGCGCCGTTCTGGCCGGCGAGCCACGAGCCGTCGTGCTTGACGACCTTCCCTTTCTCGTAGAAGTCGACGTCCTCGCCGAAATAGAAGACGTCCTTCGTTTGCTCGCAGATCGCGAAGTAGTTCCGCGCCACCTCAAACAATTCTCCCTTCTTCCACTCTCTCTCCTCGACCACGCGCGTGACCACGCCATCGATCGTCCTGGTCTCGTCGAGGACGGTGATCTCGACCTTCGTACCGCCTCCTTCCAGCACCAGCTGGAAGCCTGGCTCCAGCACGAAGTAGTCGTTGCGGCCCGTCGTCTGCAATTTGCAGCTCGAGATCGCGAACTCCTGTTGCCACGAGGAGTTCGTGGCCCAGCCCACCCCACATGCCGAGGACAGTGCGAAGATCACGGCAGCGAGAACGACACTTCGCGGAATTCGCTTGGTCATGGCTTGCCTCCGCTCGCGCGTCACCTGATGTTCACCACCAGAACTTGGCAATGACGGACATCGCTTGGTCAGCGCGACGAATGACGGGGGCTTCCTCGTCGCCCTGGTTCCTCAAGAAGGCTTGGCCGGGGTAGAACCAGCCCATCCTCACGTCCAGTCCGAGCCGCCGCAGACCGAAGAGCCGGCGGAATCCGATCACGAGGTCCAAGCCGCTCCCGACGTCCTTGCTGCGCGGCCTCAGGGGGTCGACCTGGTTCATCTCGGCCGTGAGGGCGGAATTGGAAAGGCTCTGGGCGAACTCGTCCAGCCGGTAACGGTGCCAGACCACGTCGACGAAGACGTTGGAGAACGGCCGAAAGCCCACCCCGGCCGTGAAGATCTCGATATTGCTCAGCTCCGGGTCCAGGGCCTCGCCATAGATCTTGAACTTGGACAACCCGCCGAACCGCGTTTCGTTCGTATGCAGGCCGGATTGACGGAACTGGTTGTTGTGCCGGTCGTTCGGGCTCTCGTCGCCGCTCCCGACCGCATAGCTGACAGTGATGCTCGGCGAGAACGGGATCCAGGGGAACCGATACGTGGCGCCCACATCGTATCCGTGAGCCGCGAACCTTTTGGTCGGCGTTCCGCCCCTGACGGGCCCCCCGACCGAAGGCCCATCCTTGCCGATCAGCTGCGCGATCTCGATCCAATAATTGAAGCTGTCGGACGGCCTGCCCAGGGCGCGCACGCCGATGAGCTGAGCTCGCGTCTTCCGTTCGAGGAGCCTGCGCTGCTTCTCGGTGAGCAGATCGTCACGGACGATCGTGTAAGCAGCGAATCTGTGGTCCTCGATTCCGCGGTAGTCCGCGTACAGGATGTAGGTGTCGATTCGGTCCCTCGGCTGACGCTGATTGGGCGCCAGATCCAGGTCCAGGTAGACCTCGCGTCCGGCGGTCGCCTCGATGCGAAATGGGCCGGCCTTGACGGCGACACTGGCGATGTCGAGCGAGGTGTCATACAGCCAGTGCCGCTCGTCCTCGTAGTTCTTTCGGCCCACCGAGATCTCGAAGGGGGAAATGATCTGATGGACCTTCACGAATGCCTGGTCGACGAGGAGCGACAGGCGCCGTTTCGGCGCGCGCTCTAATTCTCCGTTCGGCAGGATGACCTTGCTCTCCTCCTGGACGGGGATCTCCCACTCGAGTATCCCTTCGAGCACTGTCTCGAGCCAGTCGTAGGGGCGATACACGATGATGCCGTTCAGCTGAGGCTTCAGGAGGAGGGAGTTGTCGCGGACGAGGTCGTGAAGATCCCGGTTGCGTCGGTACACGATGTCCGACTCGCTGCCGTAGGCATATTGATACGTCAACCGTGTCGTGGCGGGTGGTGGTGGAGCTCCCGCCTCAGGCTGCTTCGGCGGCAACTGAAATTGCACCTTGAGACGGGTGCTCTCGTCGTCCAGGTCGCTCCAGCGCCCGTCGTCCGTCGTGCTCGGTAGCAGCGCGAAACGAAGCGCATCATCGCCGTGGTCACTGCCACGTCGAGGCAGGAGTCGCCACTGGATCGACGGACTGCCGCCGGCCGGTGCCGCCGCCTCGGACTCGGTTGGACGAGTCGTGGCCAACGTCTCGGTATGCGGTGGTGACTGTTCCGCCCCGGCCGCCTGAAGCCCGACCGTCAAGGCGACGGCCAGCACGGTCGATGGAAACGCGCGGTTCACGCGTCGGCTAAGCTGCCTCGAGCTGGCGTTCGGCCCGCCCCGAAGGCCACATAGAGCGCCGGCAGGACGAACAACGTGACCAGGGTGGAGGCGATCAGGCCGCCGATGATCACGATGGCCGTGGGCTGCAGGATCTCGAGCCCCGGAATCTGCCCGAAGACGACGATCGGCAGAAGGGCAGCGAGGATGGCCACCGAGCTCGCAAGGATGGGCGACAGCCGTTCGCCGGTTCCGCGGAGGACGACGTCGCGAGGAGACGGCATCCTTTCGTCTCCCTCGAGATGGCGGTAGTGATGGATCAGCGAGAGGCCGTTCCGCGCGGCGATGCCCAGCACCGCCAGGAACCCGACGATCGAGCCCAGGGAGATCACGCCGCCGCTGACGAACGCCGCGAGCAGCCCGCCGACGACGGACGCCGGAAGAGCCAGGAACGCGAGCACCGCCAGACGCCAGCTCCGGAATGACGCCTGCAGCAACAGGAAGATTCCGATGACGGAGGCGACGGCGATGCCGAGCATGCGGCGCTCGACGCCCTGGCGCTCGCGGTACTCTCCGAGGATCTTCGGGCTGTGCTCGAGCGGGAACTGGATCCGATCGAGGCTGTCGTCGATCGCCTCGACCACCGAGCCGAGATCACGGCCCGACACGTTCGCGACGACATCGACGTACGGCGCGAGGGCCTCGTGCTTGATGACCGTCGGCGTCGACACGATGCTCACGTCCGCGACGTCGGCCAGACGCACCTGGTTGTAATCGAACTTCCCGACCCACAGCTCCCGCAGATTGGTCAGACTCTGGCGTGTCTCGGGGGCTCCCCACACGACCACGTCGAGGATCTTCTGCTCGGCGGAGAGCAAGCCGACGGTCAATCCGGAGAACACCGTCGCGGAGACGCGCCGGACGTCGCCCGGCTTCACGCTCGCCTTGCCCGCGCGCTCGAGATTGACCGTGACCGAGACCTGTGGCTCCTCCACCTGGCCTTCGGCGCGCAGGTCGACGATGCCGCGGATGCCGGACAGCGCCGCCCTGACTTCCTCCGCCTTCGTACGTAGGATGTCGGGCTTGGGACCGTAGATGCGCACGACGAGCGGCGTGGTCGCGCCGGTCAGCGCCTCCCCGACGGTGTCGCGCAGGTAGGCCTGCACGTTGCTATCGAGACCGGGGTAGCCGTCGATCGTCTCGCGAATGGCGGCGACGGTCTTGTGGTAGGGGGCGTTGGGATCGATGCTGATCCAGATCTGGCTCGAATTGATCCCCACGACCTGGTCGCCGGTCACTGCGCGCCCGACATGAGCGCCGACGCTCCGCACCCCCGGGAGCGTCTGCAGTTCGCGGCTGACTCGAGACGTGATCCGGTACGTCTCCGCGTAGGACGTACCGGGGGCGGTGCTCACGTTCACGAGCAGGTCCCTCTCCTTGAAGGCGGGGAGCAGCGACTGCCCGAGAAAGGGTGCGACCGCAACGCCGACCACGAGCACGACGCCGGCGACAGCATAGATCACGCGAGGCGCCCGAATGACAACTCCCAGAGCCGTCTCGTATCGGTCGCGAAGCCACGCGGCAACGGGCGGCTCGCCGACGCGGCGGGACCGTGCGCCGAGGAGGATCAGGCTCAGGGCAGGCGTGACGCTCAGTGCCACGGCCATCGAGGCGACAACCGCCAGCACGTAGGACCGGGCCAGGGGTGTGAAGAACGCTCCGGAGATCCCCCCCATGAAGAAGATGGGCATGACGGCGAGGACGACGATCAGCGTGGCGTAGATCGCGATGCTTCGCGTCTCCAGCGTCGTGTCGTGGATGAGCGTCAGGAGCGAGGCGCGGTCGCCTTCCTTGCGCTCGCGCAGCCGCCGCGCGAGCTTCTCCACGTCGACAACGGCGTCGTCGACGACGACGCCGAGGGCGACGAGAAGGCCGGCGAGCATCATGGTATTGAGCGTCGCCCCCGTCAGGTCGAGCACGATCACCGCCGTCAGGAGCGAGAGCGGGATGGACACGACACTGATGAGCGCGCTGCGCCAGTCGAACAGGAATGCGCCGATGACGAGAACGACGAGAACCGCCCCGAACAGGATCGCCCGGGCGAGATTGGCGAACGAGTCTTCGATGTACGACGCCAGCCGGAAGACGCCGGGGTCGATGTCCACGCCGGGAAGACCACGACGCAACTCCGCGAGTGCGGCCTCCACTCCGCGCGTGACCTCAAGTGTGTTCGCGGACGGAAACTTGTCGACGACGAGCAGGAGGCCGTTGCCGTTGTTGACGAACGCGTCGCCGATCAGGGGCGGGTGGGCGAACGTCACCTCGGCGATCTCACCCAGCGACATCGTCTTGCCCGTCATCAGCAGGTGCTGCGCGCCAACGGCGACCTTGGCCATGTCCTCCGGCGTCGTGATCGGCATGCCGTGATAGACGCCGAGCCGCTGATTGCGATTGTCGATCCACCCTCCGGTGACGGGCGCCGATCCCTTCAGGAAGGTCAGCGGCGTCACCCAGAAGGCGTCTCCGGCGGCGGAGATGATGTCGTCCTGCATCAAGCGGGAGTCGCGCAGCCGGTCGGGATCGATGTGGACGTGCAGCTGCCGCAGTCGCTGGCCCCAGATCGCCACGTTGGCCACACCGGGCACGCCCAGCAGCTTGGGCTTGATGGTCCAGCGAGCGAGCAGAGAGAGCTCCGTGGGCTCGACCTTCTTGGCCGCGATCGCGATCATCATGAAGCGGCTGGTCGTCGACCGGGGCTGGAGCATCGTCGGCGGCGTCGAAACGTTCGGCAGGGTGTACGCGAGCGTGAGGCGCTCCTGGATCATCTGCCTCGCCCGCATGACGTCGGTGCCCCCCTGGAACGTGAGGGTGATCGACGAGAGACCGGTCACCGACTTCGACCGGATCGACTGCAGCCAGGGGATGCCACTCAACAGCTCCTCGAGGTTGAGCGTGATCAGGCTTTCCACCTCCTTGGCGGACAGCCCGATCGCTTCGGTCTGGACCTCCACGACCGGCGCCGCGAACTCGGGGAACACGTCGACGGGCATGTTCCGAAGTCCGACGGCTCCGAACGCGACCAGTGCAGCCGCGACACCCACGACCAGGAAGCGGAACTGCAGGCTCGAGCCAATGATCCAGCGGAACATGGCTAGATCCTCCACATACCTTTATTTACCAAAGACTTCTGCGCCGTACAGCAGGGCCGCGCCGACAGTGACCACCGCGGTCTTGACCGGCGGGCCCTCGGACAGCACCGCCAGATCACCGATCACCCGCTCGATGCCGATCTTTTGCCGTTCGAACGTCCGCGGGGCCGTGTTCACGTAGACCCAGGTGGCGCCCTGAGCGTCGTAGTAGACGGCGCCGTAGGGCACGACCGTCCGCACCTCCTCGTCCCCGGCCAGCTGCAACTCGACACGCATGCGCGTGTTCGGCGTCAGGCCGTGGTCCTTGCCGGGCACCGTGTAATACACCTTCAGCATGGAGCGCTTCGTGTCCTCGACCGGCGGCAGGCCGGATGGTCGTGCCAACAGCTCAGAGCCGGACGCCTCGCGCGTGGCCAGCGGTAGCAGGCGCGCGGGCCTGTCCTTTGCCACCCGGTCCCATTCGACCTGGGTCAGCGTCACGAGCATCCAGGCATCGCCGGCGGGAGGCGCTGTCGTCACTGCCGCAACCCGGTGGATCGTCGGTGACGCTGCGGGCGAGGCGAAGCCTCCAACCTTTGCGCTTCCAAAGATGCTGCCTCCAGATCCGGGGCTGGCCGTCGCCGGCTGCTTCTCCGGTTGAGCGACGACCAGGCCACCGACCATCTGCCTGCGGACGATCGGCTGCTTGCTCACCGTGCCCGTCTCGATGCCCAGCCGTTTCGCCGCAGTCTCGCTCAGAGTGATGCGCTTGACCGGGCTCCCGGGGATGCTCTCCAGCTTCACCGCATCGCTCTTGGCGCCGGCCGCTGCCGCGGGCGCCGTCGCGGCCGGGACGGACAGGACCGCAATCACTGCCAGGGAAATGAGCCCGCCGATCACGCATTCGGCTTTCATCGAGCGCTCCTCCTCGCTGACCTGCTTGCTTTCTCAGAACCGCGGCACGACGCCATCCTTGCCGACGAAGATGAACACCGCCATATACCGGCCGTCTGGGCCCTCCTGCGCGCCGGCCACCACGTGGGCGCCGGGCTTGAGCAGGCTGAAGTCTCCGCGCGACATCGCGAGCACCGGCACGTCGCGCGGGACTTCGACGTCGGTTTCCTCTTCTTCCGTCGGGCCGAACTTGATCGAGATGACACGGTCCTCCATGTCATCCACCCAGCCGTGCGTCATCACGCTGGTCGGCGTGAGGTCCCACTTTCGATGCCCCACCGCGATGCCACGAAGCTGCTCGTCGATGATCCGCAGCTCGTACCCTCGGTGCAGCCAGCTCAGCGAATCGCGGACGATGGGGCTGTAAATATCGTCGCCGAGCTTCTCGGAAACCGCCCCGACGTACTTCCCGAAGGTGACGTCCGCGAAGCTGGCCTTCGACAGCCCGAAGATGGTGACGGACTCCGAAAGGTGGAGGCGCACGGTCTTGTTGTCGCTGCCGCGCACGACGATGAGCGACTTCTCGACCGAGGCGAGGACACCCCGGATACGCTCGGGCTCCGCGTTTTGCGCCCAGGCCGGCATGCCGGCGAGCGGCGCCACGGTCACGGCAACGATCACCCCGCAACGACCGAGCTGGCGGAGATTCATGGGCGCGTCCCTTCGGGTGCTACCGCGCGAGGGAACGAGTCGTCGATCGTTTGGCGCGATTGGCGTCCGAATCGGAGATACAGGAGCGGCACGACGAAGAGGCTCAGCAGGGTCGACGTGACGATGCCTCCCAGGATGACGACGGCCATCGGATGCTCGATCTCGTTCCCGGGAACGCTGCCGGCCCACACCAGCGGCACCAGCCCCAGACTGGCGCAGAGGCTCGTCATCAGGATCGGCGACAGCCGTTCGTTCGCGCCACGCAAGACGAGACCGATGCCGAACGGCTCACCCTCGACGTGCTCGAGATGCCGGTAGTGCTCGAGGAGCATGATGCTGTTCCGCGCCGCGATGCCCAGGACCGTGATGATCCCGACCAGGGAGCCGAGCGAGACGACACGGTCGCTCATGAAATTCGCGAGCAGGGCGCCGACCAGCGCGGCGGGAAGGGCGAGGAAGATGAGGGCCGCGAGCCGCCAGTTGCGGAAGGTCGTCTGCAGCAGGAGGAAGATCACGATCGCCACGACGCCGCCGGCGATGAGCAGATTCGTCTGCGCCGCCCGGCGCTCCTTGTACTCTCCGAGCAGGTGCGGGTGGTAGCCGATCGGGAACTGGACCTTCGCGAGGCGGGCCTCGACCTCGCTGACCACCGAGCCGAGATCGCGGCCCCGCACGTTCGCGTGCACGTCGAGGCGTCGGGAGCTGTTCTCGCGCCGGATCTTGTTCGGCGTCGGCGCCACGGCCACCTCCGCCACTTCTCCCAGCCGGACCCGGCCGCCGTAGGCCGTGTCGATGGGGAACTCGCGGATGGCGTCCACGCTGCCACGGACCTCTGGCGGCGACCACACGAACACGTCGTAGACCTTCGCGTCCCTGTGGATGTCGGTGACCTCGACGCCCGTCATCAACACGGCCGCCGCCCGGCGCACGTCGCCCGGCTTGAGGCCATGGCGCGCGGCCGTCTCGAGGTTCGTCGTGATCTGTATCTGCGGCACGTTGACCTGCTGCTCGACGTGCAGATCGACGAGACCCGGGATGTCCTTGATCGCCGCCTCCACCTCGCGCGCCTTCGCCCTCATGACCGAGAGCTCGGGTCCGAAGATGCGGATCACGATGGACTCGCCCGCACCCGTCAGGACCTCCTTGATCCGCTCCTGGAGGTAGGTCTGCACGTCGCGGTACAGCCCGGGATAGCTGGCCACGGCCGCCTCGATGGTGGCCCGCGTCTTGTCGTAGTCGACGGCGCGGTCGACGCTGATCCAGTTCTCGGTGAAGTTGACGCCGTACGGCTCGTCGCCGGCGACGGCTCGCCCGATGTGGGCGCCGAAGTTGCGCACCCCGGGGATCGCCCGGAGCTCGCGACTGGCCTGCTGGGTGATGCGCACGGTTTCGGGGTGCGAGGTTCCCTCCGGGGGCACCCAGTGCATCAGGAAGTCGCGCTCCTTGAACGTCGGAAGCAGCGTGTGCCCGAGGAAGGGGAAGACCGCGAGGCCGGCGACGACGACGACGAGAGCCGGGGCGTACACGGTGCGTGGCGTCCGGACGGCGCGTGACAGGAGCGCCCTGTACGCCCGCTTGAGCGGCGGCAGCAGCGGGGACTCGCGCTGCTGGATGCTCCGGCGGCCCACCAGCATGAAGCAGAGGGCCGGCGTGACCGTCAACGCCACCACCATCGACGAGAACATCGCGATGAAGTAGGCGAGGGCGAGCGGCGCGAAGAACGAGCCCCCGAGCCCGCCCATGAAGAACACCGGGGTCACCGTCAGCACGATGATCAGCGTCGCGTGCACGATGGCCGCGCGCACCTCGAGTGAGGCGTCGATGATGACGCGCGCGATCGAGCGGCCGTCGCCCATCAGGCGGTGCTCTCGGAGGCGCCGGACGATGTTCTCGACGTCGATGATCGCGTCGTCCACGACGTCACCGAGCGCGACGATGAACCCGGCCAGGACCATCGTGTTGAGCGTGGCGCCCAGGTGATAGAGGACCAGCGCCGCCGTCGTGAGCGACAGCGGGATCGCGATGGCGCTGATGAGGGCCACCCGCCACTCGTAGAGGAAGGCGCCCAGCACGACGATGACCAGGATGAGGCCGCCGACCAGCGCGAAGGTCAGATTGCTCATCGACTGCTCGATGAAGGTCGCCGGCCTGAAGATCGTCGAGTCGATCTCGATGCCCGGAAGACCGGGCCGCATCTCGGCGAGGACTTTCTCGACCCCCCGCGTCACCTCGAGCGTGTTGGCCCACGGGAGCTTCTCGACGATCATCATCAGGCCCACGCCGTCGTCGATGACGGCGTCGCCGATGAGCGGCCACGTGTCCCACTTCACCGCGGCGACCTCGTTCAGCCGCGGCGGGTTCTTGCGCCTGTTCTTCGACGCGACGGACACCTCGGCGAGATGCTCCGGCGAGAAGACCGGTGAGTCGAAGTGGATGACGAGCCGCTGGTTGGGCGTGTCGAGCATCCCGTCGATGCGCGTCTTCGCGGCCTGGGTGTATCTCAGGAGGCCGAAATCCAGGGCGTCCGAGGTGGTCTCCATGACCTCCTCGAGCGTGACGTCGTGGGCACGCATGCGACCGGGGTCGACCTGCACCTGCAGGGACTTGATCTTCTCGCCCCAGATCGGAATGTTCGCGACACCCGGGACGGACAGGAGACGGAACTTGATCGTCCAGTACGCGATCATCGAAAGGTCCATCAGGTCGTGGGTCTTCGACGACAGTCCGATCTTCATGACGCGGCTCGTGGACGACAGCGGCTGCAGGATGATCGGCATGCCGGCGGACTGCGGCAGACTCGAGATCCCCAGCTTCACGCGCTCCTGCACGCGCTGTCGCGCGTCCATGAG
>WNEQ01001091.1_pt1 | contig 14479 bp, 18 predicted proteins | sample 5399971 | NCBI WGS metagenome assembly WNEQ01 (sample SAMN13153330, study PRJNA577476) | soil metagenome | isolation source: 20 cm grassland meadow soil 2 days after 1st rain plot 5 | place: USA:California | collected 2015-09-18
CACCGGCAAGAACAAACGCCTTCATTGGTACCTTGCGGTTTCGCGGCGGGTCTCCGACCGGTATAAGGACTTCAATTGCCTGCAAGCCAAAAATCCTGGGAAGGGCCACCCCTAGCACGAGGCGGTTACCCCCACGAGGTCCGGAGGAACCACTCCAGCGACGCAAAACCGCTGTGCAAGACCCCCCTCCCCAGGGAACGATTCCGTGTCCGGCAGTGATTCTGGGCGAGACAGCTGATTCAGGGCACAATCCAGGCTTAGATGGGAAGGCAAATCTAGGGGTCTTATCCGCGTCTCCTCGAACGATTCTAGGGAATAACAAGGAGACTCTACCATTTCCAAGATCAGGGCTGATAATGGGTGATTTCTGACAACGAACGCGTATCTCCATCCTAAGTCGAAGCTCATTCAGAATATTGGAAGTCGTGAGTGATTGTTGAGGAGCGGGTTTCCTGGTCGGCGAAACGTGAATTACGTTTTCTTACTCTAATAAGTAAGGAAGTCGGGGTTCAATGTCTTCGTTGCTAGGCTTGGATGGGTCCCCGGCTCAAGGAATCCTCCAAGTCCGCGTGTTCCTCATGAAGCCCATGAATGTACCACACTTGTAGATCAAGTCCATCGATGGCCGTTGTCTTTGTCGAAAGCACTCTTGCGCCGGGTCTCATGACCCAGTGAGACAATCCTTCTTCCAAGTCCTCGCGAGGAACCTCCGGAAAGCCAGTTTGAAAATCTGCGAAGCTCAATTCAGCTTCTGGATTCAGATAGGGATCGTGGAATCGATGACGGAAGAACTCGATGATCTTGCCTAATGGCAGGACCTTTTCGATCCTCGTAGGCTTGTTCTTTCTCGCTTTGCTAGTCATGAACCATCACGTGTACGTTGATCTTTGGAAAATGGCAACGGAAAATATGGCTGTTACAGTACCCGGACCCGACTGTCGAAGGTAGCCATTTCCCCTATCCTCACCCATGCAGGGATAGTAGGGTCCTAGTTAATACTGACCTTAGACGGCAAGACCTGCTCGACCACTTTGATCGATAACGTAAGATCGTTCCTCTCCGCGATCAAAGGCCGAAGACTCGGCTCGATAGAACCCTGCGCCAGTTTCAGAGAATCCTCGTCAAGCTCCCCGCTCTTGTGATCCAGCTTCGCATTGACGAGATATCTTGTCAGGCTCGTGATTTGTCCAGTGATCTCGGCTAGTCTAGATCGCATTGAGCCGACTAGGGCGCTTGCCAGTTTCACTTTGTCCAAGTAGCCTGCCTTTTGCGACTCCAGGAGCTCCGAGTAGATTTCCCCGTCAATCTCCCTTGAATCCTTCAATGACTCAAGAGCGCCGACCCGCTTTCTCAACAGCGTAAGCTCAGAAATGATGTCCTCGGACTCAAGCTTCCACTCCGGGGATATCGTGATTGTCTTCGGGGTGAGGGCCATTTGCCTGGCTTTTGCTGTTAGAATAATTCCGCCTGTTGCTTCTACCTGGACGCCTTCCATCTCGCCGAAGTGATTCCGTTCGATGCCTATCACGCGTCCAAGCAATCTGCCGTAGATATCGCTGACACTTCGCCCCAGGAGAGCTTTCGTCTCCAACTCTGGAGATAGCAACAATAGTCTACCTCACTCGATGAGCTGGATTCACGATCTGAGGAATCTCTGGGAATTTCTCCTTCATCTTCTGCTCAGCCATGAGATCTGCCTCCTTCAGGATGTGAGCAGACTCATCATTGACGGGGATTGACATTCCATCGGCGTCGACGGCCTCCCCGATTTCCATCGTGAGATTTTCTAATGAGTCTTCAACATCTCCGATGCCTGTCGAAATCTCGGGAAGTTTGCCCTCCAGTTCTCCTCTCACTGTGCCGAGTAGTCCCCTGACAGAGCCCATGCTGTGAACCATGTCCCCGAACTGTTCCACCGTCTCAAGGCGCAATAGTGCTTGTTCGAGGCAGATCTGGCTTCGGAGGGATGTTTTGATGAGTTTTCGAATTTGCACGCATTCGTTGGCGAAAACCGTGGCGGTCTGCGTATCTCGTGCTTCCAATGCTTTCGTGCATTTGTCCCGGAGCGTTTGGTCTCGTGATTCCATCTGGGTGATGCTACGTTCTAGCCGTGTCGTTTGGAGGCGGAGCTTGTGGGACGCGAACTGGATCCGCTGTCTCATTGGTGTCGGCTTTATCGCTTCCCGAATCCTATCTGTCAATGAAGGGTTATCGCGGAACATCGTCAGTCTCCTATCATCCTGTTTTCCGGCGTGAGATACAAGGGGGGTCTGAGGTGCACCTGGTGCTTGGCTTGTGACGCTTGGCGGGGCAGTGCGGTGGTCATGAAAATCGTCGTTCCCTGGTTCCGGTTCAGTCCTCTCAGAAGAGGAATCAGCAGGTTTGTAGCCGACCCATCCAAGTCACCGGTTGGCTCGTCGATCACTAGTAGTTCGGGCTTGACGGCCAAGGCTCTTGCGAGATCGATTCGTCTTCGTTGGCCGGCGCTCAGCCCATCAGGGTATGACCGTTCGATCTTGTCTAATCCGAAGAATGCGAGAGCTTCTTTGATCCTTTCATCGCGATCTTTTCTCGGGACCCCCGCTAGCGATAGAGCTAGGTGCAGGTTTTGCGAGACAGTCATTTGGGGAAGTGCGGTGGGCCTTTGAAACACGGCTGCTGTCTTAATGAGAGCGCATCGTTTTACGAATGATTCCCGTGTGACATCATGGTCGCGGAAGCTGACGGATCCATGAATCGGCTTCTCCAATCCCAGGATAACGTTGACGAGTGTTGATTTTCCCCAACCGGACCCACCGAGCACGGCTAGGAAGTCTCCTTGATCCACTTTCAAAGAAACGCCTTGATCGTAGAGGCGCAGGATCCCTTTGACTGAAGGGTATTCGACTACCACTGACCGGGTTTCGATCACGGATGACATGGCTTGCTAACTCTTGTAGTTCTCAACGAACGACGAGGATCGAATTCTGCGAAGGCTCGGCAGCGAGTAGAACGACCCTCCTGTAAGCAATAGGACGATCACTGCTGCGACTAGATTGAGGATCGAAGTTGTTGTTAGAAACTCTTGGAGTATTACTGGAGAGAATGCGACCAGAGCAATGATTGCTCCCCTGATGAAGTATCGTAGGAGAATCTGCCAGCCGGAGCCTCCATACGCGAAGAGGGCCAGTTCCTCTCTCGTCCGTCTCGTCGTTGTGGAGACAGATGCTAGGGCACATGTCGGGGGGGCAACTAGGAGAGAGAGCCAGAGCCTCGAACCGAAGAGCGTGGGACTTAATGCAGCAAGAGAAGCTTCCACGGCCACGATTCCCATTACCAGGATTGCGAGCAGGTCCGTGGCTTCACGTGGGACGGCGCCGGATAAGACAATCGGGGTCCAGGATGGCTTTTCCAAATAGGATCGACCTTTCTATTCTGGACCTGCCATAGACCGGAGGAACATTCCCAAGCGTCCCTCGTCGTATGTCCTGATGACTGAGGAGGCGAAATCGATGTCAAGGTTCATTGAACGGAGCTTTGATAGAACCGCGTTCACGTCTTCTTTGTTGCGGGCGACTATGAAGACGAGTCCTTCTGGGGTCCCGAGGGAGCTGATTACGTTAAGGGTCTCTGGAATCTCACATATTTGTTTCAGAATGTCTTCTCTGGAGGGGCTGCTGGGAAAGTTAGCGGCGACTATCACTTGTTCAGAGAGGCCGAGCTTTCCGAAATCAATGAGGGTTGTGTACTCGCGGATAATGTGCGCGTCTTCTAACCGGTTGACTCTGTAGGCGATCACATTGGGATGCAGAGCGAGCTTGCGGCCTATCTCAACGTAAGACTGTTTGGAGTTCTCCACGAGCTCCGCGAGGATTCGCAGGTCAGTTCCGTCAAGGTTCACGTCTTTCATCCTCTACGATGCCTTGAACGATTCGTCCCAGTCGAAGTAGCGTTTGATGATGTTCTGTGAGACGCTTGGCCTCCGGCCCACGATGATAGTCTCAAAGTCTTCCATGGTAATCGGGTCTGGAATCGCGTTGAGATCGTTAGCGGCGCCGCGTTGGAAGAAGTCGCGAACGACCTTGATCTGCGTTGACTGGAATAGATCGCGAATGTCTCCCCCGGAATAGCCTTCGGTCCTTCTTGCCAGCTCGGCGAAGTCGACGTTGTTCTGGAACTTCAGATTCTGAGCATAGATCTGGAACATGTCCATGCGAGCTTTGACGTCTGGCAGTGGGACGTAGATTCTCTTCTGGAACCGTCGGATGAACGGTTCGTCTAGGACCCATGGCTTGTTCGTTGCGCCGATAAGATAGACGTGGAGTTTCCTGTTCTTGTCTAAGATTCCATCCATCTCTTTCAGGAATTGGTTTCGAACCCGAACCTCTCCGCCGACCTCTTCTCCCCGGACGCCCATTAGCGAGTCGATTTCGTCGATGAAAACGATCGCTGGCTGCCCATTCTCAGACACTTCCCTTGCCTTTGTGAATAGTTGGGAGACGTTTCGTTCCGACTCTCCAAGCCACTTTGACATCAGGGACGCAGCGTCGGCGCAGAAGAACATCCCCTTTATCTCGCTCGCAATGGCGGCAGCGAGTAGAGTTTTTCCACAACCTGGGGGTCCGAAGAATAGTATTCCTCGAGGCCAGCCAAGAGGAAAGAGATCTGGTCTTCGAACAGGGAAGATTATCGACTCTTCGATTGCCCTCTTCGGCTTTTCCAGATCCGCGATGTCGCTCCAGCTGATGTCCGGTTTCTCTGTCAAGACCCACTGGTCGAGTTTGACGGTCTTTGAGTCGCGGGTCTCAGTGGAGTCCATAGAATGAGCGATTGGCTCGTCGGACTGGAGTTCTTGGATTCGTTTTTTGTAAGCTTCCACGTGTTCCGTGTAGACTTTGTTCTGAACCGCTGCTGGGTAGAGGGAGCATAGTTTGAGGAGGACTTCGATGGCCCGCTGGTACTTTGTGGCGGCGAGGCGTTTGGAGCCTTTTCTCTCTAGCTCGATTGCTTCCTTTGCGTATTTTACTGCGAGAGATTCCAGTTCTTCTGATGCTGAGATTACTTGTCCCCTCTTGTGACAGTGAAGGGCTTGAACGGGAGCACTTGTCTCCCGTCTAGTCCATGACTATCTTTCCGTCATCCTTGAGCCGTTGTAGAGAGCGCCTGATGTCGTCGCTCGGGACCAGAAGCTCTGCGGAACAGTTGTTGAGGCTGAGCTCACCGTTGTGCGTTTTGATGTAGTCTAGGAGCCTGTCTTCTAGTGGAGCCTCTTCCGATCCGTTTGTTGTGATGGCTATGGGGATCCTTTGTTCGGGCGCCCGGGTTGCAGCTTCTGGGACGGGTTGGCGAGCCTCCGGTAGAGGTAGTTCTGGGAATCGTTCCTTCATTTGTTGGGATGCGATGGCGCTGGATTCTTCGAGGACTTTGCGTGCTTCAGTGCTTGAGGCGGCCATGTCGAAACTCTGGTCTTGTCCAACCTCGCCGGTTTCAATACTCATATCGCTGAGCATGTTGTTGACTTCGCCAAGCTCGTTAGCTACCTCGGGAATAACCCCGGCGATTCTACCGCGGGTCTCGCGGACTACGCCTATGACGGGAGCCATCTGAGCCATGATGTCACCGAACTCTTCGACCGTCTGCATTCGGAGGATGACCCTTTCGAGGGCTAGTTCGCTGCTAAGAGTGAGATGTGCCATTTTTCGGATTTCAGCGCATTCGTTGGCGTAGAGGGCCGCATGAGCTGTGTCCTTGGAGAGTTGCGCTCCGATGCAGCGTTGGAACATTTCCTTGTCGCGTTGCTGGAGCCTCGAAGACATGTGCTCCAGTTTTTCCTTCTGGGAGCCGAGCCGGAACAGAGCCTGGGACATACGCTCCTTCAGAGGGATAGGGTGGACTCTGTCTTCGAACTTTCGGAACAGCCCTCGAATCCTCCTAAGTCTCCCTCACGTGAAGTACCATAACGGGATCTCTCGAGGGGGAGGTTGTCGTTGTGGTGAGTTGAGGTGTTGGAGCAATCGGTTGGGGCTGCTGGGCGGCGGGGGGCACCTGTGTCGCGTCGAGCTTCTGCAGGTAACTGTAGATCGTCTCAACGTCTTTCTTCTCAGCCATCGCGCGGACAAGACCGCTGTCGATAGCATCGCTAGCTTGTTTGTAGTTCATGTCGTCGAATTCGCCGGATGCGTGCAACATCTTGTTGCCTGCGAGGTGTGTCTGTAACTGTCGAAGCTGAGTGTTGAGAGTGCTGGTTCGCTGGCTTAGGGTGTCGATTATCTCCTTCCGTTTACCCTTCAACTCGTTAATTGCGTCCTCGTGCTGCTTCCTTAGATCTTCGTAGACGTCCTTCTGGATGTCGCCGACGCTGAACAGCTCGTCCAGTGCGCGGAGGCGTCTGGTTACGATGTCGAATTCTTTCCGAAACTCCTCTGCTTCGACCTTCCAAGCCGGTGCAAGGACGAGGGTGTCTCCGGTTATGGTGACCCTGTCGCCGGGGCATTGGAGAAACTCTCCGTTGCCTTCCTCTATTCCTACTCCCGTTACCTCGTCTCTGAGGTTGGCGGAGATGCCTACGACTTTGCCGAAGGCTCTGCCGTAGGGGTCTTGGAGGGTTCTGCCGAGGAATCTTCGGACTTGTTCAAGTGTTATTGGCATGATTTTGCACCAAAAAATGTTGTCGGAGTTACTCCTACCTTGGAATCACTGTCTCGTGTTCTGCGGTTGCGGTTGGAGAGGGTAACTCCGGGAACTTCTCGCGCATCCGTGTCTCTGCTATGGTGTTGGCTTCAGAGATGATCTTCGAGGCTTCTGGGCCTGATGCTTCCAGGTCGTAGCCTTGTCCTGTTGCCTCGCCGACTTCCATGACCACACTGTTTAGCGTGTCGGAGATCTCGCCTAGTTCGTAGCCGACTTGTGGGATGACTCCTGCGATCTGGTTCTTGATCTGGTGTACTACTCCTGCTACTGGGCCCATCATGGCTGCGACGTCGCCGAATTCCTGGATTGTTTCGAGTCGGAGTACGACTTGTTCGAGTGCTAGTTCGCTTCTGAGGGTGACTTTGGCGATTTTCCGGATCTCAGCGATCTCGTTGGCGTACATTGCGCTTCGCATTGTGTCTTTGGACATTTGGGCTTGGACGCACTTGTCGAAGAGTGACTTGTCATGCTGCTGTGTCTTGAGGTTGGCTCCTTCGAGCCTGTTCTGTTGTACTTTGAGTTTGTAGACGACCTGTGAGATCTTTTCTTTGAGCGGTTCTTGGTGGTGGATGCGATCGGTGACCTTGGAGAGTAAAGGTTCCCTTTGCTCTCGGTCCCAATTCTTCATGGACTTGTATGACATTTCTATCTTGAAAGCTGGCTTACTTGGGACATGTTCCAAGTGGGTTCTTGACATGGAAAGGTGTGAATTCATACTCTGCAGGCTAGACAAATTCTAGCTCAGGCAATAGGTTGCCTGTTGTCAACAGATATTCGGCGGGTATGTTGTGTGGTCCACAGGACGGTTTTGGTTTATATGCGGTGTCGGAAAATTGGTAGGAAGTTGTGTTTTCCCCAATCCCAGTTTAGCATTGCCAGTTAAAAACCGGATAATTCGACGCTCGTCATTGACAGTGTTGTTTCTACCAAATTGCTGATTCTGGGTTTACAACCCATGTTTTCCAGGGTTTTTGCGGTTGAACGCTTTTACCATTTTACCTCATAGAAGTCGCTTCCCTAGGATGAAAAAAATGGTACTAAACGATCTAACTCTAGAGAAGTTGATCAGCGAGATCAACGGCTACAAAGACAAAATGCGCACCATCTACGAGGAATACGGACGAGCCTCACAAGACCTCCAAGACAGGATCAACGTGTTAGGATACACGTTGAACGAGCACCTCAAAGAGACCAAAGACCAGATCGGCAGCACACCGCAAAGACTGTTGAACCTTGAGACAAAATACGTAACGGGCGAGGTCAGCGAACAAGAATACCGCGGACAACGAGAAGAGTTCAAGGGCCTCCTACAACGAAACCTCCACAGCATCGAAGAGATCAAAGACATGATCGAAGTTCTAACCCACATCGAGACCAGACCACTAGCACCAGCCGACTTCAAACAAGCAAACCCACCAGCTCCACGAACTCTCATCGAGGAATGGGCCCGAAACGCTGTTCCATTACAGGCACCAACCCCAGCACAGCAAGCACCTGCCCCGACACCCACTTCGCCAAGCGTCAAATTCGCGGCGAGCTCCATTGCCTCTGAAAGACCATGGGCTCCCCCGACAACGCCTGTCGCACCTCAACCATCGAGTAACGGCTCAACCTGGACGAATCCTCAGACCAACAATGCACCAATCAGCACCCCAGTCGCAACGCCGACCCCGGTGTTCACCCCACCGGTCCAGGAGCAAGCTCAAACAGTTTCAGCAGTCTCAGCGGACACCATCGCAGCCCCCGTTACTCCATTGACCCAATCAAGCACACCTGCCGTTGAGGATTCTTTCACTGCAGCGCCAGCTCAGGAGTACGTTGAGGATGTTGCAGACGCGCTCGTCGTCAAGGTCGTCGATGACATGCCGGCTCTCGAAGCCTCCTCAGCCGTCGCTACAACAGAGAGCGAGATTTCCCCAGTGATCCCCGGCACCGAAACTGTTCCAGGCATCGCCTCAGGACCAGACATGGCCCAGCCAAGCCTCCAGTTGCCCAGCCAGTTCTACAAGGTCGTCTGTCCCAAGTGCGGCGCTGACGTTCCAAAAGCAGCGAAGGTCTGGGAGCTCAAAGGCGGCAAGTCCAAGAAGAACGTACTCATCGGCCTCTTCCAGTGCCAAGACTGCAGGGTCAAGTTCAGAGAAGCCCTCACTCGGGACATCATCTAGAATCTACAGAACTCGGCCGTAATTTCCCCTTCACGTTTTTTTCCCGTTTCTTTTTCTGCTGAGGTAGCCAAAGCCTTAAGTCGCAAAGAGCCTTGCCCGGTTCGTCACTGTAAGGATTCAAAGAGGCTAGTGTTTGCAAATGGAAAGAGCCGAATCTAAACGTCCAGCACGTACGGAAGGAACAGAAAGAACTCCGGAAACCCGTGAACCCCGTCCCATGAACCGTGCTCCCCCGGATACCGTATTCATCGGAAAGAAGCCTTTGATGGCCTATGCGACGGCTGTCATGATGCACTTCAACATGGGATCCAAGCAATTGACGGTTAAGGCCAGAGGCCAATCGATCAGTCACGCCGTGGATGTTGTGGAGGTCGTAAGAAACCGCTTCTTCCAGGGCAAGCTGATAATCAAAGAGGTCAGAATTGGAACTGAGTTGCTCGGCGAAGGAGAAGATCAGCGGAACGTGTCTACGATAGAGATCGTGCTGTCGCGAACCGAGTAAAGATCCTACTTCATCATCCTAAGGGTACTTAGACCCCAAGTCCTCTCTACGCTGTACAGTTTCACTTCCGAGATCACCAACGGCTTTTTCATAGCGGACATGTTTTGGGGAGTTAGCTCCATGAAGAGGGGTCTCTCAGGACTGTTCGTGTAGAGGGCTCGGTCGACTAGGAAGAGCTTGTTCATGTCGCTCAGCGAGTTGTAAATTATTGCCTTTATCCGAAGGTACTCCTCGCTTACACAATCTAGTAGGACTTGGTCTGTGTATCCTGAATCTAGGACCGTTAGCTCTCCCGAAGGCCCTTGGTCAAGCTTCATTTGCTAAGCCAACAAACAAGCTCGTAGCTTTTCTGTTCGTTAGATGACTACTAGTGGAATCGGCTTATAATTCGTGTCGGTACCCACGCATCAATAGTATGGACAATGGTAACCGCCATGGTTACGATTATCCAAGAATAGATCCTTTTTCTGAGGGTGACGGGGATGCGGAGCGCGAGACTTGAGTAGGCCCCTGGGCCCTATGAAAATTCATATTTCTGGTTCAGGAATCTGTTTCAAAAAAAGGTTTCAAGAACTAGTTTTAGAATGTGATTTCCAGAAACTGGTTTCAAAAAGCGGTTTTCAAGACCTGATTCGAGCATACATCACATTTTTCCAGTCAAGTATTGGATCTCTTGAGCCGTTCTCGGAGTATAACGACACAGCGTGCCAAAAATACCTGAAATAGGCACTGCTAGCTCTGACCAAGTGAAGGATGCAACTGCCGACAGGGAGAATAGCCGTGGTGGTTCTGCTGGTCATCGCAGTTCCCGCTTTCGTCTTCTTCGTTCCTGTATTGCACCTCCCAACCTCTGACCACACCATTTGCACCAACTTCGGGGCCTACTGCCAGCGCGTTGCCCAGTATGGTTCCTTGAGCTACTTTCTTCTCTGCACCGGTGCCATTTATCAAACTGATGAGAGCTACTGGATCGGTACTTGCATGCACGGATAACACGATTCCTAGCCCGCGGATAGGTTCAGACAACTATTCGTTTGAGACCTATCCCTCTCCATTCACCCTGAGGTTACCTCTTAGGTCCACGATTTTGAGCGACAGCAACTCGGATAAGATCCTTGAGGGCAGGCCCGTTGATCTTATCGCCTTCATGAAAATCAATCGCCCGCGTTTTCTTCGCCTCAAGCCCGGCGTTGAAGAGCTTGTGCGGGTCCGGAAGACTGGCGCCTTGGAAGAAGTTCATCTTCACATTCCCCTTGAAAGCACCGACCGCTACAACCAGCCCATCGTGAGACCAGACGGCCGTGTTCCACTTCCATTCTTCGGTGATCCCCGGGTCGGCATCGTGAATGATCTTGCGAAGCCTGGCTATCACCTGGCCACGCCAGTCCTTGAGGTCTGCGATTTGCTTGTCGATAAGCTTCGAAGAGTCCATTGAAACCATTTTTCGGTTTGACCCTTTATGAACATGTCGGGTCAGACAGTCTGTTATCGAAGATAGTCGTACGCTAGCAGCGTCATGAACTCAGGAAAACTATCACTGGCCACAAGTGAGTCAAGCAAATCTCCCGCGGTCTTGTAATTCGTCTTTTCGCCAGCTTGCGATCGTGGTCCGGCGCCCGTTTTTGCCATTTCCTCCTTCAAGATGGTCCTGAATAATTCACGCGTAATCGTCTGGCCGTTAAGAAGCTTGGCGGAGTGATGAATCCACTGCCAGATCTGAGCCCTACAAATCTCCACCGTAGCAGTGTCCTCCATCAGATTGTTGATCGCCACGCAGCCGAGACCTCCCAGCCAGGACTCTAGATACCTCAGGCTGACAGCGACATTCGCTCTTAGAGACTGTTCGCTTATCTTTGGTTCGGGCACTCTGAGGAGATCATCGCGGCTTGCCTCTACGATCGCGTTATTGTACTTCGATTCTGCCGAACGGTCGTCGAAGACCTTCATTACGACTGGTACCAGGCCTGGATGGGCGACCCAAGCGCCTTCGTATCCCTCCGCGGCTTCTCGCTTCTTATCAGCGACTACTTTGTCGATGGCTTCCTGGGACCGAGGGTCGCTTCTAGTTGGAACTTGGGCAGCCATTCCTCCGATTGCGTAGGCGCCTCGTCTGTGACAGGATTGGGACAGCAGGACAGAGCTGGATTTGAGGAAGGGTGCTGTCATGGGGAGGAGTGGTCTTTCGGGAACTAGGAATCTCGGGTCTTGGCCTAGGAACTTGATCAGGCTGAAGATGTAGTCCCAGCGGCCGAGGTTGAGGGCGGTTATCCTCTCGCGCAATTCGTAGAGGATTTCGTCCATCTGGAATCCAGCTAGGATCGTTTCGATTAGGACGCTGCACTTTATGCTGGCGTGTGGAAGCTTGAGAGCTTTCTCAGAATAGTCGAAAATATCGTTCCAGAGCCGGGCTTCCAAGTAGCTCTCGAGTTTCGGGATGTAGAAGTAGGGCGCTGTTCCCAGACTGATCAGTTTTTTGGCGTTGTGGTAGAGAAAGAGGCCGTAGTCGAACAGGAAAGCGGGGACGGGGCGGGATTCAATTAGAACATGCTTCTCGATCAGGTGTAGGCCTCGGGGCCGCACCATGAGAGTTGCAAGTCTGTCTCCTAGCTTGTATTCTCGGCCATCGGGACCAGTGTATCGGATGTTCCGGTTGACCGCGTCTCGAAGATTAGCCTGGCCCTGAACGGTTCCCTCCCAGGTCGGAGAGTGGGAGTCTTCGAAATCGGCCATGTAGACATCTGCGCCCGAATTTAGTGCGTTTATGACCATTTTCCGATCGACAGGGCCCGTAATCTCCACCCGTCTTTGTCGAAGATCAGCCGGGATAGGTCCAACCTTCCATTCCGATGCCCGAATTTCACGCGTCTCTTCCAGAAAATCGGGGAGTGCTCCGTTTCGGAGATTCTCGTGAACGAGGATTCTCTTTTCCAGTAACGACTCGAGACGCGGGGAAAATTCTAGAACAAGATCTCCGACAAAGGCCAACGAGTCAGGTGTCAGTATCTCATCTAAACCTTGTATGTGGGGCCCTGCCACTTTGAGGGTTCGGGGTTCCAGTGCTAGCTCGGATCGGCTTTTCGTTTCGTCAGATAAGTGCAAACCTACTGGTTCCGGTCTCGCTCGGATTTGGTGCTTGAGACTGGAGGAGATGCTAGAACGGACTGTTCTTTGAACTGGGCTGCTTCAGTAGATTCGCTCATCGCTGTGGTCGAAGACATTCCGCTCGAGATTACGTTTGCGACCTCGTCGAAGTATTCTGTTCCCACAAACGCCTGATGCTTCACGGCCGTATAGCCAGCCGGTTCGGCCTCGAACTCTTTCCTCTGGACACGAACATAGGCCGCCATTCCTTCAACAGCGTACTGCTTCGCCAGCTCGAACATGGACACTGAGAGACTGTGGAAACCGGCCAATGTGACGAACTGGAACTTGTAACCCATCATGCCCAGTTCTCGCTGGAAACGTCGAATGCTCTCTGGATCTAGATGTTTCTCCCAATTGAATGACGGCGAGCAATTGTACGCTAGCAGTTTCCCCGGGAACACTCTATGGACGGCATCTGCGAACTTTCTAGCCTCCTCAAGGTCCGGCGTAGAGGTCTCACACCACAGGATGTCCGCGTAAGGCGCGTAGCTCATGCCTCGGGCAATAGCTGCTTCTATGCCCGGTTTGATTCTGTAGAAACCCTCCGCGGTTCTCTCACCGGTAGTATAGGGCAAGTCCCTCGGATCCGCGTCGCTCGACAAGAGTTTCGCTCCCATGGAATCGGTTCGCGCGATGAGATACGTTGGGACCCCCATTACGTCGGATGCAAGCCGGGCCGCGATCAGAGTCTTGATGAACTGATGAGTGGGAACTAGGACCTTTCCACCTAGGTGGCCGCATTTCTTCTCTGAAGCAAGCTGATCTTCGAAGTGCACTCCTGCCGCTCCAGCCTCTATCATCATTTTCATCAGTTCGAAGGCGTTGAGGGGGCCTCCGAACCCAGCCTCGGCGTCGGCAATGATGGGCGCGAGCCAGTCGACTTTACCTTGGCCGTTCATGAATTGTATCTGGTCTGCTCTCAGGAACGCCTGATTGATCCTCTTCACTAGATTCGGAACACTGTTGGCCGGGTACAGACTTTGGTCCGGGTAAGTTTGGCCTGAAAGGTTAGCGTCCGCGGCTACCTGCCAGCCACTCATGTAGATCGCCTTGAGCCCAGCCTGGACCATCTGGAGAGCTTGAACTCCAGTCAGAGCGCCGAGAGTGGGAATGAACGATTCGTCCCTTAACAGGCGCTCAAACTTTTCCGCGCCGAGTCGAGCCAGAGTGTACTCTGGATGGACGGTCCCCCGGAGCTTGCAGACCTCCTCGGCCGAGTAGGGCCGACGGATTCCATTCCAGCGGTCTGATAGCCAAGACTGAGAGAGTCGTTCAACATCTGCTCTGAGGCGCATATCTACATTTGTCAAAGCGTCTTATCGTCGATACTCCTCGCGCCCATAATAAGCGTTGACGAATCATCAGTCCGATTTCTATCTTTTGATACATATTTACATGGATAGCGATTTCCTAGATCCCGACAACGACAAGGATTATGAATCTTCCTAAGCCGCTTCTGTCGCCTGGATAGAACGGTTCGGCCTGATGGCACCAAGGACAAAGCATGCACAATTTTTCGGAAAGACAATTAAGCCCGCTGTCTAACGCGTAGAGTGTACGTGTTGTGTGAAACGTGACGTACAAAGCGTACATAGACAACATCAAGGCCAATACGGGCAGGGACCCGGAATACTTCCAGAAAATGGCAAAAGAGAAGGGGCTGGTTAAGCACGCTGAGCTACTGTCGTGGCTCAAATCGGACTGCGGACTGGGACACGGTCACGCCAACGCGATCATCATGTACATTCAGAACCCTCAACTCGCGAAGAAAAAAATACTGGAAGATGCGAAGGGAGAGAAAGCCAAGAAGTAGTTGAGCAGCGAAACACAATGACGGAACAGGCGGCCCTTTCCCGGTTTCAAGGTGAAGGGGTAATGTCTCTAGAAACCTATCGGAGGAACGGGGAGCCGGTTCGGACTCCCGTGTGGTTCTTCGAAGAAAACAGAATCTTGTACGTGCACACACGGATGATAGAACAGGCAGGGTGAAGCGGATAAG
>WNEQ01001785.1_pt1 | contig 14460 bp, 11 predicted proteins | sample 5399971 | NCBI WGS metagenome assembly WNEQ01 (sample SAMN13153330, study PRJNA577476) | soil metagenome | isolation source: 20 cm grassland meadow soil 2 days after 1st rain plot 5 | place: USA:California | collected 2015-09-18
CGCACGCCGGGGACCAGGTCCTCGAGCAAGCCTGGTTCGCAGGCGTCCACTCGAACGTCGGGGGCGGCTACGCCGACAGCGGCCTGTCGGACATCGCCTTCCTGTGGATGAAGAGGAAGGCCGAGCGCTGCGGCCTCGCATTCAATGAGAACTACGTCGAGGCGAATATCTACCCGAACGTCTCGGGCGTGCTGCGCGATTCGAAGACGGGCATGTACAGGTTGATCCCCGAGTACCTCAGACCGATCGGCGCGGTCAAGGAGGGATCGGAAGCCGCCCATCGCAGCGCGGTCGAGCGGATGGAACGCCGGGGAAAGCCGGTCTACAAACCGCGGAACCTCGTCCGATACCTCGATGCCGGCGGCCGGGTCACAACCTAGCCGCCCGGTTCGAATGGGCCCGGGGTCCTTCGCTAGACGCCCAGCGCCTTCGCCGCCTTGTCGTAGTTCTCCGGCCGGACCCAGACGATCATGCCGAAGCCGCCGCGGGCGCCGCAGGCCGCGTTGGCGGCGTGGACGTTGACGCCGGCGTCGGCGAACCGCTTGAAGATCTCGGCGGCGGCGCCGGGGCGATCGTCGCCCTGGATGAAGAACGCGCGCTTTTTGTCGCTCAGCTTCAAGGCGAGGCCCTTGGCAGCCTTGGTCAGACCGTCCAGGTTCTCGGTGACGAAGTCGATCTGGGTCGTCCCCTTGCCGTCGGGGAAGGCGGTAAGGGAGAGGAGATTGACTCCGGCGTCCTTCAAGGCGCCGAGGATGCGCGCGCCCTCGCCGGGCTTGTCGGGGACGTGGACGTAGTGGTAGTCGACGCGGCGAATCTTGTCGGCCATGGCGATCCTCCCTCTATTGACATGAGAACGTGGAGAGGATGCTAACATAAGGCCCTCAGGGAGGACAGTGGGACGATGGCGAAGCAGAATCCGAACAATCCGGGAGGGCGCGGCCCGGTCATCGAGCGCCCGGCGCTGGTGCCGGCGGCGACGTTCCGCGTTGCGACCCTGGTCGGGGTGGCGGTGCTCATGGCCATCACCGGCATGAACCTGTACGAAACGAGACAGCAGCAGACCGCCCTGAACGAGAGGCTGAACCAGATCGATTCGCGCGTCACCGCGCTCGGGACGAAGATCGATGCGGGCGCCAGGCCGGCCCAGCAGCGGCCACAGGGGCCGGACCCGGACAAGGTCTATGCCGTGAAGACCGACGGGGCGCCGTTCGTGGGTCCGAAGACCGCGCCGGTCACGGTCGTCGAGTTCTCGGACTTCCAGTGACCCTTCTGCGCGAGGGTCGGTCCGACCCTCGATCAGATTCACAAGGCGTACGGCGACAAGGTCCGCATCGTCTGGAAGAACAACCCGCTGCCGTTCCACCCGTTCGCGATGCCGGCGGCGCTGGCATCGATGGCGGCGCACGAGCAGGGACGGTTCTGGGAGTACCACGACAAGCTGTTCGACAACCAGCAGAAGCTCACGCACGACGACCTGCTGCGCTATGCGCGGGAGGTCGGGCTCGACCTCGGACGGTTCGAGGCGGCCCTCAACTCGGCGCGCCCCAAGCCGCTGATCGACGCCGACGTGGCCGAGGCGAAGTCGCTCGGAGCGTCCGGGACCCCGGCCTTCTTCATCAACGGGCGCTTCCTGTCCGGGGCGAAGCCGTTCAACGAGTTCGCCGAGGTGATCAACGGCGAGCTGACCCGTCTCAAGATCCCGATACCTCCGGCGGCAACGGCGGAGCCGGCGGCGCCCGCCGCGCAGGGCGGGGGATAGACGGCCGGGGAGGCAGCTGCGGGGTAGGCCTGAACCGCCGGAGGCGCGTGCAGCGCCCGGAACGCACGTGAGCCAGCCACGCAAAGTGGAGATCCGGAGCGACGGCGGCCTGTCGATTCTGTGGGACGACGGCCATCAGGCGGCCTACACGCCGGCCCACCTGCGCCTCGCCTGCAAATGCGCCCTGTGCGAGGACGAGTGGTCGGGCGAGAGGCGTCTTGACGCCAGCTCGATCGCGTCCGACATCCGCGCCCTCAGCGTGAAGCCCGTCGGCCGATACGGGATCCAGGTCAACTGGAGCGACGGCCACTCCACCGGCATCTACACCTTCGACAGGTTGCGCGCGCTCTGCGAGTGCGAGACCTGCCTCAAGACCGCGCGCGGGTGAGCGACCAGGCCGCGCCCGCCGCCTCCCGCCGGGGCCCGGACGGCCGGGCCGCCGCTCCCGCCGGACAGCGCATCGAGCCGCTCCGCCACCTGGGACGTTTCCGGCTGGTGGCAATCGGGATCAACTCCGTCATCGGCGGCGGCATCTTCATCCTTCCGGCGGAGGTGGCGGGGCTGATCGGCCCCACCAGCATCGTCGCGTACGTGGTCGCCGGTGTTGTGGTCATCGGCGTCGGTCTCGCGCTGGCGTCGCTGGCGTCGCGCTACGAGACGTCGGGCGGCCCCTACCTCTATGTCCGCGGCGCCTTCGGGGAGTTCGCCGGCTTCCAGACCGGGTGGCTGTTCTGCCTCGCCCGCCTGACGGCGATGGCGGGCCTGGTCAACGGGTTCGCGCGCTACCTCGGCGCGCTCCTGCCGTGGGCGGCCGATCCGATCGGCCGGGCGGCGGCGATCATCGCCTGCTCGGCGGTGATCATCTCGATCAACATGATCGGCATCCGCCAGACCTCGGGGGCGTCCAACCTGTTCGCCGTCGCCAAGGTCCTGCCTCTCATCATCCTGGCGATCGGCGGCCTGTTCTTCCTGCACGCGGAGTACTTCACGCCCCGATCTTTCGAGGGGATGAGCTTCCTGCGCGCCGTGCTGCTGCTGATCTTCGCGTTCTCGGGTTTCGAGATCCTGACCGTGCCGGCCGAGGAATCGCACCGGCCCCGGCGCGACATTCCGTTCGCAGTCATCGCCACCATCCTGACCGTGTGCGCCATCTATCTGCCCGTGCACCTGGTGGCGACCGGGATGCTGCACGACCTGGCGTCGGAGCAGGCGCCGCTGGCCGCTGCCGCGCTCATCCTGGCGGGCCCGATCGGACGCTACGCCATGACGTTCATCGCGGCGACGTCGATGGCCGGGTGCGCTTTGATCAGCCTGGTCGGGGGCACGCGCCTGATGTATTCCATGTCGTCGGCGCGCCAGATCCCGCGCTTTATGGGTTCGCTCCATGCCGGCTGGCGGACGCCGGTGCGGGCGACCCTGCTGATGGGGGTGATCGGGACGGCGCTCGCCATCGCCAGCGTCTACAGCACCCTGGCGGCAATCAGCGCCGGCACGCGTCTCCTGGTCTACCTGGCGTGCTGTCTCGCCTGCCTCCGCGGCCCCCGGTCCGCCAGCGGGGTTGCGCCATCGGCCGGGCGGGCGGTCGAACCCTCCCTCAAGGGGGAGGAGATCGTCGGGGGGCTCTCTGGCATCGCGATCGGAACCGTGCTTTACTTTGGCATGATGTTGTCGCCGGGCGCGCGTCGCGGGCGCGCGGCCCAGGCAGTAGGAGGAACGACCCCATGAGCAAGGGCGGAGTGCGTGCGCTACTGATCGTCGGATTCCTCGTCGCCGGGCTGGTTCTTGTCGCCTTCATGCTGAGGATGTCCTCGCAGCCTTCGAAAGGGAGCGTTCTCGAGCTGGTTCTCAACGGCGACATCCCGGACCACGATCCCGTCGACGGCCTGGCGCAGCTGTTCGGCGGCAGGAAGCTGACGATGCGCGATTACATCGAGGCGCTGCGCCTGGCGCGCGACGATCGGCGGATCAACGGGCTTCTGGTCGCCATCGACGGCCCGGAGGTGGGGACCGCCAAGCTCCAGGAGCTGCGCGACGCCATCCTCGATTTTCAGAGAAAAGACAAGTGGGCCGCGGCCTACCTCGAGACCGCCGGTGAGTTTTCGCCGGGGAACCGGGATTACTACCTGGCGACCGCCTGCGGCTCGATCTGGCTGGCCCCGCCGGGTGACATCAATCTCGTCGGGATCCACGCCGAGGTGGCGTTCGTCCGCGGCACCCTCGACCTGCTCGGGGTCGTTCCGGACATGGACCATATCGGCAAGTACAAGTCGGCGATGAACACCCTCACCGACAAGGCGATGAACGAGGCCTTCCGCGAATCGATGGAGGCGCTGATCGGAAGCGTCTACGGCCAGCTCAAACGGGGGATCGCGAAGGGGCGCAAGATGACGGACGGGCAGGTCGCCTCGCTCATCGACAACGGACCCTACATCGGTCCGAGGGCGCTCGAGGCGAAGCTGGTCGACCGGCTCGGCTACCGCGACGAGCTGGAGGAGCACCTCAAGGAGAAGAACGGTGGCGCGCTGCCGCTCGTCAAGGTCGGCCGCTACCTCAAGTCGGGCCGATACTACACGCGCGGGCCGAAGATCGCCCTCATCTACGGCCTCGGGGGCGTCGCGCGCGGCGAGAACGACGCCAGCCCGATCACGGGCGAGATGACCATGGGGTCCGACACGACCGCGGCGGCGATCAAGAAGGCGAGCGACGACCCGTCGATCAAGGCGATCGTGTTTCGCGTCGACAGTCCCGGGGGCTCCTACGTCGCTTCGGATGTCATCTACCACGAGGTGATGATGGCGAAGAACAAGAAGCCCGTGGTCGTCTCGATGGGCGACGTCGCCGGGTCGGGCGGATATTTCGTCGCCATGGGGGCCAACAAGATCGTCGCCGAGCCGGCCACCATCACCGCATCCATCGGTGTCTTGGCCGGCAAGCTGGTGACCACCGGCTTCTGGAACAAGGTCGGCATCACGTTCGACGCCGTGCAGCGCGGCCGCCACGCGACGTTTTTCTCCACGGGTGTTCCCTACACGCCGGAGGAGCGCCAGATCTTCGAAGGGTGGCTGCAGCGCGTCTACAAGGATTTCGTGGAGAAGGCGGCGAAGGGCCGCGGCAGGACCTACGACGAGATCCACGCCGTGGCCCAGGGCCGGGTCTGGACCGGAGAGGACGCGCTGAGGCTGGGCCTGGTGGACGAGCTCGGCGGCCTCACCACGGCGATAAGGCGGGCGCTCGAGCTGGCCCACCTCGACCCCGAGTCGCGCGTGCAGCTCGTCGTCCTGCCGGAGCCGAAGAGCTTTCTCGACCGGCTCTGGAACGGCATGGAGGACACGCGAACACCGTTCGCCTCCCTGCAGCGCCACTTCCGGAAGCTGGTCGAGGAGGGGCCGTCCGCGGGGCCCGACGGGGTCCTGTCGATGCCGTTCGTGCCGGTCCTGCGCTGAGGGGCGGCATGGAACCCTGGCGCGGTCCGGGACGTATATTGGTGGAGCTCAAGGAGAGGTGAAGGTGGGGCTGATGTCGATCGCGGGGCTCGTGATCCTGTTCGGTTGCCTCATCGGCCTGCTGGCCCTGATCGCGGCGCCTATCGTGCTGGCTCTGCTCATCGTGGGCTCGGTGCTCAGGCTCGTCCTGTTCGTCCTCGTCCTGCCCTTCCGGCTCCTCGGGGCGATGATCGGCCTGGGTTTATCGTCGGTGGGGTGGCTGCTCAAGGGTCCGGTCTTCTTCGCCGGGCTCGCCCTCCTGTTCCTGCTGGTGGCCCTCCCGCTTCTTCCGTTTCTGTTCGTGGCGGGGGCCGTCTACATGATCTTCCGGGCCATGCGACCGCGCTCGGCCCCTGTCGGGCGCGCCTGAGACGCCGCTCGGCCCCGGAATTCAGTTCGTTCCCAGGATGTTGAAATCCAGGTCGCTCCTGCCCTGGTCCTTGACCTCAACCGTGTGGAAGTTCGGCTCGGAGCGCACGGGTCGGGAGCGCTCGCCCAGAGGTACTATCCGGTAGGTCCCGGGCGTCGGCAGGGGAAGCCACCAGCTGCCGTCGGCGCTAGGCGAGACGCGCGCCTGCTCGCGGACGATGCTCCCCGGGCCGTACACCACGATCGACCGAACCACATCGAGTCGCCCCGACAGCCTGCCGGCCAGGACAGCGACGGCGGGCAGGGGGGGATACGGTGTCGCCATCGGCGGCGGCGCCGGCGCAGCGAGGGTCGGTGTAGGCTCGGGTTCCGGGAGAGGGGTTGGGCTTGGGGCTGGAGGAGCCGGCGGAGCATGTTCAGCTGCCTCGGCCCCTGAGCTCGGATCGAGGGGCCGCACCGGCGGACGGATGGACCGTACTTGCTTGTCGGGAAAGGTCGCGAAGGCCAGATCACCCCTCCCAGCATCGAAGTACAGTGGCCGCACCTCCTGGTCCGGGTCGAGGGCCTCGTCATCCGCCGCGGCGAAGACCCTGGATGTCTCGGCGTCGATGAAGACGAGGCGGTTCCCGGGGCCGAGAGCGGCAACCAGAAGCCCATCCTGCGAGAACAGCAGAGTGTCCGCGGTGAATGGCAAGGACACCAGGGTGGTCGCGTCGTCCTCCCGCTCCCGGCGCAGCTCCGGCCTCAAGGCGGCGATGATCCCCGGGTCGAACAGGGCCACCTGCTCCATGCGGACCGCGTGAAGGATCGCGGTCTGCGGCCGGAAGTAGAGACCGCGGTTCGCGCCGGGGGAGCGGTAGTGCCAGGATCGCGCCAGGGGGCGAGTGGTGTAGGACACGATTCGGCCGGCATACGCCAGGTAGAGCCGGGTCGCGGAGGGGTCGAGGGCGATGGCGCCCGGCGGTCTGTCGAGCTGGGCGGACGACTCGACCCGGCCCGCGTCCGTGTCGAGCGCGTGCAGCCAGCTGCGCGGCGGCTCGCGGGAACCTTCCGGGGCGGGGCGGATGGCCAGGACGTAGGCCCGGCGACCGTCCCTGGAGACGGCCACCCGGCGCCCATCGCCCTCGAAGGGAATCTCGCTCAGGATCGCGGGCTGCGCCGGCGCGGGCGGCAGGGAGACGACCACGGCTAACCCCTCATGCCGCCTGTGCCGGGCCGCGTCCCCGGGGGCGGGCGCGAGGAGGACGACCATCCTCTCGCCGTTGTCCGATATTTCCAGATCGTTCACCGGGCGGGTGCCGAGGTGAGCCAGGGTGGAGGGCACGGGCCCGAGAGCGCTCTCCCCCGCGCGCCAGCAATACGCCACTCCGTCCGGCCCGAGGACGAATGTCGAGAAGCCGCTCTCGGCCGGCGTCGCCGGCGCCGAAGACACTGCCGTCAGGGTCGCGGCCACGACGAGCAGGGCGCCGGCCCCGGCCGGGATCCCGGCCGGCCTCACCGCCGGCCTCTGCGCAAACGCCGCAGACCTGACGGTCTTTCCGGTTGCGCGAACGCGGGCATCACGCTAGAATCTAAGGACTTTTCCACAGGAGACGGTCTCAATGGCGCAGAGTTTGTTCGATCCGATCGAGGATATCCAGCTCCCCCCGGAGAAGCCCAAGCGAAATTACAAGCCGCTTCTCACGATCGCGGCGATTATTATCGTGGCGATTGGCCTCGGCATCGGGGGCTACTTCGGCTACAACGCCGTGTTTCCGAAAAAACTCACGGAGCGGCCTGTGCCGATGAACCAGGAGAAGGTCCTGGTCGAGCTGAAGCAGGCCCGCGACGAGATCGACAGCGAGACCCGCGACATCTACGGCCGCATCCAGCAGTTCAACGACAAGATGACCCGAATCGGGCGCAAGCCCATCTCCTTCTCGCAGGTCTTCCTGCAGGGACTGAGCGCCGAAGAGCAGCAGGCCCTCGACGATCTCGTCCGCCAGGAGAAGGACCCGTCGTACCGGGGCATTCTAGGCCAGGTCGTGGAGGACATGAAGAAGATCCGCGACCTGCAGAACAAGGTCTCGCAGCTCGAGGGTCTGCTCCCGGGAGAAGGTGTGGGAGTGAAGGCGGGCGACACGCACATGAAGCTGGCGATGCAGTACCTGGAGAAGGAGAAGGGAGTTCCCGAGTCGCGCGCCCGGGAGCTGATCGCCCGGCTGAACATCATGGAGACCAACCTCGAGAAGGGGATGAAGGTGTATTTCTACTACGACCCGGCCAAAGACTTCTTCGGCACCTGGGTGGCGCAGGGAGACGCCAAGCGCAGCCCCCTGGCCCTGGTGCGAGCCAAGGAGATGCGGCTCATCCAGGAGAAGGAAGCGGCGGTCGCCAAGGCCAACACTCTGGCCGACGAGAAGGCTCAGCTCGAGGAGATCCGCGACAATCTGCAGAAGGAGATCGCCGACCTCGAGGTCCGTAAAGCGGCGCTCGAGTCGACGGTGTCGCAGCTCGAGCTCGACAAGGTCAGCGCCGAGGAGCAGGCGCGCATGACGGGCGAGAAGCTCGCCGAGCACCAGAACTCCGTCTGGTACGACGCCGATCTGGCCGCGCGCCTGAAGGCCCGCGGTGTCCTCAAGACCGTCAACAAGGTCGAGAACATCGGTGCGGTCAAGTTCGCCAACAACATCGACCTCAGCAAGACGAAGTCGATCACCCTGAAGCCGAGCCAGTTCGGCATCGACCATATCCGCGACGTGCGGATCGTCCCGACCTACCTGAAGGAAGGGCGCGACATCGGCGTGCGCTTCGTCGGCGACGGGACGGTGGAGGTGACCGTTCTGAACGAGGCCGCCCTGCGCGGCCAGAAGGTCCTCTTCGTCGTAGAGCAATAGCGCCCGGCGACCTACCGATCGACAATCGTTTCCCAGGCCCGGCCCGCCAGAGCGACGTAGCGCTGTGCCAGGAGCCGCGCCCGCGGCTCATTCCCGCCTTCCGCATCGAGCTGGCCGAGATATCCGATGGCCCAGGGATGGTCAGGGTGGGAGTCGAGGGCGTCTTCGAGCAGTGCTATGGCGCGCGGGCGATCGCGCAGACGCGCGAACGAGCGCGCCAGGAGGAAGGTCACCGCGTCGTTGTCGGGATCGTATTCGTGGGCCTCCACGAGCAGAGCGCGGGTCCGATCGCGCGGGTCCGATTCCCACGCGGCCTCGGCCCGCGCCAGCCGCTCGGCGGCCTGCTGGGGGGCGTCGGCGCTGAGCCGGCGCCTTTCGGCCAGGGCCTCGCCCACCCGGCCGGCGCGCTCGAGGGCGTCCGCGAGCAGGGCGCGCGCTTCGCGATCGGCGGGGTGGTCGCGCAGAAAGCGCTGGAGCGGCTCGATGGCGGCGGTGTCGTCACCCGCGGCTGCGCGGAGCGAGCCGAGGAGGTACCCGAGGTCGGGGAACTCGTCGTACGCCAGGGGGCCGCGGTCGGCTGCGGCGCCGCGTCCGCGGGCGCTGTCTCCCGCGACGGCGACCAGGGACGTCAGGGCCGCGTTGGCCGCGCCGGGCTCGCCGAGACGGAACAGACTCTCTCCCGCCCAGTAGAGGGCCTGCCGATCACCGGGCTCGAGCTTTTCGAGGGCGCGCGCATGACGTCTCACGGAGGGCCAGTCAAGGTCGGCGCGCTCGAGAGCCACGAGCGACCGAAGGAGCGCGGCGTTGTGCGGGAATTCGCGCGCGGCCGCCTCGAGCCAGGGACGCGCCGCGGCGGGCTGCCCTCCCCGCGCCAGGCTCTCGCCGTAGATGCGCGCCGCTTCCGGGTTCCGTTCCATTTGAAGCGAGTGCCCTGCGTAGACCACGGCGAGATCGGGAAAGCCGCCCGCCAGGGTGGAGCCGGACATTTGCGCCCAGAATCGCGAAAGCGCGGGCCGGCCGGCGCCCGGCGGCGTCAGGTGTGGAAGGATCCCGCTGGTCTGCCCGGCGAACATTCCGGCCAGCTCCGTGGCCTGCGCCACCTGGTCCCCGGGGCGGCGCGCCAGCATCCGCAGTGGCGTCGTGAACTCGATGAGCATGTTGTCGTCGGTGTTGAGCGGGCCGGGGCTCAGGGCGGCGCGCAGCTCGGCACCGCCAATCCAGTGGTGCGCCAGCAGGTCCCGGGGGCCGCGGATGCCGACGCGGTCCAGATCCGCCGCGGCCCGGCCGGAGACGCCCGCCAGGAAAGGATCGAGCCCGACGGGCGCGCCGCCGTTTGACGCGACCAGAATGGCGTCGGACGCTGCCCGGAACACCTGGACCTCGGGGAAGACGGCGGTGAAACTGCGCAGGATCGCCCGGAAGTCGTCCGTCGTCATCTCGTAGAGCTGCAGCCACTGGCAGAACAGGCCCCCTCGGGCCAGGCGTGAGCGCGCCAGCTCGAAGAAGTCCTTGGTGAACAGGCCGGCGGCGCCGGCGACCCAGGGGTTCGACGGCTCGGAGATGATGACGTCGTAGGGCTCGCCGGTGACCAGCAGGTGATTGCGCGCATCGTTCACCAAAAGCCGCGCCCGCGGGTCGCGCAGAGGCGCGCCGCTCTGGTCGTCGAAGAAGCGGCTGGCCTTGACGACCGCGTCCTCCAGCTCGACGCACTCGACCCTTTGGACCGGGTGCGTGAGGGCCGACCCGAGCGTGACGCCGCTGCCGAGGCCGATCACCAGGAGGCGGTCCGTCCGGGGAGCCAGCAGGAGGGGTATATGGGCCAGGAGCACCTGCGTCGGAAGATCGCCGATGCGCGCGGGCGCGCGGCGCACGAAAGGCTCCACGAGGCCGGGCGGGGCCGAGGCGTCCGGCTTGCCGTTGACGAGAAGCGTCCGCGCGGTCGTGGTGCGGAAGACCGTGACGGTGCAGGTCAGCCCTTCCTTGAACATCAGGATCTCGCCGTGGCTCGCCCGCGCCAGCTCGGAGAAGGTCGGGCGATCGAGACCGCTATAGCGATCGGCATAGCGGAAGACGCCGCTCGACAGCACCTCCGGCGGCAGGGCGGGCGCGGCGACGATCAGGTTGATCAGGAAGGCGACGACCGACACGGCGAGAAGAAGACGCAGCCGCCGGCGCGGGACGGAGCGCGCCAGCGCGAATCCGGCCAGGCCGAGCAGGGCGCTCGTGGCCACTCCCAGGAGGAGCGCCTCACGGCTGCCCCAGCACGGCACAAGCACGAAGGCGGCCACGACCGATCCGAGAATGGCGCCGAGCGTGTTCCAGGCGTACGCCCAACCGACCACCCGCGGCGCGCGGACTCCGGCCGGCCGGAGCCCGCCGATGGTGATCGGGAACATCGCCCCGAGGCCGAGCGTCGGCAGGATCATCAGTCCGCAGGCGAGCGCGAGCTGCACGCCGAGGAGACCCCGCGGCGACGGCCGCAGGCGATCGTACGCGACGACGTAGAGAAACGGCAGCTCCCTCAGAAAGAACAGGCCGGCGTACGTCGTCAGCGCCACCTGCACCTGGCAGAGAGCCGCCACCGGCAGAGGGTCGGCCTGGTCCTTCACGAGGCGCGCGCCCAGCCAGGCGCCGATCGCCAGCCCCGCCAGAAAGGTCATTAACATGATGGTGTAGGAGTACGTCGACGATCCGAGCACCAGGACCAGGAGGCGGCTCCAGGCGACCTCGTACACCATGGCCACGGCACCCGAGACCGCATAGAGCGTGAGCAGAACGGAGGCGGTGCGCCCGACCACGCCAGGCTCCGCGGCCGCCCGCGGCTCGCGCTCCATGTGTCCAGGGAAGGGTCGGGTCCCGGTCCGTCGCGCCAGGAGGAGGGCCCACGCCGCCGCCAGAAGGTTCAACCCGACCGCCACCCACTCCGTGCGCCGCAGGCCGATGGCGGGAAGAAGCGCCAGGCCCGCGGCCGCGCAGCCGACGAGAGCACCCAGAGTGTTGCAGGCGTAGAGGAGCCCGACGCGCCGGCCCGCCCCGGTCGCCCGGGGGATTCCCGCGCCGCCATCCGACCCGGGGTCTCCCGCCGCCAGGCGGCTGGCGACCGGAAGCGTCGCTCCCATGAGCGCCGTCGGGACCAGCAGGACCGCGCCGCACAGCACCAATCGCCACAGGCCGAAGACCGCGAACGAGGAATGGAAATGAATCCAGATCGATTGGTACAGCGGGACCAGAGCGTGGAGCGCCATGGGCACGAGCAGGCCGGCCACGCCGATGAGGCACTCGATGACGGCGTAAATCCGCAGGGGATGGAAGCGCTCGAGCCGGTCGGCCGCCATTCCCATCAGCCAGGAACCGAGAGCCAGACCGCCCATGAAGGCGGCCAGGACCGTCGCCACCGCGAACGAGGTGGCGCCGAACACCAGCTCGAGGGAGCGGACCCAGGCGATTTCGTAGATGAGTCCGCTGCCGCCCGAGACGAACAGGCAGACGAGGAGTCCGCCGAACATCCGATCTCGGAGGGAGCTTTGAAGGGGCAGGGTCATGGGCTGGCGGCTCCGCACCCTACAATTTAGTTCCCGGGGGCGCCGAGTCGAGCCGGAGCGGCCCGGAACTACTCCCGGAGATCGGTCCCGGCCGGTCGCGCGGAGATCGGGGCCGGGCCCTCCCCGGGCATCGTTCCCGGGGCGGTGAAGCGCTCGGGGCCGGGCTCCAGGGTGGGGCCGGCCTGCCCGGGCGAGCCGGCGGCGCGCGCTTCCGCTTCGAGGCGATTCAGGAACCGCTGCATCCAGGTGAAGAAGACGGTCGAGGAGACTCCGCTCGCGACAATGAGCCCGGCCAGAAGGCCGTAGAGCGCCGGCCGGCCGAGGGCGTGGGCCGCCCGCATGCCGGCGAAGGCGCAGGGGATCGTCAGGACGACGTAGCGCAGCACCGCCATCAGCAGGCCCGGGCGACCGCGCTGCAGCCCCTCGAAGGCGGGGCGGCAGAGCGCGAACGGGATGATCGCCAGGCAGGCGAGGGGACAGAACGCCAGAGCGACGCTCGCCAGCTCCGCCGTCCGCGGCGACTCGGCGAGTGCCCTGGCCAGCCGCGGGCCGCCCAGGATTATCATGGGGGCTACGAGGCCGACGCAGTACACCACCGCCGCCAGGGTGATCTGGCGCATGCCATGACGGATCGCTTCGATGTTCCCCTCACCGAAGCGGCGCGCGACATAGGGCAGGACGGCGACCGCTGCGGCGATGATCGGCATGATCGCGAACTGCAGGACGCGCGAGTAGATGCCGTAGGCGGCGATCGACTCCGTGGCGTCCGGCTGCCGGGCCAGGAGCCAGTTGACCAGCCCCGTCTCGACCGCCATCAGCCCGTAGGTCATGCTCGAGGGGACGGCAAGCGACAACAACGAGCGCATCGGATGCGGGTCGAGCGTCTCATCGGTGTCGAGACCGCTCGCCTTGCGCGCCGCCTCGTGCTGCGCCGCCTTGCGCAGCGCGTAGACCAGACCGCCGAACCGCCCCAGGACCGTCGAGAAGGCGATCCCGAAGACGCCCCAGTGGAACACGAACAGGAACAGAGTGTTGAGCCCGACGTTGATCAAGTTCGACCAGATGCCGGCCCACATCGTCGACCGGGTGTCGTGATGCGCCTTGACGATGGAATCGGGAATGATCGACCAGAAGGCGGTGAAGGCCGAGCCGCCGATGAGCACGCTGCCGTAGATCGAGAACTGGCGTGCGAGCCGGGGGTCGAGGCCCATGTGGTACGCGCCGAAGTAAATGTACACCGCGATCGCCGAGAACAGCGGCACGAGCAGTAGCACGATCGTGCGCGAGGCCGACAGGATCTGCTCGATGCGCGCCCCCTGGCGCTTGCCCATGGCCTGGGACAGGTTCGAGGTCAGCCCGGTCGACACCCCCACCCAGCAGGCGATCATCAGGATCTCGTAGGGAAACGACAGCCCGCCGACCGCGGCGATGGCCGCGTCCCCCAGTGTCGAGGCGAAGGCGATGTCCACGAAGGTGAACAGCGAGCGCATCCCGAACGACAGGACCAGGGGAGCCGAAAGCCTCAAAATAGAAGGGCCGGGATGGGAGGGAGCGGCGGGCCGGACGGGTCCGGCAGGGTGCGACGTCATCGAAGCCGTCCATTCTAGCAGAGCCTCCGGCCGCGGCGGAGAGCGGCGCGCCGGCATACGAGGCATTAGAATGGTTCAGGGAGACCGGAGGATGGGACCGAGCTGGGTCAGGCAGTTCGCCGACTGGCGGCCGTTCGCATCGCTCCGGGCGCGCCCCCCGGGTGAGAAGCGATTCCTGCTCCTCGTCCCTCTCACGGGGGTCGCGACCGGGTTCGCGTCGGTGGCGCTGATCAGGCTCCTCGGTCTCGTGCAGCAGGTCTTCTGGGGATCGCGGCACGAGCTGCTGCAGCACGCTCTCCTGCTGCCGGCCTGGCAACGATTCGCCATCCCGACGGTCGGCGGTGCACTCGTCGGTCTCATCATCCTGGTCGCGCGCCAGCCTGTCGGCGGGCACGGCACCGCGGGCATCATCGAGGCGGTGGCGCAGCGCGGCGGCTTCCTCCCGTTCGGCCGCAGCTTGATCAAAGCCGCCGCCACCATCGTCACGGTCGGCAGCGGCGGGTCGCTCGGCCGCGAAGGTTCGCTCGTCCGCGTCGGGGCCGCCCTCGGTTCGCTGCTCGGCCGGCGCTTCCACCTGGGCGGCAACCGGCTGAACATCCTCGTGGGGTGCGGCGCCGCCGCCGGCATCGCGGCCGCCTACAACGCGCCGATCGGAGGCGCCCTGTTCGCCCTCGAGGTCATCCTGGGGAACTTCGCCCTGGAGTCCTTCGGCCCGATCGTCGTCGCCTCCGCGATCGGCACGGTCATCTCGCGGCGCCTGATCAGCGCCTACCCGGCCTACACGCCGCCGCCCCACACCACGCTGGTCACCGGCTGGGAGCTGTGGCACTACTTCGCGATGGG
>WNEQ01001097.1_pt1 | contig 14452 bp, 10 predicted proteins | sample 5399971 | NCBI WGS metagenome assembly WNEQ01 (sample SAMN13153330, study PRJNA577476) | soil metagenome | isolation source: 20 cm grassland meadow soil 2 days after 1st rain plot 5 | place: USA:California | collected 2015-09-18
GAACCGTCGCGCAGACTTCTTGAAGCCATAAGAGGTCGGGTCGAGGAAGATCTGCTCCTGAGGATTTCTGGGCTGCTTCCGAGATGATCCGTGCCCGTTCTTGAGGTATGCCCATCTCGACGAGCGACTCTTGGGAGAACGAGTCGCGTGTGCCAAGGCTTTGGACGAGCCGAATGTAGCTGTCGTGCTTTTCCACGAGCCTGTCTAGTTCAGGAAAGTGTAGCCCATACCATTCTCGTATCCGACCGGCAAGCAGGTTCAGTACCTTGTCCAGGTCCTCGATGCATCTGACGGTCTGAATAGCGTAAAGGTCACGTTTCGTACCCGTCTCCGCAATTGATGCCTGTGCGATTTCCATCGACACATCGTGAACAAGTTTCTCGTAATCGTCCTTTGACTCCACGATCCGGAACCGGACAAGCATATTGGGCAGCCGATTCCGCAGCTTTGAGATCGTCTCGTCCCTTTCGTCCAGGACGACTTCCGAGGTCAAAAATGCGCGCAGGATTCTTGCGAGATATTCGTTGTCTACAGTAAGTTTTTCCAGGCCCATCTGGGACAGGCGGTTCGCGAATTCAGAGAATTCCGAGGGGAGTTGTCCTTGGCGAACTTCGTTCAGTTTCACAGCAGCGTCTTTGGGGTTTCGGGGGAACAGGGCTTTTTCGGTAATCTTGCCAGTCTTTTCCAGCAGAAAGAGTCCGGCCGGTGAATCAACCAGGTAGGCCTTCAAGATCGCTCGCTTGTCTTGGTTCTGTCGATCTTGTAGTGCTGGCTTGGTGCGAAGATAATTAATGTGGAACGCGTATACTGTCTCGGCAGCATTTGGAACCTGACCTATCGGTGGAGTTTGGTGGTATAAAGCTCCCCAACCCCACGATTCTCGCTTCCGGAATTCTTGGTGTTTCTAGTGAGGTCATGGTCCGGGCCTCCAGAGCAGGTGCGGGAGGCGTTGTTACAAAGTCGTTCAACCGAAAGGGCAGGGAGGGTTATCGGAATCCGTCTTTCATCGAAGTTCCAGGTGGTTATCTTAACGCTCTCGGGATCCCGAATCCCGGAATGGACGAGATGAGGGAAGAGGTTGCTGCGGTTTCGAAGGCGGGAGTCCCGGTCATAGCTAGCGTCTTCGGCTTCGATGGAGAAGAATTCGCAGAGGCCGCTTCCAAAGGGGAAGAAGGCGGTGCGATCGCGATAGAACTAAACGTGTCCTGCCCACACGTGAGGGAGGTTGGAGTCGAAATTGGTCAGAGGGCGGAGATGGTTGCTGAGGTAACGCGAGCCGTCAAGGCCAGAGTCAAATTGCCAGTCATTGTCAAGCTCACTCCTAACGTTGCTAACATTCAAGAAATTGCGAAGGCGGCCGAAGGTGCAGGCGCGAATGCCCTCACTGCTATCAACACTGCTTTGGGCATGGCGATAGACGTCGACGCGGCCGCTCCGATTTTGGGAGGAGTCTATGGCGGTCTCTCGGGCCCGGCTCTCCACTCGCTGGCTGTAAGAACTGTGTATCAGGCGAAGGCGGCGGTCAAGATACCCATCATCGGGGTTGGGGGAATAACGGATTGGAGAGGGGCGGTTGAGATGATGATGGCGGGAGCATCCGCGGTCCAGGTCGGAACAGCGGTGATGTACAGAGGGGTTGAAGTGTTCAGGGAGATCACTGCGGGAATGTCAAAGTTCCTCCAAGAGAACAGGTACCGCTCAGCCCGTGAAATAGTGGGATTGGCCAACAAATCCGTCAACGACTAGAGCTGGGCTCTACTTGGGGACGAACAGCAGAAATGCGATGTAGAATACAAAGACCAATCCAGTAATCACGATGATATTTCTCATCTTAGTCCTCTGAATCTTCTTTCCGGCCATTCTGCATTTGTCGCTGCAATATTCCTGTTTCAATTCTGTCGGTGTGCCGCAGACTTGGCAGTGCCGATGCTTGGGAAGCGCGACCGGCTCCTCGCGTCGATACTTAGACAACTATCCCCATCCGACCCATAGCATGTGATAACGGATAGCGACCCGGATGGGACTCTTATATCATTCTCAACGACCCATTACTCGGACTAAACTTGGGAAAGATCCAGTGGCTCGATTGGAGTAAGGAGAGTTTTGAAAAGGCTCGGGCCGAAGGCAAACCGATTCTCCTCGATATCAAGGGGTCTTGGTGCCACTGGTGCCACGTTATGGACGAAACGTCTTACTCGGACCCGTCAATAGTTGACGCGCTGAACAAGAAGTTCGTCCCGATACGAGTCGATACCGATAAGAGACCTGATGTAAACCGGCGATACAACATGGGGGGATGGCCTACTACCGCTTTCTTGGACAGCGAGGGAAAGATCATCACAGGCGGCACCTACATCCCACCTGAACAGTTGCGCGAAGTCATCCGATCAGTACTCGACATGTACGCAAAGAGCAAGGGGAAGATTCGAAGCAAGCTTGAGCCACCTCGGATTCCAAAGGCGACGACTGACCCTCTGACGGAGAGTATTGCCAAGGATATTGGAACCACTATCGCGGTCAATTTTGATATTGACTACGGTGGATTTGGCTTTGAGCCTAAGTTTCCGCAGACTGACTCTCTCGAATACGCTCTCGTGAGATATCGTTACCATGGGGAGAAGGAGATGCTCACGGTTGTCAACAAGACTCTTGAGCAGATGGGAAGAGGGGGACTCTACGATCATGTTGAGGACGGGTTCTTCCGATACTCCACGACTAGAGATTGGACGATACCTCACTTCGAGAAGATGGCTGAGGATAATGCCCGGCTTCTTGCCGTCTATCTCAAAGCGTTTCAGGTCTCGGGAAACCCGGCGTTTAAGGAGAGAGCTGAAGGTATTCTGCGATACGTTCAATCAAAATTTGCAGACCTGAAAGAGGGAGGATTTTACGGTAGCCAAGATGCTGACGAGGAATACTACAAGCTAGGTTTGGACGAGCGAAAAAGGCGCTCGGCGCCAAGTATTGACAAAACTTTCTACACAAACTACAATGTTCTCTTCGTCTCGTCGTACCTGCTCGCCGGTGCGGTCTTGAACAGCCCCGAGTATACGAAATTCGGTTTGAAAACTCTAGAGCGCGTCATAGCCACCATTGACAATAGAGGAGCTTTACCGCACTATTTCGGCGCAGATGTTTCAGCACTGAAGGGACTTTTGGTTGATCACGCTCTAACCTTGCATGCTCTGGCTGATGCTTACGAGTACACAGGAACCTGGGACCACATTGAGAAAGCGAAGAAATTACTGGATTACTCGATTAGAACACTCGGTGATAAGGAAGGTGGGGGATTCTACGACATTGCAGAACAGTCAGCGGACATCGGAGAACTTCGCGCTCGGGACAAACCTATGGACGAGAACAGTGCGGTAGCCACGGCGATGCTTCGCCTGTCTTGGATTACTGGGGATGATCGATACGAGAGGCTTGCGGAGAAGACACTGAGGCTCTTCGTCAACGAGTATGAACGGTACGGGATAATGGCCGCATCATATGCGCTTGCACTTGAATCCCTGCTAAACGGGCCGATCGGAGTTACCATTCTCGGATCCAAGTCGAAGGAAACCGAAAAATTCAGAGTGCAAGCTAGAAAACTCTACCCTGTCAGAAGGTATCTGCTCCAACTGGACCCGGCAAAGGATTCTGAGAGAATCAAGCAACTCGGCTATGAACCTGCAGCAGCTCCCGTTGCATATGTCTGTGTGGGCAAAGTCTGCGGACCTCCACTGAAGGATGCATCAAAGATTGAATCGACAATCTCCTCTCTCATTAGTCCAGTACCAATGACGGCTGCATCCCAGTAAGAGACCTTGGCCAATCCTGATCTGATACTTTACAACGGAAGAATCTATCCTCAGCCGGACAGACAGAGCAGAGTTGAAGCGATCTCAATCACGGACGGCAGGGTCACCGCAACAGGTTCCAGCCGAGACCTTCTAAGGCTCAAGGCCGCGGCAACCAATTCTGTTGACCTTCATGGGCTGGTCGGCGTTCCCGGTCTCGCTGACTCCCACGTTCACCTTCTGGGATACGGAATGTTGATGCGTACCCTCGACTTGTCGAATGCAGGATCCATTGCCGAAATTCAAACGATGCTTGCGAAGACAGCGTCGGGAAAACTGAAAGACCAGTGGATACTTGGAAGAGGATGGGACCAAGAGAAACTTCGAGAGCACCGATACCCAGATCGTTCCGACATAGATATCATAGCCAACCCGGTCTTCTTTAGAAGAATTTGCGGCCACGTCGCCATCGCAAACTCGGCCGCACTGGCCAAAGCAGGCGTCAATGAAAACACTCCGGACCCTTTTGGCGGAGAAATTGAGAGGGACTCAACTGGTAAACCCAATGGCGTATTGAAAGAACGAGCCCTTGAGATCGTTAGTAGGTCAGTCCCTAGAGATGAGAAGGAGGCAAGAGGGGCCCTACTTGTCGCGTCTCAGAAACTGTTAGAGCAAGGTGTCACCTCCTTGCACTGCATAATCGAAGACGAGCAAGAATTCAAAGCCCTCAAAGACCTGAAGCATCAGGGAAAGATTGAGCAGACAATCTTCGCGATTCTCCCATTGAACATGCTCGAACAAGCTGGGTCTATGGAAGACGAACTTGGCGTTTGGACGAACGGCTTCAGAATTGGAGGGATCAAACTATTCCTGGACGGGTCTCTCGGTGCGAGAACAGCAGCTCTCGTAAACCCGTACGACGATGCCCCGGGCTCATCAGGAATGCTGACAATTTCTAAGGAGCAGCTCCTGAGCGTGATCGACAAGACCCGAGATACCGAGCTTCAACTATGCTTGCATGCCATTGGCGATAGGGCCGTCGCGATGGGGGTCGATGCACTGAGCGAGACTCTAGGGCCCGGCAAGTGTCGGAAATCGAGACATCGAATAGAACATGCATCTCTAGTGACCCCAGGGCTGATGCGAGACATGGCCAAGCTAGGGTTAGTTGCCTCTGTTCAACCGCGCTTCATCTACTCGGACAGTTGGGCCGAAAAACGTCTCGGAAAGCGGATCTCATACTTGTATCCGTTCAAATCTATGCTTCAAGCAGGAATCCATTTGGCAGCCGGATCCGACAGCCCTAGCGATGATCCAAGCACGGTTGAGGGCTTGTGGTCAGCAGTCTCTCGTCCCGGCCTCTCATCTCTCGAGCGCCTAACGCCGAGCGAGGCCCTCTCCTGTTATACAGAGGGCCCGGCCTATGCCTCTTTCTCGGAAAACGTTCAGGGATCTTTGCAAGTGGGCAAATGGGCAAACGTTACGGTTCTAGACCACGACCCCTTTGAATCCGCGTCGGATGATCTCAGGAAGCTTCGAGTAGTTCAGACGATCGTACGTGGGAAGATATTCCGCTGGAACTAGCGGTGGTTCCTTAGACTCTTTCTGGGGAATCCGAGGGCAGAAGCACATCGTGTGGACGGGCTTCCTCAGCGCCTGAGTGAGTTATCGCAGCTAAGTGTGCTTTCTCCCAGAGCTCCGGAATCGTCCGGGCCCCGGCGTATCCCATAGATGCTTGCAGTCCGGCTGACATTTCTTGGATAACAACGCCCACTTCTCCCTTGTAGGGAACCCAGCCTTCAACCCCCTCCGGAAGCCCCTTGGACGGTTGAGCATAGCGGTCCATAGAGAACCTCTTAGCCATGGCAGAGGGACTACCCATTCCTCGGTATTGCTTGTAGTATCGTCCCCCGATAGTTATCAATGTACCAGGCGCTTCTTTGCATCGTGCGAAAAGGTTGCCCATCATTACCGCGGACGCTCCAAGTGACATGGCTATAGCGGCGTCGCCTGGACCTCTTATCCCTCCGTCGGCAATTATCGGGATCTTCGACCCGTACGTTCGAACGGCATCGGCAACCTGCGCTGTTGCATACACCGTCGGGGATCCCGCTTTCGTGGCCTCCATTGTAGTACAGATAGATCCCGAACCTATTCCAACCCTGAAGCCTGCGATTCCTTCCAGTTTTGTAATTGCGTCCTCAGCGGCCTTGTAGGTCCCGATGCTGCCAACAACCACGTCTGCGTCAACCTCTTCCAGAATCTTCTTGGTCGCGCTGAATACGTTCGCGTTGTGAAAATGGGATACGTCGATTATGAGTATGTCAGCGATCTCGCTGAGCTTCTTCGCTCGTTTGAGGTCGAATGGTGATACTGCGGCTCCGCAGAGTAGTTGTCCGTTCTCGTCTCGGGCGGCGTCCGGGAACCTTCCTCGAAGGAGGATGTCTTTGATGGTCATTAACCCCTTGAGGCGGCCTTCTTTGTCGATTAGGGGAAGTTTTTCAACGCGGTGCTTGTGCAGAATCTCCTTTGCATCTTCGATGTTCGTGTCGTCCGGCGCGGTTATGACTCTCTTTGTCATGACATCCTTGGTCAGAAGGCTAGGATCTGCGAAGCGGACGTCTCTCCCGGTTACGATACCAACCAGCTTCTCTGCTTCGACTACTGGCAGGCCTGAGATGTTGTGCTTCTGCATCAGCTCGGTAGCGTAATCAACCGTTTCCGTTGGCCGGATAGTGATTACGTCTTTTATCACGAGAGATTCTGCTCGTTTCACCTTCTTCGCCATCTCGACCTCTTCTTCCGCGGTACAGTTGCGGTGAAGTACTCCGAGTGCTCCGAGCCTTGCAACGCCTATAGCCATCTCGCTCTCTGTTACGGTGTCCATTGGGCTGGCGACAAAGGGCATGTTGAGAGAGTGGTTTACTGTGACTTGGGTTGAGAGCTGTACTTGGCTGGGCTCAACTTCGGTCCATCCGGGCAGAAGGATAAGGTCCCTGAAGGTAACTGCCACGTCAGTATCCTTGAACTTGGATCTGAATCCTGGCCCCGACACCTAGTTTCCAAATCTCCCTGAGTTTCCAAGAAAACCGCCGATTTCCCTTATTATACATACCGACGTTGATGGCGAATTTGTTTTCCGAGAAAGGTTCAAAGATAGCTAGGAGTATCTCTTTGAGGTTTTGCCCGAACAGCCGAGGCTCCTAGCCTAGACTGGTTTCTGGCATCGATCACAGTACCATTTCATCTGAAAAGGGTCCCATCGAATCGGCTGCTGACAAGTTGGACAGAGATTGTATCCAACCGCGGCTGTCGTCTTTCGCTTCTTGAAGAAAAAGAATCCTACGAGGACACCGATCGCTACACCGACCGCGAGTCCGATCAATCCAGAGACCAGTCCTGCCGAGAATAGCGAGCCGCTCGCTTGGGCCTGCAGGGCATCCAGTGCGGCCGCTAACGAGTACTGGACCGCACCACCATAGTCCATTGTTGAATAGTGCTGGTCGGCTAGGGCCATTTCCTGTCTTGCAGCGTTTATGCTTCCGCTGTTGAACAGACTATTTCCTGTGGCCGCGAGGGCGTCCTGGGCAACTATCAGGAGCTCGTCATTTATCCCTCTGAGAACGGTGTCCTTGTCAAACTGACTGTAAGTGTTGGAGTATGGGTAATAGGCCATCACACTGCTGGTGAAATCTTCAGTCTGATCATAGAGAAATGGGTGATTCAAGCCTATCATGTGCCCGAGCTCATGAATCGCGGCACGCGTGAAACCCATTCCCTTTCCGGGTTGATTGTAGGTCGAAGGATCATTCCCCGCCGTTAGCGTGGAGTTCGATTGGTCAACGAGGATCATATCGCCCAACGCTACGCCCGTTATGGATCCTGGCGGTTCGCGTTGTGCTATGTTTTCCTTGAAGGTGAACGCGAAGGTGTAGTTTCCTTGGAATGCGAAAAGGAAGCCTGGGATATCGTATTGTGAGGTTGTGTGTGTCGCATTGATGAACTGGGTTATGTGTCCTTGGCCGTAGGTGGACAACCAGTTCCAAACTAGCCTCGCATCGACTATCGGAATTGACAAGGCAGGATCCTTCACCTTGGTTGTTGCGTTAGCGACTACAGCAGCAAGCTCTGGGTAGGCCGTAATGTTAGAGAATCTTGCTGTAACGGTGACCCTGGCAAAAGGAAGAAGACTTGCAAGCTGGCCTTGAACCAAGCTAGTATTGAGTGTAGTGGAGATTTTCGGTCCCTTGGCTTTTTCAATGGCCGTGCGGTTGTCAAATACGAGCAATTGGAAATTGTAGTTCTGTGCATATGTCACAGGGTAGAGCTGGTCGGCGGCGAATAGGTTGTCCACAGCGCCGGCAATGTAATCGTTGATGAATTCGGCTGCCCATACCCTGCCGTAGGATGTCGAAAGGTTCACTCCTCTCGCCCCTGCCGCAACCTGGATTGGAAGCTCGTCCGTCCAGTAACTAGTGCCCGCTGAAAGATCCATGTAATAGATTCTCCCTGTGCCGCCCCAACCGGTCATGTAGTGACGAGTCAAATTTAGACCGAGGTCAGGATCGGTCGCCGTTCGGTTGTAGTAGTGCGTCTTCGCCGTCACGTTGCTTGTGCATACGGCAGGGCATTTTGTGTTATACGCCTGGTATTGCTGGTAGGACAAAGACGGTACGGTCGCGCTGAGGTCTGCAATGAAGAGGGTGTATCCTGGCGTTGGAACAATTCCGAAAAGAGTCTGGTTTGCGGTAAGCCAGTTCTCGACCTTGCTCGCATCGTAGAAGTAGTTCTGGACCCGATTGACTCTTGTGCCAGTGTTGTTGAGAGCTGGATTATAGAGACCCGAAAACAACTGACCCGGAACTGTATCCTGCTTCATTCCAATAGAATTCAGATACTGGGCGAAACTCTGGACAAGGGTCGAGTTTGCTCTTTCGTACACGTATTGGTATGTGAAACTGAACATGACACCGGTGTTGATAGGTCCCTGGAGGACTTGTTGGTATTTCACCGGAATCGAATTTATGCCACTTGTCAAATAGGAAGCGTTTAGGTCAGTGTTCGAAAAGCCGAGCATGACAATCTTGACGGTCAAGGGAACGACCCTAGACGAGGCCACGGCTCCGGGCGAGCTGGATTGAGAATATTGAGCGTCCACTTGCGAGATTGAGAGTAGAATGAGGATGGAGATTGCAAGTAGTCGGATCTTTCCTACTCTCATAGTGCTTCAGCGGTCTTACATCGGTTCCTTATCAGGCGTTTCCTAGGCGGGCGTGAAGGTTGGCAGAGTCAAATCTCCCCTCGCTATGATTAGGATCTTTGCTTCCTTTCCTTCGGCTCGAATCGACTGTTGGATAGCGCCCGAGGCTGTCCGCGAAGGCTTCAGTTTGAAGGAGTCCCTGGCGTAAAGATCGGGTAGTACAGATACAAGCTGTATTCTATGCCTCTCCAAAGCGTCTTGTAGGAAAAGCGAGACGTGGCTTCCAAGCTTGAACTTGTGCCGGAGCTCTGATACTAGCTCTTTCTTGTCAGAGAACCGTCTGGAAAATTCCAAGAAGCTTTGGTCACCGATGCCTCTTGAGCATTCCGCGACAAGGATGATGGTTCCTTCTTTCCTTACTGCTCCGAACGCGTTGGAAAGGACTCGGACCCCGTGGTAGAGATCCATTCCCAACAGTTTACCAGCGGCAACAACGACAACATCAGATCTCCGATCTATTCGAGGACTGTGAACCTGCTGATATCTCGGGACTGCTTCCCGAAACACCGATTCTAGCTCTCCCGAGAACACGGCATCGACTTCACCCCAGCCATCCGGCACGAAAGTTAGGCTGTAGAATGAACCTGCCATCCTGTAGGCCTCGAACGCGTCTGAGAGTACCAAGTTCTCTACGATATCAGCGGATCCTGATAGACCCTTGATCATCAGTGATCTATTCTTCCCAATAGTATCCAGTGAGGATGCTCCTGGAAGCAGAATATCCGGTCCGCCAGTGAAACCGCTAGCAAAGTGAGGCGTCACAATACTGAGGCTAATTCTCACATCGCAAGCGAGCAGGTCCTTTTGCAGAAAGACGCTGGTTCCTTGACTGGTCTTGCCGATTTCGGCAAAATCTCCCTGCTTAGGGTCAAGGTTTCTTACGCCAAGGTCGGCCGAAGAGGATTGAACCTCCACGTTTGATGTTCTACTGCGAGAGAAGAGCTTGATCTCGGTAACTCCAAGAGCTCCAAGCTTTGTCCTGATTATCTCAACCGCCTGTTGCTGAACATGTAGGGGAACGATGGGGTCTATCAGAACACCGGCGATTGCCCCCGGTTTTGCCATGTTTGAAAGTGAAAAGTCATTGATGGGATGAGACAGAGACTCCTCGATCTGATTGGAAAGCTGCTTGGTCGCGTCCGGTTTCTTGGGTTCCAGAATCTTGTAGAAATTGTCGTCGGGAACTCTGATCGGAATCTCGGTTTCGCCGTAAGGAATCCAGAGCTCCGAATTTGTTCCCTCGCGTCGCCTTCTCTTGAGCTTGGCTTTAAATCGCTATACCTGAATCCGACTGCTCATGAGCGAGAGTACGGTGCTTCTGTTCTCACGGGTTGACATGATGGTGGGTTCTTAGACGCCGCGTTCTCTTGAAGATGACTTCTCGAAGTTGCTAGTGAGAACTGGAGCTTTGCAATTTGGAATGTTCACATTATCAGGAGGCAGGATAAGCCCATATTATCTAGACCTCCGAGTGATCCCCAGCTTTCCTGACGCGTTCCACACATGCTCAGAGCTCTTGGCGAAAAGCGCCAGATCTATTGAGGGAATCGACAAGATTGGAGGTATACCTACAGGCGGGTTACCATGGGCCTCCGTACTTGCATACACTCTATCCAAGCCTCTCGTCTATACGAGGAAGGACATCAAACTACACGGGAGAGAGAAAACGGTCGAAGGGATATTGACACCAGGTGAAAGGGTCCTTCTTATCGACGACGTGATCACGACTGGCAAGAACATTCTCACCGCTCTGCAAAGCATTCGTGGGGAAGGAGGAGTTGTCGAGGATGCTCTCGTTCTCCTCGACAGGCAAGAAGGGGGCGAACAGCATCTGATGAAAGATGGGGTCAAACTGCACTCGGTCACAAGAATCTCGACAGTTGCACAGAGGCTTTTCGACATGGACGCAATCACGGAAAAGCAGTTCGATGAGCTTTCAGGCCGAAGCAAAAGAACGGAATAGCCCTTTACAGCAACGAATCCCGACAAACAGGAAAGCCAAGAAATGGAAACCACGATATCAATCCCGCGCGAGCTTCAGGTAACAAGGTCGACGCTAGAGAACGGACTGAAGGTCCTCATTCGGGAGATCCCCAACGCTCCCGTCGCTGGCTGCTGGACCATCTACCGAGTGGGATCAAGAAACGAGAAGCCTGGCCTCACCGGAATATCTCACTGGGTCGAACACATGCTATTCAAAGGCGGAGGAAAACTTGCCAAAGGGGACATCGGACGTCTCGTCAGTAGAGTCGGAGGAGAATACAACGGGTTCACCTCGAAAGATTTCACCGCCTACTACGAAATCCTCCCGGCGGATCACATCGAGACAGGATTATTGATCGAATCGGAGAGAATGATGAACGCCGCCTTCGATCCACGCGAAGTTGAATCAGAACGATCAGTCGTTGTGTCAGAACGAGAGGGAAACGAGAATGATCCCGAGTTCCAGGCAACTGAAGAATTATTCCTTACGGCGTTCCGATACCATCCTTACAGGTGGTCGGAGGGTGGGACAAAACCTGACCTTCAACGAATCACCCGAGACGATCTCTTCGAACACTATCGGCGATACTATGCGCCGGGAAACGCTATGCTGGTTGTAGCGGGGCCTTTCTCTCCGAAGAAAATTCTACCCAAGATCGAGGAAAGTTTCGCTCCCCTCTCCAAGACTGAGAACCCCCCTGAACCCAATATCGTCGAGCCTACCCAGGCCGGGGAAAGACGCGTGGAGTTGCGGATCCCTTCCGAGGCAGACTACATCAAAATCGCCTACCATACCCCAGGCTTTGGCAACGAAGACGTCTACGGACTAATGATGCTGGATGCTGTTCTCAGTGGAGTAAGACTCTTCGCGTTTGGCCCCGGCCAGACATCAGGCAGAAGCGCTAGGCTCTACAGGGCACTCGTTGAGAAGAAGATTGCAACTCAAGCGTCTTCAGAGTTCTTTCCAACCATCGATCCCTCAGTCTTCGCTCTCGACCTTACAGTCTGGGACGGCGTCAATATCGACAAGGCTGAGAAACTCTTGTTCGATGAGATCGAGAGGATAAAGAAGACGCCACCAAGTCGACACGAGCTCGATAGATCGCTGGCGCAGATTGGGTCACAGTACTCATACACCTTTGATGGCGTTGCTCGTCAGGGATTTGTGATCGGAATCTTCGAACTGGTCATCTCCTTTGAGACGATAACGAAGCTGGTTGACAAACTGTCAAAGATAACCGCCGACAAGATCTCGGAGATCGCGAGGAAGTACCTGACTGTTGAGAACCGAACAGTTTGCAGAACGGTAGGCATGAGGAACTCTCATGGGCATTGATTCCGACCTTCCCAAACTGGTCGAAGAACACTCTAGCGCCAAGGGAGTGAGATGCCTTCTCTACCGGACAACCGATAACCCAACTGTTGCAGTCCATGGGAGCATCCGAGCTGGAACGGCGCTAGAGCCGAAGAATCACCATGGAATCGCAGAGCTTGCAACCAGGCTCTTGATCAGAGGCTCGCGGAAGATAGATCCGGAGAAAATCGCCGACTCTTTGGAATCTGTTGGAGCAGCGATTAGTTTCCGGAATGCGCCTGACGCGATCGTGTTCCAGGCGCGGATGACGACCCCTTGGATGAAGAGAGTGCTCGATATTCTATCGGAATGCTTGACCAGCCCATCGTTTGACCGGAAGGATGTAGAGAAGGAGAAAGAGGAACTACTTACAGACATCAGGCTGAGAGACGATGACCCGACGAGGAGAGGAATACGTGAGCTGCTTCAGCGAGTCTATCCCAAGAACCACCCCTACAGTCAGGACAGGTTCGGTACGGCCGAGAGTGTCAAGAAGATCGAGCGAACAACCCTGGTCGACTTCTTTCAAGATCACATTGTCAAGGCTCCCGTCATCATAGCCTTCGCGGGACAGTTCAGATCCGACCAGGCGTTGAAGTGGAGCGGCCGCACATTTGGTGACAGAGAAGACTCTTCAGCAGTGAAGAGCTTTTCCGGAACCGAGCCAGATCCGGCCAAGAAAGAGATTGTTATGGATCACAAGGCTCAAACCGAGATCCTGATGGGAACGCCAGCCGTCGCGCGACTGCACCCGGATTATGAACCGCTCAACTTGCTGAACGCCATACTGGGCGAACTAGGTTTCATGGGGAGGCTTGGACAGAGGGTGCGGGACAAAGAAGGGCTGGCATATTCGTGCACATCGTTTCTCAATGCTGGACTCCAGGGCGGAAACTGGACCGCCCTTGCGGGGGTAAACCCGAAGAACGTGGACCGTGCAAAGAAGCTGATGGAAGAAGAGATCAAGCGGGTTATCGATGAACCAGTCTTGGATCAGGAGCTTGAGGACGCCAAAGAGAACCAGACCGGTTCCGCATTGATGGAACTGGAGTCAACCGAGGGGGTAGCCAGGACAAGCCATAATCTCGTCCACTACGGACTTGGATTGGACTATTTCGCAAAGCGGCGTCAGCTATTCCGAAAGATCAACAAAAATCAACTTCAAGAAATGGCTGGAAAATATCTACAGCCGTCACGGACCTCTAGTGTGATCGTTGGACCGAAAGTCAAGGCATAGCATTCGGAGGCCATAGATGAGCGCCGCCCGAAGGGATGCTTAGGCCCAGGGAATCCTCCCGGTAGATACCTTATTCTTGTTGTTGGCCGAAAAGGCTAGCGTGGCCTCTCCTGAGAGAGTCCAGTTTGATGGGCTCTACAAGCAAGCTGGCATTCTGTCGAAGATGAGACGATACCCTGAGGCCATTGCGTATGCTCAACGGGCGATTGCGATTTTTCCTGACAATCCTTTCCCCTACCTTCAAATTGCCATAGCAATGGCTTACATGAAGGATCCGGCGTCGTCGGAATGGGCTAGGAAAGCGATCTCTAGGGCCCCGGACAATGGTCATTGTTGGGCAGCGCTGTCTGATACTTTCAATCTGCAAGGGAAGTGGGCGGAAGGTCTTGAGCCTATGAGAAAAGCAGTGGCTCTCGATCCTGATAATCCGAGATTCCTGTCCTTATTGGGGCAATCTCTCATTTATTTGAAAAACCATTGGGATGCTGTCACCTGTCTTCGAAAGTCTGTTGGGCTCAACCCTCTCGATGCTGAGGCGCATTACAGGCTTCACATTGCACTAGCGAAGGTTCGTGATAGGAAGGGCTCCCAGCTTCACCTTAGGAAGGCCCTGGAGCTTAGTCCTGACAATGCTGTAATCCAGAATTCTCTTGGTTGGCGATTGCTTGGAAAGGGAAGGCGCGACGAAGCTGAGGAGGCTTTCCGTGAAGCGCTTCGATTGAATCCTCAATTCGAGCCCGCCAAGGTCGGACTGGGGGACCCAGCAGGCCGCAAGAGAGGATTGAAGGATGCCCTATTGAGATACTCGATCAGAGTCTATTCTCTCCCTCAACGAC
>WNEQ01001099.1_pt1 | contig 14440 bp, 15 predicted proteins | sample 5399971 | NCBI WGS metagenome assembly WNEQ01 (sample SAMN13153330, study PRJNA577476) | soil metagenome | isolation source: 20 cm grassland meadow soil 2 days after 1st rain plot 5 | place: USA:California | collected 2015-09-18
CGTTCATCGTGCTGCTCGCGCTGGGCACGTTCGGCGATCCGCATCTCTCGGATGGCACGCCACCCTGGGTCGGCGTCGCGGCCGGGCTGGCATTCCTGCTCGGCGGATTGGCGGTCATCGTCGGCTACGGCGTTGCCGGCGGGATTGCGCCGGACGGCGATCTGCCGGCCGCCACTCCGTTCTTCGTCCGGCTCGTTCAGTACGTGCTGGGGTCTCGGCATCACCGCGATGCTGGCGTCGATCGCGTCCTGGGTGGCGTTCGGCTCCGGCTCGCGCCACTTCAGCGGCAGCGGCCTGTTCGTGGGCGGCGCCCTGAACGAGGCGCTCGGCCGCGCGGTCTTCGGCATCGGCGCGGTACTCACCTGGGCCATCACGGCCGTCATCGCCTCCTCACGCCGCGTAGATCTTCCTCAGCTCGCCGGCCGCCCACTTCACGGCGTCCTCGGGACTCATCCCCTGGATCGCCTTGGCGAACATGTCGACGACGATGTACTCGCTCAGCGCCGTCATCTGGCCTCCTCCATGGCGGTCACTCGCTCCGCGGCGACGCTTGAGTAACACGTGGCGCGTGCCGCCGCAATCCGTCACACTGTCCCGCCATGGGCGACCAGTGCATGTTCGTTCCCGAGGGCGACTCGTTCCAGCCGACGGAGTGGGCGGTGGGCCCGTGGTCGAAGGAGCTGCTGCAGGGCAGCGCGTTCGGCGGACTCATCGTGCGCGCGCTCGAGAAGAGCGCGGCGCCCGGCATGGCGCTGGCACGCCTGTCGTTCGACCTGTGGCGCCCCGTCACGCGCGAGCGGCTGACGCCGGCCGTCGGCGTGCTGCGCGAGGGTCGCAAGGCACGCACGGTGGAAGCCTCGCTGACCCAGGACGGCAAGGCCGTCGCGCGGTGCACGGCCGTCTATCTGAAGGCGGACGCCTCGCTCACGCCGGCGCCCGTCGATCGGACGCCACCGCGCCTGGGCCCGGACGCCGGCCGGCCGATTGCCGACGTCGCCAGGCGGTGGAGCCCGTTCTTCACGGGTGTCGACACCCGCACGGTGGAGGGCGACCTGCTCGCGCCCGGTCCCGCCGCGTGCTGGTTCTACCTCGAGCGCCCGCTCATCGCCGGCGAGACCAATTCCGCGCTGGTCCACACCGTCGCCGCCGCCGATCTCTGCAGCGGCATCTCCGCCGTCGTCAATCTCAGGGAGGTGACGTTCGTGAACGCCGACCTCACGATCGTCGTGTGGCGGCAGCCCTGCGCGCCGTGGATCCTGCTGAGCGCGCAGACTCACGTGGGTGATCAGGGCACGGGCGTGGCGCGCGGCACGCTGTCAGACGTCGACGGCGCGTTCGGCGCGTGCGAGCAGACGCTGCTCTTCGAGCGGCGGGCTCAGGCCGTCAGGGACGGAGGGTGACGCGGCGGCCGTCCTCGACGACCACGATCGCGTTCGCCTGGATCTCCTCGACGCGTGCGCCCTCGCCGATCGCGTCACCCTCGACGTATTTCCGGCCGTTGATGAAGGCCCAGCGCAGCGAGCGCTGCTCGGAGTACACGATCACCTCGACCTTTAGCTTGGCGACGTCGGTGCGCAGCGTCGCGGGGGCCGGCGTCGGAGGCACCGCCGCGACGACCGGCGGGGCGGGCGCGGGCACGGCGACGGCGGGCGGCGCCGTCGGAGCCGGCCTGGCTTCGGCGGCGGCGCGCGCTTGCGCCGGGCCGCCATGCCCGTCGCCCGCCGTCGGTCGCGTCGCGGCGCGGCTGGAATCGGTCGACGTCAGCGGAACGCGCGGCCTGTCGTCGGCCGCGACGCGTGGCCGCTCGCGCTGCCGCTCGGCGGCTGCCGGGACCGCGATGAGCGACGTGACGGGCTTCGCGGTCGACGCCGGAACGTCATGGCTCGTCGGCGCCGGCAGGTCGTGTGCTGGAGCCCACAGCCAGACCACGGCGGCGAGCGCGATGGCGCCGGCCGAGGCGACGCCGATCGTGACGTAACGCGAGGCCGAGACCGCGGCCACCGGCGCCGCCGACAGCAGCCGCCGCACCTCCGGCGGAGGACCACTACGCTGCTCCGCCGCCTTCTTGAGCGCGTCGAGGATGTAGGACACGGCTAGGGCGTCGCCTTCGAGAGCGACGGGCGCGCACCGGGCGTCGTCGCCGACAGCCGCAGGAGCGTCTCCTCGCCCACCACGCCGTCCGCGCGCAGGCCGTTCGCGCGCTGGAACGCGACGACGCGCTGTCGGAGATCGTCGCCCGGCTTCAGCGGCGTCGCCGCGAGGTCGGGTGTCCGCCAGAGCGCCACGAACGCGCCGTCCCAGAAGCGCTCGACGTCGTTCAACAGCAGCGTCACGGGGCGTGACGCGAGGTCGAGCGTGACCGTGTCCGCGCCGAGGGCCGTGACCATCGCGTAGTGCCGCTCACCCGTCGGCGTCATCAGCGTGAGCATCGCCGGCACGTCGAGACGCCGGATCACGTTCCACGTTCCGGTTCTCACCAGGCAGCGCAGTCCCGCCCGGCGCGCGATGTCGCACGCGTTCTCACCCGGCCGCGGCTGGAAGTCGACGCTCCACCGCGCGAACAGCGTTGCCAGCGCCGCGTCGCGATCGACGGTCGTCCCGTCGAGCAGCCGCGCCAGGCTCGGGCGTGCGACGACCGCGCCCGCCGGCGCCGGCGGCGTGACGGCCACCGCGGCGTTGCTCGGCGCCACGCCCGCAGGAAGGACGCGCTGCCCCCACCACGTCGCCACATACTCCAGGCGACTGCGGCCGAGCGTGCTCGCAGTGAACACGATGGCCGCGAGCAGGACGGCCGCCACCGCCGGCTGCAGCCAGCGGCGCCAACGGCTGACGCCCGACACCTCCACCGCCGCGCGCTGCGCGGTGTTCGCCGTCACGCGCCGCTTGCTCCGCCCGAAGGCGCCGAGCAGCGCGCGATCGCAGACGTTGTTGATCACCCGCGGGACGCCGCCGGAGCGGCGGTGGATCACGTTCAGCGCGGGCGAGGTGAAGATCATCTCGCGCTGGCCGGCCACCTGCAGGCGATGACGCACGTAGGCGCGCGTCTCCGTGTAGCTGAACGGCCGCAGGTGGTACCGCGCCGTGATCCGCTGCGCCAGCTGGCGCAGCGCGGGCCGCTCCATCAGGTTCACCAGCTCGGGCTGCCCGATCAGGATGACCTGCAGCAGCTTGTCGCGCGTCGTCTCGATGTTCGTCAGCAGGCGCAGCTCCTCGAGCACTTCCATGCTGAGGTTCTGCGCCTCGTCGATGATGACGACGGTGCGCCGCCCGCGCGCATGCGTGTCGAGCAGCGCGCGCGACAGGGCATCGACGAGGACCTTCAGGCTGGTCGTGCCGGCCGGGTAGGGCACGCGCAGCTCGTCGCAGACCGCCGACAGCAGCTCGACCGCCGTCAGCCGCGGCGTGAAGATCATCGCCACGTCGACCTCGGGCGGCAGCTGATCGAGCAGCGCGCGGCAGACCGTCGTCTTGCCGGTCCCGACCTCCCCCGTCAGCTGGACGAACCCGCCCCCCTGGAGCCCGTAGACGAGGTGGGCCAGCGCCTCCCGGTGCCCCTCGCTCAGGAACAGGAAACGGGGGTCCGGCGCCAGGGAAAACGGCCGCTCGGTCAGCCCGAAGTGCGCCGCGTACACGCCGCCACCCTAGTCAACCGGGGGCCCGCCGTCAAGAAGGGAGGCTAGCTCGATTTCTCGATCTTGGCCCACGTGTCCCGCAGCCCGACCGTCCGGTTGAAGACCAGCCGCCCAGGTGCCGAGTCGCGGGAGTCCACGCAGAAGTAGCCGTTGCGCTCGAACTGGAAGCGCGAGCCGGGCGCGGCCGAGGCGAGCGAGGGCTCCAGGCGCGCGCCGGTCAGCACGGTCAACGAGTTGGGATTCAGCGCGGCGGCGAAGTCCTCTTCGTCGTCGGGCTTCGGCTTGGCGAAGAGCGTCTCGTACAGCCGCACCTCGGCCTCGAGGGCCTGGGGGGCAGAGACCCAGTGGATGGTGCCCTTGACGGCGCGGCCGCCGCTGTCGCCGCCGACGGTGGCGGGATCGTAGGTGCAGCGCACCTCGGCGACCTCGCCGTCGGGGCCCTGCGTGAAGTCGGTGCACTTGACGATGTAGGCGTAGCGCAGCCGCACCTCGGCGCCGGGCGTGAGCCGGAAATATTTCTTGGGCGCGACGTCGCGGAAATCGTCGCGCTCGATCCACAGCTCGCGCGTGAAGGGAACCTTGCGGGTGCCCGCGGACGGATCCTCGGGATTGTTGACCGCGTCCAGCTGCTCGACCTTGCCCGCGGGGTAGTTCGTGATGACCAGCTTCAGCGGGCGCACGACGGCCATCCGGCGCTCGGCGCGGCGGTTGAGATCTTCGCGCACGCAGTGCTCGAGCAGCGCCAGCTCCACCATGTTGTCGGCCTTGGCGACGCCGATGCGCTCGCAGAAGTCGCGGATGCTCTCCGGCGTGTAGCCGCGGCGGCGCAGGCCGGCCAGCGTCGGCATGCGCGGATCGTCCCAGCCGCTGACGAACCCGCCCTCGACCAGCTGCAGCAGCTTGCGCTTCGACATCACGGTGTGGCTCAGGTTCAGGCGCGCGAACTCGATCTGCTGCGGGTGGAAGATGCCGAGCGCGTCGAGGTACCAGTCGTAGAGCGGCCGGTGGTCCTCGTACTCGAGCGTGCACAGCGAGTGCGTCACGCCCTCGATCGAGTCGGACTGGCCGTGGGCCCAGTCGTACATCGGATAGATGCACCACGCGTCGCCGGTGCGCTGGTGGGACGTCTTGCGGATCCGGTACATGACGGGATCACGCAGGTTGATGTTGCCGCTCGTCATGTCGATCTTCGCGCGCAGCGTCTTGCTGCCGTCGGCGAACTCGCCGGCACGCATGCGGCGGAAGAGATCGAGATTCTCCGCGACCGGGCGATTGCGGAACGGCGACGGCCGCCCCGCCTCCGTCAGCGTGCCGCGCGACTCGCGCATCTCCTCCACGCTCTGGTCGTCGACGTAGGCCTTGCCCGCGGCGATGAGCTGCTCGGCCCAGCGGTAGAGCTGCTCGAAGTAGTCGCTGGCGTGATAGAGGTGAGTGCCCCAGTCGAAGCCGAGCCAGCGGACGTCGTTCATGATCGCGTCGACGTACTCCTGGCTCTCCTTGGTGGGATTCGTGTCGTCGAACCGCAGGTGACAGCGGCCGCCGTAGTCGCGCGCGAGACCGAAGTCGATGCAGATCGCTTTCGCGTGGCCGATGTGGAGATAGCCGTTGGGCTCGGGAGGAAAACGGGTGACGACCTTACCGCCGAACCGGCCGGTACGGTTGTGCTCCTCGATGATCTCCCGAATGAAGTTGGACCGCGGCGCGTCGCTCATCCCAGCGATCGTACCATTGCGCCGCGCGCAGCCGGACCGCGCCCGGGCGCAAACCCGCGATTCCGTGTCGGCGCCTGGCCGGCCACCCGAGCGATGGCGTCCAAGCGTCATACGCTTCGCGCATCACCGTGACTGATTCGCTTCGGTAACTCCGACCCGACCTCACGTCCGCGACCTCTTCGATCGGATCCGCCTCGCGCTCGTCGGCCTCGCGCAGCCGACGCCGGAGGCCCGAGAGCACCGCCACCTGGGAGCCGCGGACCACGGCGGAGGCGGCCGCGGCCATCGATTTTTGGCGCCGAAAGGTCCACGTAGAGCCCTCTAGCGCCCTCCAAAAGATCGGTCAGACCAAGGCCGGGAGACTCATTATAAATGCTTATGTAAATTGATATTTAACGCTGTATCCGAGGTGGTGCTCGGCGCCCTATATTGTAAATATGTACTTCGCGCGGGGTACCCGCAGTCTGCTCGCCGCGGCCGTGGCCGGCGTATGCGTCCTGGCGGCCGCAACGCCGGTCTTTGCCGGCGCGGCGACCGAGCGCCTGCGCGAGTTCTTCGGGTCGGTCAACGCGGTGCTGAACGACCCGGCCATCCGCTCGGAGCCACTCGAGAAGGTCGCGCGCATCAAGCACCTGGTGACGGGCATCGCCGACGTCCGTGGCGCGGCGGCGGCCTCGCTCGACCGCGAGTGGGACGCGCGGACGCCCGCCGAGCGCGACGAGTTCACTCGCATGTTCGCCGAGCTGCTCGAGCGCGGGCTGGTCGCCCGGCTCGCCGGAACGGTCAACCCCGTGAAAGGCATGGTGATGAGCTGGCGCGGTGAGACCCGCGTGGGTGACGAGGCCAGGGTGATGACGGTCGTCGAGAGCCGCGACGGGCGCAAAATCAATGTCGAGTACCGCATGGTCGAGCGCCGCGGGCGCTGGCTGGTCCGCGACGTCATCCTCGACGGCATCAGCACGACAGAAAACTATCGCTCGCAGTTCAAGCGGCTGCTGCGTCAGGGCTCCTACGCCGGTCTCGTCGCCCAGCTTCGAGCAAAGCTCGGCGAGCAGACGCTGATGTTCGCTCAGGCGCCCCCCGCCATGAGCGCGGCCCCGGCGTCGAAGCCGGCGGAGCGGGTCGCCGCGGCGCGGCCGGCTCCGCCACGGGTCACCGCGCAACGGCCGGCGGCGACGGCCGTCGCCAAGCACGTCACGCCGCCGCCGACACCCATCGCCAGGCGCGACACGGCGCCGTCGACATCCGTCGCCAAGCGCGATGTGCCGCCGTCGACGTCCGTCGCCAAACAGGTCGCGGCGCCGTCGAGAATCGCGCCTGCGTCGGCACCCGTCGCAAAGCACGTTGCGGCGCCGCCCAGCATCGTCCCTGCGCCGACCGCCGTCGTCCCTGCGCCGACCGCCGTCGCCCCTGCGCCGACCGCCATCGCCACGGCCCCCGCCCCGCCCGCGGCGAAAGCCACGGCGGCCGCGACGCCCGCCACGCCGGCGACGCTGGCCGCGCCGCCGACCGAGGTCGCAGCGCCCGCGGCAATCGGCCCGAGCATGCGGAGCGTGGCGATGGCGCCGATCGTGCTGCCGCCCGTGGCCGACGTCGTCTCGCCGATCGCCGAGGAAGCGGCCGCGCACGTGCTGCCGAGCGCACTGGTCGTCATGCTGGGGTTCTGGAGCGTGACGTGCGTGGTGTACCTGCGGCGGCGCGCCTCCGCGACCGCGCTAGCGCTGCAGCGACTCCGCGATCCCGACCAGGGTCTCGTACTCGTGCATCCAGTACCGCGTGTCGCGAAAGTTGGGGAAGGCCGGCGGAAAGGACGGATCGTCCCAGCGCCGCGCGATCCAGCCCGACATGTAGACGATGCGCATGGCGCGTAGCGGCTCGCACAGCGCCAGCGTGCTGCGATCGAACTCCCGAAACAGCTCGTAGCCTTCCAGCAAATCCTCCCGCATCGTGCGCGCCTCCTCGGTGTCGCCGCGCGCGAGCAGCCACAGATCCTGCACGGGTGGTCCCATCGCGCAGTCGTCGAAGTCCACGAGGATCGGCCCGTCCTTCGCCCACAGGATGTTGCCCCAGTGCAGGTCACCGTGGATGCGCTGCGCGCGCGCGGCGGCCATCGGGGCCGCCACCGTGTCGGCGATCGAGCGCACGACGTCGCGGTAGCGCGGCGCGAGGGAGCCGGGAATGAAGTCACCGGTCAGCAGCACCTCGAGCGGCTCGCGAAGGTAGCGCTCGACGGTCAGCCGCGGACGGTTCGGCGCGGGCCGCGCGGCGCCGATCGCGTGCATCCGCCCGATGGTGCGGCCGATGCGTCGCCGGTTCTCGGCGTCCAGCTCGTCCAGCGTGCGCCCGCGCACCTTCGGGAACGCGGCGTAGAGGATGCCGTCGATCTCGTTCAGCGTCGCGCCGGTGCCGAGATCCATCGGCGCCACCGCCGGCACTTCGGCCGCCGCGAGGTCGGTCAGGAAGCGGTGCTCGTCCTCGATCGTCGCGCGCGACCAGCGGCCGGGCCGGTAGAACTTCGCGACCACGCGCCGCTCGTCCTCCAGTTCGACCTCGTAGACGCGATTCTCGAACGCACGCAGCGGCAGGCAGCGACCCGTCGAGCGCAGGCCCCCGACCTCGACCGCCTCCAGCACGCGATCGGGCGTGAGACCGAAGAACGTCGTTCCCGTCTCGCTCACCGGTGCCGGACCGCGCGCGCGGCGGTCGTGCCGGCGGGCGCGTGCACGAGCGCGGTGCGCGTGAGGCCGCCGTGCTGGACCATGAGCGTGAAATCGGCGGCGGCCGCGGGCGCCGCCGCCGTCGGGAGCACCAGCGCGGCGCTCAGCCGCGCGGCTTGACCCACGTTTCCGACCAGGCCAGGCACGCGCTCGACGACTGCCGATCGCCGCGCATCTCGGGCCACACCTGGCCCTTCGGCGTCTTGCCGTTCAGCTCGACGCGCCCGCTCTTCGCGGGGAAGAACGTGCTGAACACACCGATCGGGCGGTTCATGAAGCCGGGCGGCGCGTTCAGCACGAACGGCGTGATGGTTTCCGCCCACGTCATCACGATGCGGTCGTTGCCGGCCACGATCGTCTCCGTCGCCGGTTTCGGCGGCGTGCCCGCCCGCGAGAACTGCGCGGGCGTGATCGGCAGCGTGGCGTCGGCGAACTGTGGATAGAGCAGCGTCTCGATCGTCTTCTGCAGCCAGCGTGCCACGGCCTGATTGTCCGAGTAGATGCGGACTTGGCCGTCGATCAGCGTGGAATGCACGAACAGCACGTGGCCCGCGCCGTCCGGACACCACAGCACGCGCCAGTGGCTGAAGCGGTCTGTCAGCGTCTTGCCGCCGTCGGAGCTCAGCCGGATGAAGGAGTTCTCGCCTGTCATGAGGACGTCGTTGGGGTCGACTGGTGGCGTCATGGTTCCTCCTCGCGCCGGGTAATGTACAATGCGACCGCCATGAAGCGCCCGGCGTTGAAAAGAAAGCCGAGTCGCGCGGTCGAGCGGCTGCGAAAGACGCTGTCCGTGAACGGCGTCGTGCGCGGCCCCGCCAAGGTCGTGTCGCTGCTCGAGCCCGATCTCGTGCTCGAGCGCACCGCCCGCCGCTTCCTGGCTCAGCCCATCGATCGCTGCGTGAAATGCAACAGCACGTTCATCGGACGCGAGCCCGCGTTCATCCACTGCTTCTATTGCGGCAAGATGGCGCGCATCGCCAACGCGTCGCTGCTGGCGCAGGAAGAGTTCGAGACGCGCTCGGGGCTGCGGATCGCGGTCTGAGCGCTACGCGGCGGCGCGCAGGTCGGTGACGACCTCGTGCCACCACTCCTGGGGCGGCCGCACCTCCAGGCCGTCCATCTGCCGCCGCGTCTCGCGGAACTTCGGATCGGCGTGCCACGCCTCCCAGTCGGCGCGCGTCTGCCACGTGCCGATGATCACGCGCTCGTCGAGCGCGTGATCGGGATCGCGACCTGCCCGGCGATCCAGCCCGACTGAGTGCGCGCCGCCTCGAGCCGCTCGCGCATGGCGGCGTCCCAGCGCGGCTCGCTGCCTTCTTTGAGCTTCACGCGCGTGACGATCGTCATCATGGGGCACCTCCCGCGCGCGGGACGTGCAAGGTTCGACGCCCGTGACCGATGGGTTGGCGCGGGCGGCTCACCAGCGCTCGCGGTGGACGAGCTCCTCGAGCGGCTTGCGTTGACGCGCGACGGACTTCGGCGCCTGCGCGCGGGCGGGATCGACGTACCCGAAGCCGATCACGCGGTTGACGTGCACGTCGTTCGGGATGCCGAGCAGCCGCGCGACCTGGGCCTCCGGCGGGTGCGCCGGGCACGAGGCGATGCCGTCGCCCCACGCGGCGATCATCATGTTCTGCGCGCAGCGCCCGGCGTCGAACTCGTGCGGCTCCACCTGGGTGATGACCACGACGGCGGCCGCGTGCGCCAGCCACTTGCCCCACTCGCTCAGCGCGGCGAGCGCGCGCACGCCCTCGCGCTCGGTGACGACGATCAACCGATTCGGCTCGCGGTTCTTGCTGCTGCCGGTCATGCGCGCGGCCTGGAGAATCCGCCGCAGCGATTCGTCGGGGAGGGGTTTGGGCAGGTACACGCGCTGGTCGCGCTTGTCGACCACCGCGCGGTACGCGTCCATTTATATGCTCGCCTCGGATTATATGCCCGCCTCGGACGGTGGGGCCCCAGCCCCACGACGTCCTGCGGCTCGCACTACCATTACAGACGCCAGCGCGCGGGTTCCGGCCGCCGGCGATGCCATTCGGTCGCGCGCTCGTAGGCACGCGCGACGCGCAGCACCATCGCGTCGTCGAAGCGCCGGCCGACGAGCTGGATCGACACGGGCAGCCCCTCGCGCGTGAAGCCCGACGGCACGACGACGGCGGGCAGCCCGAGCAGATTCCACGGCGCCGTGTAGCGGATCGACGCCGGCGCGAAGCCGGTGCTCGGGAAGTCCTCGAACCGCAGCGCGGGCATCGCCTGGCCGGGAAAGATCAGCGCGTCGACCCGTGAGAGCAGCGCGTCGACCTCGCGCCCGATCCGCGCGCGCAGCCGCTGCGCGCGCTGGACGTCCTGCGCGGTGAACAGCGCGCTGAAGTACACGCGCGTGCGCAGACCCTCGCCGAACTTCTCCGGGCTCCGGCGCAGGGTCTCGACGTGGTACTCGTACGCCTCGGACATGAGCGGCGCCCACACGGCCAGCGCGAGATCGAGCGACGGCGCGTCGACCTCCTCGATCGTCGCGCCCTCCTTGCGGAGCACGTCGAACGCGGCGAGCGCCGCCGCGCGTACCTCGTCGTGCAGCCCCGGGAAGTCGACGTAGTACCGCTTCAGCAGGCCCAGTCGCAGCCCGCGCACGCCGTCCTCGAGGCGCCCCACGTAGTCCTGCGTCGCGGCGCCGCGCGTGGAGGTGTCGTCGGGATCGGCGCCGGCGATCGCCTGCAGGAGCACGGCGCTGTCCCACACGCCGCGTGTCATCGGCCCGACGTGATCGAGCGACCACGACAGCGCGAGCACGCCGCTGCGGCTCACCAGGCCGTACGTCGGCTTCACGCCGACGAGCGCGGTCATCGCGGCCGGCCCGCGGATCGAGCCGCCCGTGTCGGAGCCGAGCGCGCCCGCGCAGAGCCCGGCGGCCGCGGCGACGGCCGAGCCCGACGACGAGCCGGCCGGCGAGCGACGGACGTCCCACGGATTGCGACCGGTCGGAAACGCGCCCTCGGTGACCGGCCGGCCGAACGCGAACTCGTGCATCGCGAGCTTGCCGAGCAGCACGGCGCCCGCCTCCTTCAGCCGCCGCGTGACGAACGCGTCTCGCGCGGGCACGTGATCGGCCAGCACCCGGGAGCCGCCGGTCATCTTCACGCCGGCGACGGCGATGAGATCCTTGAGCGCGATCGGCACGCCGTGGAGCGGGCCGCGGCGCGCGCCGCGCCCGATCTCGGCGTCGGCGGCTTTCGCCTGGGCGAGCGCCTGGTCTGCCGTCACCGTGATGTACGAGCGCAGCACGCCGTCGTGCGCCTCGATGCGGCGCAGGTACGTCTCCGTCGTCTCGACCGACGAGACCTCGCGCTTGTCGAGCGCCTCGCTCACGCCCCGCAGGTCGAGATCCGCGACGCTCATCGCCATGGCTCGTCCTCCGCCGCCGGCAGCGCCGCGCGCAACCGATCGCGCTCCGGGAGCCACTCGAGCCACATCGCATAGAGCAGCTCGGCGTCGCGCGCGGTGAGCGTGAGGCCCGCGCTGCGGCACTCGGCGTCGAACTGAGCGCTCCGGTCGTCCGTGGTTTTCATGGCGCGAGATTGTAGCAGTGTTATCCTCCGACCGGACTCCCCACGAAAGGATCGAGCATGGCAACGGCAACTCCACGGCTCATGGGCGCTGAGGTGAAGCGCAAGGAAGATCCACGGCTCGTCACGGGCACCTCGGCGTACGTCGGCGACGTCACGATGCCGGGCCTGCACTACGTCGCATTCGTGCGCAGTCCGCACGCGCACGCGCGCGTGCGCCGGATCGATGCACGCTCCGCACTCAAACGGCCGGGCGTGGTGCGGGTCGTGACCGGTGAGGATCTGAAGGCGCACGTCCAGGCGATCCCGCTCGGCGGACCGAGCGCCGAGGGTGGCGGCGGCGGCAAGACGGAGGCCGGGCGCAAGCATTACCCGCTGTCGATCGGCCGCGTGCGGCACGTCGGCGAGGCGGTGGCCGCGGTCATCGCGACGTCCGAGGCGGCGGCGGTGGACGGCGCGCAGGACGTCGCCGTCGACTGGGATCCGCTGCCGGCCGTCGGCGACATCGCCTCCGCGATGGCGAAGGGCGCGCCCACGCTGCACGACGACGCGCGCGGCAACATCGAGCACACGACCGCGATCAAGCAGGGCGACCCCGACGCGGCGTTCAAGAAGGCCCACCGTGTCGTCAAGCAGCGGATGGTCAGCCAGCGGCTGTCCGGCATTCCGATGGAGCCGCGCGCCACGCTGGCCGCGCCCGATCCGGCGACGGGCGGCGTGACCGTGTGGGCGAGCCACCAGGCTCCGCACGTGCTGCGCAACGACCTCGCGACGCTGCTCGGTCTGCCGCAGAATCTCGTGCGTGTCATCGCGCCCGAGGTCGGCGGCGGCTTCGGCGTGAAGTTCGGCACGTACCCGGAGGACGCCACCCTCGCCGCGTGCGCGCGGCTCTACCGGATGCCGCTGCGCTGGACGGAGACGCGGATCGAGCACATGGTGGCCACCACGCACGGCCGCGCGCAGGTCACCGACCTCGAGGCGGCCGTCGAGGCGGACGGCACCATCACCGCGGTGCGCATGCACGTGATGGCCGACATCGGCGCCTATCCGATCTTCACGTTCATCCCGGATCTCACGCTGATGATGGGCGTCGGCGTCTACAAGTTCACCAACGTCGACCTCACGTCGACGTGCGTGTTCACGAACTCCACGCCGGTGGCCGCCTATCGCGGCGCGGGACGTCCGGAGGCCGCCTATTATCTCGAGCGGCTGATCGACGTCGTCGCGCTCGAGCTGGGCCGAAAGCCCGAGGAGATCCGGCGCAAGAACTTCATTCCGCCGTCCGCGTTTCCCTACTCGACGCCGACGGGTCAGCGCTACGACTCCGGCGAATACGATCGCGCGCTGACGAAGGCGCTCGAGATCGGCGGCGTCGAGAAGCTGCGCAACGAGCAGCAGGCGCGGGTCAGCCGCCGCGAGCGCATGCTGCTCGGCATCGGCATGGCCTGCTACGTCGAGATGTGCGGCTTCGGCCCGTTCGAGAGCGCCGTCGTCCGGGTCGAGCCGGGCGGCGACGTCACCGCGTTCACCGGGACCTCCGCGCACGGGCAGGGCCACGAGACGACGTTCGCGCAGATCATCGCCGATCATCTCGGCGTGCCGTTCGACAGGATCGTCGTCCGTCACGGCGACACGCTCAACACGCCGATGGGCAACGGCACCGGCGGCTCGCGCAGCCTCGCCGTCGGCGGCTCGGCCATCCTCGGCGCCACGCTGAAGGTGCAGGACAAGGCGCGGCGCATCGCGGCCACGATGCTCGAGGCGGCCGCGGACGACGTCGTCTACGCGGACGGCCGCTACCAGGTCAAGGGCGTGCCGGCGAAGGCGCTGACGATCACCGACATCGCGGCCAAGGCCTACGCCGACGGCCTGCCGGAGGGCATGGAGCACGGGCTCGAGGCGACGGAGTTCTTCCGGCCGCCGCAGCTCGTCTATCCGTTCGGCGCGCACGTGGCCGTGGTGGAGATCGATCGCGAGACGGGCCGCGTCCAGGTGCGCGACTTCGTGTCCGTCGACGACTGCGGCGTGCGCATTTCTCCCATGCTCGTGGCCGGCCAGGTGCACGGCGGGCTCGCGCAGGGCATCGCGCAGGCGCTGCTGGAGGAGGTCGTGTACAGCGCCGACGGCCAGCTCGTCACCGGCTCGCTGATGGACTACGCGGTGCCGCACTCCGAGGATCTGCCGTCGTTCAAGACCGACCAGACGGTCACGCCGACGCCGTTCAATCCGATGGGCGCCAAGGGCATCGGCGAGGCGGCGACGATCGGCAGCACGCCGGCCGTCGTCAACGCCGTGGTCGACGCGCTCAAGCCGTTCGGCGTCAGGCATCTCGACATGCCGCTCAAGCCCGAGCGGGTGTGGGGCGCGGTGCAGAACAAGAAATGACGACGCTCGACACCGCGCGGACGCTGGCCTTCGTGCAGAAGACGTGGGACGGCGAGATCCTGCCCACGCTCACCGAGTACGTGGCGATCCCGGCCAAGTCGCCGATGTTCGATCCCGACTGGAAGGCCCGCGGTCACCTCGATCGCGCCGTCGGCCTGATCGAGCAGTGGAGTCGGGCGCGCGCGATCGAAGGGCTGCGCGTCGAGGTCGTGAGGCTCGAGGGCCGCACCCCGCTGATCCTCATGGAGGCGCCGGGCCGCGGCGACGACACCGTGCTGCTCTACGGCCACTGCGACAAGCAGCCCGAGATGGTCGGCTGGGGCGAGGGGCTCGGTCCGTGGACGCCGGTGCGCCGCGGCGACCGGCTCTACGGCCGTGGCGCCGGCGACGACGGCTACGCGGCGTTCGCCGCCCTCACGTCGATCCAGGCG
>WNEQ01001100.1_pt1 | contig 14437 bp, 18 predicted proteins | sample 5399971 | NCBI WGS metagenome assembly WNEQ01 (sample SAMN13153330, study PRJNA577476) | soil metagenome | isolation source: 20 cm grassland meadow soil 2 days after 1st rain plot 5 | place: USA:California | collected 2015-09-18
CGTGACCGGAGGGTCAAGGATCGAACCCCTCGCCCCCTCGAGTTTCGAGGCACGCATCTCTTGCGATGGCTCCTCCTCTTGAAGCTCCGACAAGGGATAGTTCACCCCGACTGCCCTGATGCCTATCACGTGCATGGTGCTCTTGTGTGGAAAGAGCCTTCCGCCTTTGGCCGCCTCTATCACCTCTTTCTTCTCGACCCTCGGGGTAAGGATAACCACGCTTCCCGGATTTGGAATGGCCGTCTCGATGATTTCTTCCTCGATGAAATCCTCCCTCAGACCCATGGCGCGAGAAGCCTCGTCCAGTCTTCGAACGAGCTCGAAGCTCTCCGCCAGACTCCTGAAGCTGGAAGAAGCGACGAAGCAGGAACCTGAAGTAAGGACCGCGACGGGAGTGCTCCTCCCATCGACAAGTTCGATCGCCTCCTTGCGTGAGACTCTGCGGTCGATTCGCGAATCTTTCAGGATCTCCGCAAGACTCTCCCTCTTCACCCCCTTCAATGATCTAGCCCATCTCTCGAGCCTTATCTCAGGAGAGGAGTAGTCGACGAGGTGGCAAAGGATGTGACGGGCACCCAACTCCCTCAGAGCTCTGAGCCGATGCATTCCGTCGAGCACCACGTGATTTTCCCTGTCGACGATAATCGGGTCACGCTGAAACCCATCAGCCCGGATCTGGTCGGAAAGCCTGGAGGAGAGGTCGGTAATCGTCTCTTCATGGGGGAGGACCGAACCGATCGGTCTAAGGTCAACCTCAACCAGCCGGCTTCCGACTCTCAAACGTCTACTGCACCACCTGCGCCTCTGGTGCTATTACCTCTTTCTCCCCGGCGGCAGCTTTCAGCGTTTTTGTTATGGATCCCGCGATATGATTGCGCAGCGTCTTCGAGCTAATTATCGTCAACTCCGATAGGACCTCCTTATTCTTCTCGAAATCGGTAGTGAACCTGTCCGGGTATCTTTGGAGGAGGGTCTGCGAAATTCGTCTGATTCTATCCAACTGTTCTGCTCTGGCTCCCCACGTCACAGCAGAGATTAACCTTTCTTCCCCTCAAGATATCGTTTGGAGTTTTCCAAGACAATATTGGCCGTCTCCGCGAAGCCGCGGCCCAGAAGCTGAGATAAGAAGAAGACGACGCTCGGGATGAGCGAAGGCCCCGAAACGGCTTCACCGAGGGGGGAGTAGGTTACAGGGGCATCGCTTTCGGTCAGGATAAGGTCAGCCGGATACGACCTGGCGATTCCGGCCAATTTCTTCGAGTAGAGGATGGCGGGGCCGAAGGAGACGTAATATCCCTTCGCCGCAGCCCTGGGCGCCACTTCTGAGCCTTCGAACCAGTGAAGGAGGACGGACGGAGGGTCAAAAGACCCGAGGTTGTCCAGACAAGCCTGTTCTGCGCCCCTGCTGTGCACCTGGACGGGCCTCCCCAGCCTTTCAGCGAGTTCCAACTGCACCCTAAAGATGCGAAGCTGTGCGCTCCCCTCGGTGACTGCTGAGTACTTCGGGTCGAGCCCGACCTCCCCTATACCGGTAGCATGCCTTGAAAGCGATTCTAGCCCCTTATCCTCCAACCCTTTGCCTGCCTCGGAAGGGTGAACGCCGACGAAGGCCTTTATCAGGTCGGGGGACCTTCTCGCAAACTCTAGGTTCCTCTCGGAGTCGGGGAGGTTCGTAGAAGCCGAGTAGAGGACGATCTTTGCTCCTCTGGCGAGGGCTGTCGAACCCTCGGCGTCTGCGTAGTCCCCAAGGTGTAGATGGGCGTCGCAAAAGGCCAATGGCCCCCCTCTCTTCGGGTCTAATTTAACGGCGGGCCTGTCCCGGCACTCACTTTCGCTTGTTCCGAATCGGGAGATTGAGGGCGATTATATCCAAATTTCTTCTTTTTTCATCGTTCTTAGGATAGATATGGCATTAGGGCGCCAAAGCAGGCGTCAGCGTTGGTTGTTTCGACCAAAGGTTAAATACGTGCCAGCAAATGAGGAAAATAGGTATGTCTGGGTCGGAGTTCGGACTCGCGGCTGTATACAGGGTGATAAAGAAGGCGGGTGCCGAAAGGGTCGGGGACGACGCGGCGATAGAGCTTAGAACCGAGCTGGAAGAGATAGGGATGCAGATCGCCAAGCAGGCGGTGGAACTCGCCGCCCACGCGGGCAGGAAGACTGTCAAGCCCTCGGACATAAAGCTCGCGGCAAAGGCGGTTCTCAGGCAGTAGGACGCCCTCGACCGTCTCTCTCGAGTTTTCCTTACACTTGCAAGACTTATTTCATTTGGTCCGCCCCCGGCCATCTGCAGGCCCCGGTGGTGTAGACCGGTCAAGCATGCCACCCTCTCGTCCGAAAGGGGAGTGAGGTGGCGACATGGGTTCAAATCCCGTCCGGGGCACTGAAGTTCACACGGACCCCGGCGAGCCGTGACCACGCCCCGTGCTCGGGCGGGGACCCTGTAGCTGGGTAAGAGAACCGTTAGTTTAGCGAACAGCGCCAGTAGCAGCAGTCCGAAAGCCCCGACGACCGCCTAGTCCAACCTGGCCAGTTGAACTCTCCTGCCAGGTTTTCTCTTTCCAAACCCCGAAGGCGCGCAGCTCCATGGCGTTCGCGACGTCGTACTGACAGCATGGCGTTTTTCGCCATAAGCACTTACCTAGCCATTATCAGAGGCAATCTTGTCGAGAAGTCAGAAGAGAAGCAACAGACTTAAGTCTGTGAAGCTTCGGCGAAAAAAGACATGGTCGAGCAGGAGGTAGCTACCCTGGGCGGAGGATGCTTCTGGTGCACGGAGGCAATCTTCACCGAACTCAAGGGAGTCGAAAGTGTCGAATCTGGCTTCTCCGGAGGGCAGGTCGAAAGGCCGACGTACGACCAGGTCTGCGACGGGAACACGGGACACGCGGAGGTGGTCCAGCTCACCTTCAAACCTTCGGTAATCTCCTACCAAGAACTGCTCCGCGTCTTCTTCACGGTGCACGACCCAACGACTCTAAACCGCCAGGGACACGACGTCGGAGCTCAGTACAGGTCGGTGATATTCTATCATGGTGATAGACAGAAGAAGATCGCTGAACAGGTTATCAAGGAAGTGAACGCTTCGAAGATCTGGGGACGGCCAATAGTTACGGAGGTGGTGCCCTATTCAGCATTCTACAAGGCCGAGGACTACCACCAGCAATACTTCAAGAACAATCCGTTGGCGTCCTACTGCGAGAACATCATCGCACCGAAGGTCACCAAGTTCCGCAGGCAATACCTGCTCAAACTCAAAGAGTGACCGCATCAGTGAGTCGGGCGCTTCCGCCTGACCACCAAAATCATCCCGACTGCCACTACAGCGGCCGCTATCCCGGCGCCGCTCAAGACCAGTGGCTGCGAATACCACGTCCCTGCAGGACCGGATTGCTGCGAAGTGACGCTCAGGGTGTCCCCCTTCGAACTGCTCCGAGATGTTGACACACTCGAGCTGTAGGTTTGTTCGACGGAGTTTGCCTGGCTCAGGGTCGAAGCGGCCTCTCTGAGAAGGGAGGTGGCGTTTTGGTATTGGCCCTCCCCTGCCAGCGTGATGGCTCGCGTGTAGTTCCCATCGGCTCCGAGGAGCAGGCGTCTCGCAGCCGGACTTTCGTAAAGGTTGGAGTTTGCACTGCTTATCTTCGTCCCCACCTCGGAGAGAAGGTCCCTGTAGGTCCTCTCGAAAGCGTCGTGAACGTAGAGGAACTCTTGCCCGACCGGGCTAATTTTGTTAGACGCGTCCACATAGTACAGTGAATAGAGGTGGTTCCCCACCCCTGCTGCGGCCGGGATGGAGAACTGGACGGTGAAGTTCGCGACGTGTCCCCACGGAATGCTCTGGCTCTGGCTCGGTCCCGTCTGGAAGGATGACCCAGTATTCTCCCAATCGAATTGCAAGATCAACTTGGCGTAGTATCGGGTTCCGGAGTCGTCGTTGAATATCTCGAAAGTGACGCTCCCGCTATCCCCTTGATAGTACGTAGACGAGCTCCACCATAGATTGTGGATGTGCGCGGCGAACGCCGTATCGGCGGAAGAGAGAAGAAGAAAGATGGCTAAGGCTGTCCCTAGCCGGGTTGCACGCATCTTGTTTAACTAACTCTCTGCGCGATTTAAGGGTGTTCGTCGAAAAGCCAATTTAGTGAGGCTTGGGCCCACCGAGAGGAGGTCTGTCTGTCTGAAGAGAGGGATAGTCCTGGCCGCTGTCCTCGTTCTTGCGGTCGCCACACTCGGTGGAGTCCTCGCCCTGAACAACGGAGCCAACAACGAAACGACGGGTGCGACCTCCCTCTACGTCTCGCAATACTCCCTGCCCACCCCCGACTCTGTGCCGATGGCGATAACCGCCGACTCCGACGGGAGCATCTGGTTCGCCGCGGCCAACATAACCACACTCTTCCGGTTCACTCCTTCGACGGGGAGGTTCGCCCAATTCAAGATCCCAACAAAGGCGAACTCGTCGAACATCTGGGGGATGGGGGAAGACAAAGCGGGGAGGGTCTGGTTCACCAGCTCCGACGACGACTCCGTCTGGAGCTTTGACCCGACGGCTCAAACATTCAGGCAATACCCCGTCCCGACGCCAAGCGCGTATCCGATGAGGCTCGCGATAGATGGGGCCGGTAGAGTCTGGTTCACCGAATTTTACTCCGGAAAGATTGGGATGGTAAACCCCTCAACCTCTGAGTTAAGCGAGTACCAGCCGCCCACCGGAAATTCGGGCCCCAGGGATATTCAGGTCGGGGCTGACGGCGATCTCTGGTTCGTCGAGGGTTCCTCGAACAAGATCTCAAAGTTCGACCCGACTTCGGGGACATTCGTCGAGTACTCGCCGTCACCCATGATCCTCTCGCCCACGGGGTTAGCCCTGGACGGGAGCGGGGGAGTCTGGTTTGCCGAGCATGGAGGGAGCCTGATCGGTAGATTCCTTCCCGCCAACGGCAATGTTGTGAAGTACGCGACCTCCAGCGTCAAGAAGTACGCCAGCACCCTCCCTTACTGGCTGGCCATCGACACCTCGGGGAGAGTCTGGTTCAACGAACACACTGGTAACAAGATCTCTGTCTTCGACCCGAGGAGTAAGACGATGGTGGAGTATCCCCTCCCCTACGGTCGAGTGGGCGGTATTGTCAATGCGGTCTACTTCGCTCTGGCGCCCGACGGGAGGGTCTGGTTCACGGAGATGACGGAGAATAAGATTGGTGTCGTGGACACCGCAAAGATGATTCCTTTCTCCCTTTCGGCGAGCCCCACTTCGCTCTCCCTGAAGCCCGGAGGTGCCGCGAAACTCGCAGTATCTGTCTCTGGGTCATCTGCGGGGCCCGTCTCCTTCGCAGCCTCCTCGACACTCGCCTCATCGGGAGGGATAACGAACGAGACAGCGATGTTCAGCGTTCAGCGTTCGTCCCGACTGAGCGGAGGGTCGCCTGACCTGTCTGATCTGACGCTCATTGATTCGGGCACCTATCCGCCGGGTGATTACACCCTCACCGTGAGCGCAACCGACGGCTCTGTCTTCTATTCCGTGATTGTTAGCATGACACTCCGCTGAGCGGCCAAAGTCTATTCGACTGTCAACTCACCGTTCTGCATGTAGACGTGGATGGTGCAGAAGATGTTGCAGTAGACTCGAAAGGTCCCCTTCTGGTCCGCGAGAAGCGTGAGCGTATAAGCTTCGCCCGGACGGAGGGTCACTCCCGAATCGAGGTAGTGAGTCACAGTGAACCCGTGTGGTTCAACCGGGTCGTCATTCTTGACTTGAATTGTAACCGTCTGCCCCTGACGCACCGTCATCACCGGCCAGGGACTTCCCATGTTCACGCTTCCATTGTATCCGGTGCGCGAAGCTATGAGGGTGAACGTCATCTGAGACTTCGTGGTCCCCGTGCCGTTCGCGGATGGATTCAGGGCCAAGAAGGTGGCGGCGGCAATCAGTGCAGCGATTGCTACGATGGAGAGAACGAGATTCCGTTTCATCCCGACAACCCGGGTGGGCTGACTTATAACCGAGGGGTCCTGATATTTCTTCGAAGCATGGGGCTTGCGTAACCGAGTTCTCAAAATGAATGGAGACTGTAAAGGGTGGATGGCGGGAAGGTCGCTCGGGGTTAGTAGCCCGAAGAGCCTCCAGACATAAGCGAGCCTCGCTGCTTTCCTCGGCGAGGGCTCGCAAAAATCTTAATAGTCGAGTGGGCCGGTAGTCGGTCGTGTTTCTGGACTTCCTGAAGAAGATAACTATTCCCAGGAATATGGCACAGCTCGAGGTCTTGATCAGACAGCTCCTGAAGCTCGTGTTCTGGCTCCTGCTAATAGTGCCGATGATAGCGGTGCCTGTCTTCTTCCTCCTGACAACCTACTTCGGCATCCCCGTAAGACTGCCTGGTTAGTCCCCACCCCCGGCGTGATGAAATTTCCATTATTGACGAATAGAATGAGCAACGCGTAAAAGCGGGTAATTGAGGGCGTGAGGAGTGAGTAGCTCTTGACTACCGGAAGTGCAGCCACGACGGCGGCCGCCAAATCAGGCGGAAAGAAGTGGATTGGGATAGGCGTGGTTGTGGTGATAATCGTTGCAGGTTTGGCTTACTTCTTCCTATACGGCGCTGGCATCACAGGCACCACTGCGCCTACGATCACGAGTGTCTCTGTCATAATGCCGAATGGTGTCGCCGACCAGACGAAGGGTCTCAGCTTCCAGCCCGCCACGATAACAGTGGTAATCGGGGTGAACAACACCGTGGTCTGGACTAACAAGGACATCGCCGCTCACACCGTGGTCAATGCGTCGGCCCCAGTGGCGTTTGGTAGCGCTACCTCTCTGATTCCCGCCGGCCAGACCTGGAGCTTCACCTTTACGGGCCCTGGAACCTACAGCTACTTCTGCAGTCTTCATCCCTACATGAAGGGAACGGTCATAGTCAAGGCTCACTCCTGACCGCTGCTAGATGTGTCCTCTCTCCCTTCCGCTCCGCTCAAATCAACTTAGGTCCGCTCATTGAAGCAGCTCCTGGGCGTAACAGGCACACCCGGCACCGGAAAGAAGAGTGTCTCGGTTGAACTGGCCGCTCTGCTTGGTTTCACTTCGACGGACCTCAATGTGCTCGCCCGAGAGCTTGGATGTGCAGAGCGGATTGACGATTCAGTGGTCGTGGACACCAAACGCCTGAGCCGAGCTCTCCGGGGGAGGGCCTGGAGCGGTGTCGTATTCCACGGCCACCTCTTGCCCGACCTCTTCCGAGGCGAAAAAAGAATCGATTACGTCGCGGTCCTAAGATGCGACCCTTCGATCCTCAAGGGGAGGCTCTGGGCGAGAGGATATCGTGGTGACCATCTGCGGGAGAATCTTGAAGCTGAATTGATCGGAGTCTCGCTCTCCGCCTCTCTGCGATCCTTTGGTGCGTCCAGAGTTCGTGAGTTCGACACCAGCCAATCGAGGCCTCGGGAGGTGGCCAGAGCGATTGCGGAGGGGTACAAGTCGAGGCGAAGTTTACAGGCAGGAGGTTGGAGGGACTGGACCACACACTACGACTCCCCCGCCGCGTTGATGTCGCTTCTCTCCTCCTCTAGGACAGACTCTGCGTTTATCTGAATCAGAATCGGCCTCTGAATACGGGAGAGGCTGACCACGGCTTCTCCAACCGTCAGGTCCGCGATGTAACTCTGCTGATCGGGGGTGAGGTTAAGGGAGGAGCCGATGAGTTTGAGGTCCTCCATCCACGCCACCTTGTGGACGATTCTGACTCCCGAGTTCTTGATGACCTCGGAGGAGACTTGTGTGGGAAACTGTGCGACGAAAATCATCGCCTCCCCAAACTTGCGAAGCTCCGAGACCATCCGCTCCCCCACCGCCGGCGGGTCCTCTTCCCTTCGTGCGGGAACGACGTTTCTCGCCTCCTCGACCAAGATTACATGCTCTAGTGCGCCCCTCCTAGAAATTCTGTGCTCGTAGATCATCTTCAGAAGTACGTCCATGAAGATCGCCCGCGTCTGAGTGTCTCGCAGGTCGCCCAGCTCTATGCAGAGGGCTTTGTCGAGCAGGTCGTCGACCGTGAAGGTCCCCGGACCGTCGAGCGCCTTGCCGGCTTGTCCCTGCGTGAGCGGGACCAACCGCCTCAGAAGAGCTACCTTCGTCTCGTTGTCGTACGCGCTCCTAAGCGGGTAGGCCTCTATCGTCCTCACTAGGGACGAGAGGGTCGGTATCTCCTGCTCACTCGCTTCCCCCAGACACTTTTGCAACGCATTCCTGAACATAAACGACTGAGGGTGAGTGAACCTGTAGATATCGGCGAAGATGTCCGTCACCATCTCGATGTGTTCGGTACGGTCGACAAGCCCGCTCCCCTCCAGAGGGTTGAGCGTGAAGTCGTCCCTTGTCGGCGAAAGCACCCTACCGCCTATCCTAGAGAGTATCGTCCCATACTCGTTGTGCCAATCCATCACCATCACGGGAAGCCCCAGCTTCGCAATCTGCCCAACCAACGCGGCCGCTGTCGTAGACTTCCCAGCGCCTGTCATCCCGAGTATCGCGACGTGCTGTCGAAGGTCCTCGACGCCGAGCCTGAACTCGTGGAACTGAGCCCCACGGGTCCTTACATTTCCCAGGAGAAGCCCCCCCCGCCCCGACTCCGAGGAGTTCGGAAGGTAGAACTCAGGCGTCACGCCGCCTCTCGACACCATTGGGTTCCTGGCCTCGAAAGTCTCCAGACTGCTCACGACCGAGGCGTTTCCGACCTGCGGCAGCTTAGGCTCGCCTGGTAGAAGGAGGGAGTTGACGAACTCGCTCAACCCTGCCCTGTTCAGCCTCCTCACCGAGGAGTTCGGAATCGCGACTGAGAGAGTGGCGGCCAAGACGTTCGCTCTCTGCTCGAGCTCAGTGAAGGAAGCTTCGAGCGACTTTTCCTTTCCGTCGACCCATGTCCCAACCACGAGGTCGAACTCGAATGCCGGCACTTCCTCCTCGTCCTCCCCCGTCTTCATCGGGGTCATCATCGTGATGTACAGAAAGGGCAGCCCTGTCTTGTGCAGCCCCTCGAAGAGTCCCTTCATCCTCTGCTGGTGAATCGTCATCCGGATCGCGCCCGAGTAATCTAGTTTCGTCTCCTCTTCCTCCTCTTCCAGGTTGATTCGCATGAGAGCGAGCAGCCTCTGGCTCCCCCCGCGCGTCAGCGCGAGGTACTTTGAGCCGCGAATTCTGATCGAGTCGACCCTTATCGTCTCTGAAGGGCGCAGCCTCCAGCCGAGCCTCGAGAGGACTCCTTCTTGCCTCAGTATTCTCACCAATGGAAGCTCAGGCCGAATATGCCGCTGATCGCCGAGGAGATTGCGTTCCAGATGCCCGTGGTGAAGTTCGCGCTCTCCTTGAGTATCGACTCGATCCCCCCGACAAGGAGGGAGAGTGCCACGAGAGCGACCGAGAGCAGCAGAGCCTCTTCTATCAGCTGGGCCGCAACGCGTCCCCTATTCTTCCTTCGGAAGGCTTTGATGATCAACGTAGGAGTATGTGGTTAAGTTATTTAATCCCCACGAAACTCGGCGGCTGAACGCTCGCTATTGGGGCGGTCATCTGGAGGGCCACCGCGAAGGCGATTCCCGCTACAATCGGGTCGATGTATCTCCTTCCCGTTGAAAAGAAAGAGCCGAGAAAGGCTGAACTCGCAATCGTCATCGCGCCGGCCGCGTAAACCACGAATCCGCTGGACGGGGCTGGAGCACCCGAGAGGAACTGAAACGACATGACGAACGGTGCCAGCGATGACAGAAAGGCCATCACTGGACCCAGGATCGCGGAGACCATGTGCCCTCTCAGCTCTAGGACCCTCTGCTCGAGTCTCCTCCTCTCCTTGAGCCGTGCCCACCTCTCAAACGTGACCGAAAGCCTCTCTGCCCTCCTCCCCGCATCTCTGGCGCTCAACCCGCTCTCGGAGGCGACGTAGGTGACGAGCGATTTCATCCCTGTCTCCTCCGACTCCAGCAGTCGGTTCAGCGCGTTTTTCGCGGGGATTCCAAGGAGTACCAGCCTCGCGACATCCTTCTCAGAGGGGTCTCTGCTCAGCCTGAAAGTATCGACGAGTGAAGAGGCCAATCCCCTCCCCCTCGACGCCTCTCTGAATATTCTTCTGAACCCGGCGATCCGCTTAATCTCCTTCAGATTCGGAGCCTCCTTCTTTCTCGTGAGGAGAAGGCGAAGGCGATGTTCAGGAGGATCAGCTCGAGGACAACGAGCTCACCCAATTCCAGGGGGGTAGTGCTCCTTGTCAGAACAGCGAAGAGCAGCAGCATTATAGGCGCGAAGAAGCAGACGGCGATGAAGACGGGCACCTTCGTCTCGTCCCCCAGCGAGGTGGCGGCGAAGACGCTCTCGAGTTCTTCCCCCACGTCCTCTATGCTCCCCGCTTCCCTGGAGACCATCGAGAGGAGGGCTTCTGAGACCGACTCTGAGGCGATCTCTGCGGCAGACTCGACGATCGTCTCCTTTGGGGCGTGCCCGAGCAAGACCATTCTCTTTGCACGCTCCAGCGTCCCTGCGAGTTCTTCCTCCTCACACCTTAGCAGCATAAGAGCTCTGGAGTTCGAGCCGGTGGCCCGCAGGCTGACCGCCGCCGATGCGGCCACAACGGGCGCTTCTCTCGCCTGCCAGAGAGAGACGGTGTCCAACTTTCTCCTCGGTTCGCTCCCAACCAGATATGCCGTCGCGGCCGCGGTGAGCGCGCCGATGATCCACGAGTCTGAACCTAGGATATCTCTCGTGACGGCAGAGACTGCGGCACCTCCCGAGAGAGAGAGGAGAAGGAGGAGAAGGAGATACCTCAGGGGATTGATCCGATAGTGCTCCAGGGAATTGAATTTCATCCTCTGGCGCCGCCTCTTCTCCGGAGTGAGAGCCCCGAGACCAGCACCTCCGTTCGTCGGCGAAACTCGACCGGCGAAGCCTCTCCGCCGCGAAGTTCGATTCTCTCCCATGGGAGTATGCGCTCCAGCTTGGATTCTCTGTCGCGGACGTAGACGTCACGGAGCCTGGCTTCTCCGTTCTCGCTCGCCACCTCGCATATCCTGCTGACGAAGCGCATGGGTTTGAGACGGTCGGGCCGCTTCATCTGGACGATCAACCCCAAGTCCAGCAGGCTCTGCTCAGGAATCCCGTGAACCTCCACCCACCTTCTTATCGCCTGCTCCGGTGATCCGGCATGAAAAGTCTGCAACCCCTTGATTCCGGAGGATAGGGCGTGGAAGAAGGCGTGGCTGTGCTCCTCTGACTGGATCTCGCTCAGGACCACCAGGTCGGGTGACCGGTGAAGTATCTTGATTATCTCCACCCCTTTCGTTCTCGGGGATTCGTTCGTCCTCTCGAAGGGGTCCACCCTGATCTTCATCTGGTGAAAGCCGCGGTCGAGGAGGTCCTTCGTCTCGACTGCGTCCTCTATGTAGATCCTCCTTAGGCGAGGGTCGAGCGCCTCGTCCAGCGCGTTCAGGAGGGTGGTCTTTCCCGTTCCCGTCTCCCCGGTTATCGTAACGTTCATCCCCGCTTCGAGCCAGGCGACGAGGAACCCCGCAGCCTCCTCTGAAATCATCCCACCCTCAACCAGGTCGACGAGCGACAGCGTGGCGACGCTGAGTCGTCGGACGTCGAGCGAAAAGCCGTTTACGGAGAGAGGCGCCAGGTCCAGAGAGACGCGGAGACGATTCCCACCGACGTCCAAGTCGTTCTTGAGTGAGGGGAGTGTGTAGTCGAGAGTGTAGCCTCTGAATGTGTCAAGATGGGTCTCTATCGCCTTTCTCTCTCGTTCTGTCAGGAAGATCGCGGACTCACACCTCCCGTACTTGTAGTGGTCCAGGTATGCGGGTGACCGGACAGAGTCGACGTAGAACTCCGTCACGAGCTTGTCCATGGCGAGAGCAAGAATTCGCGACATCCCAATCGCTTCGTAGGCGGAGAGTGTCGCTAGCTCCTTTGTATGGCCCCTGAGATCACTCTCTCCCAGGTGCTTAGCCGCTAGCTGCTGGAGAACTTCGACGAGCCTCTCGAATGTGAGGGGTTCGACTGAAGAAGGCGAGAGCTCCGCCGCGATTTGCTGAACCGCCCGCCTCAGAGCCACCAGTTGACGGGGGGAGAGGTCATGGCGTACCCCATAGATTGGGGCGTCGCCTCTCAACATGCGTCTTACGGAGTAACTGAAGGGGAAGACACCGTACTCTTCGATCAGCGCGCCATTCGTCTCCTCAAAGACCTCGATGAGCAGTGGCGGTGGCCTCTCGGTCCTTCTCCTCTTTGTGGCGAACTTCAGAATGAGCTTCATCAGCTGGCTCTCCAAGATCTCGAGAGATAATGCGGGGAGCCGATAAAAACACCCACAGTTGCCGCTTAAATTCTTGGTTGGAATATTGTTCGGTATATGGTAGAGACAATCGAATACTCGCTCGTGGTGCTTACGTCCATGCTCTTCGCGGGTTCTGGGGTGTACCTCTTCACGGACTACACGCAACGCGTTGGCCAGACAGAGAATTCCGCGACTTTCTCCTCCATCCTCTCCGCCGCCTATTCTTCGCTGGCGAGCAACTCCGAGCGGCGGGTGGTTCTCTTCCTGAGCAACGCCACGATTTCCTGCAGGGGTGGAACCGTCGTCTTCCAGAGCGGCCCCTCGCGGGTCGCTGCGGCGATACCCGCTGGCTGCGACTTCAGCTTCGAGTCGGTCAGCGGCGTCAGGACCCTCTCGCTTCGCGCAAGTTCGAACTGGCTCACGTTGGAGGTAGAGTGACAGACAGTGCCTTCAAGCACCCTCTCGTCCATCTACGGCTGGGCGCTCTATCTGGTTGCCTCGGGTGCCTTCCTATCGATGGCCTCTGTTCCTGTCTCGATGGAGGCACAGGTGGCGACACGGATTCAGGTCGACTCGCTTCTCGACGGAATCTCCGCCATCCTCAACTCCCTTGTTCCCGGTCTTACCGTCACGCTCCGCTATCACAGCTGGCTCACCAACCTTAGTGTCTGGGTCGACGGCCACGAGGTCAGGGCTGCATCATCCTCACTGGTGGCGGAACGAAGTCTCTCTTGGTGGAGTCAGCCATATTCACTCCAAACGGACGTCACCTATCTTGCGAGTCTGTCTAGCGGGGGGCTAAGAATTGTCGAGAAGGGGGTCAGTTGAGTTGTATCTCGAGATCGGAATCCTCTACGTCATCTTCACGCTACTTCTCGTTCTCGGTTTGCTGACATTCGCCTTCCACCTCGGAGGGTGAGAAGACGAGGACACTCGACATCGCCGCGGGAACTTGCGTCGCGACCCTTTCGATCGCCCTCCTCGCAACGATGAACCCCGCCCTCTCAAGAGAGCAGTCAGCCGAACTGGCCCAGAGGTCCAAGACGCGCGACGCGATCCTCGGCTTCGTCCGATCCGTCGGGCTGGTCTGGATTACCACCTCGTCCCTCCGCGCGATCTGTGACAGGCTGGCCGAGTACGGCTCTTCGGTAATACTGAACGCGCGCATCGGCGGCGAGGGATGCCTCCCGAATACCGGGACGCATTATGCCTACTCCAACTTATCCTTCGCGATGGGGGACTCGGAGCTGGATTTGGAGGCATGGGTACCAGACGCAAAGCGATAGCCGCCACGATAAGTTCTCTTGTCATCTTCGGGACTCTTGTGGCCTCGAACGTCGCACTCTACGAAAGCCAAGAACAAGGTGTCGTCCTTCACACGGTCTCCGACGAGGCCAAGGCGGTAGCAACAGAGGCAGAGTTGGCGAAGGGACTGGTCGCGCTTTCCCTTCTCCGCACCTCCCAGTCTGTCCTCGAGGCGGGCAGCCATCCGTGCTCAGACCCTCTCGGAGCCATGCCCGCTCTCCGCTCGATTGCGCTTTCGAGCAGTCTCGGGGGCATCGCGGCGAACGCGAGGGGAGCAGTGACCTGGAGCGGGATTCAGAGCGACAATCTCACCCTTCTCGCCCCGTTCACAGGCTTCGTTACTGGCTATCTGAACTTCGCCTTCACGGTCCACCTCAAATTCTCTACCTCCCTGGTCCAGTACCACAAGGCTGAGGTCCACTACCTCCATCTTCCCGTACTCTACGACGAGTCGATCGCGACGTGTCTTTCAGCAGTGGGCTACCTTCACTCGAAGGTCCAGGGGCTCAAACGGACACCCGGCGCGTGCGCCACCCCCTCAATCTTAGGAGCAATCGCTGAGGCTGACCTCCGTTACAGAGCGCTGGCCCGCGAGGCGGGGCTGACCCTCTCGATATCATCGTCGTCGATGGATAGAGGGGGCGTCCACTGCCCCACAATGAGTTACGAGGTGGTCGTTTCTCAGTACGGTGTTCCCGGGGTCTCGGGTGACTTCACGTGGCGAGTCTCTGAGGGAGGCTCTCTTCTCGCCTGATCGCGTCCTTCAACTCCCTCCCTACAGGTCTGAAGACCTCGCCATACTGCTCCCTGACCGTGTA
>WNEQ01001107.1_pt1 | contig 14395 bp, 15 predicted proteins | sample 5399971 | NCBI WGS metagenome assembly WNEQ01 (sample SAMN13153330, study PRJNA577476) | soil metagenome | isolation source: 20 cm grassland meadow soil 2 days after 1st rain plot 5 | place: USA:California | collected 2015-09-18
AAAGCTGAGGAATTGTCGAGGCCAAAAGAAATCCCTCGATTCCTTGAGAAGGAAGCTGTCTTGAAGCCCTCTCCATTAGTGTTCGTATGTGTACCCGCTGTTGATATTTCTCAGTTATCACGCATCATTCAAATGATTCCGAGGATATGGAAGTTTCGTCGCTCAATTTTGATCATGCTGACGGTTATCCTATTCTCGCTGGTGGTCTCCGTGCCGCAAGCTGTTCGCGCTGCACCTTCATTAGGATTAGACGGAGTAATGTGCTGTGGGACGTCACTCACAACAAACAACCCCAATGATGTCATAGTCGTGATTATTGAGTGCGGGTACATATCGTGCAGTGATAACGTGTCTTCCGTTACCGATGACAGCGGCCTAGACTATGCTCTCCGCGCATCCTTTGCCCCTAATGATAGACTGTGGGAATACTACGCTATCGCTCCCAGTACCCTTTCATCGGACAATATCACCGTTCGAGTTTCAGGTCAGCGATTCTTCGAGTTTATGGCTTTTGCAGTTAAAGGCGTGAACATCGCAACCGTATTCGACGCCAGCCCTTCATTGCCCGCGACAGTGGGTTGCGCAGGTCCTGGCCCTAATGACTGTACCGTCTCAACGGAAACATCAACGCTGGACTTTGTCATAGCGAGTACGGCGATAAACGATGCAGAGGGCTGCACCGCATCAACTGGTTTCACCGAGGTAACTCAAATGGGAGGCGCTCTGGACGTCGATTATCAAATAGTCGACACATTGGGAAGCAAGACCTATTTCACCTGCAGTGGGACCGATCCAACAGCAATTGTAATGGACGGCCTAGTTTCATCGGACTCCCGGCCTCACACGCCAATTTTCATAGATGGGAACGACGGGTTCACCACTGACAACGGCGTCACAGGCGGAACTGGGACCAGTGACGATCCATACGTGATAAGCGACTGGACAATTCAGGCCCAGGACTACGGGATTGAGATAGCTAACACAACGGCATATTTCACCATCATCAATGTTACCATATCAGGCAGTGGCGATGGCATCGTACTCTCGTCCACGCAAAACGGCGTTGTCCAGAACTCGCTTGTTTCAGTATCTCGCGATAGTATTCGCATCAGTAATTCCGAGGACTTCCAAGTTGCAAGTAACTATATCTATTCTGGGAATGGGCACGGGATCTTTCTCTACCAATCGTCTAGCTTCGACGTCAGCTATAACACTCTGGGGGGTGGCCCCTTTGCTATCACCGGTTCTTATTTGAGCGGCGCCAGCATAGTTGGAAACAAGGGTGGAGCGGAAGAGGGGATCAACCTGGACCATCTTTCTGCTGTCTCGATCAACCAGAACAGTATTCAGGCGCACACCCCGATCTCTGTCTACAGTTGCGGCGATTTGACGATTGACAGTAACACTGTGAGTTCGCCAGACACGGGAATAGCGGTCTCGAACTGCAATAATGTTCTCGTATCGAACAATAATCCAAATCTTGGCGGAACCGGCTCAAATGGCGGCGTGGTGGGTATTGGGGTAGATGGATCTGACGGCATAAACATCACATCGAACACAGTATCCTACAACATAGGGGGTGGAATCCGCTTAACGAACTCTGCTAGAGGAAACGTGATCACCAACAACGCAATCAGCGATAATCAGTGCGGAATCCAAACGGACTCGTCATCAAGTGTCGACCAGAACCATGTCGCCAACAACACCTTTGCAGGAAATACTCAAGACTATTGCAGCTTGTAATGCTGAATCATCTAGCTGCGCATGTCGTCCAGATTCGATCAAACCAGTCTCGCACAGTCCCCACACAATTATGCTAATTATCGCAACATACTCGAAATTCTTCCGGGGATTCGTCAGGGAACAGGTCCTTTACGTAGGCGGCCCTTGGAGCGGACTGGTGCGACTAGCTAACTGTGGAATTGTTCTCTGGGCTGGCAAGTCGGCGGCGATAGTCTAGACTTCTTCTTTGTCACGAGGCGGACTAGCGATTTCGGTCGTTCTCTCAAGGAGCTTGGAAGGGTAATCGGATTGAGAAAGGCATCCGAACTGGCCCAGAATGAGAGAGCGGAAAAAACTCTCTTAGCCATCAAGGAGTGCAAGAGTTACTTGGAAGATGTGGAGAAGGAACTCAGCCGGATGTCAAAGAAATTCTCGAATAAGGAGATCGGTCAAGGTGTGGGATTCGCAGTAACTGGAATTCATGAAGCTCTAACCTATCTCGCCATAGTTAAGAGGGTAATCGAGAAAACGGAGCGCATAGTCGCCAAAAAACACATTGTTTCTGACAAAGAGACCGACTACTCACCCCGAGACCCTTAGACCTTCAGTAAGCACCCGTACTTCTGATTCACTTTTGCCGCAAAAGGGAGTTAGCGCTAGGCTGACTTCTCAGTTGTTTCTCTATACCGTTCTCTTCTAGCGGCCGCTCGAATCTCCCCCGGGCTATTATACCGCGAGGTCGAGCATACCATGCCGGTCTGGCCTACTCAGCAACGCTGCCAAATCCAACTTGAAGGAGGATCGAGTAGTGGTGACCAGAAGGCTGAGTTACCGTAAACGTGAAGATGTTGCCGCGTCCCGTGACGACTTTTATCGTGTATTGGTATCCGCTCGTGAAGGTGAATGCTGAACCATGGAGAGTGCACTGTGCACAACTCGAACCGATACTGAATGTCGTTGTCATCAGGCTATTCGGGGCTACGGACGGACCGTTCCAGTTTGTGAGCGAGTATTCGTTACCGCCTGAGTCTGCGACGTAGTAAGCTCTTAGGATTGCAGTTCCGTTGCCATCGTTAAACAGATCGACATTTACCTGCGTAGAGTTTTGGAATACGGTGGAAGTCGAGTTGATATTTTCTGTGTAAATCGCTGCCCTCGCAGGGGTGGACGGGGAGGTTGGCGGAATGCTGAGCGCTCCAGTTGCCAAGACGATTGCCCCTACCGCGATTGCGCCAACGAGTATTGCAATTACCTTCGTATTCATTTTCCAGGCTTCTCTGGCTCATGAGCATGACATATTCAATCGTCTTGTAACTGGCCACTCCTACGCGGTCCATCAAGCGCGCTCAAGGCTCACGTTACACAAAGAACCCTCGCCCAGAGTCTTCTGATGGAGCATATCTAGAGTCGGTCTATCGCGAAAAGAATGCTTCTTCAATGCGAGCTGATCCTTCGCAGTTTCTTGAGTTCGTCTCTCTTCGGATAATCTTCCTCGCAGAGCCAGAACGTCGCGAAGGTCGATTCTTCGCTCTGAATTATTCGAGTGCCTGGCTCTCCACACCACACACAGTTTCGCTCGCCTATCATCTTCATTCCATACTACCTGATAATGGAGATAGGTGACAAAGGCTCTCTGTCACCCTCGACCTGGACTCCTCTGTCCAGAATCGACGGTGACGAGATCTTTCTCTTATCTTTTCGAAAGAACGGGGTTGGTCGGCTTTATCTAGCTAGAGATTGAACGCGCCGATAGTGATCATGCTTGGCTCGGAAGATCACAGTGAACATGTACATGACGCTTGACGGGTACGGCGAGTTCCCGACGTATCCTGGGTCCGACGTTCCGCGGAGGGAACCCAGCGAGGGATTCATCGACATGTGGATCAACCGGTATGATTCGGTGGACACGATATTGTTCGGTCGACGGTCTTACGAAGGCCACGTGGCCGTCCACTCCGAAGCGGCGAGGAAGAAGTCCGATCCAGAGTACATGTTCGAGTTCTCGCGTTTCCTGGACCGTACTCAGAAGATCGTCCTCTCTCATTACCTCAAGAAGACAGAATGGCAGAACACTAGGATCATGAAAGGAAGCCTCACGCGAATCGTCGGACGCCTGAAAAGAGAACCGGGAAAGGACATCATCGTGGACGCAGGCCCCTCGCTAGTCCACGAGTTCATCCAGCGCGGCCTTGCTGATGACTACAGAATCGCAGTATGGCCGGTCATCCTCGGACACGGGAACCATTACTGGGGTCCGATGTTCAAACAGCAGACCCTGAAGCTCCTCTCGGTCAAGACCCTCAAGAATGGCGAAGTGATGTTGCACTACGAGACGGTCCGGTAGGGGACGTTGGCGACAACCCCGATCAGGATTCCATCCTCGCACTAGGCGCGCTTTTTGCGGGAAGCTATGCGTGTCCGTATCGATGGGAGTCCTTGTCGAAAGTAGTCTTGCACGATGCCGAACAGAAGTAGAAGGTCTTGTCATCGTGTTTCGAAGTTAGCTTCGTCTTTTTCTCATCCACCATCATTCCGCATACCGGGTCTTTCTGCATCAATTCACCTCCTAGAGTTTCGGCGTAAATCTCGTAAAAAAAGGTCCGCCTATTTATGACCACATAGGGAGTTGAGTTACCGTGTCGGAGAGCACTGAAGTCATTAGGTTAACTTTCAAAACGAACTCACCGGATCAACCGAGCGTTTGGCGCTGACCGGTTGTCGCGGCCGTCTCGATCGCGTCCAGCATGCGATGGCGCGTGACCGCGTCGTCGAATGTAGGGCACAAATGGGTTCCTTCTCGATAATCGCGGGCGAAAAGCGCGTACGCTTGGGCGACGTTGGTGGAAGGGCCTTGCAGTGGCGACCACCGATACTTCTCTGGCGCGGGCAGCTCCTCGAGCGAGGACTGTGCGCCTTTGCCGCCCTGTACGGTCATCTCGAAGATCTGGGCTTGGCCGCCTGCGGCGGTGAGCTGCAGATCGCCCTCGGTGCCGTTGATCTCCCAGAGCATGTTTGTCCCGCGCGAAACGCCGCCGCGATAGTGGATCGAGAACGCGGCCCCGCCCTCGAGGAGTCCGCTGACCAACACCTGATCATTCACGTTCATCGGCTTCCTTTCGTCCGTCCCTGCGATCGTGAAGGACTTTCGGCGCATGGTCATGGTGGCCGAGAGTTCTCGGATCTCGCCGAGGCAGTGGCACAGTGCATCCGCCGCGTGGCCTAGCGCGATCGAGAGCATCGTCGCGCCATTTTTCTTGTCGTTCATGTAGGCGTTGAACGGCTCCACTGTCGGTCCCCAGCCCATTCCTGAACCGATCAACGAGGTGGAGAGCACCGCGCCGATGTAGCCTTGCTTGATGAGGTCATGTGCGTAAGCCACTGACGGTGCAGAGCGTGCCTGCAGCCCCACCACAGCGAGGACGTTTTTTTTCTTTGCCAGCGCGGCCAAGGTCTCCGCCTCTTTCAAACCGTTGCCGAGCGGCCATTCGCAATAGACGGACTTGCCCGCGTCGAGCGCTGCCGTCGCAAGTTCGAGGTGATACGGCACTTTCACGGTGATGGCGACGACGTCCACGTCAGCCCTGTTCACGAGGTCTTGGTGATTGTCGAACGCGACAGGCACACCAAAGTGTTTCCTGGCGGCGTCGGCAGATTCGCGTCGGCTGGTGGACAGCGCCGTGATCTCGAAGTCATCAGAGAGCGACTTCAAAGCAGGGATGTGCGCTTCAGCCGCCCATCCGCGATCTGGATTGGCGCCGATGATGCCAACACGAATCCTCTTGTCTCCATTCTTGCCTGCAGTCGTCATGCCTTGCCGCTTCTTGGACCGTGGTCAAGAGTCTAACAGGCTTTCGGATTCAGCCTATGAGAGGATTCCTCTGGAATCTGGAGCGTTCATTTTCTTGCATTATCTTTCTCCGAATATCTTCTCGCTCACTTGCTAGTTTATCAATTATCCACGTTCGAGAGACGAGCCATCAGCAAGAGAGGTGAATTGATAGATTATGAAAAAGGTCGTCCCATTGGCAATCCTCGCCCTCATACTTATTCCAGCGTATGTTGTAGCCGCGAAATCCGATACCGTATCCGCCACGAAACCCTCCATCGTTCTAGTCCATGGTGCATGGGCTGACGGCTCGAGCTGGAGCCGAGTCATCGCCCTCCTCCAAGACAAGGGATACACGGTCTACGCTCCAGCCAACCCCTTGCGCGGTCTAGCCTCCGACTCGGCCTATATCGCTGACTTCCTCCACATCATCACAGGACCCATCGTACTCGTCGGACACTCGTATGGAGGCGCGGTCATCACAAACGCGGCAACCGGAAACCCGAACGTCGAAGCGCTAGTCTTCGTGGACGCGTTCGCGCCTGACCAGGGAGAATCGCTAGGACAATTATCCAGCATCCCGCCCCCGCCCGGCCTATCACCCTCCTGCCTTGCAGGAGACCCGACACAGGTCTTCAACTTCGTCCCACTGTCAAGCGGCGGCATTGACACCTACGTCAAACAAAGCCTCTTCCCCTCGTGCTTCGCCAACGATCTCCCGCCCAGCCAAGGAGCAGTCCTCGCATCCACCCAACGCGCATTTGCCCTCAGCGCTCTCCCAGAAAAGTCAGGAGTTCCTGCATGGAAGACAATCCCGTCATGGTATCTTGTCGGAACAATTGACCTGGCAATCCCATCGTGGGCCCAGCTTTTCATGGCACAACGCGCCGGCTCCACCATAGTACAGGTCAGAGCATCCCACCTCTCAATGATATCCCACGCCCCAGCGGTCAGCGACTTGATCCAACAGGCAGCAACAACCGTCACACGCAACTCCGACACGAGCTCGCAGCTAGCACTCGCACCGACCAGTCTCTAGGCAAGACACTAGGCTCGGTTGAAGAAATCCCCGAGGGTCCCACATCTTCCGACCGCCGACTATGTGGTAGATGTGAGCGCCCCCATTTTTTCTGGAGAGCGGTATCTCTGTAGGCAATTCCAAGAGATCCATCAAGGATCGGGGGAATTCAAAACAATACCCCTCCAGGATTCCAGAAAACGCCAGATAGGTTATTTATCAATAATCCAGTAATCCTTTTTTCTCGTCACCACCGTATAACATACCGGTGGCATGTCCCTGTCAGGGATAGCGTGTCTGAAATGCGGAGCCAATAATCCTGCAACAGCCCGATACTGCTCCCTATGCGGCAATCTCCTTGCGCCCGTTCCCACAGGACAAACTGTCACACCTTCGCCGATGCCCTCGGTGCCCGTGACGCCTGCTCCCAGCGCCTACTACGGATACCTATCCACGTACTATGAAACCGCGCGTGCCAATGCAATAGACCGGAGCAAAACCGGCCTACTGCTACTCATAATCGGATTCGTCATCAGTTGGATCCCAATTGTTGGAGCAGTCGGGGTCATCCTCGAATTAGTTGGGGCAATATTAGTAATCTTGGGACGCCATACCTTTGGACCAGACCACGCTCGAAACGTCCTATTGTCAATCATTATTTTCGTAATAGCCACAGCAGTCGTTGTCGTGGCAGCGATTTTCACTCTCATTTCAGAACTCCTGCTTTTCGCGCCTGGCGGCCCTCTGGTACCAGCATCCTTCTTCGGCGGGTTTCTTGTTGCCGTACTGATCGGAATAGCCATCTTTGGTATTGCGGAGGTCCTCTTCACGTACGCGCTGCAGACGAGTAGCGGACGAATACTTCTAGGGTGCGGATATGCTTCGACTATCTCGACAAGTAGCCTTACATTCTTCGTGTTGAACAATGTACCAAACGTGAGCGTAATTTCAATCATTCCGGCACTATTATACGGCTACGCTTACTATCTCGCAAGAGAACGAATTGTTCACGGGGAAATGCCCGCTCCGTCGGCGCCCCCGCAAGTACAACTTCCCCCCTGAGTTTCGAGACGTCGTTGACCTAACCGCTCATTCGTAGAAGCCTGAACCCAGCCTAGCTAGTTAGCGGTCGTGGTAGGCTGACCGTCTAGCTTTCGACGAGGTAAAGGAGAGAACTCGACTAGCTATTTACCCATAGTCCGAGTAAAACTAGCAGGGGGGGTTCGGGAATTGGTAGAGGACTACGATGTTCTGATTGTGGGTGCGGGACTAGGAGGTCTCGCGTTAGGTTGCGCCCTCGTGTCCAATGGGCGAAAGGTTTGCCTTTTGGAGGCCAGGCCCGGGGTAACACGGTCCAAGAGAGGATTAACCCTTCAGCCCAATGGCTTGGCGGCAGTAAGAAAGCTGGGCCTTCTGGATCGAGTTGCCAGAATAGGGTCAAAGACCGCCACGATAGCCTGGCACGAGATAGGTAAGAAGCCACTCGCGACACTTGACTACTCCATTCTCGATCACCCTCACAACCACTTGCTGACAGTAGTCCCTAGCGATCTCGAGCTTGTCCTTCGGGAGGCGTTTTCCAGCCGGGGCGGGATAATCTGCGAATCAACGTCCTTTCGGGACATCCTATCGAACCGGTCTGAACGAGTTCTGGTAGAGGCAGAGAGAAACGGCTCTCCCGTTATGTTCTCCGGAAGAATTATTGTCGGGGCTGATGGTGAGAATTCAAGAGTAAGGCAGGCGCTTGGAATACCTGCTCGCGTCAAAAAATACCCTGACCATTTTCTCCTCATGCTTGCAGGACCCGTCGCCTCACTTCAGCTCGAAGCAAGGCAGTATGTCGCTCGAGGGAATATGGCGGGTTTCTTTCCAACGCGAGACTCGACATACATCTTCTACTACCTCCCCAACAGAACAGTGGCGGAGTTCAAGTTGAGAGGAATAGAGTCGTTCAAGAAACAACTCGCCGAGATTGAACCTGACGTTTCCGACTCCCTCAGCAACCTTGGGTCTTGGGGAGATGTAGCTGGTGTCTCCGCTAGAAGGGTTGATGTGAAGAGCTGGGTTTCGGACCGGGCTGCCCTGCTAGGAGACGCCGTCCACGCTCTCGACCCTTCGTGGGCCCAAGGAGCGAACTTGTCTTTGCAAGATGCCCTTGCTCTGACAAATACGATTGAGAGATGCTTTGAATTGAATGATTTCACCGCGGCGAAACTCAAAGATTACGAGAAAGAGAGACGGAAGCAAACCGAGTTCGTGCAAAATCAAGCCGAAAGAACTGCCCTGTTCACTACGACAGAGAGCAGGTTCTATTATTGGCTGGGGAAGCGAGTCCTTCAGAGAACTGGCAGAAGCAAGACGCTGATGCGTACCGCCCTGCAAGCCTCCTGCGGCCTCACAGATCATTTTAGCCTACGAGAAAAGATACGTTTCATAACATAGATGGCTTCCAAAGAGTGCTAGAAGGACGCAGAAGCGAATTCGCCTTTGAACAATGTGCTCGTCCCGCCTCAGCCCTGCTATAGTCGCGACTACCCCTTCATTTTTGCCCGTGCACTCATAGCCAGGTGAAAAGATGAAAAGATGATACCGAAGAGGTTTGAGATAGCGACCGTTCTGCTCCTACTAGCACCTCTATCCTCAGGTTTCGGCTTATGGCTGATCTTCCAAGCGGGCATACTCGTAGGATCCAATGCAGCTGACATGATTACTGTAGCAGAAACAGGCGTGGGTGTGCTCTTCTTTATCCTGGGTTTTCCGCTCTTCTTCACGAGTATTGGAGTGTTCGCGTCAAAGGAGAGCCTGGAGGCGCAGAAATGGGTCCATTGGCTCGGACGGTTGAACCCGAAAATCGAGAACGGCGATCCGAGTCCAGTCAGCTCAGCCAAGGGTCGGGTTTACGCCATGGTGATTCTGCTAGTAGTTTTCATTCAGGCGATTCTCTTGATTCCGGGAATCGGAGAGGACAGACTATATCCTCTAAACCAGTTTTACGGTCTCCTCGGGTCCCTCTGGTACTTCTACGTCCTCGCCACAGGACTAAGTGGATTCATCCTCATCTACTACCGAAGAATAGGCGGTTATATTCCTGCGATAATCATGATGGTTCTAAGCATTGGGACCACCGTGCCCGACGTCCTAGGATTATTGCCTCCCTCAGCTCCAACCTTGAGAACAACTGTTCTCATGCTATCGGTGCTTCCGCTAGCTATCCCGTTAGTTTATGTTTCTTGGAAAGCGCTTCACGTTAAGGTGTCCGAGCCATCGAGTTCGAAAATAGCGACACCCCCCGATCCAACAAAAGCTAGATGCAGCTAAGCTAGGGGGACCTTGGAATTCTTCCTAAGTTTGATGTGAGCGTCATTATTTCTTCTTGAAGCCGGAGGCCGAATCCAAACGGGTTCTATTCCCTGTTTCGCCCGGAACATGGTTCTAGGCAGATTTCGGTGTGCGGGGAATTCCAGTGGTGCATGCCTCATACGGTTGAACCAGAATGAGGCGATTGGCACAAGCCCGATCAAGAGTCTGACGTGTACGCCGAGGATGAGCCAGTCCCAAGGTACTGCGGTAGAGAGTAGCACTATGAAAGTCAGGATTGTTAGTCTGTTTCGGATTCTTCGAAATCGTATCATTTGATCGTTGTGGACGAGTTGTTCCTCTTCCTGCGCGATCAAATGCGCAAATCCGGCCATTATGAATAGAGAGCCTGAATAGTCGAACGTGAACAGGATCGATGCATAGTTTTGCACATCTGGTGTATTGATCAGGGACACTGCTTGATCGAATAGGTAGGGAATAATCGCGACCAGTATCAAGAGAATAACATTCAGCAAGGTCACAAGACGGGTCTCTATGGGCAAGACCGACATGTCGCTGGTGTAGATTATCCAGCTCGTAATCAGGATCAGAAAGACGAAAAGAAACTCGAGGATGTTCCTGTCGATATCGATCGCATTTGATTGAGTGCTATTGGTTATCACCAGGCTGATCGCTCCAATCGAAAGGGAGAGTCCATAGATCAGATCGGACAACGTCTCTAGTCGAGGCCGAGCATGTCGATGTTGTCGTTCTTCGTTCTGCACGGACAATGACTCTCTATAGCAGAGCTGGTTTATGGCGGTTTATAGAAAAGCTTGAGTTGTGAGATAGAGAAGGTGTGGACGTCGCTTCGCTTAGTTCCCAGTAACTCACAATCACGGCGACAAAGAAAGAGAACTGAGGGTGCTCGTGGGATTATCGGGCCCAGGTCGCTATCGTTTGGTCTTGGGTGTGAATGCTATTATTGGGATGGTTCTCTTGGTCTTGTTTTGGTATTGTGCGAACTGGGGGTAGAGCGAGGCTTGCCGCGCGTAGATCTTGTCTCGTTCTTGACCGGTAATCTCCTCGGCGCGTACGTCGATCGTCTCGTTCCCAACCTCAATCTTGACCTCCGGATGTGCCTTGAGGTTGTGATACCAGTCAGGATTGGTGGGAGCCCCTCCCTTCGAAGCGAAGACCAGGTAACGGTGGCCGTCCTTTAGATACATCACCGGGTTTGTCCGGGATTTGCCGGTGCGGGCTCCCTTGTGATTGATAAGTAACAAAGGCGCGCCCTCGAACTGGCCGCCTACCTTCCCATGGTTCTTGCGGAACTCTGCAATAACGCCAGTGTTCCAATCGCTCATAGTGCTCGCCAGCAGGGTGAATCGCAAGGGGATTTAATGACTAGCATTGAGAATCCGGTCAACTGGTTCCCAGGAGATGACCTCCCACCGCCCATTTTAGAAAAACCAAAGGGGAACTCGGAATTCGGGCAATACATCAAACCCTGCTGCGGACCCCTGGTCAGAGACGGCGCTCCCTGGCTTGGGTAAGTTAGGCTTAGGATTCCAGTAGGCCAAACCGAGAATGGCACTGAACCCCAAGAGAAAGATGCCTAACATGAACCAAATCCCGATGTTTACAGGACCTTGCCAGGTATCGCAGTTCGAGCCGGCATTCCCCGCCGCTAATAATCCAACAGAAACGCATGTTGCCAGTATCTCACTAATAATGATGGTTACAGTCCCCGCTAAGGCGAGGACGAGTGCCAGCTTGTTTCCAAGACGCATGTAGCGCGCCTAAGCTTTCATTGTGGAGGTAAACTGGTTGTTTCGTGTTGAGATCAGAGTTATGATGTAGTAAGAGCCGGAGTGGAATGTGAACGCGTTCCCGTCGATTACTGGAGTGATGTTTGTATAAGTATTCGGCGCAACATTAGGGCCTGACCGACTTGAGCTCCCGTAGGGCTGACTGTACGTATTCCTGACATTGTACGACATGAGAGAGATCGCGACGGTTCCCCGTGTTCACGATCTGGACTGTCATGTTCGTCGGGGAGTTCACAGTTTCCGAGATGAAGTTGAGGGCTTCCCTTCCGGGGCAAGGCTCGGGTCCAAAGGCTCCCTAGAGTCCGGGCCCATAGGCGGTTCATAGAGTACGAGGCCCCACACAACCAGGAATATTGCAGGGACTGAGAGAAGGATTATTGCAACAACCCTTTCATTAGTAGACCAGCGTCCCCAGCCCTTTGCGACTTCTCCCATGCATCTTTCCTAGTGACGTCCAATAGTTGGGCAGATTGTTCCCTGACGGAAAACAGCAAAGTTCACAACGTCCCGTGTCTGGCACGTTACCTTGGTTCCGAGCGCATCGGTTCAGGTCGGTTCTTCTCCCAGCCCGCCTAATCATTCCAAGAATACTCAATGCGCCCTGGCGCTGGGACTGTATTTGTCGTTGTCATAGTATGCGGGCTCGTTCTCGGAGGAGTGCTCTACTGGGAGACGACTGGTAGTCCGTCACCATTGTGCGGGGGATGCTATCACTACAATGCTCCGGGGTGCGTTGTTACTCCTTGCCCAGGGCTGGAGGCATTGAATGTTGAGACCTCACAGATCAAGTCTCCCACGAATATGACCTTGAACATAAGGAACAGTGGAGCGGCGAGCGTAGGGTTCGTCTCGTACAAAGTCCAATACAATGCCAATCAGTTCACAAACATGAATCCGACGGAACCATCAATTGGCATAAACCAGGTCGCGGCGATTACCATAGTCATCGATGGGAGCACGTTCACCTTTCAATCTAAGAACACCTACACCATAGCTCTGACAACCACACGAAACAACATATTCACGTTCACAATAACCGCCTAAGAAGATCCCGGCTTGCCTGGGTCCATATAGTGAAAAATTCCGCTTCCACTGAGAAATCGACTCCCTATTTCTCTTAGCGATAAGACAGCCAACGAGGTCCGAGATCCGACATCATGATAAAGAGCACGTCCGAGGAAGTATTCGGCTGTGTGCCACGAGGGTCCGGCTGGATAGAAGGGTGCTCGTGGTTGTACTGTGCGTTGCGATACTACTCGTGGTCCCGGTGCTTACTCTGTGGCAGCAATGGGGCCTCTGGCGGTACTCAACTAACGGCACGCCGAATTCCGTTGCCATATCCTCGGACGGCTCGTATCTAGTTGCGGGTGTTGGAACTGGCCCGCAGAGTGGTAGAATCCTATTCTTTGACAGGGCCGGCTCTCTTTTGTGGACCCATGACACTTACAGAGTGATAAGTTCTGTGGCGATCTCGGCCGACGGATCATACATCGCAGCCGCTGGATACCAGCTAATTGGTCAGGCTCCGGCCCTGGTGTACTACGGGAACGGGATCATATACTATCTGGCGAGGGATGGCACGATGCTCTGGAACTACACTACTCGACCATCCCCCAACTCTGGAGGAGCTAACATTCCAGTCTTCCAAATCCGCCTCTCCTCCGACGGCACGCGGATCGCGGCCGACACCCTTTCCGGCATATTGTTTCTCAATGATCTTGGACAGGTAACGTGGACCCACCTCTCACCGGGTGGAGTCTTATCACACACCGTGATGTCTCTCGATGGAACCTATGTGGCGACAGTGGATGACCGCGCCCGCGCTTTCGACGACCGGGGCAGATCTCTCTGGAACTCGTCAATCATCCCCCCGACCGTCCAGAACATAGCCATGTCTCCCGACGGGCGATATTTGGCGGTGGACGAGGAGGTCAGTCCCAGCAACGCCACTCTGTACCTCTACAACAAGACCGGGAGCCTGATGCGCACCCAACCGTTCAAGAGCCCACCGTTTAGCATGACATTCTCCGCAAACGATGCTACGATGTTCTCTGGGACTCAATACAGCGTAATCGCCTTCGATTCGAATGGCAAGACTCTTTGGAACTGGACAACACCCGGTGGCGGGTACGGCGTCTCAAGCCTCGCAGCTACCAGTGATGGGTCCTATGTTCTGGTCGGTATCGGGGGGGACTGGGAGCAAACAACCTTCGTCCTCAACAATCAAGGAAACGCCGTATGGGGCAAACCTGTCGGCGTGGTTCGCCAAGCCGTGTTATCACCTGACGGGAATCTTGCGGCCGTCACGGCAGGACCCTCTGGCGGCCAATATTCTTCTGGCAGCCTGTTCCATCTATCTTCTCCCAGGACCGCGATCCCTGGCAAGGGACACTGGTCCAGTCTATTCCCTGTTGTACTTCGGCCAGAATACGGGGCTCATTCCTCCAGCCATCATACTGCCAGCCGCCATCTCAGCAACTCTCATCGTCATTACGGTTGTTAGGAGCAAAAACTGGGCAAAGAAGAATCCAGGAGCCAAGACAGAAAGTCCCAAAACCTCGCATCAAGTGGACAGCGAGGCTTCCTAAGCTGGACGAGAACAAAGCCACGCGTAGAACAGGACGATTCCGTATCCGATGGCTGCGTAGAAAGCTGCGTCGAGGATGAAGAAGCTCCAGTTGTAGCTCGTAGGTTGCGGAC
>WNEQ01001108.1_pt1 | contig 14393 bp, 17 predicted proteins | sample 5399971 | NCBI WGS metagenome assembly WNEQ01 (sample SAMN13153330, study PRJNA577476) | soil metagenome | isolation source: 20 cm grassland meadow soil 2 days after 1st rain plot 5 | place: USA:California | collected 2015-09-18
GTAGGGACAAGTTCTACGGTCTTCCAGGGAAGTGGAAAGCCGTATTCCGCAGGGCCATTTCCGGCGAGAGCCCAGAAACCTCCGGCCCACGTGATCAATACTGAGAGTACTGGAATCAGCATATAGAGGATGGAGAAGTTCCTCGGTTTCACACCAAAACCATGACACTCCCGTTTTTAGGTTAACTCGGTAGAAATACTAAATATCGGCCTAGGTTCGCCTTCAACATAGACCTTGCGACGCCGATTCTACTGTATGACTATGGCTGGGCCCCAAAACCCAGGGCCCAGTAGACATCACTGTCGTTAGTTGAGCCTTGCTCCACATTGGAAGCAGATGGTGGCCGAGGAGACCAGTTGTGTGCCGCAGGTGGGGCAGAATTTCATTCCGGCTTGAGCCGTCGTGAGCGCTGACGTCGGCACTTGGCTTGTGGGGGGCGGGGTTATTCTGGCGAGGTTAGAGTAGTAGTAGACGGTCAGTAGTATCGGGGTTAATGGTTGGTAGAATGCGGAAAGAAGACCGCTGACCACAAGGCCTGCGACGCCTAGCGGCCCGCTAATCGCACTTACAATGGCGGAAGCTACTATGATGACAATTCCTAGGACAAGGAATGTTGCGAACGTCTTGAGCCACCTGTGACTGACAAGCTCACGGCTCCTTCCCATGCTCTCGAGCACTCCCTTGTTCTCGATTAGGAGAACGGGAAACGCGAGAGAGAACATTATCGCCAGTATCATTCCCGGGACAATTAGAGCGATAAGCCCCAAGATGACGATGACGCCGACCACGATGCTTAGCGCCCAGATCCAGGGGAGTCTTGAGACAGCTAGTCTGACTGATGTCCCGATCTCAGCGTGTCCCTTCTCGATCTGTTCAGAGGCGAGCTTGATTGCGGTCGCCTGGGCAATAGGCGAGAACACTACTGATACGATAAAGATCACGGCGACGAACAGGACTAGGGCTCCAAAGAAACTGGGGAACCAGTTAGAGACTTGCTGAGGCGTCGGGTTGGCGGGGAGAGTCGGGATGACGATTGCCTGCCGCGCTAGAGTCGTGAAGACCCCGATGATTACGCCCACGACCGCGAAGAGAACGAAATACTTCGTGAAGTCCCGTCGGTACAGTTCAAAGGTCTTCGAGAGAACCTCGCCGAGGCTCAGCTCGCGTTTGATTCCCTGCTCCGGCTGCGATGTCATGCCATTTCATCTTGATATGACACGCCATCTCGCGAATATATAAGAAGGGAATGAGATTCAGAGTTTCCAATAGTCTATTTGAATGGCGCGAATAATCAAGTAATGTATCTTTTCTCGGCCGCGCCAGTTTTCTGGCGAATGGAGCGATCTGCTCCTTCCAGTTTCTAGCGTAGTCTGTAGAAATCCTAAATATCGGCTTGGGCCGCGGCACTCCGCACCCTCTTGTCGTCACAGAAAACAGAAGACGTCAAAATAACACTCCGTCCTGCTAACACTCTTTATCAGGCGTCAGGTAGGATTCAGGATGGGACTTTTCGTGGGCGGTGGCATTTTTCCTTCGACATGTACAGTAGCCCTCGGTACAATAATTTCGGAAACCTACGCGTACTGAACGATGATACACTAAGTCCCGGGGCTGTGTGGCCTCTTCACCCTCATACTCAGAATGAGGTTGTGACGTATGTCGCTGAGGGCGAGTTTCGTCATGAAGACGAGCGTGGTAAGGGTGGCGTTCTCCACAAGGGGGGAGTACAGCACACGACAGTGGGCCGTGGAATGTATCATTCGGAGATAAACAACCGGAAGGACGTTCCGATGCGGTTCATCCAGATATGGTACATGCCCGAGCGGCTCAACATGACACCGTCGGTGGAGCAAATGGAGGTAGATCGCGCCGACCGGACCAACGTCTGGCTCCCGCTAGTCTCCAAGAATTATCGGGATACTCTCCCGCTCCGGGCCGACGGCGCAGTCCTCGCCTCATTCCTCCAGCCCGGACACGAGATCGATTATGAGTTGAGAGACGGTCATGGATTATACTTCTACGTTCTAGAAGGTGGACCCGTCCGTGTCGGCGACCAGCTACTACCAGAATTCAACGCGGCAGAAGTGCGAGGACAAGGGAACATAACGACCATGGCTGAGGGAGACGCCGAGCTGCTGCTACTCGAAGTCAACCTGACGAAAGGCTGGCCAACGCACTAGGCAGTTGATGTTCCGGCGTGTAGGTCCTTCCCTCTCATGCTTAGAGCTGATCTCAATCTTGAGCCATGGCAGCTCTCAGGCGATCGCTTTGCGTAGCAGGACCTCGCCTGGAACGACGAGCATTTCCCTGTACATGTTGAGTGTGTGGAGATTCCCGTGTCTCTTGGAGACTTTGCCGAAGCTCGTTCGTGTGAATCCTTCTGACGCGAAGAGTGCTTCCGAGGGTTTGTTGTCTTCTTCCACGCTAGCGAACACTTCTTCCACACTCAAGGCCTTGAAGTGTCGAAGAGCGTCTTCCAAGAGCAGTTTTCCGATCCCTCTCTTTCTGTTGGCCCTTGCCACGGCTATGTAGTACACGTAGCCGACGCTTCCGTTCTCTAGCGTTTTGGTCATCACCAACCCAACCGGTTTGCCGGATTCCATGGCCGCTCTGACCAGCTCTATGTCTCGAAGAGTTCTCTTCGAGTACATCAAGTACCATCCTTCGAAGCTCTCCTCAAGTATCCACTTCAGACCCTCCCTCTTCCTGACGGGGACGTCGACGATCGTGACATCCTCCTGGGCGGTCATAGTCTGAAGACCCGCTCCGCGTTATGCCGGAGTATTTTCTCCTTGTCACTCTCATCCACATCCAGCCTCCTCACCAGATTTAGTGTTTCGGAATGTTTCGTGACCGGATAGTCGGTTCCAAAGATGACCTTTTGCGCCCCGGCTGCAAAGTAGATGGCTTCGCTGATCTTCTTGGCAAGCCACTCGGCATACTTCTCGGCGTATGCACCACCTATGATGAGTCCGGATATGTCCGCGTAGACATTCGGGTGCTTGTAGATGAGCTCGGCGACATCCTCAAACCATGGATTACCGAAGTGGCAGAGGATTATGATCAGCTCCTCCCTCTTGTTAGCCAATCCATCCAGAGTCAGCGGGTGCGAGCGGGCGAGTTCCCCGGTGCTGAATGCTGTGTCCCCGGTGTGGAACATCACCGGGAGAGCCTCTGACTCGGCATAGTCGTAGAGCCTGTCGAAGACCGGGCTTTCGGCCCCTGTCTTCACGTAACCCAGCCTCACCTTGAAGGCCTTCACCTCTTTCCTGTCTTCCTCGGCTAGTTTGATGGCAGCCTTCACTTCTTTGGCGGTGGGCTCTACCGTAATAACTGGTGCGAGCATTCCCTCGCTCTTCCTGCACAACCTGATTACTTCGTCATTTGGAAGTGGTCCGCCTCCTTGGAGGGGCGGGCTGAGGAGCAACGCGCGCACGATCTCGTGCCTTCGCATCGTGTCCAGTAGCTCGTCTAGTGTGTATCTCAGCCCGTTCTGTCGCGCGAGGCGATTGAGGCCGTCGTCCCCGCGTTCTGACAGGTGAGTGTGGGCATCAATTATTTCTTGCAAACATTCCTCACTTGGCGCCTGAATCCGGATCAGGTCTTGCGATTCAGAAGGCTGGCGACGTAGTCCACGAAGGGCTTGTCCCACATTTCTCCAGAGGACTGATGAACCTCCTTGAAAACCGGGTGTAGGGAAAAGAGCTCGAGAAACGCCGCCCACTGCTTCCAAGTCTCCTCATCAATCCATTTCCGCCTGTAGAGGAAGTAGACTCTTTCAAAGAATCCGTACAGCATGATGACATAGTTGCGGATGACCATTTCTTCGCGCGTGTAGGGCTTTTGTTCCCTCCCAAGTCTCCCCTGGCTCGCATTAAAGAGATGTTGCTGGAATGCATAGAGTTCAGGCGTCTCCACTAGCATCCTCATAGCACTACCGTAATCGTCCATTACCTTCCCGTAGGCCTGTTCCTTGATCGCCTGGTTCTGGCTGCGAAAGGTAAAGATGAAGATAACAAGGGTCAGTGTGAGAACGATTGTCTGAACAACAGTGCTCCAGACGATTGGGTCGGAAATGTCTACCAATGCGGTTCTATCACTCGCCTGGCTGCAAATAACCTTTGATTTGCCCGAACGAAATCTCAGACTCACCCTATCCCTTTCTGAAGAAAGGAAGGAAGCAAGACTCCGTCGCTGTGCCCAGGCGATTAATCGTTCAGAGATTTTCTCTCCGATATGGTGCTTGTTATCGTCCGGTCAGATTCGCATCCCCTTCATGGTCTCCCTTATCCATGCAACGAGGCGCCGTTGCGCGTCAATGCCCTGCGGGGAGAGCGAGTACAGTTCCGCGCCCTCGTCTGTTTCCCGCTCTATGAACGCGTGAGAGATCATCCATTCAAGGTACTCTATGAACCTTGGATAGTTGAGGCCTACCCTCATCTGCAAATTCGTCTTTTTCATCCTTCTACCATTCTGATACAACGTGTCAAGGAAACGGGCGAGAACGTAGAGGTCAGGGCGCTCCAAACCCGGTCACAGGCTGTGGAGAAGATCTTTCTTCGAATCCTCGTATCTCCCCTCTTCCCTCTCGTACTCTCTGAGCGCCTCGAACCGGAAGTAGAGATACACGATAACCCCGGCCAACGCTCCAATCGCGGCGCTTTGGCCAGTCAGGGCGACAAGGGCGAAGGCTAACACCCCGTACTCGAACGCTGAATCCATCTTCCTCTTCCTGGCAACAAGCCGGGCTTGGTGCATCGCGTCCATGAGGTGGAGCCCGTCTTCGGACGAGACTCCTCCCTGTTTCATCTTATTCAAGAGGGCACCGAGCTCTGCGAACTTGAATCCCCTTCTCTGTCTGATCACGTACGTGGCAAGCCCGGCCCCTGCACCAACCACGATCGCTACGAGAAAGGGGAGAACTATGGAGCTGATCACATATCCGAATATGAGAATCGAAGTGAGTCCAAGCACAGCGAAGGAGGCAAACCAGACGACGAGGCTTACCACCGCGACATCTAACCGGGTGTCGCTGACATGTTTCCGACGCAGATTGTTGTAGTAGTCATCTGCGTCTCGTACGATATCATCCAGCTTCTGGTCAGCGCGTTGTCCAGATTCTTCCGTTGAAGCTGTCATAGATACGATATGATCAGGTTTTCGCTAAAAGGGCTAGCGGGTCGTCAATACGTATCGCGAATACGTGCTGATATCGACATGGCGAGTGCTAACCTGTCCACTGCCATGCATACCAGACAGTCAGCACATTAAACCCGAGCCCTACAATTATCAAGAATCGGTCATAAGCGGAAGGGTATCCCGGCAATCCAATGAGATTGAAACCAAAAAAGACAATGGCTACGATGATGTTTGCCCAGCGAGTCACAGGATAGTTCAGCGTCAGGGAAAGGAACATCATAATAATCGGAGTCACCATTAGTATTGCAACTCCCAACCACTGATTCCCTGTTATTTCAATCCCCCCGATTTTTCCTGCTGCAGAGTCGCCGCTGTAAATTCGCAGAACGTCCCCCAAAAGATAGGCTAGCATTAGAGCCACCCATGATGCTGAAAGGATTATTCTTACATCTTCCATAATTCAATCACCCACTCCCGCATCATGTTCCATAGTGATGACTACATTTCCAATTTTCTGTCCCGTGTCGACATACCTGTGAGCCTCGGCCGTTTGTTCCAACGGGTAGCGTCTATCGATAACGGACTTTATCTTGCCCGCCTCAACAAGCTCTTTGAGCATCACAAGATCTTCCCGGTGGCCTGTCCCTCCAAAGATCACCTTCTTGCTTGTTCTCCGCGAAACCCATCCCCCCCGAACCATGTGCGACAATCTGGGGTTTCCCAAGAGGTAACGTCCATTTTCTCTCAGCGATCTTATGCTACGTGAAAACGAACTCTTGCCGATCACGTCAAAAATCACATCATAGGTCTCCCCATTCCTCGTAAAGTCCGCTTGCGTGTAATCTATAACGTGGTCTGCGCCAATCGACCGTAGCATGTCCAGTTTCCCGGCGCTGTCCACCCCAGTCACTTCCCCTCCATAGTACTTGGCAATCTGTACGGCGAACGTGCCGATGCCTCCACCTGCACCATTGATCAAGACCCTTTCTCCACTCTGGACGTTTCCTTTTCTCAGCAAACGCCAGGCCTCAAGTCCCCCGACGCCAAGGGTCGCGGCTTCATCATAGCTCATATTGACCGGTTTGATCGCCAACACTCCTCCTTCACGCAGGCACGTGTACTCGGCATAACCACCTAGATGGAAGCCGGTCCAGGCAAAAACCTGGTCACCTTTCTTCAACAGTCTTACAGCATTTCCTACCGATTCAATTTCCCCGGCCACCTCCTGCCCTAGTATCTTCTTTCTCGGTCCCCTGAAACCAAATCCTATTCGGACAAGGGGCTGAGACAACAAGGGGAACTTGAGACTCCGCAAGCCACAATCCCCCGCTGTTACCGTTGTCGCATGGACTCTAATCAGCACCTCATCGTCCTCGGGAGAGGGTTTCTCTATCTCTTCTAGCTGAAGAACGTCAGGAGGCCCGTATCTCGTGCAGACAATTGCTTTCATGCGTTTCACATTCAAAGGCTTCAATTGTATGAGCGGCTGGTATTCGACGAACTGGAAATATGAGTAAACCTGTTCGGAACGTCTTCCGGTAGGATTTCAGGTCTTGAGTCTTCGCGTCATTCACTCGCCGAGCCACTGAGTTTCAGGTAGGCCTTTGAAGTGTGGGTCCCCAGTAAGTACTTGCGCGCGGCAGATTCTTGCAGTGGCTAGTACTATTGCATCGCCAAGGCCTGGCGTCCCGAGACCTCCGTCTCGTGCCTTCCTCGCCAGTTCGAGCGCTGCCCTCGCTGATTCCTCCGCCGATTCTATATCAACCTCGACCAGTTGTGTGGCTTCGGATATGCTCTGGAGCCACGTGTGGATGAGGCGTTGATCCTCACCCTCTTTGAGGTATTTCATTGCTAATTCCGCAAGAACAAGGCTCGGCGTGAAAACATCATCGGCATTCTCGATCCGTTCCTTCGCTATTCCACCAGTCTTGCTAGCCTTGAACAGCTCGACCCAGGCCCAGGAGTCAACTACGATCCTCGAGGCGATCCTCCTCCGTGAACTTTCTCGTCTTCTTCAAGTCGCTCCCGAAGACTGCGTCGAGCGTCTCCTTCCTCCGCCTCTTGACGAGAATCTCTATCGTTTCATCCATGCTCTTGGTGTGGAAGCTCCTCTGCAGGGCCGCTAGCCTTCTGACCGTCTGCTTGGAGACCTTCACCGTAGTCGATTCGACCAATCGGATCGAGAGGTATAACGGTATACGGGTATATAAAAATCGTGTCTGCAAACACCGGGATTCCAAAAAGACCAGGTCATCTAGGGCATAGCACTCTTCTCTACCTCGAATGTAACATGCGTAACTTCTTTGGACGCGACTGCTCCCTTGATCTTCACGCTAATGTTCTTGGTTATTCGAGAAAACAGTTGCACGCCTTGGCCGAAAAACACTGGCGAGTAGTGGATCGTAAACTCATCAACCAACCCAGCGTTCAGATACTGCTGAATAACGTTAGCTCCTCCCGCGATTCGAATATCCCTGTTCCCCGCGGCTTTCCCCGCCTGTCCAAGCGCACTCTCTATTCCATCATTCACGAAGTAGAAAGTGGTCCCGCCGGGCCGTTCCCAGGGTTTCCGAACCTTGTGGGTCAGGACATAGACTGGTGTGTGAAAGGGGGCTTCTTCGGGCCAGAAGCGTTCTCCTCCGCTGAACATCTGGTTCCCCATGATGCTCACGCCTGTCCGTTTGAACGTCTCCTCTAACAACCCGTTGTCATGGCCGGTCTCGCCGCCTTCGCCCTGTTTGAGGTTCTCGCGGAAGAACTTCTGCTGGAACACCCAGTTCTGGAGCCTCATCCACTGGCTGAGCCAATGCTTGTACTCCGGGTCGTTCGCGTGGGCCAGATCCATTCCCTCAGGAGCAACAAAACCGTCGATAGATGCAACCACATCGAAAAACACCTTGCTCTTTGTCATCTCGATTTCCCCTGTTTTCCAGTCCTCTTTTTTCATTGTCCTCTATAACTTCTTTCGCGGTGTCGCTTGGAATCATCTAGCGAAGGGACTCATTCAGTCTCTATTTCACTGCCAGGAACTCCAAGATTGCTCTGTTAACCGCGTCAGGCTTCTCGGACATCAGGAAATGCGTGGACCCCGGGATGATACAAAGTTGCGCACCATTGATCGACCTGAACAGCTCCAGCGTATGTTCTAGGGGAATCGAGTCCCTGTCTCCAGCCACTACCATCGTACCGGCACTAATCTTTGCCAGCTCTTCCCTTGTAATGTCGGGCTCGTTGAGCCACAGCCTCTTCGTTTTCTCGAGCACAACCGGGAAGTGAGCAGGACCGTCAGGGGAGACTTCGTCGTAACGTCTTACTAGGCCCGGCATGAGTTTCCTGAAGGACTCCGGTGTGAGCGATCTAATCCATTTCAGATCTTCTGGTGACTGAGATTTGGCATTGAAGAGCCCGCTTACGGAGACAAGGCGTTTGACCAGATCCGGCCGAGAGATGGCGACTTGAAGAGCGATGATGGCTCCGTCGCTCCACCCGATAAGGTTCATCGGGCCAAGTTTCATCGCTTCAATAAAGTCAACAGTGGACGCCACGGTGGCGAAACTGAAGGGTTCAGCAGTATCGGCGGTATGCCCGTGTCCGGGCCGTTCGAAAGCAACCACCTTGAAATGCTTCGCCAGCTCCGGAGTCTGTGAAGAGAAGTCTTCGACAGTCCCCAGTCCTCCGTGCAATAGTAGCAGGGGCTCGCCGGCGCCTGATGTCTCATAATAGATTCGCGAGTTTCTCACCAGGAGATACGACCTTACAGGCACGGAATTGCCAAAGTCAGCGATCTAGTTAAGCTCGGCCTGAGAATCAAGAAAGGTCTATGGCCGCAGGCTTAACTAAGGAAACGCCTCTCGAAAGGTGTCGGTGAACAATCCGAAAGTATCACCCTGCGACATATCAAGATCTGACAATTTCATTTTTTCGAAAATCTCCAATCTCGATAATGTCGAGTTTCGAAAATATTGCAGGCTGGAACATTCCATATATTTCCACACAGAAGGCGAAGTAGTTGAAAACAAATGATTGGTCTCAGAAGACTTTCAGTTCTCGCCATCACAGCGCTTCTGGTAACAGGAATCAGCGGCGTATCAGCCGTGTTTGGCGATTCGTCAACCCCGGTGAACTATGTCAGCGCTAACTTCACTCCCATTACCACAACAGTATCGTACAGCTACGACTTTGTCACAGCTGCATTGATCCCTGGAACCGCAACCGCCACTGCCTTGGCAACTAACAATATCTTTCTAACAGTCATCAACGACCCTACTCCGCCAGATCCGACCAATGGCGCGACCTTCTTCGGAACTGCCAAACCTGAACATTTCTGTGACTCAAGCGGGTGCGACACTGTGGTCTATACACAGTCCTTCTGTTCACCATGGCCCAATACTTGCTTGTCAGCTGGAACATTTACGTTCGGAGGGTTCGTAACACGCAATGCAAGAGGCTTGACGCTCGACCAGCTCACAACGCTCGCGACTCAATACAATGTCCAAGACGGTAACTGCAGTGTAGGTTCTCCAAGGTTTACCCTGGACATGGTAAATCCTGCCGGCGTGCATAACACCATCCACGTCTATATCGGGGATCTTGCCACAATCTTTCAAAGCTGCCCTACTGGCTCTTGGACACAGGATACTTCAGTAGCTGATCCAAGTGGGAACTATGCAACCGACTCAGCAGGAAACCGCTGGGACATATCCCACTACTGCACCCCGACATATCCCTACGCCACCTATTCCGCGGCTGTAACCTGTGCTGATGGACTCGGTCTGACGATTTCTTCGATCTACCTCGTAACTGACGGTTCATGGTCGTCCAACGCTGGTGCTCCAGGCGGAACCCAGACTGTTCTATTCCGGAACATACAGGTCAACGGTGTAACCAGATTCCCATAGGGCCCGTCAAACTTGGGGCCCTCCCCTTTTTCTACTTCAGCCATCCCTCTTTGACGGTCTGGCCCTCCTTCTCCGTTTGCCTGGTTCCTGAGTTTCCTCGGTTTGTCGTTGAGCTAGTTCGCGGAGGTCCATCAGCCGCAAGTCACGAAGACTGCACAGGGCCATAATTATCGGGTGTTGAGTGATGAAAATGAGACGAGACCGAATTGCCCAGCCGGAAACTAATCTGGGACCCCTGAGATCCACAGGTTCAATGAACTCAGGCATTTATCATAGAAACGTTTCCGATGTCGACGCCTAGCTCAGTGTGCTCATTTTCATTTTGACGCCATGCTCGGAAAGCCGGTCTGTCACAAACCGGAAGAGCTTCGGGTCTTGAGCGATCCTTTCCGGAGTAACGATACCTGTCTCTTTGATCTCCGCGCGTCCCATGAGCAGCGCGACAGAGGTGCACGGGTAGGCTGTCGTCCTAGCCATGGCTGAAACCCCTGATCGTCGGTTGTAATGGTCGAGAAGCTGGTATCTGATATGAATTTTCTTTCCGCGGGACAAGCCCTTCACTTCAACTCTCAAGGCCAGAAAGTCTTCGGGAGATCCGTGTGACATTGCTCCGCGAAGCCGCTCTATCGTCAGCTGCCGAGGCTCTAATTCGACATCGCCAATCTTGACCGATTTACGTTCAAAGAAGCCGAGGACCTGAAGCGTGCGCATCATATCCGCATGTCCCGGATACCTAAGCGTAAACTCGTGCATCTCTCTGGTTTTCGGATAACTTCTGGGGAGTGAGCCGAGACCATCAGTGAGAAAATATTCCAACCGGCCAACCCCGGGGAAGCTTGTGTAGCCAAGGCCGGACAGTGGGTCAACTTTCTTGCGCTTGCCCTTCTCGACGACTAGTGCGGGTCGAGTATACTCGTTCACTACATCTTCAAGGGAAAACACGACGCGGTAGTTCAAAGGAAGTTCAGGCTTCTCTGGAAGACCACCCACAAAGATCCCCACCGATTTCATCTGATCCAGTCTCCTCGAAGCGTCACCAACACACATGTTCGTGAAACCCGGCGCCACACCACACTGAGGCACAACCCGACAACCAACCTCCCTCGCCTGACCTTGAAGCAGGAAAGCGTCCCTCGGAGTATAGGAAATGTCCACAGTATCCTTTCCAGCCTTGACCGTTTCAGTCATCAGATCAAAGCCAAGCCGTCCCGGCAAAGCACCACAGACAAGATCGACTTTTCGTAGGAGAGCATGAAAACGAGGCTCTTGCGATATGCTCAGCTTAACAGTCTGGAGCTTCCCCAGAACCCGTTTCCTCAGGAGCCTCAAGTTCTGAGAGCTAGCATCCATCGCAACCACAGAATCAACCTCGTTTGACCCAGCAAGATCCCGAGCGATCTCTGACCCTACTTTGCCGCATCCCACAACGAGGATTTTCATAGACAACTTCTCCGAGGACAGCGCTAAGGCTTCTTAAACTGGACGAAGATCCGTCGCGAATGATAGGAGTCTGTTAAGAGGGGTTGGGTCAATTTCTTTATCGGATCCAGCCGGTACGTCACGATATGTTAGCGAATGGTTCTACTGAGTTCGAGTCGCACATCGTCTCTGAGCATTTTGATTACCTGAAGCAGCTTACGAACGATTGCGTGGTAATTCTCGCCGGACGTACGCAGAATACCGACTACAGTAGCTTTGGAATTGTGCTTTTCAATGCAGAAACTATTGAAGCGGCGCGCGAGATCATGCTTAATGATCCCGCGGTGAAGAACAAGGTTTTCCGGGCCGAATTGTTCCCTTACAAAATGGCACTATTTGGCCCTGACAACGCCAAACACGATTAGGAGAATATCGCCTTGACGGCGTCTGCTGCAACGCGCGGGAGTAGTGTCGCGACTTTTCTCTTTTTCAGCATGCGAGTGATGATTTTCCCCTGGAAATCCATGTCTCCTTCCTCCTCGATCTCGGAAACATTGTCCCGCAAAACCGTGAACAATCGATCAAGTGTTTCATCAGAGAGGCTGGCGAACAATTTCCGTGCTAGACCCATCTTTCGCAGGTCAGACCCGAATTTTTCTCTCCACTTTGCATCGTAGTCCCGGAGAAACTGCTCAGAGTCTACTCCAACATGGGCAGCGGCAGACGCTGCCGCGATTCCGGCTAGTTTTCCGCAGTAGCCCCCGATAACAATACCTCCTCCAGTCGTCTGTTTGACCTGTCCAGCCGCATCTCCGACCACGATAAAGCCAGGCGACCAGCATCTCGATAATGGCCCGGCGACAAGAACTGATCCTGACTTCGTCGCATCGACTATGGCTTTCGGCCACTGCTCTTTCACAAGGTCATCGAGAAATTTCTTCACATTACCCTTCTTCGAAGCGAGACCAACTCTTGCACTATTTTTCCCAGTAGGAATGCTCCATGCGAAGAATCCTGGTGCTCTCTTGGACCCGAAGAAAAGCTCAACCAGATCACCTTGCTCCTTCATCTCGACCAGCTCGTACTGCAAGCCCGGCAGGATCTGCGCCCAATCAGGCGTCTGAAGACCGGCCTGCTCCGGCAGCCTACTTCCAGCACCACTCGCATCGATAACCACTCTACCCTGAACCTTCGACCCATCTCCGAGGGTTAGAAGGTCCCCATCGGAGGTCCGTTCGAACTTTGACGTCCGAGTCTTAGCACGAAGCTCCGCCCCCGCCGCCACAGCCTGCTTCGCCAGAAACTGGTCCAATTTCATCCTGTTCAGAATAAGCGCAACAGGACCTTTCTTCCGAACCTCTATCGGTTCACCGTGAGGAGGATAGAACCTCGCACCATGAATCAGCTTCTGGCTAAAACTAGAATGAGCTTCCAGTCCCAAGAGTTCGAGTCCTTTGAGGCTCACAACACCAGAACAATGACTCGGCAAGCCCACCTGGGGATGTTCTTCCAGCAGTAGAACCCGGGCGTTTTTCTTAGATGCTTCTAGGGCCGCTTCGCAGCCAGCAACTCCTGCTCCAACCGTAACTACATCGTAACGATCGGAGGGGCTTCCCAAGGGGAAGATCAGCCTTCGAACTCTATCCTGAGCGTTAGACTCTTCAATTCACGCGCGAGTTTCTTGACGACTTCAAAATCCACAGGGTTTCGATAAGGTCTTCGTCCGTTAAGGATAACCTTGGTCTCCCGACTACCATCTGGCAGCCAGATAGTATTAATCGTCAAAATCGAGAAGGGTGTGAAAAGCCCCTCGAGAAAGTCTCTATCGTCTCCACCCTGGCTGAGGACCTTCACTCGTCTACCGACTCGGTCACCGAGATTCTTGGCCAGCTTGGCACCGCTGGCAAGGAAGGCGTCCATCCCCCTCCTGTCAACCATGAGCGCCATGATATCACCCGCCTCAACCGCCTTGTGGAAGGTAACGTCCTGTAGTGTCGGGTTCTCTTTCTCCAATTCAGTAATACTACGAATAACCCGGATATCAAGATCGGTAATTTGACCCTTCTTCAGCTTCTCCTCACAACGAGAACAGAAGATTCCGCTCTTAACACAGAAGTTATCGAGGATTGTCTTTACCATTGATTCCTCGACCCGCGTGGATGAAGTGATAGCGTCCAGTCTGCCTGAGTTTCTCGAATCTTGGGATTCTCTCGCCCGAACAAGCGTTGACCTATCTTAAGCGGCTTCAGCCGACTTCTCACCTAAGGAAGGTCCTGCTTCATAAATGCATTACCTTAGGCGGTTCTGTCAAGTTATCGGTTGTCTCCGTTGGCTGTCAATTTCCGGTTGTTGAGGCTCGCGTTCTGGATTAGCGTTACCCACTTGTTATCGCCTTGAACCTCGATACCGCAAGCCTCGGCCGGGGTCTTGCCCTGTAGCCCTTCATGGGGTCTAACGAAGTTATGGAAGATTTGCATGCCGGTTAGAATGGGGGTATCCTTGTTCTTCAAGCCCCGCATAACCTTTTCTCTATCGCGAATTTCCCCGTTCAATCGTTCCATCTTGTTATTGTTGTGATCTCCCTGCATGGTGATATGGCGAACGTGGCGTGTTCGAGTCTCTAGCCTGTGTGTCCACCACAGAGACTTTGAAGCCTGCTTGTACGCCTTCAACCCGTCAGTTATCAAAACCTTGGGCTTCTTTCCCATAGCGTCTTGGCCTTTCTGAAAGAGAATCTTCGCATCTACGATTTCCTTTGACCCTGCTACGTCTTGAGCTATCCAATATCGGGTTTCATCGTCCATTAGGGCGAAAACGTATTTCATATCTCCACTAAACTTCATGTGGATTTCGTCAGCACGCCAAGTATCCGAGACTCCCGGCGTGATTTTGGAGACATATTTCTCCATCAGCCGGGTGTATTTGGCGATCCAGTTG
>WNEQ01001109.1_pt1 | contig 14377 bp, 13 predicted proteins | sample 5399971 | NCBI WGS metagenome assembly WNEQ01 (sample SAMN13153330, study PRJNA577476) | soil metagenome | isolation source: 20 cm grassland meadow soil 2 days after 1st rain plot 5 | place: USA:California | collected 2015-09-18
AGAGGCCGATAGGCGTCGTGGGGGCGATACTCCCCTGGAACTTTCCCGTCTCGCTCATGGGATGGAAGGTCGGACCGGGACTGGCCGCTGGAAACACATTCGTCGTGAAGCCGGCGAGCACGACGCCCCTGACCGACTTGAAAATCGCCGAGGTCGTGACCAGGGCGGGCCTCTCCCCGGGAGTCCTGAACGTCGTGACGGGGCCCGGCGCCACTGTCGGGGAGGAGATGCTGGACAACCCGAAGATCCAGAAGATAGCCTTCACGGGCGAGACCGGAACGGGGAAGAGAATCATGGAGGCCTCCGCGAAGTACATCAAGCGGCTGACGCTCGAGCTCGGGGGCTCCGACCCCATGATTGTCTGCGACGACGCGGACGTGGAGCTGGCGGTCGAGGGCGCGGCCTGGGGGAGGTTCAGGAATTGTGGTCAGTCATGCACATCGGTGAAGAGGTTATTCCTCTTCGAGAAGATAGCGAGCGAGTTCACGGAGAAGCTGGTGAAAAAGGTGAAGACGATAAGGCTCGGCCAGGGGCTCGACCCAAAAACGCACATGGGTCCGCTTCACAACGCCGAGCAGAGGGAGAAAGTCGAATCGATGGTTGAGGACGCGAAGGTGAGAGGAGCCAAGGTTCTGACTGGTGGGAAGCGCCCGAAGGGAGAGGAGCTCGAGAGGGGATACTTCTACGAGCCGGCCCTTCTGGCAGATGTCGACTACGGGGCGACGATGGCTCGAGAGGAGTGTTTCGGACCCGCCCTTCCAATCTTCGTGGTCAAAGACATGGACGAAGCTCTCGAAAGGGCGAACGACACAATCTACGGGCTGGGCTCTTCGGTCTGGACGAGTAACGTGGAGAGGGCCTACTACGCCGCAGAGCGGATCGAAGCGGGGACGACATGGGTGAACTCGCCGCCTATTGCGAGGGCGGAGGTCCCATTCGGGGGTTTCAAGCAGAGCGGCTTTGGGAGAGAGCTAGGCATAGAGGGGCTCGACTACTATTACGAGACGAAGAGCATTCAGGTCTACGACTATACGCAGGGAAAGAAGTGGCATTTCCCGGTCTGATACGCAACCTTAATACCATCTGAGAAGCACTCCAAAGAAATTGCCTCAGTTCGCCAGGATAAAGCTGACAAGCACCAACCTCGAGCAGCTGGATCGGGTTGCCAATGAGATCAAGGAGATCACGGTGAAGACAGGCGTAAAGATGAAAGGCCCCCAGCCGCTCCCGACGAAGTTTTTGAAGATTACAACACGAAAGGCCCCCACCGGTGAGGGCACGCACACCTTCGACCACTGGCAGATGAGGATACACAGAAGGATTCTTGACGTTCAGCCCGATGATAGGACTATGAGACAGATTACCAAACTCAGGATTCCCGACGACGTGAAGGTGGAGTTAATACTCACTTCCTGACTTCTATTTCTCTCCGCCTCTGACCCATTCTATCGTCCTCTTCAGACCCTCCTCCAAGCTAAGTTCGTGCCCATAACCCAGCACCTTCTCGACCTTCCTGTTCGACGGGTAGCTCACCTGTGGTTCCCTTTCAAGCTCGGTCCGAGGTGGCGCCAGTATCAGTTCTGACGAGGAGTTGGTGAGCTTCTTTATCATATGGGCGAGCTCGCGTATCTTGACTACTTTCTCGCCTCCGAAGTTAAACGGCTGGCCGGAGGAGCCGTCATTCTCAAGAATCGCCGTGACGAGCTTAGCGTAGTTCGTTGCGTGCGAAGGAGCCGTCGTGTCCTTCCCGCCGTTGTAGAGGGTGAGCGGCTGGTTCGAGAGGCAGGCCCGAATGAAACGAATGATGGCTCTCGTGGGTTGGTCGTGCTCGCCGAAGAGGAGCCAACTCCGCGTAATCGCGACGGGCAGCCCTCGGTTCTTGAAGTAACTCATCGCCAGCTGCTCTCCTATCACTTTCGAGTAGTCGTAGGGAACTCGCGGGTCGAAGGGCGACTCCTCTGTGACGGGTAGCTTTTTCGGCGCGCCGAAGACGTTCGCCGAGCTTGAGAAGACGAATCGCTTCACACGCTTCTTCACCGCGAGCTCGAGGACGTTCAGGGTCCCGAAGCAGTTCACTTCGTAGCAGAGCCGAGGATTCTCGACCGTCTTCTTGATGTCGGTGACGGCGGCGAGGTGGACTATCGCATCGAAATCGAGGGGCTCGAGGCTGGCTACAAACTCCTTCTCGAGAAGATTCCCGCTCAGCTTCTGCCCCGAGAGGTCAGTCGGTATCGTCTCCACACCTTTCTTTGAGAAGTAATCCAGCAGGTTTCGACCGACCATCCCGCTCGCTCCAGTGATAAGGACCCGCAAGGTGATGGGCGACCTCCGGTGAAGTTATTTTAATGTGAGTCGGCGTTGAGTGGATGCTGAAAACGCGGAGGGCCCGACCATGCTGGCGTTTGGCTGATTCTGTAAACAGCCTGAACCGATGCCGATTGTCAGCAATCCCCGATGTTCGCCCGATTTTGTTGGGTCGCTAGCTTTCCTCTACTCGCTTGATAGACATTCGGCTGCGGAGAGCAGACGCCTTCGGTGGGAGACCGTGCCGAGAAGATTCTCGGCCGAGAATCCTACCCATTCGAACGCACTGTCCAGAGAGCGGAATGGGCTCATCTCGCATTACGGGCGAAGGCGGCAACGAGTTCGGGGTCGACGACACCGTAGCCAACGCTCTCGGCTCCGTCACTCATTGTCATGGGCATCCTAGTCACGTAGTAGGGAACCTCGAATTTGCTTACAGTCCCCTCCTCGGCGGTCTCGAAGATCTTCTCGCAGACTCCTTCTTCATACCGAAACGCAAGGACCGCGACTACCCTCCTTTCCCCAAACCCGCCGCCCCTCCCGCCGGCCGCCAGCGACCCCTCCGCCACTTTCAAGAGAAAGAGGGTGTTCTTCCCCCGGAGAGACTTCAGGTCGACATCATTCTCGGCGATCACGATCACCCTGCCACCCCCGCTCAGGAGGCTCGAAATTTCCTCGAGGGGGCTCATCCTCGCAGTCGCTACCTGAGAAAGCCGCCTAGACTCTTCTTCGTTGAGTCACGGCTCGCGACGCCAGAGACGGAGATGTTCTTCGTCGCCGGCATCTCGACCCCCCTGGCCGAGAGCTCCTTCTTCAGATGAGAGACCCACACCCCCTTCCCCGGAAGCGAATTCATACCGAGCAGCAGAACTGTAAAGATGCGGCTTCCGCATTCCTGAATCTGGTCGGCGACGGACGATATCCAGCCGGTGAGGGCCATCTTGGGCATGGCGAGGGGTGGCATCTTTATCATGCCATACCCCGAGTCGCGGACAAATTCACAGACGTGAGGCGAGTTGGGAAGTCTCTCGTACTGCTGGGGATTCCGCTTGACTTCAGTAGATCGATGACCGGTGAAACAACTCCGGGGAGACGGGCGAACTCGGCTACCTTCGCATTCTGGTTGACGAGACAGCGAGCGACGAAGGCGACCTTCCTACTGCTCTTCCTATTGCCACCTGCTCTCTTCATGCGAGAATTGCGCGTTTCTCTCTTCAAGATTATTTAAGAGTTGTAACGCGAAGAGTAACCGCATTGGTTCGAATGTCGCGGAGGTCGACCGGCGGAGCTTGAGAATCGTCGTAGCCGTCGGTGGGAACGCCCTTGAGAGGTCAGAGGAGAGGGGGACTTATGAGGAGCAGATTAGAAATGTACGAGTTGCCTGCGCTGAGCTCGTCCAGCTTCTCGCGAAGGGCCACCAGCTTCTGATAACTCACGGAAACGGTCCCCAGGTGGGTAATCTCGCACTGCAGCAGGAAAAGGCGCGAGCCGACCTGCCGACTCAGCCGTTGCACGTCCTCGGGGCGATGACTCAGGGACAGATAGGCTACATGATTCAGCAGACGCTGCAGAATCTAGCGGGCCACGCCAGGATCAACAAATCGGTTATTTCCATCGTGACTCAGGTCCTCGTGGATAGGAGCGACCCCGCGTTCAAGAACCCTACGAAGCCGATCGGGCCATTCTACGACATTGAAGCATCAGAGAGGCTGAAGGCTGAGCGCGGCTACATGATGACGAAGGTGAAACCCGAGGGAGTTCGGGTCTATCGCAGGGTAGTACCCTCCCCGGAGCCGATTCGAATCATAGAAGCCGAGGCAATCAAGAGGCTCTTCGACGAGGGTGGCGTGGTAGTCGCATCGGGTGGAGGTGGAATCCCGGTCGCGATGAATGGGGAAGGAGAGCTCGAGGGAGTGGACGCCGTCGTCGATAAAGACCTGGCGGCAGAGAAGTTGGCCGAGGCTGTGGGGGCTGAGGGGCTTCTCATCCTGACGGATGTCGAGGGGGTCAAATTGAATTTCGGAACGCCGAAAGAGAGGAGCGTCAGGCAGTTAACCGTCGATGAAGCAAGGCGCTTCCTGGAAGCGGGGGAGTTTCTCGCTGGTAGCATGAAGCCAAAAGTGCAGGCGTGCGTCAGATTCACTGTATGGGGCGGCAGGGCGGCGGTGATAACCTCGCTGGGAAAGGCAGTGGAGTCGATGGAGGGGAGGGCGGGGACGACCTTCATCAAGGCCTGACACGTAATCACCGGAATCGACTTATGGGCTGCCTCCCCCTAAGCCCTCACGACCGGGAAATATTTTTATAAGAAAATAGGGTCAAACCCCTCCTTGAGCAACGGAGAGGCTGTGGGACGCGCGGTCACCCCACAGGATGCCTCCCTGAAGGTTACCGGAACTGCCGTCTACACGTATGACTGCTCAATTCCGGGCGCACTGCACGCGAAGCTCGTCACCAGCACGATGCCACATGCACGAATCACCAGGATCGACACGACCGCCTCGAAGGCGGTCCCCGGGGTGGTGGCGGTGCTGACGGGGCAGGACATGCCCTTCAGAGTCGGGATGTACGCCGGGGACAGGGACCTCCTCGCGGTCGAGAAGGTCAGGTGGTCGGGACACCCCGTGGCGATGGTGGTCGCCGAGACGCTGGAGGGCGCGGAGAGGGCGTCCGAGCTGGTGAACATCGAGTACGAGTCCCTCCCGACGGTCTTCGACCCCGTCGAGGCGATGAAGCCCGAGGCCCCCCTCTTGCACGAGAAGATGGCAGAGTACAGGCACGCCCCCGCGTTCAACCCCATCCCCGGGACGAACATAGCGAACAAGTTCACCCTCATCCACGGAGACGTCGAGAGGGGCTTGAAGGAAGCGGACGAAGTCATCGAGGACGAGTTCGTGGTTTCGCACGTCAGCCATGCCTACATGGAGACGCAGAACGTCGTCGCTCACTGGATGCGCGACGGGACCGTCGAGATATGGACGAGTTGCCAGTCCCCCTTCATCGTGAGGCAGATAATGGCTGAGTCTCTCGGGATACCGTACAACAAGATTGTGATCAAGACTCCGTTCGTTGGCGGAGGCTTCGGTGGGAAGGCGGGTTTGGGTTGGGAGGCGTTGGTCGCGATGGCTTCGAAGCTCGTCGGATGCAGGCCGGTCAAGCTCGTCCTTTCGCGGAAGGAGAACTTTTCGTCCGGGGCGTCGAGAGAGGGGGTCGTCGCTCACGTGAGGGCCGGTTTCAAGAGGGATGGCAGGTGCCTCGCCTACAAGGTGCGGTTCGTCCTCGATGCGGGGGCTTACGCCGACTACACCGTGAACGTCGGCCGCGCGATGGGCTACTCCGCGGAGGGTGTCTACGAGATTCCCAATGTCTACTGCGAGTCTTACGCGGTCTACACGAACAAGATCCCAACCACGGCCATGAGGGGTTTCGGATATGCGGAGAGCAACTGGGTTCTTGAGCAGGTCTTCGAGAGGGCGGCGAAGAAGCTGGGAATCGATTCAGCGGTGCTAAGGCGGATGAACCTGCTGAAACCGGGTGAATCCCATACCGCGACCGGCGAGAAGCTCAGAGAGGACGTGGGAGACCCCAGGAAAGTCCTCCAGACCTTGCTGAAGGAACTGGGCTGGGGGGAGAAGAGCTCGCCCCCCTCTCAGTCTTGGAAGATTCGCTCCAAGGGTTTTGCGCTCTGCGTCAAGGGGCCCTCTCAGCCGCCGAACGCGTCGGCCTCCGCGATTGTGAAGTTCAACGAGGATGCGACCATCGACCTGGTCGTGGGCACGGGAAACTTTGGACAGGGAACCGTGACGGCGCTCTCGCAGCTCGTCGCCGACCAGTTCGGGATCTCAGTGGAGAGGGTCAGGGTCGACCTCACCCGAGATACGAGCAAGTCGGCCTATACATGGCAGACGGTCGGCAGCAGGGGCCTCTTTACCGACGGGACGGCGTCTCTGCGGGCGTGTGAAGACGCGAAGCGCCAGATCACCGACCTCGCATCCCAAGTACTGAGAATCCCGGTCGAACAGCTGGAGGTCGGCGAAGGGGAGGTGAAGGTGAAGGGGAGGCCCTGGATGAACATTCGGCTGAAGGATATTGTCTTCGGCTATGTCTACCCGAATGGGAATACAGTCGGAGGCCCGATAATTGGAAGGGGCTACTTCTCGTCGAGCCTTACCACCTATCTTGACCCGACGACGGGGCAGGGTATACCGACAATCTTCCACACCTTCGGGGGAACCGCGGTCGAGGTGGAGTTGGACCTCGTGACAGGGTCGATCGAGGTCCAGAAGGCGATTCAGGTCTTCGACGTCGGTAAGGCGATCAACCCCCTCCTGCTCAGGATGCAGCTCGACGGAGGTTTCGTGATGGGGATGAGCATCGCCCTCTTCGAACAGGTCAAGTTCGACGATCAGGGTTGGGTGGTGAACCCGAACTTCAGCGGCTACTACATCGCCAGGATGAAGGATATCCCCAAGGAGTTCGTCGCCGCCTTCGTGGAGACGCCCCAGTTTGACGGACCGATGGGCGCGAGGGGGATCGGCGAGCTCAGTATGATATCGGTCGCCTCCGCGATTTCAAACGCCATCCTCGAGGCGACGGGGATCAAGCTGAACAACCTGCCGATGAACCCCGAGACCGTCTGGAGGGCCATAAAGGAGCAGCGACCCGACCTCTTGACAAAGGCGATGGAGAGCTATTCCGGAGTCGAGACTCCTTTGAGGGTCACCTCATGAGTTTCGGGTCTCCATATTTCACGCTCCCCGAGTTCACGTACCATCACCCGAACAACCTTGAGGAGGCCATGAGGCTCCTCGAGACTCACGGCGAGGAGGCGAAGGTGATGGGAGGAGGGGTCGGGCTCCTCGCTTTCATGAAGGAGAGGCTGATGTCGCCGGCGCATGTAATCGACATCAAGGGAATTCGGGAACTCAAGGAGTTGAAGTACACGAGTGGGATTGGGTTGTCGATCGGGGCCTGCGTCACCCTTGCCGAGGTTGCGCAGAGCGATGCTGTGAAGCATCACTACACCGCTCTCCATGAGGCCGTGTCTGGAGCGGCCGACCCGATGATCAGGGGGCGAGCAACCCTGGTCGGAAATCTCTGCGAGGCGATCCCCTGGGTTGACAGCCCGCCAGCTCTTATCGCGCTGGGAGGCGCAGTTCGGGTGAACGGCCCCAGGGGAGGGAGAGAGGTCGACCTCGGGAATTTCATCAGAGGGCCCGTTGATATCGACTTACAGCCCGACGAATTGGTCACGCATTTGGTACTTTCTGAGAGTCCGCCCTCCCGGAGGAGCACCTTCCAGAAGTTTTCGGCTGGCTCGGAATTTTCGGTCGCGAGCGTCGCCGCCTCCGTTCTCTTGGGGAGAAGGAGGGAGGTAAAGTTAGTGTATGGGGGAGTCTCGTCGACCCCGCTTCGTTCTCTTGAGGCAGAGAAAGTTGTGGCCGAGGGCGAGGTTTCGGAGGCGATGATCCAAAAGGCCGCCCAGGTAGCTTCCCGGTCTGTCGAGTGTGTAAGCGATGTCCTCGCCTCCGCGGATTACAGGAGGCACTTGGTCCAAGTCTTGACGACGAAGGCCTTGAAGAGAGTCTTCGAACGATGAGAGAATCCCAGGTGAAGGTGAACGGGCAGATTAGGATGCGGGAGGTGAAGGATAACGAGCTCCTCCTCGACCTACTGAGGGATAGGCTCGAGGTGAAGAGTGTGAAGGCTGCCTGCTGGAGGGGAGAATGCGGTCTTTGCACGGTCCTACTCAACGGAGAGCTTGTGAAGTCCTGTCTCGTCCTAGCGGTCGAAGCGTCGGGAGGGGAGGTCGTCACTGTGGAGGGGATAGGGGAAGACGGCAGCGGCGGGGGCGGACTAACCGCGATTCAGAGAGCCTTCATGGAGCACGGAGCGAGCCAGTGCGGGTTTTGTACCCCGGCTTTTGTTCTAGCGACTCACGAACTCCTCAGTAGGAACCCGAGCCCGACTGAAAGCGAGCTAAGGGAGGCGGTGAGCGGGCTGATCTGCAGGTGCGGGACGTACAACCAGATTCGCGAGGCGGTCGCGGCGGTAAAGGCGCACGACAGGCGGAGTGTTTCAAAGAAGCTTGTCGAGAGCACCAGATAAGTCACTCACTCCCTCCCTCCCTCCCGACCCCATCCGCGTCTTCACCGACACGCGTCGGGTTAAGAATCGAGAGCAGCTGAAGTTCCCTCTTCACTACGTCGGTCAGAGACATTGTCGAGCGGTCGATGCGACAAGCTGCAAAAGACCTTTCTTACAAGATTTTTAACGACCCCTCGGCCGTGAAGCCGAAGCGGTAATGCCCTCGATTAAGGAAGAGGTAGAAGAAGCTAACTCCAAATCCGTCTCGCGAATGATGGAGTCAGAACCTGTATGGATAGACGTTGGCACTGCAGAGGAGAAGCTCTCGATGAAGGGGAGGACACTCCTCCATGCCGGCCCCCCAATAGATTGGAAGAGGGCGAGCGGTCCGCTGAGAGGGGCAATAATCGGGGCCTCGCTCTACGAGGGGTGGGCTGAAACCCCGAGGGAGGCTGAGAGGATGACCGAGAGGGGCGAGATCGGACTTGATTGCACCCATAACCACAATGCTGTCGGTCCGATGGCGGGTGTGATCTCTCCCAGCATGCCCCTCTATGAGCTCATGGACGAGAAGCATGGCACCAGGACATACTCCAACATGAACGAGGGAATCGGGAAGGTCCTGAGGTACGGAGCTTACGGGGAGGACGTGATCGAACGGCTGAAGTGGATGGGGAGTGTCTTGGCTCCCGTGCTGAAAGCTACCATCGAGGAAGCGAGGAAGGAGAGTGGCCGCGGTGTCTCGCTCAAGCCCATGATCGCGCAGGCCCTCACAATGGGCGATGAAGCTCACAACAGGTGCAATGCGACGACCTCCCTCCTTATCCGCCAGGTCGTCCCCTTCATGCTCAAGAGCGGGCTCGACAGGAAGATGCTCTTCGAGGCCGCCAAATTCATGAACGAAAACAACTTCACGGCGCTGAACCTCGGGATGGCGGCCGCCAAGGCGATGTCCCTCGCCGCGCACGACGTACCCCACAGCACGCTCGTGACCGTAATGTCGAGGAACGGCACGGACGCCGGCATCTGGGTCAGCAGCCTCGGAAACAGGTGGTTCACCGCACCCGCGCCTGTCCCCAGGGGGCTCTGGTTTCCAGGATTCTCAGAGGCGGACGCAAACCCGGACATCGGTGACAGCGCCATCACGGAGACGGCGGGTTTTGGCGGGTTCGCTACGGCCACCGCGCCTGCGATAGTGGCATGGGTGGGCGGATCGGTTCAGTCGGCGATCGAGGTCACGAATAGGATGTACGAAATAACGTGTGCGAAGCACAAGTACTTTCAGATCCCGTTCCTCAACTTCCAGGGAACTCCAACTGGTATAGACATCAGGAAGATTCTCAAGACTGGTATCTTACCCACGATCAACACGGGAATCGCCCACAAGAAGGCGGGGGTCGGGCAGATTGGCGCGGGTACTGTCTCCTTCCCGATGGAGGTCTTCAGGGCTAGCTTAAAGGGCTACGTGGATAAGTACGGAGTATGAAGGAAGGGATAAAGGAGAAATACCAATCAGCGTTCGCGAAAGAGTCATGCAGCTTGTCGTTCGGAGTGCTAGGACTAGCTGATTTGAGCTGGTTTCTGGCGATATTCGCCTCTTGGGGAGGTGATCTTTCGCATTATCGCAGCACACAGTAAGCGTTCCGCTCGCGGGGACGGGACATTTCAGCAGCGTCATCGCTGACCGTTGCTACCCATGTGCACTGTTGATTGGAGAAGAAGGCCGCGCCGCTGGGTGGCTCGCGACTCTGGCTCGGAGGTGATTTTCAAGTTAGCTTTCCTTTGACACAATCGAACAACTGGTCGACAATCTTTTTGACATTTCCTTCAATGAGGGGCCTCGCCAGACTTCCGAGTGGGCCACTGACGCTGACGTTCGCCTCCCACGCGACTTCTGATGAGCTGTTGTTTCCTGTGACCTTAATGGCGACGTGGCCGTGGAACGCGCTCCCGGACCCCGAGCCTGTGAGCTCGAGGGAGGCTGAGTGCCACGCGGGGTCCTCGCTCGTCATCACGCTGTTGGTCTGAAAGACACTCGAAATGAAACCGATCTTCACCTTGACAGAGGCAGAGACGCGCTTCCCCTCGCCCACCGTATAGCTCTGCAGACCGGGGGCGCATTCGATTACCTTCGCTGGGTCGGAGACGAACCTCCAGACCGTCTCCACATCTTTCTCGAGGTTGAACTTTCCTTGCAGGAGCACGCGAGCGTTCCGCCCCCACCTCGTATAAGGCTAATCAACGGTTCGCGCGAAAATACACTTAAATCGAAAAATGCCGGCGGAGAGGATGTGGACTGGTCAAAGGCTGTCGACTGGAAGAATTTCAGAATCTTCGACCTCTCCCAGCCGACATCCTGGCGCGCGCCACCCTTCATGTGGTATCCACCCTTCAAGGTCTCCTGGCTCAAGACCCTCGGAGAGCACGGCGTAAGAGCGCAGTATATCGAGAGCTCTCTTCACTTTGGAACGCATTTTGACGGACAAATGCACTTTATGACGGGAGGAAAGGACATCGCAAGCCTCCCCCTTCAAAACTACCTTGTGGGTGACGGGGTGATTCTCGATATCGGCCCCTACGTCGGCGATTACGACATCTACACCCCGGAGACGTTCAAGAAGGCTGCGAAGGAGGGGAACGTCGAGATCAATCGTGGAGACATAGTGGTCGTGAGGACCGGATACCATCACTACGCATGGTGCGGAGACAAGCCAGACGAGGTGAGATACATGATCAAGCATCCGGGGCCGGACGTGAGGTTCGCGAAGTGGTGCATCGAAATGAAGTTCAAGTGGCTCGCTGTCGACGCGATATCCCAGGACCATCCGCTGAATACCGTCGTGAGAAAGGCGAGGGCCGACCTAGTCGAGGAGGCAGAGAAGAAGTGGGGGGAGAAGATCGATAAGATGATGCCGTGGCCAGAGAACTATCAGGTGATGCACGTCTTGCTCTTCCCTCACCTGATTCAACACGCCGAGAACCTCGGAGGGGAGATTGACGAGGCGGCGAACAGGCGTGGCATAATCGGCGCGTTTCCTTTCAAGTTCGAAGACGGGGAGACTGCCTTCGCGAGGATTGTGGCGTTTCTATCAGCAAAGTAACCTAGCGGATGGTTCCAGAACGTCGCAGTCCAAGAATCTCCTTCCTCGAGAAACCAACCTCCCGAAGCACCCCGTCCGTCTGCTCTCCCAGGCGGGGAGAGGGGAGCCTAATCCTCCCCGGTGTCTCGGAGAACTTGGGTAGAGCGGCGACGATCTCCACCTTTCCCAACGCGGAGTGCTTGACCTCGGCGAAAGCTCCTCTCGCCCGCAATTGAGGGTCGTGCGCGAGGTCTTCGATAGAGTTTATCACTCCCGCGGGGATCCCAGCATCCCTGAAAGCACCGACCCATGAATCGGAGGGTCTCTTCGTCAAAGCTTCCCGAAGGATTCCAATCAGGATCTTCCGGTTCGCCGGAAGAATTCTATCTGGATTCGACCGAAATCGAGGGTCGGCGATCAGGTCCTCCCTCTCGATGGTGCGACAGAGCCTCGCCCAGTGCTCATCGTTACCGACGGCGACGACGATCGGTCTGTCCTTCGTCTCAAAGAGTTCGTACGGTGCGAGGAGGGGATAGCTATTCCCGAAGCGCCGAACGGGGGCGCCGGTCAGCTTCGAGATCGTTATCCACTGGGAGACGGCCGAGACCCCGGATTCGAAGAGTGAAACATCAATCAGCTGACCGGCCTTGGTGCGGTCGCGGGCAAGGAGCGCCAAGGTAACTGAAAACGCGGCGTAGAGCGCCGCGAGGATATCCGTGATTGGGACGCCTACACGGAGCGGAGGTCCCTTCGCCTCCCCCGTGACTGACATCAGTCCACTTAGGGCCTGAATTATCGCGTCATAACCTCCGAGTCGACTGTATGGCCCGGTCTGCCCGAACCCCGAGACGGAGCAATAGACGATCTTCCGGTTCAGTCTCCGCAATAAGGCGTAGGAGAGGCCAAGCCTTTTCATGGTTCCTGGCCTGAAGTTCTCAATGAGGACGTCACTCCTCTTGACGAGCTTCAGGAGAATGGCACGTCCCTCTTCCCTCCTGATGTCTAGTGCGATGCTCCGTTTGTCGCGATTATACTGCACGAAGTACGGGCTCTCTTCCTTCACGGTCGTCCCCCATCGTCTCGAGTCGTCACCGTGGTCTGGGGCCTCTATCTTGATTACGTCTGCCCCCATATCGCCGAGGAGGGCGGCGCACAGCGGACCCGCGACGGCAGTCCCCAGCTCCAAGACTCTGATGCCTTCGAGAGGTCCGCTCTTCAAACGGGTTTTGGACTTCGCGGAATCTATCTATTTGAGTTTTCCAGCCTGTAGGGGAGGAAGCTGGCGTTCTCCGAGCAGCTCCTCGCAACGAGAAGCTATCCTCAGCAGGGAGCCCTCCTCGAAGGGTCGGGCGACTATCTGCGCGCCGACGGGCAGGCCCCGCGCATACCCAATCGGGATGGAGATCACCGGGAAGCCGACGACGTTGAAGGGCAAGGTGAGCCTGCTGAGGGTGGTGTAGACGTCAACCGACTTTCCGTTCAGCGTAACCCTTTCTTCTCCGATCTTCGGAGCGAGTACGGGCGTCGTCGGGGCGACTAGGAAGTCGACATCTTTCATGGCTTCGAGGAGATTCTCGTTAATCTCGGGGCGACTATTTTGTGCGCTGATGTACTGGACCGCGGTGATCTCTCTACCTTTCTCCAGGAGCTTCCGAACGTCCTCTCCATACATCTCAGGCATCGTTGATAGCCATTGTTCATGAAACGCCGTCGCTTCGCTCCTCCTTACCGCGGCCCAAACTTCGTAGACCTTCTCAATCTTTCTCACCCCGACGTCGCTGATGGAGACAGTACCCCCGCTCATCCTGTCCAAGAATTTCGAGAAGACCTCTGCGACCTGAGGGTCGATGTCGTCGAGAAAGTACGGGCGAAGCACACCAATCCTTGGGGTTTCGAGGGGAACCTCGAGCTCGGAGAGGTAGTTGGGAACCCCTACCTCTTCGGTCGTCATGTCAGCATTCTCGTAGCCGGCTAGCTCCTGCAGCAACGCTGCGGCGTCCCAGGCGCAGCTCGTCAGCGTCCCAACCGTGTCGAATGAAGTGCTGAGAGGAATCACTCCGACGCGGCTTATCCTCCCGTAAGTTGGCTTCAACCCCACGACACCGCAGAGGGAGGAAGGAATCCTGACCGAACCGCTCGTGTCCGTCCCCAAGGCTGCAACCGTCATCTCGGCCGCCACGGCCGCGGCGGAGCCCCCGCTCGAGCCACCCGAAACCCTGTCGGTGTCCCATGGGTTCCTGACCGGGCCGTAGAATGGGTTGACATTTGTTACTCCCGAGGCGAATTCGTGGAGGTTCGTTGTTCCAATCAGGACGGCCCCCGCCCCGATCAGTCGCTTCACGACGAGGGAGTCGTAGTTCGCCACGTTCGTGGCGAGAATCTTCGAACCTGCCGTACATCGGACGCCCTTGATGTAAAAGATATCCTTCATCGCTATCGGGATGCCGTGAAGAGGACCTGAGTACTTCCCCTCTCGAATTGCTCCTTCGGCCGCCTCGGCTTCTCGGAGGGCCCTATCCCTCAGGATAGTAATGTAGGAGTTGATGGTCGGGTTGAGCCGCTCCGCCCTCTGGAGAACCTCCTCGGTCAATGTCACGGGCGAGATCCTTCCTCGCATGATCTCGGGAGCTAGCGTCCTAATCGTCTTTTTCATTGCTCTGAATGTAGTCCTTCTACCCTTATTACGACTTTGGCCCGCCTCTTTCGCGGTCGAAAGAGTTTAACGACGAAGGGCCCCACCTTCGAGATCTTGGTACTCGAGCCCGAGAAGTACGCGACTGTGGCTGACGCCTTCAAGAAGCTCGTGAGCCTCTCGAAAGTTGTCCCGCGAGTTGAACGCATCGCTGCCCCCGAGTCTTACGGGCGCGTGCTAGCAGAGAGCATTGTGCCTCGGGTCGACCTTCCCT
>WNEQ01002933.1_pt1 | contig 14369 bp, 9 predicted proteins | sample 5399971 | NCBI WGS metagenome assembly WNEQ01 (sample SAMN13153330, study PRJNA577476) | soil metagenome | isolation source: 20 cm grassland meadow soil 2 days after 1st rain plot 5 | place: USA:California | collected 2015-09-18
CAGCCCCGCCGCCATCGAAACCGGATTGGTATTGTAGGTTCCGCCGTGAAAGACCTTGTGCTGTGAAATTAAATCCATGACCGAGCGATGCGTTCCGAAAGCCGCCAGCGGGAACCCACCGCCGATCGACTTCGCCAAGCAGATCATATCGGGCGCAACCCCGAAATATTCCGAAGCCCCGCCCCAGCCCAGCTTCGCGCCCGTTTTGACTTCATCAAAGACCAATAGCGCTCCGTTTTTGGTTGCGATCTCGCGTAAGCCTTGCAGGAAGCCGGGTTGTGGCAAACACAATCCGACATTCATCAGAATCGGTTCAAGAATAATCGCGGCAATTTCGCCGGGATTCTCGCGGAACCGCCGCTCGACGGTGGTGAGATCGTTGAACGTGGCGACCAGCACGTTGGTGACGCTGGCTTTGGGCACTCCAAGGCCAGCCGGGACCTGCACCGGATCATTAACGTCGCCAAACTCTGGAGCATGTGGCTTCACGCTGACCAACGCGGAGTCATGCAGGCCGTGATACGCCCCTTCGAACTTGACGATTTTGTCACGTCCAGTGGCCGCGCGCGCGAGGCGTACGGCGTGCATTGTCGCTTCGGTGCCGCTGTTGCCGAAGCGGACCATCTCGACGGGAAAGCGATTGCAAATCTCTTCCGCCAATTCCCACTCCATGTTGTGAGGCATTCCGAACATCGTCCCAGTGCTGAGCCGTTTTTCGACCGCCTTCATTACCGCGGGATGGCAATGGCCCGCCATCAGCGCGCCAAAACATAGGTTGTGATCGATGTAGTCGTTGCCATCGAGATCGCGGAAGTGGGATCCCTGCGCCTCTTTCACAAAGATCGGATAAGGATCGTACGCGCGATAATTGCTAGCCACTCCCAGCGGAATACGCTTCAAATTTTTCTTATGCGCCTCCGCCGACTTTGGGGTGCGGCGCACAAATGTGTCGAGTTCTTTCTGCAACGCGGAATACATCAGAATCTCCGAAAATGCTCAAGCCGCGACAGCGGCCATTAGAGTGCCCGGGCGGCAGCGTCGCCCGGGGTCAGCTAGAAGAAAAGCTTCACTGCAAATTGTACAAGCCGCGGGTCGCGAACCTGCGTAATCTGCCCAAACTGCGACCCGTCAGAAACATTGCCGTCAGGATTGAAGAACTGTGTATGGTTGAAGATGTTGAAGAACTCAGCACGGAAATCAACGTGGGTGCTTTCGGTTATCGGAATTGTCTTAAGGATCGCAAAATCAGTGTTGCTGAGATGCGGCCCGCAGCAGATCGTACGTTTCGCGGTTCCAAGTGTCCCCAACAGGGACGGCTCAAAACATTCGAATTGCGCCCCCGCACTGCAAGGCGGGGCGGTATCATCGGTAGCGTTGTCTGTGAAGCTGTTGGGGTCGAAGTAATAGTTAGCGTTCGACTGCGGTTTCATGGTACGGAACGGGGCAAGCTGCGCAGGCTCACCTGGCAATTCGAAATCGAAGCTGTACATCAGCTCGTTATCTGCCACAGTCGATATGCGAATGGGGAACCCTGTCTGGAAGGCAGTAATACCAGAAACGGCCCAGCCGTTGAGCAACTTGCCAGTGGCTCCGGTGAATTTTCGAAAAGGCAGTTCCCAGTAGTAGCTGAGAACAATGCGGTGGCGGGCGTCGAACGCTGATAACGAACGACTGATGCGAGGATCAATCGGATTGAGAATGCCTTCAAAGCTCGAGGCCTGGTCGAAGGACTTGCTGAAAGTGTATGCGGCGGTGAACTGCAGGCCCTTACCAAAGCGCTTGTCGAGCGATGCCTGCAATGAGTTATAGGCCGAGTTGGCAATGGTGTCCTGAGCGAAGATGCTGCTGAACACGGGAATACCATCTATCGGGCAGCCAGCTGCAGTTGGACTTAGAGGATCACACTGGGGCGAGGAGTACCGACGAAGGCCTACAAGTGTAACGTCGTTCGCGAGTGTAGTGTTCGGAGGAATGACACTTGGCCCGTTTGGTCCGTATGGAAGATGCAACCCATTCGGACCGGTAACTGATCCTGCCGGAATAATGAACTCACTGTCAGAGAAGTACGGACCGCAAGTTAATGGTCCGAGGATGTCGTTAATATCCAGACAGGTCTGGGGATTTCCGAAGTTGATATCGTGCGTGGCCAAAAGCCGATGTCCTTGCGACCCGACATAACCGACCTCGAGTTTCATATCGTTCGTCAACTGGCGCTGGATGGTGAGGTTGTATTGGGCCGAATACTGGCTGCGCATGTGCGGCTGAAATTGTCCGAACAATGTGTTTGGTCGGAACATTGCCCAGTCTGTTGGCTGTCCGCGTGTCGGATTCAGGATGCCGTTGACGCCGCCCAGCTGACTCAGGCCGAATGGATTGGGATAAGTGAAGCCCCCGCCCTGGTCCTGAAAGGGAGTGTTGAACCCGGTATTGAAGGGAAACGTGCTTCCACCGAAGGGCGGCTCAGCACTGAATTGTTCCAGGACAAGCTGCTCAATCGGGTTATAGAACAATCCCCAACCAGCGCGGATGCTTGTCTTACCCGAGTTTCCCGGGCTCCACGCCAATCCGATTCGCGGAGCAAAAGCTTTGTAGTATGTCTGGGTCAGAGCGTTCGGCACGCCTGGGTCTCCAGGCACAACCAAGCCGGTTGGGAACACCGCGCCAGCGGGGCCGGTCGGACTGCAATCCGTACTTCCGTACTGCGCCACCAACGAGGCGTCGATATTGGGATCGAGTTTACATGGGTAAATTTTTGTCTGCGCCCCAGGCCGGAAGGTCTGCACGTGCTTGCTTGCGTCCGCGATAGGAGTGTTGAGCTCCCAGCGCAGACCGTAGTTGAGCGTCAGATTTGGTTTGATCTTCCAGCTATCCTGTGCAAATAGATACAGCCCGGTACTGCGGACGTTTTCAATCTGTGCCGATCCTTGGCCGTACGAACCGGGAAATCCGAGCATGTAGTCGGAAAATGCCGTATCGCCGAGAGTGCTATTGGTCGAAGTCTCGTCAACAAAGAACTCGCCGTTAACGTCGAAATACAGAAGCTGGTCAAAGCGCTGGCGTCGGACATCTCCACCGAACTTAAACGAGTGGTTTCCGACGACCTTGCTGATATTGTCAGACCACTGGAAGGAATTCCCCACCTGAGGCAATTCACCCTCTCCATTGTTGCCAATGGTGAATCCACCGCTCACCTGTATAAAAGGAAGTCCTTCGTGTTGAGGACCGAGGTTGGGATGTATGCCCAGGGTATTCGCCTGCGTGCCGTCTGAGAAGCAAGGCACCCCGGAGGGAAACGCAGCCAGCAGCCAGGATGGTGCTGGTGGACAGGAATTCTGTACTGTCGTTGTGAACACGGGGTGCTGGAAAGTCCGCTGCGCTTCACGATTGTAGTTGAAGCGGAACTCGTTCACCGTTGTGTTGCTAATGCTCCACGTGTGGCTGATGTTCCACTGCTGAAATCGCTCATTGACGATGGACCCGAAACCGGGCACATTCGCTCCGGCCGCCTCGAACACTGCGAATGGGGAGACCAGGTGATCATCGTTGAAATAGTAATAAAAACTGAGGTTCTGCTTGTTGTTAAGGCGGTGGTCAAGCCGAACCGTAAATTGGTCCGCACGCACTGGCTGCACAGGCGTAGTCACCAGTTTGTCGCTGTTGTTGGCTGGGGTTGGAACAAACTGGAGCAAGTCAACCGCAGTGGGATCGAGGCAGCCCAAGGGAATGATGTTACCTGGGAAGAGGTCCGAATAGAATCGCCCATCCGTGGGGATGTTGGGCGCTGATCCCAGTGCTGTAGTGCAATTCGGCCGCAGGTTAAGAGCATTCGCATCAGTGCTGCCACTGAAAGTTGACTCTGAGGAAAAATCAGCAAAGGGCTGAGTTGCGCTGGGACGCTCCGACGCCGAGGGGACGAATACGAGCGAAGACGGAATCCCCTGGCGAATGCGCCGTCCTTCATACGAAGTAAAAAAGAACGTCCGATCCTTGACGATCGGTCCACCAAATGTTCCCCCGAATTGGTTCTGATTGAATTGTGGCTTGTCACAGGGAATACCATCTACAGCCGTGAAGCAATAAGGATTGGCGTTCAGCTTTGTGTTTCGAAAAAACTCATATACATTTCCGTGCAAATCGTTGGTGCCCGATTTCGTGATCACGTTCACTACCGAACCGGAGTTGCGCCCGTACTCTGCGTCAAAAGTATTGGTCAGGACACGGAACTCCTGAATGCTGTCCGGCGAGGGCTGCACTGTCGGCAGGTTTACGAACTGATCGTTCGCGTCCCCACCGTTCACGCTGAAGTTGTTTGCGCGTCCCCGTCCGCCGTTGACTGATACCGAGCCTGCCTTGTCACTCCCGTAAACGATCTGGTTTCCAGATCCCACCGTGGACACAACGCCAGGCTGCAACTGCAAAAATTGATATGTATCGCGGGCGTTCAGCGGGAGCTGGCTCACCGAGCGGTCGTTGACCACCGCGCCCAGCTGCGTGCTGGTGATGTCAACGAGAGGTGCTTCCGAGGTTACTTCCACCGTCTCCGCCGTGGCGCCAATCTGCAGGGTCGAATTCAATGTGACCGCCTGGTTGACATCGACGGTCACATCCTTCTGTACGTTCCTTTTGAAACCCTTCTGCTCGAACTCCGCCGTATAGTTACCAGGCGCAACTTCTACGAATGTGTAATCGCCGCTCCCGTTGGTCTTGGTGTCGCGGGCGACGCCGGTCGCTTGATTTGTGATGCGTACACTCACGTTGGCCAAGACGGCGCCGGAAGGGTCAGCCACCCGGCCTAGAATCCTGCCGCCCGTGCTTTGTCCTAGAGCCGGGGAAGCGAGAAGAGTGAGCAAGCTAAAAACCGCAAGCCGCACAGCTAGCGAACGGCGCGCCATCGACGGATGCATGGGGGACCTCCCGGTCAAGGGTGGAATTTTTTGAATACTAAATTTGAATACTAAAAACGACTGCTTGCGCTCTGAACAAACCTTGCTATAATCGCGCAAGGTTAGAGAACCTCCCTGCTAACTGTCAAGCAAAAAATCGAATCGACCCGAAGGCCCGCCGGGTGGGCGGATTACAAGCTTCGAAAATGACGGCCGCCGATCCCAAACCTTACTTGAAAATTGGAGACGTGGCCCGTCTGGTGGGCGTGTCTCCTTCTGTGATCCGCACCTGGGAGAGCCTCGGCCTGGCGCGTCCACGACGCACCGCCAGCAAATACCGGCTCTACTCTCCAGAAGATGTCAAGCTGCTCAAGCGGGCCCGCTTTCTCCGCAAAGTTCGCGGTTTGAATGCCCCGGCAATCGTGCAGATGCTCAAAAGCGAGGGCGTGGTCCGCACCAGCCCCGATGGGGCGGGCAGTGCAATCGGCATTCGCCTCCGCCAACTGCGCGCAAAGCGCCGGCTGCCTCTCGCAGAGGTATCCAAATCAGTAGGCATCTCATTGGGATTTCTGAGTGCAATCGAGCGTTCGCAGATGAGTGCCTCCGTCGGGACGCTTCGCAAATTGGCGCGCTTTTACAAAACCAAGATTCTTGATTTCTTCGATCCTTCTGAATCGAACAGCCGCTTGGTACGTCCTGGGCGTGCGCATGGAACTGCTCGCGTGGGGCAATACGGTTATGGAGCCACATCTGTTCCGCATCGCTGCCCAGGCCGGCAGCGGTGAGTCTTACACACACGAGGGCGAGGAATTTCTCTACATTTTGCGCGGGCAATTGCATATTTCGCTCGACGGGGAGGAATACCGCCTCAGGCCTGGCGATAGTTTTTACTTCGAAAGCGCGACTCCCCATCGCTGGAAGAATCCAGGCCGCAGTGAAACTTGGGTTCTGTGGGTAAACACTCCGCCGACGTTCTGACCGGCTGCGCGAAGACGCAAGGAGAGTGACTCTTGGCCAAGTCTGAGATGTTCCGTCGCACGCTGTGCCGCTTGCTGGCGATCGCCATCATTATTTCTCTTTGCGCCAGCCTACAAGCCGCGAGCCCGCCGTCAAATGCCGCCGATACAATCATCCTGAATGCCAGAATCTACACCGTGAATCCGCAACAGCCGTCGGCGGAGGCGCTCGCCATCAGCGGAGAGAAAATTCTTGCCGTTGGGACCAAGAACGAGATCGAAAAATATCGCGGCGCTTCCACCAGAATCATCGACGCTCAGGGCCACCTCGTGCTGCCCGGCTTCGTGGATTGCCACATCCATTTCATGGATGGATCAATGGGGCTGACTCGCGTTGACCTTAATGACGCGAAGACGGTCGCTGAAATTCAGAAACGAGTGAAAGAGTACGCCGAGTCGCATCTCCAAGAACCCTGGATCACCGGAATGGGATGGACTTATCCGACCTTTGGACCCTCCGCGCTGCCCGACAAAAAAATCCTCGACGATGTTGTCCCCACCCGGCCTGTGTATCTCGTCGCCTTTGATGGTCATAGTTCCTGGGCAAATAGCAAGGCCTTGCAGATGGCCGGAATTACCCGAGAGACTCCCGATCCTCCGAATGGGAAGATCGTTCGCGATGAGAAAGGCGAGGCCACCGGCGCGCTGAAAGAGTCTGCCGGAGATTTAGTCGCCAGAGTCATGCCCAAACCCACGCGTGAAGAGCGTCTTGCCGCATTGCGCCTGGGAATCCACGAAGCCAACAAATTCGGGCTCTCGCGCGTGCACAGCGCCGGACAGGATTTCGAGTGGCTCGATCTTTACGACGAGTTGCGCCGCAACGGCCAGTTGACCTTGCGTTTTTACATTGCCTACTTTCTCGACCCGCCAGAGCTGACTCCGGACGCGATCGAAAAAATAGAGCAGGCTCGTCGCACTTATCACGATGACTGGATTTCTGGCGGTGTGGTTAAAACCATGCTAGACGGCGTAGTCGAAGCGCACACCGCGGCCATGCTCGCGCCGTACAGTGACGATCCAAGTCAAACCGGCAAGCTGTTTTGGGATCCCACGAAGTACACGCAGGCCATTGCAGAACTGGATCGTCGGGGCCTGCAAATTTTTACTCATGCGATCGGAGACAAAGCGGTGCGGCTGGCGCTCGATGCGTACCAAAATGCCACAGAAACCAATCACACCAACGATGCACGTCCGCGAATCGAACACATCGAAACCATTTCAGCGCAAGATGTCCCGCGATTCGGCAAACAAGGTGTCATAGCCAGCTTTCAGCCTCTGCATGCTTACCCGGACGATGACACGCTGAACATCTGGGCGCGCAATGTCGGCCCGGAGCGGGCGCAGCGCGCCTGGGTATGGCACAGTATCGAAACCACCGGCGGGCGGCTGGCATTCGGCAGCGACTGGCCCGTGGTCACGCTGAATCCCTGGCCGGGTGTGCAGAATGCGCTCACGCGCCAAACGACCGATGGCAATCCTCCGGGCGGATTTGTCCCCAGCGAGCGGATTAGTTTAGAAGACACGATTACGGCTTATACCTTGGGCGCTGCTTTCGCTGGTCGTCGCGAAAAAACTGAGGGTTCACTTGAGCCGGGTAAGCTTGCAGATTTGATCGTGCTTTCGCAGGATCTATTCAAAGTCAAGCCCAGTGAAATCGCCAAGACCGAAGTGCTTTTGACAATCGTAGGCGGCAAAGTTGTGTATCGCTCTGCAACATGGGCATCAGCGGAGGTGAAATGAAGATTCGGCGGCTCTTGGCTATAGCTGCAATTCTCGCCGGCTATCTTCTATTCGTCTCGTGCGGTAAGAAGACGCCCAGTCTTAATCTTTTAGTCTGGGAAGGTTATGCGGATCCCTCGTTTGTGCGCGGCTTCGAAGACCAGTACCGCTGCAAAATTTCTGCGTCTTATATGGGCTCGAGCGACGAACTCGTCGCCAAGCTGCGCGGAGGCAGCGCCGGGAATTACGACGTAATTTCTCCGTCGAGTGACGTGGCAACTTCGATCGCAGCGGCGGGATTGGCGCTTCCTCTCGATCTGGCCAAAATTCCAGCCTACGAAGAGCTTTCACCGCAGCTCACTTCTTTGCCGCTGGTGCGCGTGAATGGTCAAGTCTTTGGCGTGCCTTTCACCTGGGGACCCAATCCCATGATCTATGACATCACAGCTTTCTCACGGCCGCCCGATACCTGGAACGTTTTCTGGGACACGAAATACCGCGGCAAGATTTCTGTTTGGGATGATCTATCAACCGTCTACATGGCAGCGCAAGTGCTCGGTTACGACAAACCGGATCCGAGTCAACTCTACAATCTCAGCGACGAACAACTGGAAACGGTGAAAAAGAAGCTGCTGGAATTGAAGCCTAATATCCGAAAAATATGGGCCACCGGTGCTGAGCTCACGAATTTATTTCAGAATCACGAAATCGTTGCCGCCATGGGCTGGCCTTTGAACACCGCTGATTTAAAGAAGACGAACTTTCCGGTAGCAGAAACGATTCCGAAAGAAAATACCACCGGCTGGATCGACCACCTGATGATTACTTCCGCCAGCGACAACAAAGATTTGGCTTACAAATTTTTGGAATATATGGTTGAAGCCAAAACGCAGAGCCTGGTGAGTGAGAAGACGCATTACGTTCCAGCAAATCCGCAAGCAGGACGATTTCTGAATCCAGAAGAAATCAAAACCCTGCATCTGGATGATGTAAATAATTATCAGAAGCGCATCTACTTCTGGCAGAACGTGCCACGCCGCGCTAAGTACAACGAGATTTGGAACGAAGTGAAGGCAGCGCAGTAGCGAGCCGGCATCTCACCGGCTGTGGCGAGAGCGGCTCGCTTTCGCGGTTCGTGAGTGCAAACAAGATGGCCAGCGTCACTCAGCCCGAGATCGCGCCAGGAACAGTCCGAACGGTCCCCTCCCTGCTCAGCATCCACGAAGTTGCGAAATCGTTCGGACCCACGCCGGTCCTGCGCAACATCTCTCTCGATATTGCGGAAGGCGAATTCCTCACTGTCCTCGGCGAGAGCGGATCGGGGAAAACCACTCTGCTACGCATCATCGGCGGATTCGAGAGTGCCGATTCCGGTCAAATCCTTATGGGCGGTGAGCGGCTCGATCCTCTGCCGCCATATCGCCGCCGTGTGAACACGGTCTTTCAGCACTATGCCTTATTTCCGCACCTCACGGTGGAAGAGAACGTCGGTTATGGCTTGCGGGTGGCCAAGTTGCCGAAAGAAGAGATCATCGCTCGCGTGCAGCAAGCGTTGGCCATGGTAAAAATGACCGCTTACGCTGGCTCAAAGCCCTCCAAAATCAGCGGCGGCCAGCAACAGCGCGTCGCCTTGGCGCGAGCCTTAGTCAACAGGCCGCGGCTCCTTTTGCTCGATGAACCGCTCTCCGCGCTCGACGCCAACCTGCGGCGTCAAATGCAAGTCGAATTGAAGTCTCTCCAGCGCGAGGTCGGCATCTCCTTTGTCTTCGTGACCCACGATCAAGATGAAGCGATGGTGATGTCGGATCGCATCGCTCTTTTACGTATGGGTGAACTGGAACAGGTGGCTTCTCCGCGCGAAATTTACAGCCGCCCAGCCACGGCCTACACGGCTCAGTTCATCGGTCACACGAATCTTCTCCGTGGCGAAGTGAAAGGAGGGATCGTCCGCTGCCACTCGCTTTCATGGCCTGTCGATCTGCCAGACGGTCCAGTTCTATTCTCCTTGCGTCCTGAAAACATCCGCTTCGCGGCTGGCGCGTCGGGCAGCAACGCTGTGCATTTTCGCGCCAGACTTCGCACGCGAATTTTTCACGGCGCGACTGAACTGTTGCAGGCCGAGTGCGCTGACGGCCTGGTGCTTTCTCTGCGAACCGCTAGCTACGACAATCGACACGGCGATCTCGATCTGGAATTCGCACCGGCCGATGCCATCCCAGTGCGCGACTCCGACGACCTGAAAAAGAGAAATTAAATGTTTTCCCGCGCTTACCGAGCCGCCATCACGATCCCTCCACTACTCTGGGTCGCACTGTTTCTCCTGCTGCCCTACGCTCTGCTGTTCTGTTACAGCTTCTGGTCGGTGTCGCCGGCCCAAGCGATCGTTCATTCCTGGACCCTCAACAACTACCGTGAGCTCTTTCGCGTCAACGTGTATCTGCAGACCTTGTTTCGCTCCATGTGGATTGCTGCGCGGGTGACAATCTTTTCCCTGCTGCTCGGCTATCCGCTCGCGTATTACCTTTCCTTTGGCGCTGGAGCGAGAAAGGATTTTCTCTATCAGCTAGTGATCATTCCACTTTGGGTAAGCTATCTGGTTCGCGCCTATGCGTGGAAAACGATTCTCGGCAGCGGTGGCGTGCTTAACACACTGCTGCAATATGTTCATCTCACAAATCATCCGCTAAACTTTTTGCTATACAGCCCATTCGCCGTGGTGCTCACGCTCACTCATATCTACACGCCATTCACTTTTCTGCCGATCTTCGCATCGCTCGAACATATTCCGCGCAACCTGATTGAAGCCTCTCACGATCTTGGTGCCTCACCGCTGCAAACTTTCTGGCGAGTTGTGCTTCCGCTTTCCATCCCCGGAGTTCTGGCGGGTGCGACATTCGCCTTCGTGCTCAGCCTGGGAGACTTCCTCGCCCCGTTGCTGCTCGGCGGACCGAGCGGCATTATGATCTCCAACATAGTCGTCAGCCTGTTTGGAGCGGCTTACAACTGGCCCCTGGGCGCGGCGATTTCCTTCGGCATGCTGGTCCTCGTCATCGGTCTCCTGTTCTTGTCAGAAAGGCTGGAGAAGAAATGGAGCTTCCGATGACCAGCCCGAACCGTTCGCACTGGCTCCCCTGGCATGCAACGCTGGTGTTCGGTTTTCTTTATCTCCCAATCGTCACTCTTATTGTTTATTCATTCAACGGCTCTGGAGTAGGCGGCTTCCCTCCGCGCGACTTCACTCTCGATTGGTACCGCGAGCTTTTCACCGATGACGCGATATGGAACTCGGTTCTGAATAGCCTGTTCGTCGCGTTCGCCGCCGTCGCTATCGCACTTGCGCTGGGAATTCCTGCCGCCCTGGCACTCGACCGCGCCAACTTTCCGGGCAAAGCTTTATTCCGCCGGCTCGTACTGCTGCCTTTAATTCTGCCGGGAATCATTACCGGGTTGTCTTTATTAATGCTGTTCCGCGAAGGCGGCATGAAGCTTAGTCTGGTGACGATCATTCTCGGCCACGGGACGGCCCTGATCTCCGTCGCCACGACGGAAGTTTTCGCAGGATTGCAAAAATTGGATCGTGCTCAAGAGGAAGCCTCGCTCGACTTAGGCGCAAATTATTGGCAAACCTTCTGGCGTGTAACCCTGCCTAATCTGCGGCTCTCGATTATCGGCGCGGCGCTCTTGATCTTTACGCTGTCCATGGATGAGATCGCCGTCAGCTTTTTCCTGATTGGCCGCGATAACACGCTGCCCCTCGAAATCTGGGGACGTTTGCGTCGCGGCATCACACCGGAAATTAACGCCATCTCCAGTATCATTTTTGTTTTTTCGTTAGCCGCAATCGTTACCTGGTACCGGCTCCGAGCAAGAGCCGAAGGCAGAGGAGAAATCGCCGCCGAACTGGTGAAAGCGGCATCGTAGCGCCGGCCCAGGGCAGCGGAGTTACAAAGGAAACCTTCATGAGCACAAATCGCCGGGACTTCATTAAATTCGTCGTAGCCGGCAGCGTAGCCGCCGGATGCCCAATTGATCTTTCGCTGTTGGCGCAGACAGAGAATCCCAAAGCTCCGGCCGTCGAGGGCGAAGACAACCACATCTGCCATCAAGTCCGCGACGGCAAAGTCTTCACTCGCCCGCCAGCCTCGGCGCGCCATGACGTAGTCATCGTGGGCGGAGGAGTGAGCGGCCTTACCGCTGCTTATATGCTTCAGCACCGTGATTTCCTACTGCTTGAAAAAGAACCGCACTGGGGCGGCAATGCTTACCTGATGGAATATGCGGGTGCCACTTACGCCACCGGCGCCGCTTTCCTCGACAAGAGCGAGGTCAGCTACAGCTTTGCCAAGGAGATCGGCCTGGAACCGCTGCCCGTGAACTGCTGGGACGGCACGATTGTGAAAGGCGAGTTCATTGCCGACACGTGGGGAGACGGCCTCGATAAACTGCCCTATCCCGCACCAGTTCGCGAAGGCTTCAAGAAGTTTAAAAAAGAGATCCTCGCCATTGATCTCCAGAAGCGAAGCAGCGAGCTGATGAATCTTCCCTTGTCAGATTTCATGAACGGCTACCCCGATGAGCTCAAGCAATGGTGGGACGCGTACGGCCCGTCCAACTGGGGCGCAACCAGCGAGGAGACTGCCGCCGGCATCGGCATTGCTGACCTGCAACACAGCGGCGGAGACAACCGGAAAGATGAGCGCTACACCTGGCCGGGAGGCTTAGGAGCAATCACCAAGAAGCTTGCAGAAATCTTGCAGCCCAAGTTTCCTGATCGCATGCAATCCGGCTCGACCATCGTCGCTGTGGTTCCCAGCAAAGACGATGTGCAGGTCACTTATATGCAAGGTGCGGAATTGAAGACAGTGGCCGCAAAGGCGGTCATCATGGCAACACCTAAATTCATCACCCGGCGCTTGGTGGAAGGTTTGCCGCAAAAACAAAACGACGCGATGCAGCAAATGCGCTACATCCCGTATGCCGTCGTGAACCTAATTTTCGATAAACCAGTATTTAACAAGGGATACGACAACTGGTGCCCGGGAAATACGTTTACCGATTTCATTGTCGCCGATTGGGTGGTTCGCAATCAGCCTGGATATAAGCAGAAATACAATATCCTCACCTGCTACACTCCGCTGCACGAAGAAGAGCGGGCATCGTTGCTAACGGAACCGAGCGCCCGTCGGGTCGCCAGCAATGTGCTGCGCGATTTCCAGAAACTCTTCCCCGGATCGAACCTCGATCCGCTTGAAGTTCATCTCTACCGTCGCGGGCATCCCATGTACATGTCGACTCCAGGCCTCTACACAAAAATTCAACCGGCAGCCCGAGAGCCGATGGATCGTGTCTTCTTCGCGAATACCGATTCGGAAGGACCGGTGTCCATGACTTCGGCCGCAATTACCGCTGCTCGCCGCGCCACTAAACAAGCGGAAAACCGTTTGGCGGGGAGATCGGCCAGGTCATCCACGCCAACTTAGGGCGACCAAATTCACAAATTTACGGGGCCGTGCCCCTTCGAGCTAACTCCAACGCACCACGAACAGGCTCTACGACGGTTTCGTTGATGCTTGCATTGGGATACTCCGAGCGGAAGCTTTTGTAGAAATGTTCACGCACCAGAGCAGCATTCTGGAAGACTCCGCCGGACATGGCCACTGGTATTTCGGACGCGGTGCGAAACAGGCGACGGGTTACGGCAATGGCACGGCCGGCCAATTCCGATCCGGCTTGGGCCAGCACATCGCTGGCGGCCGGATCACCCGCATTGGCAGCTGCAAGCACCGCCGGAAGCAAAGCAGCAAAGTTGGGCGGTGGAGTGGCGTTCGCCGTGACGATCAGTTTGTCCAAACTTTCGAGCTTCCACGTTTTCAAAATCGTATCGAGCAGCGGTGACTTCCCTTCTTCATCGAGACTGCGCATTGCCGACGCGACTGCAGCGCGCCCGATCCAGTAGCCGGAGCCTTCATCGGAAATGGCGAATCCCCAGCCTCCGGCGCGCGCAGTCTGACCTGCGGCGTTACGCCCGTAAGCGATCGATCCTGTGCCTGCGATCACCACCACTCCGGGTCCTCGGCCGAAGGCGGCTTCGAGAGCGATGATCGTGTCTCCAACGATTTGCACTTCGCCGCCTACGATCTCCAACATCACTCGCCGAGCGGCTGAACTGATTTCCGGCCGCGCAGCACCGGCTAGTCCTACGCATGTTTTATGAATCTGAGCAGGACTTACGCGGGCTGCAGCGCATGCCTGGTGGATAGCGGTAGTCAAAGATTCGCGGGCTTGAGCTTCTCCAACACGGATAAGGTTGCTCGAGCCCGAAGCACCGCTGCCGAGGACCGATTTCTCATCGCCAGCCAGGCAAGAAGTCTTGGTCGCGCCACCGTCGATGCCAAGGAAAATCATCGAGCGTTGTTCTATCACAGACGGTTCTATCACAGCCGGATTCAGAAGATCGGATTTACGACGTAGATACCTGATCGCATACGCGCGTCGCGGAACCGTATAAACCCGGTACTCTCAGGAAAGCAATCCCGCTCGCGGGCGGGGGCGCCCGCGCCACATAAACAATGGGCCTGGACAAGTTTGATTTCGCAATTATCGCGCTGTACCTGGTGGGAATTACGTTGTTCGGCCTGCGTTTTCGCAAGCGGCAGCGTTCGTTGCGGGATTACTTCCTGGCTGATCGAAGCATCCCGTGGTGGGCGATTGCGCTGTCAATCGTCGCTGCCGAAACCAGCACACTCACCAT
>WNEQ01001121.1_pt1 | contig 14295 bp, 6 predicted proteins | sample 5399971 | NCBI WGS metagenome assembly WNEQ01 (sample SAMN13153330, study PRJNA577476) | soil metagenome | isolation source: 20 cm grassland meadow soil 2 days after 1st rain plot 5 | place: USA:California | collected 2015-09-18
TACCAGCCCCCAATGTTCGGCGGACTCTGCATTCCAGGCTGGACTCTATGGGCCGCAAGTGGCATAGTCGTGGGGCTATCCATCATTTTCGCATGGACCTATACCGCACCGGCTAGAGCGACTGCTGGAACTATCAAACTGTGGGGAAAAAAACGCTGTCTACAACGCCGGGGCAGACAGGTTCGCCTCGTAACAACGCCAAACTACTCCAAACGAGGAACAGGGTTCGAAAATCAGCCCCTAGGGGTCCCATTTTAGTTAGCAGAAAAAAATAGTTAGCGAAAAGGGATAGTTACTGAAAAGGAAAAGTTACGAATCAAGTGGTTGGTCCCGAAACGAAGTATGCTGGTCCCGGAAGGGCGGACAGGATCTCTAACTCCCGAACGCACTGTTGCATCGCGAATGCTATCGGTAAGACCCCCCCTCCTTTTCTAGACAAGATTTGCTGTCTGTTGGGGCTTCTGGGCGAGTCCAGCGATTCAGGGCACAATCCAGGCTTTGATGGCATGGCACAAAGTCGGGAAATCATCAGCGACTCCCGAACGGTTTCCGGACAAGATTTTAGGCATGTATCAGATTCGAGATCATGGCTGATAATGACGATTCTTCCGCTCCCCTCTCTTGTCCACAGCCCGAACAACCGGAGAATATGGCATCTAGCTTTAGAATCGTCTCGACACGAGAAGGTTCAGAGCATTCGGAGAAGAATCTAGGATTGAACGGAAACATGGAGTTCGAATTTGTGACGTTCGATTGTTACGGGACCCTCATCGACTGGGAGTCTGGAATCCGGCGGGCTTTCAAACAGGCCCTTGAAGGGACGAGACTGAGCGCGACCCAAGAGCGTGAACTGTTCGAGCTGTACCAGGAGGAAGAGAAGAGAATCGAAGGCGAGATGCCCTACCGGAAATACAGCGAAGTTCTAGCTCTGGCCGCATCAACTGCCGCAAGAAAATTCGGAAAAACCATTCCAGAAAAACTATCAACTATTCTTGCAGAACAGCTCCCGAGCTGGAGTCCATTCCCCGATACGAATCCAGCATTAGAGAGGCTTTCTGCAGAGTACACGCTGGGAATATTGTCGAATGTCGACGATGCTCTTCTTGTGGACACCTTGAAGCATTTCACGGTTCCTTTCGATCTCGTGGTGACTGCTGAGCGCGTGAGGTCCTACAAGCCTGGGACCGAGCATTTTGAAGAGGCGCGCAGGATTATCGGAGCTGATAGAGGATGGCTTCATGTCGCAGCAAGCCTCTACCACGATATTGAGCCGGCTTCACTGCTCGGAATCAACAGCGTATGGGTTAACAGGAAGAATAACGCTGAGGGAAGACGGTTCAAAGGGAAGATCGTCAGAGAGGTCAAAGACCTTGCTCAACTGGCAGATTGGCTCGCACCCTGAGGAATAGATATCGAAAGCTATCCACGTCGATATGACCCTGAGTAGCCGCCAGATGGTTATGTGTCTGGTGCGTTAACTAGTTCTTTGCTAATTGGGTTTCCAGGCAATTCCCCTGAACTGAGAAGTAGTCAACGGATTACTCGTGAGCTTTGCCAGGGTTCCGTTGGTATAGGTTAGTATTGCTCCACTTCCGCCTAGAATATACGCTGTTCCAGACGGGGACCAGCTGACGGCGTAGAGCCAGCTGCCGGTAATATTGGGAAGCAGGGTCAGCGTTGAGCCGTTGTACGTAAGGACCATGCCGTTGTCTCCCACGAGGAGCGCAAGGCTGCCGGAGGGATTGAACGCAATTGCTTTGATAGCATTCGTTCCTGTCAGTCCATTTGTATTAACCGGTGAGACCGTGGTGCCGTCGAACGTGAGGACGACGCCGTTGAGGGCTCCGATCAGCGCGTATTGGCCGTTGGGATTCCAGGCGACGGTGTTCAAGTCGCTAGTGCCGGTGGGGGTGGCGAACGATCTGATAGTTGTGCCATCGTAGGTCCTTAGAAGGCCACTTTTGCCCGCTAACACCACATAGCTTCCACTGGGATGCCAGCTCATGGAGAGGATCGTAGTTCCGCCAGTGTTGGTGATTTGTGTCACGGAGACGCCATCGTACTTTAGAAGCAATCCCACTGAACCACCGATGAGAGCGTATGTTCCATCCTGCTTCCAAGAGACGGACCAGAAGTTGTAGCCGGTCGATATGCCGGTTGGGACCGTTGTGAGCTGGGTTCCATCATACTTTAGCAAAACAGCGAAGTCTCCCGCGATGAGCGCGTAGGAGCCGTCAGGCTTCCAGGCCACCTGTCGGAGTGGTGTCGTAACTGGTTGGCCGACAAGCGTCAGGGTTCCGTTCTGATAGAACCTGTAGACCTTTCCCTCAGCGGTGACGACTAGAGCATAGGGCGACACGATCGGAACCGTAACGGTAACTGTTCCCGTAGCCTGGCCAGTGGAACCGCTGTTGTCCGTCCCGGAAACACTGATTGTGAAGGTACCAGTTTGAGTGTAGGAGTGGGTATCGGATGTTACCGTGCCGGGTAAGCTGTCGGGCACGGTCCCGTCTCCCCAGTTTACACTAATCGAGGAGATCGTGCCGTCAGGGTCGGTTGCGGTGAAGGTCACCGTGACCAGTTGACCAGTGTTCGCGGGGTTCGGTGAGATATTGGAGATGATCACAACTGGAACTCGGTCATTGACTGTCACCGAAGAGGTCTGCTGTCCAGTGCTCCCACTATTATCGGTGACACTTACCGCGATGGTGAAGGTCTGGCTCTTGAGGCTGCCCGTGGAAGTGTAGACGTGCGAGGCCGAAGTGGCGGAACCTGAGAGACTGGTGGGAGTGGACCCGTCTCCCCAGCCGACAATAACTGAGACGATCGAACCGTCGGGGTCAGTTGCGGAGAAGGTTACGGTAACTGTCGCCCCTGTACTAGCCGGGTTTGGCGACACGCCTGAAATCGTCACGGCCGGCGAACGATCACTAACTGTCTCAGAAGTAGTGCCCGAGCCCTGCCCGGCGCTGTTCGTCGCAGTTACAGCTATCGTGAAGGTTTGAGTCTTTACACCGCCTGTGCTGGCGTAGATGTGAGTGTCAGAAGTAGCCGTGCCCGGGAGACTATCAGTGGCTGTACCGTCACCCCAGTTAACAGTAACACCCGTAACGGTTACGCTACTGGACACTGCGAAGGTGATGGATACGGCCTGGCCGGTAGCGGCCGGGTTAGGCGTTGGACTATTTACGCTGACCGTGGGGGGCGAAACAGGCGTCTGGACAGTGACGGATCCAGTTCCCTGGCCTGTGGAGCCACTGTTGTCTGTCGCAGTCACGATGATAGTGAATGTGTTAGAAGAGGAATAAGTGTGAGTATCCGTTGTAGCTGACCCCGCGAGGACGTCAGGTGCGGAACCGTCACCCCAGTTGACGGTGGTGGACGAGATAGTCCCGTCGGCATCACTAGAGGCGAAAGTTACCGTGACCAGCTGCCCGGTGTTGGCCTGATTCGGCGAAACGTTGGTCACGGTTACGACCGGAGGCCTGTCGTTAGCAGTCTCCGTCGCTGTGGCTGAACCTGTCGAACCACTGTTGTCCGTTGCGGTGACAGTAATCGTGAAGCTCTTGCTATCGAAGTTGCCCGTTGAAGCATACGTATGGGTGTCGGAAGTAGCAGAGCCTGTGAGACTGTCCACGGCCGTGCCGTCTCCCCAGTTCACGATTATTCCCGAGATAGTACCATCAGAATCTGTCGAAGTGAAACCTATCGTAATAGTAACGCCCGTACTGGCCGGATTTGGCGTCACGCCCGTAATGGTCACGACAGGAACCTGGTCGTTGACTGTCTCCTGCGATGTTGCGGAGCCTGTTCCGGCAGAGTTGGTCGCAGAGACGGTTATTGTGAAATTCTGTGACTTGAAGCTGCCCGTAGAAGTGTAAACATGGGTGTCGGAAGTGGCGGTGGCTGCAAAGCTGTCGAGTGTCGTCCCGTCGCCCCAATTGACCGTTATGCCGGAAACTGGCAAGGTGCTAGAAACTGTGAAGGTCACAGTGACAGTCGCGCTTGTGTCCGCTGGGTTCGGTGTGACACTTGTAACACTCACGGTGGGTGCCAGAGGAGAGGAGACGGTTTCAGAGCTTGTGCTCGAACCTGGAGAGCCACTGTTGTCAGTCGCCGTTACAGTGATCACGAAAGACCCGCCGGAGCCATAGCTGTGGGTATCTGAAGTGGCCGTGCCAGGGAGACTATCTGCCGCTGAACCGTCACCCCAGTTTACGCCGAAGGTGGAAATTGTGCCATCAGGGTCCGTCGCTGAGAATGTTACAGTGACAGTCTGGCCCACAAGGGCTGGATTTGGCGAGACGCTACTTACTGTAACTCCAGGCGGCCTATCATTGACAGTTTCCGATGTACTAGTCGAGCCTGTTGCTCCACTGTTGTCAGTGGCGGTGACTGTGATTGTAAATTGCTGGCTGGTAGCGGTGCCGGTCGATGTGTAGGTGTGCGATGCTGAAGTTGCACTTCCCGCTAGACTCGTCGGAGTTGTGCCGTCTCCCCAGTCGATCGAGATCGATGAGACGATTCCATCAGGGTCAGCGGTCGAGAAGGTTAGAGTAACCAGTTGGCCCGTGGCGGCCGGGTTGGGCGACGCGTTGGTGATGTTGACCGTCGGCGGTCTATCGTTAATCGCGATCGTGCCAGTGGCCGAGCCTGTCGAGCCACCATTGTCAGTGCTAGTTATTGTAATGGTGAAAGTTTGAGACTTGGCATTACCTGTATTGATGTAACTATGAGTTGCAGATGTGGCAGTGCCTGGCAGACCGGACGGTGTCGTGCCATCGCCCCAGTCGATGCTGATGGACGAGACCGTGCCATCAGGATCTGTGGACGCGAAGCTTAGGGTCACCGTCGATCCGGTTAGAGCAGGATTCGGCGCAACAGCAATGAATGTAACTGTTGGGGGCCGGTCATTGACGGTTTCGGAAGTGGTGCCTGAGCCTGGTCCAGCACTATTAGTTGCGGTCACGGTTATCGTGAAAGTTTGAGACGTGGCGCTGCCCGTGCTCGCGTAGGTGTGCGTGTCTGACGTAACCTTGCCGCCCAGGCTGTCAGATGCCGTACCGTCCCCCCAGTTCACTGCAATCCCTGTAACCTTTGTCGAACTGGAAACTGTGAATGTCACGGTAACAGTAGCCCCCGTGTTCGCCGGGTTTGGTGTGGGAGCACTTACGGTAACGATCGGAGCAGTAGGGGTTTGGACAGTTACGGAACCAGTGCTTTGCCCGGTGGAACCACTGTTGTCAGTAGCAGTGACCGTCATCGTGAAAGAACCCGGGGAGGCGTAGGAATGAGCGTCAGATGTCGCTGTGCCAGGGAGATTATCGGGCGGCGAGCCATCACCCCAGTTTACACTAATCGAGGAGATCGTGCCGTCAGGATCGGCTGCACTGAAGTTCACGTTAACGGTTGCACCTGTATTGGCGGGGTTCGGCGCTACGCCTGAAATCGTTACACTCGGTGGCCGGTCGTTGACCGTCTCAGTCGTACTGCCGGATCCATTCCCAGCGCTGTTAGTCGCTGTAACTGTGATCGTGAAGGTTTGAGTCTTCGATGAGCCTGTGCTCGAATAGACGTGCGTATCTGATGTAGCTGCGCCCGGAAGACTGTCGGGCGTTGAGCCATCACCCCAGTTCACGCTGACGCCGGTGATAGAAGTGGAACTGGAAACTGCAAACGTGACGCTAACTGCCGCGCCGGTTCCGGCAGGCTTGGGTGTTGGGTTGTTAACGGTGACTGTTGGGACCCCGGTTTGGCTCAGCTTCCATCCCGTGATCGGGTGAATCTCCCAGTGAGGATTGGGTAGTTCTGGGTCCCAATAGACGAAGCCTTGAATGTTCAGAGAGATCGCGCCGTTGGAGATGTCCTGGACTATCGTATTGTTGTCGCAGGGAGAGCGTCCAGGTCCGCAGAAACCCTTCGCCATCCAGTCGTGGTCGAATTCAATGTGGAGAAAGCCGTTAGTCGTGCCGACGGAGAAAACGTTCCCTGTGCTATCACAGAAGGTGCTCCCACCGTAGTTGCCCCCACCGTTTACAGCGTCGTACCGGGTGCTGCAATCCTCCGACCTGTAGGAAGATGTCAGGTAGACGTTGTCCACCTCTACGTACGTGGTCATTGATCGGCCGTTGATGTTTGTCAGAGTGCACGGGGGACTAAGGGCTCGCTTGTTCGGGATGCCTCCAGCCGTCGAGTTGGTCTGCCACTGGCTTCCCGCAAGGCTCTGTGATGGATATGCGCTGCCCAGGATGGAGCTGAGGGACGTGAGCGACGGAACGCATGGTACGTTAGGGTTCCAAGAGCCCACTGCGATAACGCTGCGGGATGATCCGGCGTTGTTCGCGGAATCGATTGTGGTCAAGGTTACGTTGAAGTAGTTTGCCGAGGCATAGCCGTGACTGGCCGTTGTTCCTGTGGCCTTACCACCATCGCCAAAGTCCCAAGTGAAAGAGTACGGAGGGACGCCACCTGATGCGGACGCCGTGAAGGTCACTGTTTGCCCGACTTGCGGGCTCAAAGGTGACCAGGAAGCAGATGGGACTGGGTTGGGACCTCCCCATATGCTGAAGCTGTCTGAGTAGGATCCTGAGAAATTTGTCTGTACGTCAATTCTGGTGGCGGAGACTGTGTATTTTGTGAAGCCCAGTCCGCTACCAGGTGTGTTCTTACCCATAAGTTTGGCGAAGTATGGAGCCTCAGCAACGTTCCCTGGGTTTGGTGAGGAAGCATTCACATCGTAGAGATCGTTATCCCAGGCTCCCTGTACTACCACGACTGAACCTGCACCGGGAGTGTAGAAGCCGCGGCTTCCCGTGTCAACGACACATCCAGAATTGTATAGCGCGTAGCCGTTACCATCAGTCTTGATGCTTGAACATCCTGCGGTCGAGTTGAGGGCTATTTGTTTGCTCCTCTCGTAGGCGTTGTCGTGGGCCTGAATGACCAGGTCGACTTTCTTCTGTACCAGCATGTTGAAGAATCCAAGTCCCATGGAGCATGTTGCGTCACTAGCGCTTATGCAGAGTTTGTGGGTCGCCACAATGACCCATTTGATCCCGGTGGCTCTGGCACCGTCGATGGTGTTTGAGACCCAGTTGTAGTGTACGTCTCCGCTCGCGTACGGCCAGCACCCATACTGGTCGGTGCAGGACTGGCCTGTCTGCGAGCTGCAGTTCGGGGACGAGGTACATACCCCCGTCATGTTGTAAATTTTTGGCGATGCGAAGATGAAACGCGCAACCGGACTCGTTGCAGGATAATCGAAATAGTATTCCTTCCCATAACAATTACCGGCCACTGGCCCACAGACCAGAGAGACACCGGGGCTGAGGGGACAGCCGTTGACATATCTCTCATAACTGTGCGTCTCCCCGAAATTAGCCGAGTTGTGTCCCCCAGTGTCGTGGTCGCCAGGGAGAATCTGGATGCTGTTGAACGATGACTTGAACTGACCGCACCAAGTATTGCCGGTAACTGATGGATCGTAACTAAAGTCGCCCAGTCCCAGGAAGAAGTTTGGACTGTCGGTTACCAAACGGTTCAAGTTGCTTATGGAGGTGCTAACAGTAAGGCTGCCCATGTCCCCGGAGGCGGCAAATGAGAAACTGGCGGAGGCCGCGTTCGCTGGTGGGACAATCTGGTTAAGGAATGTTGGAAAGGAGAATACCGACAATATAAGCAGTACTATGGCAAAAGTAGGAACCTGTCTCATTCAATTCGCACAAGGCCTTCCGACGAGCAGTTATTAAACATACTAGATTTTCAGGTCAACAGCTATAATTGTCAATCCATAGATACAATATTCCTGACCGCCTAGCTTGACCGCCTAGTTTCTTCGCATAATCCTCGAGCCTTGAGCAGATCCTCCTTTACAAGCCACATTGCTGGTTTCAAGCCGACAAAACAGATCTTCCGCAAAAGTTGAGATACCTTTTCTGTGCTCCACCAATAATTGAGGGACAAGACCGTTGAAGAACGGGGTTTGAAACTCCAATGCTCCCATGCCTTATGAATATTGGGTTCTAATTTCAGCTCCAACTAGAGAGGGCTGCCTGGAGAATCCAGTAATCTTTGGAAATATTTTGGTAACTGAGATGTCTAAGATTTTTATGCATGGCTCAGCAGACCAGTCAACATGAGGGGCAATTCGAGGCCTGGTACCGTTGGTCTATCAATCTGTTTGGCCCATGTGACCAGTCTCGTTATTGAACTCGCCATGGACATAGTTTCATCGACCCGCGCCCGCGTGCTACTGCCTCAGGGAGGATAATAAGTGGCAAGAGTCACCTTAACCCAATGGTGCCTGCTAGCGCTCTTATTCTTCGGCGTCGTTTCACTAGCCTATACTCAGCGAGGCATCGCCGAATCGCTGCCGGCTGCAACCGGGGTCTCATGGAATCCCAATGTAAACTGTGTCCCAGTAGTTACTACTCTCGAGAACATAATAGGAACCAACCTGAATTCTTTCAACGGAGGACTCTTAGCAGGTAGCCAGTATGCCACATACAATCTGAAATATTACGACCAGAACGGTACGGGTTCTTTCCAGCCCGGCGACCGCGTCGTGTACGACATAGACAACAATGGGACTGCCGACGTGACGCCGGGAAAAAACGATCAGTTCTACTCGCTTTCAGGCGATGGGGCGGACCGCAACCTATCCACCTCGCCTACCAGCTTGGTTTCAGGATCACTTCTCGGTCAGCCGTTGAAGACTGATACTCGACTCAAGTATATCGACGGGTCAACGAGTGCTTACTTTGACACTACCAATGGCAGCTGGGACGCAGGGGATCAAAACAGTGGCGAGACAGTGGTTTTCGACGCCAACAATAACGATGTCGTCGACATAAGCGACACGGTGGTTAGCGGAGGGGTGAGGACTCCGTCCTTTGCCGAGATCGGAAAGCCACTCGTAACTCAGACCTTTGGTGGAATCCCTAACAAGAGGATGCTCAACCCGCCCTGCACAATCACGAATACTGTCGGACAGGTTGTAGGCGTATTCGTAGAAATCCACGGCGTCTATCCTGAAAACTGGGAATATAACACAGAGGACTGCGTCACGGCTTTCAACGGAATCAACGGTGGCCGCAACTACAACGGTACTATCTGCGATTCAACCGGTGATATGCAGACCTTCGGCTTCCAAGGATATTGCGGGAGCGGAACCTACACTGCTTGCAACCACCGAATTCACTTTGAGATCGATCAGGACTGGATGGCGAAAGGTTGGTGCGGTCCTTCAATCTCCTACTGCAACAATAGCACTCTTCCCCAGTACGTGCCAAGCGGAATCTTACCAGGCTCCACGAGTATAGACGTTCAAGGTTTCATTTACTGGGACCCCACTGAAGTTACAACGCAAGGCCACATGTACAGTGGCTGGGAACTTCACCCGTTCACAGCGTGGCGCCTGTCCGCGTCGCTCGCAACCAACATCAAAGACTCGGCCGACAATCATGTGACATCAATAATTGCTGGCACAACTGTCCATGGTACCGCTATTATCTCATATGGTAGTGGCGCTTTCACAGGAACGGTGACCTACAACTTCTTCACCGGCTCGACATGTGGAGGGACAGCAACAATAGTGGGCAGCCCTGTCCCAGTCACCAATGGAATGGTTCCGAATTCTGCCTCTCAGGCCTTCAACGCAGCTGGCTCGTTCAGCTGGAATGCTGTGTACAGTGGTGACACGGACAACAACCTGACCACCAGTCCCTGCGAACAGTTGGCAGTCAACAAATCTAGCCCGATTATCACGACGACACTGTCAGCAAACCCGATAACTGTTGGGGGTTCTATCACCGACTCTGCTGCGTTGTCCAGTAGCTTCGAGGCCGGCGGCACGCTGACCTACCTCTTCTTCACTGGACCAACCTGTACTGGAACGGGAACCCAGGTTGGAGACCCAGTAGCAGTCATAAATGGAGTAGTCTCCAATTCCGCCTCTCAAACGTTCACTACCGCTGGAAACTTCAGCTGGAACGCTGTCTATAGTGGAGATTCGAACAACGACGGCTCAAGGAGCAACTGTGAACCATTAAAGGTGAACCCCACGTCTGACGTCATCGTAACAACAATGCTCTCCGCTAATACTATCACTTTCGGCGGCTCTGTGGACGACTCAGCCACACTGACCGGCGTCACCACGAACGCCGGCGGAACGGTAACATACAACATCTTCCCAGGGTCAACTTGCGCCGGAGCAGCCACGCCTGTCGGTCCCCCGGTGCCCGTATCGAATGGAGCCGTACCCAAATCCGGTTCTCAAACCTTCAGTTCCGCGGGCTTGTTCAGCTGGAACGCTGTATACAGCGGCGACGCTAACAACAACGGAGCACCCAGTGTTTGCGAGCCGTTGATGGTTACGCCGCCGATTACGGTCAATTTCGCATTCTCTCCTACGAATCAGGGCTCGGGAAAGAACATAGCGTTCACTGGGATCGCCGCAGGCGGAACCTTGCCCTATGCGAGCTGGTCATGGAATTTCGGCGACAACTCTCCGGCAAGTTTTGGGGCAACTGTCGCTCATTCATATTCCAAGGCGGGGTCGTACATTGTACGGCTAACTGTGGTCGACGACAGCGGAATCAGCGTCACCTCCACAATGACAATATTAGTTGTGGAGAACCGGACAATTTTCGGACTCGCCCCGATTCTCTTCTATGAAATCATGTTAGGTCTGGGCGCCGCAGTTGCGGTCAACGCGATCGGCCTCTATTGGAGGAGAACGAGAGCTCGCCTCGATAGAATTGCCTGAGACAAATTCCAACCTCAAAATTCTGGTTCAAAAATTACCCCACGTTGCGCCTTTGTTGGAGTTCGAGTCACGAGGCCTGAACGCCGATTCTATTATGGTTCTATGGACAGGACCCTCAGAGATGAAAGGTACAAACATGCACTACCTCTTTAGAAGGGATTGATCCCGGCTACGACCTCACTTTTCTTTACCCCTTGGAAAACAGAATTTCGGTTTGAGGTTTTCCCGGGTAGATCATGCATCACGTTGAAGCTTGTCTTGGGTTCCCTTTTTCGGCCGGATGGCAATGACTACCGCGAGGATTGCCACAGCGCCAATTCCTAATATGGCCCCGAAAATCACCGCCAACCCCATCGCCTCGGGAAGGCCGAGCACGCGTGAAGGACCTATTGATACGCGAACCGTTGACATCGCGGTTTCTCCCCCCTGGTCAGAAACCGTTACCATTACTTCGTATATTCCACTGGAGGTAGGTGTGCATGAGAAAGAACTTGAGTTAGCGGACGAGCAACCGGTAGGAAGGCGGGCGTATGCGTATGTCAAGGATCCGTTTCCTCCACTCGTTGAAACCACGAAGGTGACTCTTTGTCCTAAGTCGGGACTAGCAGGGGTCGCCCTGAAGGACATGATGGAAGGATCGATGTAGACTGCATACTTGATTGGTTTGCTATTGGCAATAGTGCCGAAGCTATCGGTCACGGTGCAGACGGGGTTCATCGTTCCGGGATCATTGTAAGTGTGACTGGGACTGGCTCCCGTCCCTGAGCTTCCGTCGCCGAAGTTCCATGAATACGTGTACGGCGGAGCGCCTCCTGCGCCTGTGCATACAAAATTGGCCGGCTCACCCGCGTCAACGGTAGCAGGAGTAGCCTGGGCGGATGCAGCCAAAGGGCCGGGAGTGCTTATCGTTACTGTATTAGAAAACGTGCTTGAGGGACGTGCGTTGGAACAGCCATTGCACTGGTCAGTTGTGTTGAGATAAAACGAATACCTAGTTGACGGTGCCAAGCCGGTTACTACATCACCGAGGGAACTCACATCGGTGATCTTGGCCGCCGGAGCGAACGGCCCGCCATTCACGGCTTCCATCAATTGATACGAGGCAAAAGAGACGAATCCTCCGTACGCCGCATTATTGTCCCAATTCAACTGAACGTTTGTCGCTGTTTGCCTGGTGTAGGAGAGAGAAGCTATTGATGGCTGGGTAATTTTCAGCGGGTTTGAGTACTGACTGAGGGGATCGTAAACGATGACCTGCCACCAATTGGTCGCGCCTGGGACTTGACCAGAAATGTATATCGACGTGTTCGTCTTATCGGGAATGTTAGCGAAAGTAGCCCAAGACGAACCATCAGTAGAATTTTGCAGTACATAACCGTCGAAAACTAATCCAACGCTCTCGGTCCAGTTGAGGCTTATCGTGGTGGGTCCTAATCCACTGTAGCTGATCATATACGGCGGAGCCTCAAGGAAGGTTTTTGGAATCTCGAGTCTCAGCCCGGTCCATACAGCGAGTACTGTTGGTCCAAGACTCACTGTGCATAGCAAGAGCAGTGCGAACGATCTTGCGAGCTTGAACCTATGATTCAACCGATGACACTGGACTCATTTGACGGGTTATTGACATAAACGTTGCTTGAGGGTAGAGTTTTATTTCTAAAGATTGACAAAAATATAAAGGGAGTGCGTCCAGAAACTTGGCCTTAGAAGAAGAACTCTTGCATATTGTTCGCGCTTCCATCATTTGCTGGAACGAGAGGCGGAAGCCCCCAGTTGTCTTCGATAGTTCTCAGTGCGGAGTAGTGAGTGTACGTGTTAACAGACTTGAACAACTGTCTTGTAGTCGGCGTTGTCGGGTTTGAAGCCCAGACCGTATAGAGTTGCCTAGCATGGGGAGGGCAGTTGTTTGGTGAGCCCGTCACCTTAAAGGTGCAATCCGGTTCGTCGAAAGTAATGAAGAGAGCGGCTCTCTTCGTACCAAACAACGTGCTGCTCAGTATCTGGGGGATCATGTTTTGCATCCAAGCATTACCGAGCGAGACGTCGTTGCAATCATGAAAGTCATCGGCCGTGTTCGCAGTGAGGAACATGTAGTTAGATGCGTCGGTGACTGAGTTTAGATCATTGAGGAACAAGTCATCGTTGTTCACGAGCGACGGCCAACATATTGATTTGTCAGACGCGCGTGTCTGATTCACTACTTGCGAGTTTGCGTTGACGATGCGTGAGCATCGAGCTGTATTGTTCTGGATGTCTGAGTAGTAGACAAATGGATTGTGGTTTGGGCCGTAGTTATTCGGAGGGCTGGTGAAGTCATCAGCACAACCGGATGATATCGGGTATCCCTCCATGTATGCTTTCCAGGTCAGATGAGCAGTCTCAAGGCTATCAACAATGTTGGGAATATCGAGCCAGCAGCTAGGCACAGCAGCGCCGTTGCAATTTGAGTTCCCATATCCTGATGTAATGGCGATGTAATCGCCTTGGCTCCCGCCCGCTACCCCGGTATTCGTGTAACCCTCGGCCAGACCGTTCTGGTTCGCGAACAACGTCAAGTAATCGCAGTTTCCGAGACAAGTCGTGCTTGTATTGTTCCAAAACGGGTTCGACACTCCATAAGTGTCATTGATGCTATGGTTCTCAAGCATAATCACCACCACATAATCAAACCATCGTCCACCACCATTGCTGACGAATCCAGAATTACCGATGCTCAGATTCGAGCTTGCGACGGTACTGGAGACGAGTATTATCGTTACCAGTAGGATGGGGAAGAGGGATGTGCGCATTGTTTCCTCCTACCTAAGACTGAACGCCCCGTCCACTATTGGCAACCCCGACCCAGAAAAAAGACCTTGGGTTTCGCCCGAATCTCACGGGCTCATCAGGAGGTTAAGCAATGTTCGTTGTGAAACTAAGGCTACCGCTTGAGGTAGAACCGGCCGAGACCGTAACCGTTACCAGATCTGTACTGCCTGCCAGTATGCTAGCACTAGTTATTGTCGCGGACGGGGTTGGATTCGTAGTATCACTGTAAGCGACTGTAACTGATCCTGTCAAAGCAGCCGTAGTTACAGTAAATGTGTGCGAAGATGTACTTATGTTCTTGACGCAGATTCCAGCAGTTTGCGAACCACTCGCTGGAACTGACCAAGTTGTTATCGGAGCAGGAGTATCTGAGTATGGGGCGGTAGCACAGTTTGGAACTGTTGCGGGCGCAAAGGTGGCTCCTTGCCAATTAGCGCCGAGCGTAGTTACGCTCCCGGTGTTGCTGATTGAAAGCTGGGTTGCGGCATACGCGACATAAGTGATCATTACGACGGCGATTACTAGAATTGCCCCCTTGACAATCTTGTATGTCTTCGGTTCGAATATTATCTTCATTTATTCATCACACCTCCATTTTCGATGTAAGCACATGAAGCCACAAAGGGATATTAGGCGTATAGGGCTTTTCTTTCCTAAATCATTCTCTCTGTTGCTAACGATTTCGAAAGGTCTCTGTTTAAGGGGTTTCAACTTCGCTCAAG
>WNEQ01002343.1_pt1 | contig 14278 bp, 13 predicted proteins | sample 5399971 | NCBI WGS metagenome assembly WNEQ01 (sample SAMN13153330, study PRJNA577476) | soil metagenome | isolation source: 20 cm grassland meadow soil 2 days after 1st rain plot 5 | place: USA:California | collected 2015-09-18
GGCTGAAACGCTACAAACACAGAAGCGAGGAACAGCAACGGTATAAAAAGCGAGTACGCGTGACGAAGTTGCAAGTTCATCGTGGTCCCCTTTGTTGACGTGAAAGTTGATTCGGTGCACGAGACTCTGCCGAACCGAATCAAAAAAGGACGGCCATGGAATCAGCAAGCACCGCGAGCACACCACGCTGGCGCGGACGAGCCGGCAGTGCGGTGTCGAAAAACAACACGCGGCACTCGTACTCCCGGCACGCCGAACGCGTGCGACGAGCTCTCAGAGCCACTCCGCGAGCTGGATTGCTACCGTAATGACGAGAGAACGGCTAAGAATGTTTGGTCATGTTGCAAGATTTTTACAAAGCCGTGCGTTCGATCCGCGGTTCTTGATTGGCACGCGAAGGAATTGCCGCTGTTTTGCGGCGATTTCTAACGCAAGCATTCGAAAAAACGTTCGGATGCAGCGATAAAATGATTCTCGTTGGCTGGAATCCAGGACGATAAAGGGGAAGGAATTTGTGGCGCAATCAGGAAGGCCGTTCGATGCGGCAGCCCCCAATTAGTTGAATAGCGGCGGACGTGGATTCAGCTTGATTCGCGGGACTTTGCGCGGGATTTGGCGTCCGGATGGCGAGGCGTCCAGTCTTTTGGCGGGAAGGCTACATGCCAGAACATGGGATTCGGCAGGAGGAACTCGACTCCTACCTGAGGCTGATTGCTTTGACGCCGGTCAATGTGCGCGACAATGCATTCGAGCGCCGCTTTGGTCTGGACGTTCCATAGAGTGAGCCGCTGTCCTCTGTAAACCTGCGTCAACAAGTGAATCAACGCACCGTGAGCACTGATAGCCTGCGTGCGAGTCTCCTCTTTAAAAGCACCAGCGCCGGTCTTTCCAGAAACACGCACGGGGAGAGTCATCAACACGCGCTGACTCCTGCGACGGTTGGCCGCGAGCCAGGAGGTTTCGCGAGATTCGGTGAGCCACGTTTCGAGAATCCGAAGCTGCTCCGGCTCGATGGTCGTAAACACCAGCCCCATGCCTTTGGTCGCTCGCGAGTAGACGACCCTTGCGCGGGCTTCGAAGCGTTGCGAGCCCTTGGTGATGCGAACCTCCGTGACCGTCCCTAACGGGAGGGCGTCACTCGTATCCACATAGCAGCCTTGCTGACTCAGATCACGAACGCGCGTTTCCATCCGCGCACCGGATTCGGCAGGCACGACCTCAGCAGCAGCAAGGAATTCGTAGCGAGGATGAGTCCGGCGGTCTGCGCCCGTAAGCACGGCTGAAGGAGCAGCAACAGTGGCCGCATCACTGGAGACGGGGGGAGGGCTTGCAATCTGTTCCGAATCCATAGGGGTGTCAGGAAAAGTTGCCACCGGTTCCGCGTCACTGGAAGCGCCGGAAAAGTTTGCAATCATTTCGGAATCAAAGGAAATCTCGGAAACGCTGGCACCGTTTTCGGAATCGGCGGGACGTTCGGGATGGTTCGCGGCCTTTCTCGAATCAGCAGAAATCGCGGAAGAACCCGCAGGCGTTCGCGCGTTGTCGGGAATTGTGGAAGGCGTGCTGGCTTTCGATCTTCGCTTGCGATTGCGGCGCTTCATGACCATAAGATTGTAACGCAAAGCGTGTCGAGCGGATTGAGCACGGCGACCGACAATGCGTCTATGGGTAAGAACGCGCAGGTTCAGGCGCGGGCTTTGTCGATCATTTCTTCCCAGATGCCTTTGGATTTGAGGATGATCTCGACGAGTTCGCGGGCGGCGCCTTTGCCGCCATCCGCTTTGGTGGTGTAGTGGGCGGCGCGGCGCACTTCCGGTGTGGCGTTGTGGACCGCGACAGCCAGCCCGACGCGCTTCATGATGGTCAGGTCGGGCAGGTCATCGCCTAGAAAGGCGACTTCCGATTCCTGGGCGCCGGTCTTGCGCAGAACGTCTTCGTAAGCCGCGACCTTGTGCCCCTGTTTTTCGTAGACGAACTCGATGTCCAGTTCCTTGCAGCGGCGGCGAAGAGCGGCGCTGCCGCGGCCGGTGATGACGCCGGTGCGCAGCCCGGCGGTAACGGCAAGAGTGAGGCCCTGCCCGTCGTGAGCGTCGAAGGTTTTGCTTTCGAGCGCATGGCCATCCTGCTGCGAGACGAGCGTCACACTACCGTCGGTCAGCGTGCCGTCCACGTCCATGAGCAGGACGAGAATTTGTTTCGCTCGTCTTGCCAGTTTTTCCGGGATTTTCTTTGCTCGCGTAGGCAATGCCATCTCCTCTATTTCTGAATTAGCGGAAGCTGACCGAAAGTCGCTACATCAGCTCCAAGGTCCACAAATCATGGAGGTGCAAGACGCCCAGGACGCCTTTGGCTTCGTCTGTAACCACGATGGAGGTGATCTTACGCTTTTCCATGAGGTTCAAGGCTTCGCTGGCGAGCACATGTGGACCGATCGTCTGCGGGCTCCTGGTCATGCACTGGCCCGCGGCCATTTCCAGAGTCGCGCCGCGATGCTTCTCCATCAGGCGGCGGAGGTCGCCGTCGGTCAAAATTCCTGCCAGGCGCCCGTCCGGCTCCAGCACGGTGGTCATGCCGAGACCCTTCTCGCTCATTTCGTGAAACACGTCGGGCATTGGCGTGTCTTTTGAAACGCGCGGTAGCGATTCGCCCGCATGCATCAAGTGTTCGACGCGAAGCAGTTTCTTGCCAAGGCGGCCGGCGGGATGCAGCGCCGCGAAATCATCGTGCTTGAAATCTCGACGCTCCAGCAGCGAAACCGCCAGCGCATCGCCCACGGCCATCGCTACCGTGGTGCTTGCCGTGGGGGCCAGATTTAACGAGCAAGCCTCCTCTTTCACGCTGACATCCAGCACAACGTCACTGGCTTCGGCTAGAGTGGAGTGGGGTTTGCCCGTGAGCGTTACGAGCGGCATCTCCAGGCGCTTCAGCGCTTCGAGCAAACGGATAATCTCCTCGGTTTCCCCGCCGTAGGAGACGGCCAGCATGGCGTCGCCGCGCGCGAGCATCCCAAGATCGCCGTGCAGCGCTTCAGCAGGGTGCAAAAAGAAGGACGGCGTGCCAGTGCTGGAGAGCGTAGCAGAGATTTTTCGTCCAATCAGGCCGGATTTGCCCATGCCAGTGACCACGACGCGCCCTTTGCACGCGAAGAGTATGGTGACGGCTATTTCGAAGGTTGCATCCAGCCGCGCCAGGACATCCTGAATCGCCTGAGCCTCGATTTTCAGCACACGCCGAGCGGTGTCCAGGCTCATTTCGCGCTCCAACGGCGAACCACGTTGCTGAGACCCTTTAATTTCATGAGCAAGGCAAGGAGCTGTGAGAGCGGCAGCGCGTTGGGCCCGTCGGAAAGCGCTTTGGCGGGATTGTCGTGGGTCTCCAGAAAAATGCCGTCGACACCCGCGGCAACACCGGCGCGCGCCAGCGGCTCTATGAACTGCGGCTGGCCGCCGCTGGAGTGACCCTGTCCGCCGGGAAGCTGCACGGCATGCGTTACGTCAAAGACAACCGGGTAACCGGTCCTTTGCATGATGGGGAAGGAGCGCACATCCACGACAAGATTCTGATAGCCGAACGTAGAGCCGCGCTCGGTGAGAATAATTTTCTCGTTGCCGGTGCTGGCAACCTTCTCCGCCACGTTGCCCATCTCCCACGGCGAAAGAAACTGCGGCTTTTTCACATTGATGACGCGGCCAGTCTTGCCGGCGGCGATTAGCAGATCCGTCTGCCGCGCCAGAAACGCGGGAACCTGGAGCACGTCGCAAACATCCGCGACAGGCGCGGCCTGAGAAGCTTCATGGATGTCGGTGAGGATCGGGAGTTTCAGGTCGGACTTGATCTTGCCGAGAATACGGAGGCCTTCCTTTAGCCCGGGGCCGCGGAACCCCTTCAGCGAGGACCGATTGGCTTTGTCGAAGGAAGCCTTAAAGATGTATGGCAATCCCGCATCGGCGGCGACCTTGGCGATTTTTTCCGCCATGGCGCGGGCGTGCGATTCGGTTTCGATGACGCAGGGACCGGCAATCAGAAAGAGGGGATTGCCGGCACCAAGGCGCAGCTTGCCAAGTTCGATTTCGCGAGTCGCGTTCATAGGAGATGGGAAAAAGCCTGTAAACTACTTAGGCTACGCAGGCCGCGCTGGGTTTGCAACGGTTTAGGCAGTGGCGCGAGGCGCAGCACGCAACGCCGGGGCGGGTTGACGTTCCGCGACGCTGGCGGGGGCCGGACGCAAACGTTCCTTTTTGTGCTCCAGCGCGGCCCCGATGAACGCTGCAAAGAGCGGGTGTGGCTCGAGAGGCTTGGACTTGAATTCCGGGTGGAACTGGCAGCCGAGGAACCACGGGTGGTCGGGGGCCTCGACGATTTCGACGTAATTCTCATCCGGAGTGCGTCCAGTGATGCGCAGGCCGGCGGCGACCAGCGTTTTTTCGTAGTCGCGATTGAATTCGTAGCGGTGGCGGTGGCGCTCGCTAATCTCGAGTTTGCCGTAAGCCTTGTGCCCAAAGGAACCAGGCTCCAGCTTGCAGGGCCACGCGCCCAGGCGCATGGTGCCGCCCATTTCATCGACGCCAAGGAGTTCGCGCAATTTATAAATCACGCGGTGCGGCGATTGCGGATCGAATTCGGTGCTGTCAGCCTGCTTCAAGCCGGCGACATCGCGCGCATATTCGATCGTGGCGCACTGCATGCCCAGGCAAATTCCAAAGAAGGGCACTTTGTGCTCGCGCGCATACTGAATGGTGTGCACCATGCCTTGAATCCCGCGCTTACCAAATCCGCCGGGAACAAGGATTCCGTCGTAGCCGTGCAGGCGCGCCGCAGCCGTCGCAGCCGAATCGATTTCTTCCGCCTCGATCCATTCGAGAACGGTTTTGTGATTGTGCGCCAGGCCACCGTGCAGCAGGGCTTCGCGCAAACTCTTATAGGCATCTTCGAGCTGCACGTATTTGCCGACAACTGCGATGCGAGCCTCGCCCACCGGATGATGCATGCGGTGGACCAGGTCGAGCCACGGCTTCATGTTTGAAGGATGGTCTTTCAGCTTCAGCAGGCGCAGGATTTGCGCGTCCAAACCTTCCTTACTTAGCTCGGCGGGCACAGCGTAAATCGTATCCACGTCTTCCATGGAAATGACGCAGGACTCTGCGACGTTGCAGAACAACGCGATTTTTTTCTTTAGTTCGGCGGGGATATGGTGATCGCTGCGGCAAAGCAAAATGTCCGGCTGAATCCCGATGCTCAGCATTTCCTTTACGCTGTGTTGCGTTGGCTTGGTTTTCAACTCGCCGGCAGCGGCGATGAAGGGCACCAGGGTGACGTGCACAAAGAGCGTGTTCTCCGCACCAAGCTCCAAGCGCATCTGGCGAATCGCTTCGAGGAAGGGAAGCGATTCAATGTCGCCGACGGTGCCGCCGATTTCGACAATCACAACGTCGACGCCTTCGGAGACTTTCTTGATAGTGGCCTTAATTTCGTCGGTAACGTGCGGGATCACCTGGACGGTTTTGCCGAGGTAATCGCCGCGGCGCTCTTTGGTGAGGATGGTTTCGTAGATGCGGCCGGTGGTCCAATTATTGTCGCGGGAAAGCTTGGCGTGAGTGAAGCGCTCATAGTGGCCAAGGTCCAGGTCGGTTTCCGCGCCGTCTTCGGTGACAAAGACTTCGCCGTGCTGAAAAGGGCTCATCGTACCGGGATCGACGTTCAGGTACGGATCACATTTCTGCAGGGTGACTTTGAAACCGCGACTTTCGAGGAGACAACCGATAGAGGAGGCAGCTACGCCCTTTCCAAGTGAGGAAACAACACCGCCGGTTACAAAGATGTATTTTGGCGCCATCCGTGAAGCCCGGGGTTCTTGACCCGGGCTTGTCAGCCCTCCACAGGATTGACGTACATACAATTATGTTCGGAACGCGGGCTTCTGTCAAATCGAACTCTTTACAGCGCAAAAACAGTATTTTTTCTGACTTTGAAAGAGAAACATTTTCACCGGGAACGTGTTTGTGCCCAGTGGGGAATAGTTAGTGGAGTTCGGCAGTGATGGTGCGCGCTGCAGCGCAACGAAATCTTGTGTGGCACCAGAAACCGCCTCCACGGGACTCGCCATCTAAGGAAATGAACCTTTAGCCTTGCGTTCGGAAGCTGTTTTTCAATTTGTACCCGCAGAGCGGAAGGTTCCGAGTGGAACTCTTGCAGGTAGGAAGGGCCTAATGAAAGCTGCTATACGAAGTCACTCAGGCACTCTCGCGCTTCTGATCACCCTGGCGTTTTGCATTTCCGCGAACGCGCAACAAACAGAACAGCCCAACGCCCAGCGATTGCACGCGTATGACTTGAACCGCGAAAGTTTTCTTCTCGGCACGGTCGTAAAATTCGAGTCCGCTTCCAGCACGCCTCCCATCGGCGCCCATGTGATTCTTCAGACCTCTTCGGGGCAGGTGGACGTTCACCTCGGCAACGCCAAAGTTCTACAGGCCGGTCATCTGGAGTTGAATGCCGGCGATAACGTGCGCATCGTCGGAGAACCATTGGCTCTGGGCGACAGTACGTACTTCGCCGCGCGCATCGTGCAGAAGGGCGCGCAAGCCGTCGCCGTTCGCAATGCCAAAGGCTATCTCCTCACGCCAGCTTCCACCTTGACTCCAGATCAAAAGGAAGCCCTGCGGAGTGTGCGATGAAGCGCCTCCTGATTGCCATTTCTGTTGCGACGGCTCTTTGGAGCGCCGCATGCGGCAGTGGCGGCTCCAGTGTCCAGCCACCTCCGCCCGCCGGAAAGTACAGCCTCGCCAGTTTGAATGGCCAATACGCATTCGTAACAAATGGGGAGGTTTTCACTAGCGGAGCTTCCTTTCCGACTCCATTGGCGCGGGTCGGAACATTTATCGCGGATGGCAAGGGCAACATTACCGGTGGAATGGAGGACGTCAATGCCGACGGGACGCCCTCGAACGCCATTGCCATTACAAACGGCACGTACACGGTCAGTGCCGATGGGCGCGGGGCCATGACATTGAATCTCGGTACGTCCACACTGGACTTTGGAATCACTTTGACGTCCAACAGCGACGGCCTCTTGATCGATGAAACTTCGAATTCCAACCAGGCTTCCACTGGCAGCGGCAACTTCATCCTTCAGCAATCGACTCCGTTTGCCCTCAGTGAAATCGCAGGCACCTACGTTTTTGACTTCAGTGGTTCTGACGCATCCCAGCCTAACCCAAACCCCGAATCGTTCATTGGCCAGTTCGTAGTGGACAGTAACACGCAAACAATCCCGACAGGGTTCTTCGACGATAACGTCGGCGGGGAATTGAACAGCGGCGCAATGACACCGGGCACGATCGCTCAGGATCCGCTGCAAACCTCTTCCTTTTCCGCTTTCGGTCGAGGGATTGCGACCATCGCAGGCCAGAACTTCGTCTTCTATATCGTCAATTCCGGCCGAGTCCGCTTCCTCAGCACGAATAACGGCATGCTGTCCGGTGACGCCGTGTCGCAAGCAGGTATTCCCGGCGGCCTCACCGGTGGCTTCGTCTTTGTCGTTGGCGGCAGCTCACCAAACGGTGGTCTGACTCGGGTTGGCCGCTTCACGGTCAGCAACATGACTCTCGGCCAGATGCTCATGGACGTTAACGATGCCTCTAACGAAGCTCAGTTCAACAACCTGTCAAATGGCAGTATCACTAGTTACGACTCGACAACCGGACGCGCGCAAGTGTCTTTCCAGGACTCCGGCGGGCAGGTCTATTCCTTCGTCTTTTATCTTAGCTCTGCCAACAGCGGCGTGATTCAGGATATTAGCCCGTCCGGCACCGTGGGGTTCGCCAGGGTCACCGCCGACGGTTCAATCGAATTGCAATCCGGCAGTCCGTTCACCAGTGCAAACGTTTCGGGAACCTATGCGATGAACTGGAGCGGCTTGGTAGTTGCCGGTGGCTCGTTCCCCATAGAGGATGAAGAAGATCTTCTTGCGCAAGCTAATGTTACTAGCCTGACTCTCAGCGGCGCGGCGGACCTGTTCCAATTCACTTCCGCCACGCTCACGCCGCGCCTGGATCTCGGCGTTGGAGGCGCGATCCAAATCAATGGCGACGGGGCCAGCGACGACGGACATCGGAACGGCATGACTGTGAATCTGACCGGCGCCAATCCGATCAATTTTGTAGTCTACGTCGTCAATCCCCAACTGGCATTTTTTGCCAATCGCGACAATTCCGGCACGCCGCGCGTCGTCGTTGGTATCCTGAAATTGCAGCAATAGAGCACGCCGCCAGCGATTCGACCTTACAAACTCGCCGCCCGGCGGAGTTCCCGGGGGGTGGTTTCATTTCAAATTGGCTAGAAACACAGCTTTCGCAAGCGCATGAATGTGAACAGCATCAATCCGGTGGCGAGCGCGCCGTACTTCGCGGAGGAAGTCTTGAGCTTCTCGTTTGCTTCGACAGGCGGAACGGAGCCGCGCACCTGCACGCGGTAATCGCCGGACGCGCTGGGGTTGTAGAAAACAGGAATTATTGTTTCAGGCGGAACGGACCGCAACACTGTTTCCTCGTCTTTGGGCACAGCTCCCAGATACGGCCCCAAATCCACCCACTCCTGGTTGCCTTCGACGAGACCGCGTGCAAAAGCGCGTCTCTGGACACCGGTGCCACTTAGCCAGCCCCCTCCCTTATGTTCCTGCCCATAAGACTGAAGCACACGAAACGTCCCTGGGTGATACACCCCCGTCGATTCGCGCAGAACACTTTCTCTGGCGTTCATGAACATGACGAAGCTGAACATGAACGAGACGACGAAGAACGCGCCGGACAGGATAGGGCAGAAGGTTACGATGCGGAACAGGAGCGGATGAGCAGCGCTTCGCTCTCGCTCGGAAATGCTTTCGCGAGCATCGGGGTTGTGTGAAGGGAATCCGCCGTAAGTAGACATGGCTCTAATGCTCAGCTTAGCCGCATTGGAGTTGCGATTGCTGTTCGCGGCTGTCCATGCAACCAGGTAATAAACATGCTGACCGGTTTTCGGTCATCCTTCGAGAAGCTTTTCCACGCGCGCTACATCTTCCGGCACGTCCACGCTCACCGCGTCGTGCTCCACTTCGGCTACACGAATCTTCCAACCGTTTTCCATCCAGCGCAGTTGTTCCAGTTGCTCGATCCGTTCCAGCTCACCCTGCGGAAGCATCGGATATTCCAGCAGAGCCTCTCGTTGAAAAACATACAGCCCAAGATGTTTCAAGTGCCGCACCTGAATTTTGCCGGCCGTATCGCGCACCCAGGGAATGGGCGCGCGAGAGAAATAGATCGCGTTTTCGTCAAAGTCCAGCACGGCCTTCACCACATTCGGGTCCATGATGTCCGCAGGCGTTTTGATCGGCGTCGCAACGGTGCTAATCGAAGCCTGTGGCTTTTCGAGCAGGGCATTGACAGCCACATCAATAGCATGCGGATCGAGGAGCGGCTCATCTCCCTGCACGTTGACGAAAACGTCGCCCTCTTCGTGTGCCGCCACTTCCGCGACGCGTTCCGTGCCGGTACGGTGCTCCGTGCGCGTCATTCTTGCTTCGCCGCCAAATCCCTGGACAGCTTTCACGATGCGCTGATCGTCGGTTGCCACAATCACCCGGTCGGCTCGTTTCGCCAGCCTAACTCGCTCGACCACCCGCTGAATCATGGGTTTTCCCGCCAGAGAAATCAGGGGTTTCCCGGGTAGACGAGTCGACCCATATCGTGCAGGAATGACTACGATGACTTTCGGCTGGTTCATGTAGACTCCCGGTCACGGGAATTTTTGGACCGCTTTGGAAGTTATCTCTAGCGGAATGTGCGATGCTACCACACGCTAGTAAGCTTTGCGGGCCTATCAAACTGTTCGATTTTGAACATCAATCAATTGCTCTTGTTTTCGGTAGGCTGAGTGGTAGAATCCCGGTAAGTCCCAACCGCGCGGCCATCCCGGCAGGCCGGGATGATGAGGGTGCCGTGAAACGCACTTCCGACGAAAACAAACCTAAAGACGACGCTAAACGCGAAGAAGTGAAGGAAGTCCGGAAGGACGACGTACGAAAAGATACGCCGGGGACGCCTTTCAAGCCCGGCGGAACCATTCATTTTGACGTGGACCTTGCGCTCGTCAACGTAACCGTCACCGATCCTTACAACCGCCTGGTCACCGGACTGGAAACCGACAACTTCCGCGTGTTCGAGGACAATGTGGAGCAGGAAGTGGTCACCTTCTCCGCCGAAGACGTCCCCATTTCCATCGGGGTGATTTTTGATTTCAGCGGCAGCATGTCCAACAAAGTCGGCAAAGCGCGCGAAGCCGCGCTTCAATTTTTCAAGACCGCCAATCCCCAGGATGAATTTTTCCTCGTAAGCTTCAACGAGCGCGCTGAATTGACCAGCTCGTTCACCAACAGCGTGGAAGATTTGCAGAGCCGCATGATGCTCACGCCCCCCAAGGGCCGCACCGCGCTGCTCGACGCCATCTATCTGGGTCTCAGCCAGATGAGGGGTGCACACAACGCCAAACGTGCCTTGCTCATCCTATCCGATGGAGGCGATAATCATAGTCGGTACAACGAAAGCGATATCAAGCGGCTGGTAAAAGAAGCGGATACCCAGCTCTATGCCATCGGCATCTTTGACCCGCTTGGTTTTCGCAACCGGGCCCCGGAAGAACTGGGAGGCCCGTCGCTTCTCAGCGAAGTAACAGAGATGACCGGCGGCCGCGTATTCGCGGTGGAGAAGTTGGACGAGCTTCCGGACATTGCATCAAAAATCGGCATGGAGCTGCGAAACCAATATGTGCTCGGCTATCGACCAAGCAACAAGGCTCACGACGCTCGCTGGCGTAAGCTCAAGATTAAGCTGCGCGCTCCCAAAGGGCTCCCGCCGCTTAGCGTTTACTCCAAGACCGGATACTACGCCCCTAGCCACTAAGTCTCTCCGGAGTCTCTTCCGCTCCCTGCGCTATCTCTGTTTGTTGGTGTGTGCGGTTGGTCTGTTCGCTCCCCCTGCCTTAGCCCAGATTCCCGTTCCCAGTTCACCGCCGCCCCCTCCGGGTCAGGATGCGAACGCAGGCAAGCAAGGTTCCAGTATCAAGGTTGACGTTAACCTGGTCGTCTTGCACACGACCGTTCTCGACGACCGTCAGCGTTTCGCCGAAGGCCTCAAGTCGGAGAATTTCCGCGTCTTCGAAGACAAAGTCGAACAGAAGCTGGCCGTCTTCAAGCGCGAAGACGTTCCCGTCAGCATGGGGCTGGTGATCGATAACAGCGGCAGCATGCGCGACAAGCGTCCGCGCGTTAATTTCACCAGCAGCATTCCCGAATTGAAGGAAGCTCTCGAACGCATCGATTCCCGCGGCAGCACGGCCATGCGAGACGCCATTCTGGGCTCCCTCGACCATCTTAAGAAAGCTTCCAAGGACAAGAAAGTTTTGCTGGTGGTCACCGACGGCGAAGACAATGCCAGCCGCAATTCCCTGGAAAAAATGATTCGCGAAATCCAGAAGACAGATACGGTGATCTACACCATTGGTCTGCTCGGCCAGGAGAACAAGAAGGAAGCCAAGCGCGCCCGCAAAGTGCTCGAGCAAATCTCCGCTGCGTCGGGCGGGTTGGCATACTTCCCGGAAAATGTCGACGACGTGCACAACATCTGCGAGCAGGTCGCACACGACATTCGCAACCAATACATTCTCGCGTACTATCCCACGAACACGCGCCGCGATGGCACGTTCCGCTCCATCCAGGTGGAAGTGATTCCGCCGCGCGGGCGGGGCAAGCTCATCGCCCGCACGCGCAACGGCTACTACGCTCCTGGCGGTCCCACCTCTGCTGCCGGTAACTGACGACAGCTCTCGTCGGTTCTGAAGAAGCCCGCCTATGCGGCATTCTCGTTCTTATCCGCGCGGAGCGCATTGCTAGTTGCTTCTTCTTTCGGCCAGCTGCTGCTCAGGACCAAAGCGGCCCCGCACAGAGCCAGGATCTCGAACCCACTTGTCCAAGGGCCGGGATTGTGCAATTGCGTCGCGATGCGCGGAGCATGAATCAACAGGAAGGAGACAAAAAGGATCGTTCCCAGCAGAGTTGCTGCGATTCGCGCCTTTTTCCCGAGGATGATTGCTGTGCCAATGGCTACGAGGACGACGCCGGTCAGATAGGCCCGGAGGGGCCGTCCCGTAAAAAATGGCGGGCCCAAACCGGCTCCGAAATGGGCATAGACGAAATGTTGAATCCCAAAAGCCACAAACGCCAGGGCAAAGAAATATCTCCCCAGTTTAAGGAACGGATCTGCCTTTTCGCGCTCCTCCAAGGGGGCGGCGTTGGCAAGAATCCACGCGCCGCCACACATGGCCAGGGCCACGAATCCGCTAGTCCACTCATTTCCATTGCCTGCATTGCCAACGATCCGGGGAATGTGCAGCAGCACCACAAAGAGAAAAAACATCACTCCCAGCATGGTTGCGGCCGGCCGGGCCATTAGTTTGTATAGAATTCCGGCAGCGGCGGCAAAGAACGCCACGCCCACAAAGTACGCCCAGAACAAGCGCCCGGGCATAAACGCGGGCACCAGTCCAGCCACGAAGCCGCCATACATGAAGTGTTGAACGCCGAAAACCACCAGGGAAACAGCAACGAAGATTCGTCCAAGCGTTTGGCTCTTTTGCATATTGGGGAGGGCTGGCGTCGCCCTCATCTATGTCCGTGCGGCCATCTAATCAGATTGCATGCTTCCCATGCAATGAATAATTGCAGAGCCTAACATCTTCCTTGTCGCACGTTGTGATGTAACCCGAGGCGATGGCGCGAATACGCGCTAGAATAAAGCAATGCAACGCAAGGTTTTCTGGACCATCTTTATTGCGCTGGGGCTAATTGCGGATTTCACGTTACCCATCCTTTGGTCGCTCCTGGCGACGATTCCCATTGGTATCTTTAGCTGGTGGGTGGCCTACAGGAGCGACTGGTTCTGACGTAAGAAGAGTCAATTCTCTTGCAAAAGGATCGCTCTTGCGCGGTCTCCCCGTTATCCTGCCACTTCATTCGTTCGCCGCATCTTCATCTTACTCAAGAAACTTTTCCCATGCGGAATGGCGCATCCGAAGTTTTCCGCGACGGTCTGCCCCATATCTGCCAGCGTGTTCCGGACTCCCAGGTCCACGCCCGCTCCGCCTCCCGGCGAATACGCCAAGATAGGAACGTACTCCCGCGAATGGTCCGTGGTCGGCCATCGCGCATCCGGGTCGCATCCGTGGTCCGCGGTGATCATCAACAGGTCGGAAAGACTTAGCAGTGGCAGGAAGTCCGCGAGCATGCGGTCGAACTCTTCTAGTGACTTGGCAAATCCTTCCACATCTTTTCGATGGCCGTACAGCATATCGAAATCCACCAAGTTGCAGAAAATCAGCCCGCTCTCGCGCTCGCTGACGGCCGCCGTCAGTTTCTCCATGCCGTCGGCGTTACCTTTTGTCGTTACGTACTCTTGCACTCCGCGGCCGTTGTAAATGTCATGAATTTTTCCCACGCCGAAAACGCGCACTTTCCGCTCTGCGAGAACATCCATCAGCATCGGCTTCGGAGGGTCCACGGCATAATCGTGCCGCCGGGTGGTCCGCACAAAATTTCCGGGTGTTCCCGCGAACGGCCGGGCGATCACACGTCCGACGCGATGCGGCCCGTCCAGCAATTTCCGCGCAATTTCGCACATGCGGTAAAGTTCCTGGATTGGGATCACTTCTTCGTGCGCGGCAATTTGAAAGACGCTGTCACCCGACGTATATACAATTGGCTTGCCCGTTCGAACGTGTTCTTCGCCCAATTCCTTGATGATTTCCGTCCCCGAAGCGGGCTTGTTTCCAATCGTCTTTCGGCCAATTTGCTGTTCGAACTCTTCGATCAATTCTTTCGGAAACCCGTTCTTGTAAACAGGGAAGGCCTGGTCCAGCCACACTCCCGCCATTTCCCAGTGTCCCGTTGTCGTGTCTTTGCCGGGCGAGCGCGTCGTGCCTTTTCCGTATGCTGCAATCGGAGCGGTTGCCGGCGGCAGATGTTTCAGGCGCGCAATATTCGCGAGCCCCATGCGTACCAGATTCGGGATTTCCACCGGCCGCGATTCCGCAATGTGTCCGACCGTGTTCCTGCCCACGTCGCCATATTCCGCGGCGTCCGGAAGCTCGCCGATTCCAACGCTATCCAGAACGATCCAGAAAATCCTCTCGAATTCCTTCATGCCCGGACTCCTCGATCCCTTTTTTCAGCGGAACTTTACCACACACTACT
>WNEQ01001628.1_pt1 | contig 14248 bp, 17 predicted proteins | sample 5399971 | NCBI WGS metagenome assembly WNEQ01 (sample SAMN13153330, study PRJNA577476) | soil metagenome | isolation source: 20 cm grassland meadow soil 2 days after 1st rain plot 5 | place: USA:California | collected 2015-09-18
CGGCACGCGCTTGGCGCGGCCGCTGACGAGCACGACGACCTCGCGCGCCTCGAGGATCGTCCCGATGCCGAGGGTGACGGCGCGGTCGCTGACCGCGCCCTGGAGGACCTCGTCGGTCAGGATGTAGCCCACGGTCTCGGGGGTGAGATCCACGGGTCGGGTGCGGGAGTCGAAGTCGCTACCGGGCTCGTTCGAGGCGATGTGCGCGTTCGGCCCGAGCCCCAGCATGACGAGGTCGAGGCCACCGGCGCGCTTGATCGCCTCCTCGTACTCGTCGCACATCGCGGCGAGGTCGGACGCGCCGACGTCGAACGGGCGGCAGCGCTCGGGCGGCACGCCCGCCCAGGCGAGGAACTCGCGCCACACCTGGCGCCAGAAGTACCCGTCGGCGGGCGCGGGTGGGCAGAGCTCGTCGACGGAGAAGACGCGCATGGCCCCGTAGGCGACGGGCTCGCGCGCCTGCCGGTCGCGCAGCCGCGCGTACATGCGCCGCGGCGTCCGCCCCGCGGGCACCGCCATCGCGAGGTCCGGTCTCGCGGCGAGGTGCTCGCGGAACATGGCCGCCGCGGCCTCGGCGAGCTCGGCCGCGTCGCGGAGGACGACGACCTGCATCCCTAGGTCGAGACGACCTTGTCGGCCGCCGCCACTTTCTCGGCGAAGACCTTGGGCGTGACGAACTGCGCGTTCAGGGACTTGAGGTCCTGCTCCGTGACCCCACGGGCCACCGAGCAGCGGCCTCAGACCCAGACGGGCACGCGGTGCTCGACGACCTTGCGGATCATCTCGGCGAGCGGTGGCATACCGACCGGGAGCACCGCGCTCGCGATCTCCTGCTTCACGAGATAGGCGGCCTCGCCGGCGATGAAGATCTCCGGCGCGTGGCCCGCCTCGACGGCCCCCAGCGCGAAATTGAACGGGAACCCGGCGCGCGTCGGATCGTCGCTGCCCGAAGTCCCCACGTACAGGATCCTGGCCATGGCGTGCTCCTCCCCGGGCTCGTCTGCCCACCAAAGCATATGCGAAGCCGTCGCGGTCGGGAACCGGTGCGCCCCCGCACGGGGTTGACTAGCGTGTCGGGTATAATCCGCTCGCGATGACCCGCTGGCGCGTCGGCTTCGCGGTGCTGCGGGCGCTCACGGCGCTCGGGCTGCTCCTGGCCCTCGTCGCCCCGGTGTCCGCGCACGTGAGCGCCCTGCCGTCGGGGGCGCGCGTCGAGCCCTCGCCGCCGACGGCCACTGCCGTCGCGACCGCGCCGGGTCCGAGCGCGGTGGTTGCCGCGTCGCCGACGGCCGGCTCGTGGTGGGTCGTCCTCGCCCTCACGGCGCTGACGCTCGGCCGGCGTCGACCACGCCGCGGGCTCGCGCTCGGCCTCTGTCTCGCTCTCGCGGTCTTCGCCTTCGCGAGCGGGTTCCACTCCGTCCATCATCTCGGCGCGCGCGACCCCTCCCATCAGTGCGCCATCGCCTCGATCGCGGCCCAGGCGCCCGCCGATCTCGCGATGTCGGTCGACTTCGAGCCGACGTTGGAGCTCGAGCGCCGGAGCGGCGCCAACGCCGACGACCGGGCCCCCGCGGGCCAGTCGCTCCGCCCCGACTCCGGCCGCGCGCCTCCAGCCCTCGCGTAGCGCCCCAGCTCTCACCACGATCCGGTGAGACGCCCGTCTCCCGGAGCGGGGTCTCGGATTCTCCCCGCACGCACGAGGAGGCGACTATGCGTCGACTGTTGGTAACGCTCGTAACGACCGGCGTCTTCGTTCAGACTGTTTGGTGCGGCTCGGCGTTCGCCCAGGCGGCCGGGCCGTCGGAGATCGAAGCTCTCAAGCAAGAGCTCCGCCGGCTCCAGGAGCGCCTCCAGCGGCTCGAACAGAGCTCCTCGCCGCCGCTCCCCGTTGCCCCGCCCCTCGCGGCCCAGGCGCCGCCGGCTGTGGCCCAGCGCCCCGGCGAGTACCAGATCCAGCCTGGTCGGGAGCACCCGGCCGAAATGGTCGGGCTGCCGAAGCCCGAGATCGGAGGAGTCCGTATCTCGGGGTTCTTCGTCGGCTCGGCGAACTATAACTCGCATATCCAGATGGTGCCGGAGTTCGCGGGCAACGCTCCCGTCAGCTCGGAGCCCGGTAGCCTCGACTTCAGATTCGACCAGTTCACGATCGGCGCCTACAAGACGTTCTCGCCCTGGCTCTCGGCCGGCGCCAGCCTCGAGGTGGAGCGCCACGGCCACCGGCACAGCCATCTCACGCCGGCCGGCTGTCCCGCCATCGGTCCCTGCACCGAACGGTTCGGCGCGGAAGACATCACGACCGAGGTCAGCTTGCACCGCTTCAACATCACCGGCATCGCGCCCATGGGCAACGGGCTGGCGCTCTCGTTCGGGCGCTTCGACACTCCCTTCGGCTACGAGCGGCACGACGCTGCCCTGAACCTGACGGCGACGACGTCCGAGGTGAACCGCTTCGGGCGGCCGATGAGCATGACGGGCTTCCAGGCTGCCTATCAGTTCGCGCCCTGGTTCGACGCCGCCGCCTGGGTTGTCAACCGCTGGGAGAACGAGACGACCGAAGACACGCTGGAGGATGACAACCGCGACAAGAGCTTCGGCGGCCGCGTCGGCTTCACGCCGCTCCCCGGCGCGGGGCTGCTGAACTTCGGCATCGGCGGGTGGTGGGGCCCGGAGCAGGAGAGCGACACCAAGCACGACCGGTGGATCCTGGACGTCGACCTGACATGGTCTCCGCTCCCGAGGCTGCTCCTGGCCGGCGAGGCGGTGTACGGCGGCGAGTCGGGAGTGTCCTTTCGCTCCCGGGGGGCGCCGATTGGAGCCCCTGCCGCTGACAACCAGGACGTGAACTGGCTCGGCCTCTACGCCCTCGCCCACTACGACCTCACGCGGTGGTTGGGCCTCTCGTTCCGCTACGGGTTCTTCGACGACCCGGACGCGGCCCGGACCGGCGTGGCGCAGACGCTGCACTCGTTCACCATCGCGCCGATCGTCCATCTCTCGCGCCTCATCCCGGATCTCCGGCCGCTGGGCGTGACGTACGCGCGCACGCAACACCCGCTCGACTGGGTGGACGTCAGGCTCGAGTACCGGCTGAACCACTCCAACAAGCCGGTGTTCTCCGATGCCAAGCCCGGCGTCCCCATCGGGGAAGCGGACCATGACAGCCACCAGGTGACGTTGCAGTTCGTGCTCAACTTCTAGAGTGCCGGGCTGACCGGTGGAAGGGAGGCGATACCGATGAACGGCATCTACCTTTCGCGTCTGCCGTGGAGCGGCAAGGTGTTCTGCACGCTCTACCTGCTCGGCATCGGGTGCGGCGCTCTGGCTGCCTTCACCCAGGCGGCGACGGCCATCGGTCTCTCCCCGGCCGACGTGCAGGCCAGCCTGGCTCCGGCGATGCCGATGACGCACATGAGCGCTGGCCAGATGATGGGCGAGAAAGAGATCACGCTGGGCGAGGTCAGCAGCGCCGCCAAGGTGTGGATCCGCACGCCGCTCCTCATCCAGACCAGCCACACCCATCTCTTTGGTCAGACCCTCATCGCCGGGCTCCTCGGGCTGATCTTCCTCTTCGCGTCGGTGCGCGAATGGCTCAAGGCCCTGATCCTGGCCCTGCCCTTCGTCGGCACGCTGATGGACATCGGCGGGATGTGGCTGACGCGCTTCGTCTGGCCGGGGCTGTCCGTGCTCGTCATCGCTGGGGGCAGCCTCTTCGCGCTCGGCTACGCGCTGATCACCGTCATCTCTCTGTGGCAGCTCTGGATCGGGACGGCGGTACGAGCCGCAGGGCGTCGTGGGGCTGGGGCCCCGCCGTCCGAGGCGAGTCTGTGAATAAAGAGCCCCGCGTATGAGACGTCGAAGGCTCGGCTGGCTCGGCGGCGTCGTGAGCGGCGCCGTGATGCTCGCCGGCGTCGCCTGGGCCCACATCACCCCGCCGGTCGTGCTGATGTCGGACCGCGACGCCATCGTCACGCTCCTGGCCGGCGCCCAACGGTTCTTCGTCCGGGAGGTCCGGCTTTCGCGTAGCGAACAGGCGCAGATCAAGCAGCAGACCGGCTGGACCCCGGACGAGGACTTCTACCGTTTTTATCTGGGTCGCGACGGCCAGGGCCGACTCGTGGCCGGGACCATCTTCGTCACCGAGTTCACCGTGCACGGCCCCATCCGCATCGCCGTCAGCCTGGGACCGGACGGGAAGGTGCGGGGGGCCGCGGTGGTCGAATTGACGGAGGAGACGTATCCCTGGGTGAAGCCGCTCATCGACCGGGACTTCGCTCGCGACTACGCGGGCCAGGACAGCCGGGGCCACTTCCACCTGAGCGCCCGGCTCGGCAATCTGGAAGCGATGCCACAGTTCTATGGCCAGGTCATCGCCAGCCTCATCCAGCGGGCGGCGCTGCTCTACGATGTCGGCGTCCTCAAGCGGGGTGATGCGTCCTAGCCGGCGAGAATAGCGCGTGCGCTACACTCGGCACAGGAGGAGGCTCGCGATGGTCCTGCGTCTCGTGGTCGCCGCCCTCGTGCCGCTCATGCTCGCCGCGCCCGCGGGCGCGGGCTCGAACGTCGTCATCCTGTCGACGACGACGTCCACGCAGGACTCGGGGCTGCTCGACGTGCTGGTTCCGCTCTTCGAGCGCCGGACGGGCTACACGCTGAAGACGATCTCGGTCGGCACGGGTCAGGCGCTCGCGCTCGCCGCGCGCGGGGAAGCGGACGTCGTGCTCTGCCACGCGCCGTCACTGGAGAAGCGCTCCCTCGCCGATGGCACGCTGACGAATCGCCGGCTCGTCATGTACAACGACTTCGTGCTCGTCGGCCCCGAGGCGGATCCGGCGAGGATCGCCGGAGACAAGAGCGTGGTCGCTGCGCTCGGCAGGATCGCCGCCGCGGGCGCCCGCTTCGTGTCGCGCGGTGACAAGTCGGGGACCCACACCCTCGAGCTCGCCCTCTGGAAGGTGGCGGGCGTCACGCCCGCCGCGCCCTGGTACATCGAGTCGGGCCAGGGCATGGGCGCGACGCTGGGCCTCGCCGACGACCGTCGGGCGTACACGCTGACGGACCGCGCGACGCTCTCCGCCTTCGGCAAGCGCGTCGCGCTCCGGGTCATGGTCGAGGGCGACCGGCCGCTGCGCAACGTCTACTCGGTGCTGGAGGCCAACCCCGCGAACGGCCCGCGCGTCAACGCGGCGGGCGGCCGGGCCTTCGCCGACTTCATCGTGTCGCCCGAGGTCCAGCAGGTCATCCGCACCTTCGGCGTCGACCGATACGGCCAGCCGCTGTTCGTCCCGATTGCCGGCCAGCGCGAGGAGGAGGTGGCGCCATGACCCTGCTGCTCGACGGGGTGCGCGCGGCGACCGGGCTGATCGTGAGCGGCGATAGTGAGATCTGGTCGATCCTCTGGCTCTCGCTCCAGGTCTCGGGGAGCGCGACGCTGATCGCGTTGCTGCTCGGCGTTCCTGCTGGCACGGCGCTCGCCCTCGCGCGCTTTCCAGGGCGCGGGCTCGTCGTGAGCGCCGTGAATTCGGGAATGGGGCTGCCGCCGGTCGTTGTCGGCCTCTTCGTCACGATCCTCCTCTGGCGGAGCGGCCCGCTCGGCGCGCTCGAGATCCTCTACACGCCCGCGGCGATCGTGGTCGCGCAGGCCGTCATCGCCGCGCCGATCGTCACCGGGATCACGCTGGCCGCCGTCCAGCAGGTGCCGCGGGAGTTCCGCCTCCAGCTCCTGGCCCTCGGCGCCTCGCGCGTCCAGATGATCTGGGTGGTGCTCCGCGAGGCGCGGCTACCGATGCTCGCCGCCGTGATGGCGGGGTTCGGCGGCGTCATCTCCGAGATCGGCGCCTCGATGATGGTCGGCGGCAACATCAAGGGGCAGACGCGCACGCTCACGACCGCGATGGTGCTCGAAACCAGCAAGGGCAACTTCGAGGCGGCGATCGCGCTCTCGCTCCTCCTGCTGGTCCTCGTCTTCCTCGTCAACTGGGCGCTCACCTCGATCCAGCAGCGCCGGGCCCTCTAGGGAGTGAGCCTGTAAGATAGGAGCGTGATCCGGCGCTCGCTCTCCCCGGCTCTGGTCCTCGCGTGGCTCGCCCTCGGGTCCGGCGGGGCGCCCGCCGCCGAGCCACCGTCGCTGACGGTATTCGCCGCCGCCGACCTCGCGTTCGCGTTCCGAGAGATCGTGCCACGCTTCGAGAAGGCGCTGGGCGTGCGGGTCACGCTGGTGCTCGGCTCGACGGGCCAGCTCGCCCAGCAGATCGAGCACGGCGCTCCCGCCGACGTCTTCTTCGCCGCCGACCAGGCCTTCGTGGATCGCCTCGTGGCCGAGCGCGCGCTCCTTGGCGAGACGCGGGCGCTGTACGCCCAGGGCCGCCTCGTGCTCGCCACGCCGAAGACGTTCGCGCCGAAGCTGACGGAGCTCCGGCGCCTGACCGACCCGAGCGTCCGGCGCGTGGCGATCGCGAACCCGGCGCATGCGCCCTACGGGCGCGCGGCCGAAGAGGCCCTCAGGAAGACGGGGGTCTGGGAGGCCATCAGGCCCAAGCTCGTCTACGGCGAGAACATCCGGCACACGCTCCAGTTTCTCCAGACGGCGGCGGTCGATGCCGGCATCGTCGCGCTGTCCGTCGCGAACGTCCCGGAAATCGACTGGGTGGCGATCGACCCGGGCCTCCACGCGCCGCTCAACCAGGCGGCCGCGGTGGTGCGGCGGAGCGCGCGGCCCGAGGTCGGGCTGGCGTTCATCCAGTTCGTGAACGGGCCGGAGGGGCGCCCGATCATGAAACGTCACGGGTTCCGGCTGCCCGGAGAGTTCTGATCCGCGCATGGACCTGTTTCCCGTCTGGCTCTCGCTCCGCGTCGCCCTGACGGCGACGGCGCTCACACTCCTGATCGGCATCCCCGTCGCCCTCCTGCTGGCCCGTCGGCGCTTTCCAGGGCGCAACGTGCTCGAGGCGGCCGTCGTCCTGCCGCTGGTCCTGCCACCGACCGTCCTCGGCTACTACCTGCTCCTCGTCATCGGGAACCGTGGCCCCGTCGGGCGGGCGCTGGCCGCGCTCGGCGTCGAGCTCGCCTTCACGTGGGGCGCGGCGGTGCTCGCGGCGTGCGTCGGCTCGATCGCGCTCGTGATCAAGTCGGCCCAGGCGGGCTTCGAGTCCGTCGACCGGCAGCTCGAGCAGGCCGCGCGGACCCTCGGGCGCTCCGAGTGGTCGGTCTTCTGGAGCGTGACCCTGCCGCTCGCGTGGCGTTCGGTGCTCGCCGGCGGCGTGCTGGCCTTCTGCCGGGCGCTGGGCGAGTTCGGGATCACGCTGATGGTGGCGGGGAACATCCCGGGCCGGACGCAGACCCTACCGCTCGCGATCTACGACCGCGTGCAGGCCGCGCAGATGGACGAGGCGAACGCGCTCGCGCTGATCGCCGTCGCCGTCGTCGTGGTGCTGCTCTTCGGCTTGAGCCGGCTGGCCCGGCTCCGCTACTGATGGTCGCGGTCGAGCTGGTCAAGCGATACCCTGGGTTCACGCTCGACGTGCGCTGGCGCGCCGAGACGTCCGTCGTGGGGCTCTTCGGCCCCTCGGGCGCCGGGAAGACGCTGACCCTCCAGTGCCTCGCGGGACTGATCCGTCCGGATGCGGGGCGGATCGTGGTGGGCGAGCGCGTGTTCTTCGACGCTGCCGCGGGGATCGACCTGCCGCCTCAGCAGCGGCGCATCGGTTATGTCTTCCAGGGCTACGCGCTCTTCCCGCATCTCACGGTCGAGGAGAACATCGGATTCGGGCTCTCCGACCGCTCGCGCGGCGAGCGCGCACGACGCAGCGCCGAAGTCATCGAGCGCCTTGGCCTGGGGGGCTTCGAGCGTCGATACCCGCGAGAACTTTCGGGCGGCCAGCGACAACGGGTCGCCCTCGGGCGCGCCCTCGCGATCGACCCGGCGCTCCTGCTGCTCGACGAGCCGCTGTCGGCGCTCGACGCGCCGCTCCGACGGACGCTGCGCGACGAGCTGCGCGAGACGCTCACGGGGTGGTCCACCCCCGCGGTCGTCGTCACGCACGACTTCACCGAGGCGTACCGTCTCGCCGATCGGATCGTGGTGTACGAGTCCGGGCGCGTCATCCAGTCGGCGCCGCGCGCCGAGCTCCTGTGGCAGCCCGCGTCGGAGACGGTCGCGCGCATCATGAGCCTCAAGAACGTGCTGCGGGGCACGGTCGTCAAGGCGACGCCGGACCGCATCCAGATCAGCTGGCGCGGCCAGACGCTCGAGGCGGTGAACTCGCCGACGCGCTCCTACCTGCCGCCGCCCATGAGCCCGATCGCGTTCTTCATCCGCCCCGAGTACGTGCGGCTCATCCGCAAGGATCGCGGCGCGCCGGACCCGCAGCACCATATGAACCTCCTGTCGGGCCGGCTCGTCAGCGAGGCGGATTTCGGCACCGTGTGGACCCTCCGGCTCCGCCTCGACGCGCCGGGCGAGCCCGCGCAGGGCGCCTTCGACCTCGAGGTCGAGGTGCCGCACCTCGTCTACGAGATTCTCGAAATCGAGCGTGACCGCCACTGGCAGCTCTCGATCCACCGGGGCTCGATCCACGTGCTGCCCGCCTGATGGCGCTCCCCGTCCTGGCGCTGGCGAACGTGCGCGTCGGCTATGGCGGGGCCGACGTGCTCGACGTCCCGTCGCTGGAGATCGCGGAGGGCGAGGTGCTCGCGGTGATCGGACCGAACGGGAGCGGCAAGTCCACGCTCCTGCGCGTGGCGGGGTTGCTCGAGCGGCCGACCACGGGCCGCGTGAGCTTCGGCGGGTGCCTGGTGGACGCGACCCATGCGCTCGCCGAGCGGCGCCGGATGGCGATGGTGTTCCAGCAACCGCTCCTCGCCGACATGACGGTGGCCGAGAACGTCGGGCTCGGCCTGGCCTTCCGCGGCGTGGGCGCCGACCCGAGCGAAGCGCGGGTCAGCCGCTGGCTCGAGCGGCTCAACATTGCGCCGCTCCGGGACCGGCGCGCGCGGACGCTCTCGGGCGGCGAGGCGCAGCGCGTGGCCCTCGCGCGCGCGCTCGTGGTCGAGCCCGACCTCTTGTTGCTCGACGAGCCCTTCGCCGGCCTCGACGCACCCTCGCGGGAGGCGCTTCTGCCCGACCTCGCCGCGATCCTCCGTGGCGACCGGCTGACGACGATCCTCGTCTCCCACGACCGCGCCGAGGCCCAGGCCCTCGCCGACCGCGTGGCGGTCCTGATACGCGGCCGGATTTCCCAGCTCGACGAGACCGCGCGCGTTTTCTACGCCCCCGTGTCGGAGGAGGTCGCGCGCTTCGTCGGCGTCGAGACGATCGTGACGGGCCGCGTGCTGGCCCGCGACGGCGGCGTCACAGTGGTGGAGGTCGCGGGGCGCAAGCTCGAGATCGCCGCTCGGGGCCGGCCGGGGGACCTGGTGAGGCTCGGCATTCGCCCCGAGGACGTGACGCTCACCCTGCCTACGGAGCACGCCCCCCTGTCGAGCGCGCGCAACCACCTCACGGGCACGATCAGGCACCTGGTCCCGTCCGCGCCGGCGACCCGGGTGGTCGTGGACGTGGGCTTTCCGCTCGTCGCCACGGTCACGGCGCGCTCGGCCGCCGATCTGGGCCTCGCCGAGGGGCTCCCGATCACCGCGGTCTTCAAGGCGAGCGCGGCCCACCTCATTGGTCCCGCGGGGAGCGCGGGCGACTCTCCGGCGGGTTTGCTTGACACTATGACGGCTCCGGAGCTATAAAAACTCCGGCGGCACCCACGAGTTGAGAACCCTCCACCCAAGGAGGCCGCGCATGGACCAGGAGACCCTCATCGAGCGATTGATGGCCGAGAACGAGGAGTTCCGGCGCCTCCGCGGCGAGCACCACGCCCACGATCAGGAGCTCGAGGCGCTCAGACGAACCGCCCCGCTCTCGGCCGACCAGCAATGGCGAATGAGCGAGCTGAAGAAGCTGAAACTGATGGCCAAAGACCGGATGGAGGCAATCATCCGGCACGCTCGCTCCGGCGTCACGGCCTGACCAAGCCCCGCGCTGGCACGGTCCGCGGCCTCTCCCACCTGTCGCGGGCGGGCGCCGCGCGTATGGTGGACGTGTCCGAGAAGCGTGAGACCGTCCGTGCGGCCGTGGCACGGGCGGTCCTCAAGATGGCGCCCGCGACCCTGCGGGTGATCCGTCGCGGCAACGCGCCCAAGGGGGACGTGCTCGGCGTCGCCCGCACCGCCGGCATCCTCGCGGCCAAGCGTACCCCCCAGCTCATCCCGCTCTGCCACCCGCTCCGCATCACCGGTGTGGACGTAAATTTCTCCGACGACCTCCGCCGCGGCGAACTCGCCGTCGAGGCGCGCGTGCTCACCGTGGACAAGACGGGCGTCGAGATGGAGGCGCTCACCGCGGTGAGCGTCGCGGCGCTGACCGTCTACGACATGATCAAGTCGGTCGAGAAGGGCGTGACGATTGCGAAGGTCCAGCTCGTCGAGAAGACGGGCGGCAAGTCCGGCACGTGGCGGAGGGCGGGACGAAAGGCGACATGATGGCCCCGCTCCAGTGAAGACCGCGCTCGTCTACTCGGACGCGTACGGGCGCTTCGACTACGGGCCCGAGCACCCGCTCAGGATGGAGCGGCTCGGCCTCACGTGGCGACTCATGCAGGCGTACGGCCTCACGGCGCTGCCGAACGCGCGCGTGCACCTCCCCGAGCCCGCGACCGAGCAGGCGCTCGCGCTCTGGCACACGCGGGACTACCTCGACGTGCTCAAGGCGGCGAACGGCGGCACGGTCCCCGAGCACGCGGCCCGCTGCGGCCTCGGCCCGGGCGACAACCCGGTGTTCCCCGGGCTCTGGGACGCGGCGCGGCTCTGCGCGGGCGGCTCGCTGCTCGCCGCCGAGCTGGTCGCGAGCGGCAAGGCGACGCGCGCCTTCCACTTCGCCGGCGGCCTCCACCACGCGCTGCCTGGGCGCGCGTCGGGATTCTGCTACGTCAACGACGCGGTCCTCGCGATCCTCCACCTCAAGTCGCGCGGCCTCCGCGTCCTCTACGTGGACATCGACGCCCACCACGGCGACGGTGTGCAGCACGCCTTCTACGAGGACCCGGAGGTCATGACCATCTCGACGCACGAGCGCGGCGATTACCTCTTCCCGGGGACCGGCTTCGTCGAGGAGCTGGGCACGGGCGCGGCCCTCGGCTATTCCGTGAACCTCCCGCTCGAGCCGTTCACCGACGCGTCCGTGTATCTCCCAGCGTTCGAGGAGGTCGTGCCACCGCTCGTCGGCGCGTTCAAGCCCGACGTCGTCGTCGCCCAGCTCGGCATCGACTCCCACCGAACCGACCCGCTCACGCACCTCGAGCTGGACGTCCAGGGGTTCGCGCGCGCGGTCGCGCGCATCGTGGAGCTCTCGCCCCGGCTCGTGGCGCTGGGCGGCGGCGGCTACGACCTGCCCAACGTGGCGCGCGCGTGGACCGCCGCGTGGGCGGCCATGAACGACGTCGAGCCCACGGCGGAGCTCCCGGTGTCTTTCGCCGAGGACGCTCGGCGTTACGGGTTCCGCGCGCCGACCCTGTGGGACCCGCCGGAGCGGCCCGCGGGGGCGAAGCGCCTCCGCGCTGAGGCGTACGTGCAGCGGCAGATCGAGGCGATCCGCCGCCTCATCTTCCCGATCCACCACCTGTAGCGCCAGACGCGTCCTCCATGAGGAGCGTTTCGATGTCGTTGAGCACCGTTCGCGGGTGGAGGAAGGTGGACGTGTAAATCTCCCGGATGAAGCCCGCAGCGTCGATCAAGAACAGCTTGAGCACGTGCGAGAGCTCCCGCCGCGGCTTCCCGTTCGACCGGTCGATCGTGTAGCGGATGTCCTGGCCGAAGCGCGCGCCGGATCGAACGACAGTGTCACGAACCGCACCTTGTCGCGCAAGGCGGGGGTGGCCTCGATCGCCGCCTTCATCGCATCGAACACGCGGTACGCAAGCGGGCAGCCGTCGGGATCGACGCACGTGGTGTAGACGAACCCGAGCAGCGTGATGCGGTCGCGCGTGAACTGAGAGAGCCGCCGGCTGCGCCCGTCGATGCCCAGCACCGCCCCGTCCGGCGCCGCCATGATCCGGTGCAACGTGTAGCTCCCAGGCGGCGGGGGATCGAAGTTGAGTGCGGGAAGCGGCGCTCCCGCATGCGTGGACGCAGGGCTCGCCCAGACGAGCCATGCGAGAAGCACGGCCGCGCGCGCATGCTGGCGCAGCCTGGCCGCCGCGGGGGGAATGGCGCGACGGCCTCTGCCCCTCACGGTGACGTGCTCAACGCCGCGCGAGCCGCTCGAGCCCCGCCGCGTCGGCCGCCGCGCTGCGCAGCGCCTTCGAGCCGAGCTTCATGTGATGGGCGCGGCCGAGCTTCTCCTTCGTGAAATCCACAGCGAAGACCTGTTTGAGCCCCTTGCCGTCCCACCTGAAGCCGCGCAGGAACTGCTCGTTGTCCGCACCGACCTTGTCCCAGTTCGCCAGCAAAGACGAGGTGATGTAGACGCGCCTGCCGTCCCAGCTCTGCGAGATCATGTTGACCTGTTTGCCGGTGACCTTCGCGTAGGTCTGCTTGGGCGCTTCCGGGTTGCTCAGATCGAAGTAGCGCGTGGTGCCGTCCATGAACGTGTTGACCCACAGCCCCTTGCCGTCACGGGTGATGCTGATGTCGACGGGCAGCGGGACCTTCGCTGGATCGCCGATCGTCGCCACATCCTTCGCCTGCCACTCCCCCTTGCCGTCCTGCTTGAGGAGCCAGATCTTGGACGTGAGCGCGGTCGCGGTCACGGCCCAGTTGTGCCCGGGGTTGAGCGACCAGCGGATCTCCAGCGGCGCGCCGGGCACACTGAGAATCTTCTTCGGCTTGATGGCCTTCAGGTCCCACACGACCATGGTGTTACCGAAGCGCTTCATCGCCTCCGCGTCCTTCACGAGGTCCCAGAGCGACCGCATGTAGTTCGTGTAGCCGGTGAAGCTCGACGTGAGCAGCACGTTCTTCTTCGGGTTGACCGCGAGATCGTAGCCGTAGCCGTCGCCGCCGCCGTCGGTCGGCATCTTGTAGGTGGCGATGAACTCGCCCTTGTTGTTGTAGAGCGCCATGCCGGTAACGCCGCTCTTGTCTTGGGTGTTCGAGAGCGCCTGCACCAGCATCCGTCCGGGGAGGGCATAGTAGGTGTGTGGGCCGAGGTAGCCGGTCTTGTCGGCCAGGTCGGCGATCGTCTGAACGAGCTTGGGCTTCGCCGGGTCGGTGGCGATGTCGAAGACGTAGATCTTGGCCTCCGAGAGCCCGCCCGCCCAGATGAAGCGCCGGTCGTCGGTGAAGCCCATGTGGTGAGCCTCGCCTCGGGATCCGACCGACACGGAAGCGATCACCTTCCCGTAGCTCTTCGACTTCGGGTGCACGTCCACGGTCACCAGCTTGTCGGAGCCGTCGCCGAGCCCCTCGACGCCCAGGGCCCACACGTAGACGTAGTCTTCCTGACCCTTGATGAGCTTGGCGGTGTAGGGCGAGTTGCAGGTCTCGTCGGCGCGGACCGGGCCGGCGTCGACCGTGCACATCAGGGCGACCCAGAGAGCCGCCAGAATGCCCGAACGCATCATGCGATGAGAGATCATGAGACTCTCCTTCCCCTTAGGGATGCGGCGGCTCAGCCGCACCGCCCTGCGCGTACCGGCCTGCCCTTGTTGCTGACTGGCCGGACCCTACCACACGCGTGTAGTCCCGGCAACGCGCGTCGGGCCAGAGTGCAGTTGAACCGGCCAGTCGATTTGCAGATAATCGCACCACTCGAAGGTCGCCTCGGCGTCTCGTCCGCACGATTCCCAGGTTTGCGACGCGGGGAGGAGATCACGATGAGCCGATCGCCGCTCGAGGGAAGGCTGGGTCGCGCCGTGGTCGTGGCGCTCTTGCTGTCCGTGGTGTGCCTCACGCCCACGCCGTCCCGCGCCGCGCCCGAGGGGCAGATCACCTGGGGCGTCCACATCTCGCTGGCGCCGACCTGGTTCGACCCCGCGGAGACCCCGGGGATCATCACGCCGTTCATGCTCATGTACGCGCTGCACGACGCCATGGTGAAGCCGATGCCCGGCAACCCGCTGGCCCCGAGCCTCGCCGAGTCGTGGACGGTCTCCCGGGACGGCCTTGCCTACGAGTTCGTCCTCCGGAAGGGCGCGAAGTTCCACAACGGCGACCCCGTGACCGCCGAGGACGTCAAGTTCTCGCTCGAGCGCTACCGGGGCACCAGCCA